>Ga0299914_10003348_pt1 | contig 11310 bp, 8 predicted proteins | sample RVTome_10_FD_201361 | JGI IMG/M metagenome (GOLD analysis project Ga0299914, IMG submission 201361) | Soil microbial communities from uranium-contaminated site in the Upper Colorado River Basin, Wyoming, United States - RVT153D57 (version 2) ... | reverse complement strand
CGGGACCATACAGCGGGGTGGCGGCGTCAGAGCTGGGCCTGCCCGAGCAGCAGTGGCAGCAGCTCTCGCTCGCGATCCGCCTCGAGCACGAGTGCGCGCACTACATCACGCGTCGGCTGCTCGGCTCCATGCGCAATAACCTGCTCGACGAACTCATCGCCGACTACGCCGGGATCGTGGCCGCGGCCAGGGAACTGCGCGCAGGCTGGCTGCCGCGCTTCCTCGGCGTCGAGCACCCGCACCGGTTGCGGCCCGGCGGACGGCTGGAGAACTACCGGGGCGACCCGCCGCTCTCGGAGGGCGCCTTCCACATCCTCCAGCATCTCGCCCGGCGGGCGTGCTGGAACCTGGAAGCGGCGGATCGCACTCTCGGCGACGACGACCGCTCTCCCGCGGGACGCAGCCGCATGATCCTCGCCCTGGCGGGGCTCACGCTGGAAGATCTGGCCGCCGACGACGGCAATGAGCGCATCCGGGCCCGCTATGACGCCACCCGCGTGGTGTGGACGGGCCCCGTCGATGTCCGGCCAGTCCCGCTTGCAGCCCCGCCCCCCGGTGGCACATGAGCTCGCCTGCCCCGGCGAAGAGGTCCCTGGTGCAGCTCGGCTACCGGCGCGCCGCGAAGCGGGTTCCCTCCCGCTTCAACGCCCGCGCGCTGGGCGAGGACGGCCGCCTCGTCCTGTGGAACACCTTCACCGGCGCGGTCAGCGCCTTCCGCGCCGAGGACCGCGACGCCGTCGCCGCGCTGCTCTCGCCGGAGGGCACGACCGATGTCAGCGGGCGGCTTGCCGAGCACCTCGACCGACGCGGCTTCCTCGTGCCGGACGACGTGGATGAGCTGAACCGGTTTCGCTACGCATACGCCCGTGGCCAGTGGCGCAGCGACACCCTCGAGCTGACACTGCTCGCGAGTGAGGACTGCAACTTCCGCTGCGTCTATTGCTACGAGAAGTTCGAGCACGCCACGATGCGGCCCGAGGTCCGGGAGGGGATCAAGCGCTTCGTGGCCCGCCGGGCGCCGCAGCTCTCGCACCTCCGTGTCGCGTGGTTCGGCGGGGAACCGCTCTACGGCTGGGAAGCGGTAGCGGACCTCGCGCCATTCTTCCGCGATCTCACCGGGCAGCACGGGATCGCGTATGCCCAGGACATGACCACCAACGGCTACCTCCTCGATGACCGCCGCGCGGACGCGCTTCTGGCCTGGGGGTGCCGCAGCTTTCAGGTCACACTCGACGGCATCGCAGCCGACCACGACTGCCGGCGTGTTGGCCGCGACGGCACCCCCACCTACGAGGTCATCCTCCGCAACCTGCTCTCGCTCCAGCGGCGCCAGGAGCCGTTCCTGGTGGTGATCCGGGTCAATTTCGACCAGGAGAACGCGCCCCGCCTGGACGCGCTTCTGGAAGAGCTGAGCCGGGCTTTCCGGAGCGACCCCCGGTTCCTCCTGCGTTTCCGGCCGGTCGGGAAATGGGGCGGCGCGCGCGACGCCGAACTGCACACCTGCGGGCTCGACGAAGGGCGGCGCATCACCCACGACCTCCAGGCCGCTGCCCTGGACGCCGGGCTCCGGGTCGAGGGCGGCGTGCAGGATCATGCGGCCATGGGCAGCCAGGTCTGCTACGCGGCCCGCCCCTACCACTTCGTGGTCGGCGCTACCGGCACGCTCATGAAGTGCACAGTCGCCCTCGACGGGCTGGAGGACAACATCGTCGGCCGCGTGCACGCCGACGGAGAATGGGAGATTCTGGACGAGCGCATGCTCCGGTGGGTGAATCCCTTCTTCGAATCGGACGCCACCTGCCGGCGCTGCCACCTGCTGCCCTCCTGCCAGGGCGCGGCCTGCCCGCTGCACCGCATCCAGACCGGTGAGCGTTCCTGCTGCGGCAGCCGATCGAACCTGAAACACGAGCTCAGGCTGGCGCTTCGCCAGCCCAGAGCCGCTATCCCCTCACCCCAGGGAGGTTGAGCCATGCCTGATCCCAAGACGCCTCACGAGGACGCGGCCGAGGACCGGCGCGACGACGATACGGAAGCGATCGAGGATACGGAAGCGATCGAGGACGACGAACTCTCGATTGATGAGCTGGAGGAAGCCGCCGGCGGCGGCGGCGGGATGGAGCCGCCTGCCATCAACGCGGCGTGCTGATGGACCTGGTCGCGGCTGCGGTGGCGGGCCTCCCGCCGCGCAGCCCGTCCAGGGCAAAGCCCAGCCAGGGCGTATACACGCGCGGACGTAGCTTCAGATCCTTGTCCAGCCAGTGCGGATCCACCCACCTCCACCCTGCCACCTCCTCGGCATTGGGCGAGGGATCGCCGTCATAGCGACCGGTGAAGACGTGGTCGTATTCGTGCTCGATCAGGTTGTTGTCGAGCGCGATCCGGTAGGTGAAACTGAAATGCTCGGCGAGCGCGCAGCCGAAACCCATCTCCTCCCGGAGCCTCCGGTGGGCAGCCGCCTCAGTCGGTTCCCCGGGGCGGGGATGCGTGCAGCAGGTATTCGACCACAGGCCACCCGCGTGGTACTTGCCCTGCGCGCGCCGCTGAAGGAGCATGCGCCCGCGCGTGTCGAAGACGAAGACGGAAAGGGCACGGTGAAGCAGCCCGAGCTCGTGCGCCTCCAGCTTCTCGCAGGTGGCCAGGGGTCGGTCGCTATCGTCGACCAGAATCACGTGTTCGGGCATACCCTGACCCCGTTTCAGGCCGTCACACGGCCGTAGCCGGGGAGCGCCACAGGGGCGACGCTGCGCTGCTCGGCGGCGCTGTCCCCGGGGCCCCGGACGAAGGCGAGGTATTCGACGTCGGGGCGAGGCCAGGACAGGCTGGACATGCCATCCGCATCCGGGCGAAGCTCTACGATGACGGTATCACCCGTGAGTTTGTCGTCCGGCTCCCGCAGCGGGACCGCCTCGTAGACGCCCGGCTTCCACGCGAGGCGCAGCTCTCCGGAATCGGGGCGCTCCCAGACTGGCGGCAGCCCCACGATCGCCCTGGCCGGAACCACTCGCCCTTCCTGCAAGGCCAGCTGGACCTGCCCGGCGGTCAGCTTCACCTGAATCGGCGCGAGCGACTTCCATATCAGGCCGTGCTTCTTGGCGTACAGCGCCAAGGCAAACAGCGAGCCGCGTGCGGCACGCCCGAAGGTCTGGTCCGGCCGCATCCAGACCTCGGCGAGGGGTATGTGCGACCGCACGAGATTCAGCAGGTCGTACGCGCCGAGGTCGAGGTCCGGCTTGCTGAAATCGATGCGCAGCACGCCGTCCATGCCTTCCGCCAGCAGCCGCTGCACACGCGCTCGCGGCCCCGTGTATACCGAGTAGTGGGCGGGCCCCTTGAAGAACGTCTGGGGTGGAGGGTCAAGCAGGACCGCTACGGGAGCCTGGCCCTTCTCCCGCGTGTGCCGGACCAGTTGTCGCAGGATCCCCCGGTAGGCGGGCAGGAACGGGTCCCACGTGCCTACCAGGATGGCCGCCGGACGGTCGACGGTGCCGAAGAGCTTGGCGTCCATGAGTCACCCGTGTGCTGAAGGAGCAGGAGGCCGCCCATACGTCCCGGACTCAGCATTGCCGGCGAGCGGCGCTGCCGGTCGCCAGGGCTCATTCGATGGCGTGGTGGAGAAAAGGCACAGATAGGCTTTGGCCAGGAGCGGGCCCTCGGGCGGCAGGACGAGCTTGACGTGGTTCGTCCGTCGGACGAGGAGGCCGGGCCGCTCGAGGTGCGCGAGTCGCGTGGGTGCGTGCCCCGGCCACTCCAGGAGGCCAGCGCACTTCTCCGGCGCGCACAGCCCACGCCGGACCAGCTCATCGAGCCACCGGCTCTCGCGCAGCTCCTGCGCGAGCTGGCGCAGAAAGAAATACTCGAGGCCAATGGCCGGGTGGACCGTTTCGCTAACGTCGATGTCCAGGTATCCGACCTGCATCCGGGCGGCGCGGCCTGTCGTTTCGACCTCCGAGAACGCCGTCAGAGTTTCCTTCAGGGACTCCGAAGGACCCTCCCACCCGACCCGCCGGAGGTACGCCGGGATCCGGCGCTCCGCCAGCCCCGTGAAGCAGAGGCGAACGGCGTCGCTGCCGCGCTGCAGCATCAGGCCCGCCTCGGTGAGCCGCGCACCGGGCGGCAGGGCCTCGAGACACGCCCGGACCCGGGTCTTCACCGGATTGGCGAGCGGCCGGCCGGTTAGCATGGGGAGCGCCGTTTCCGTCAGGATCCGGCTTTTTTCCGCTTCGGTCAGGCTGGTGTGCGGTGAGGAGCCGCCTTCGAAACGCAGGAAGACGCTCGGTGGCGGCACGCGCGACGGCGCGCGGTCGAGATCGAATTCGAGCCAGAGACCCCGGAGGGCGTGATGGAGCGGTGAGGTGGGCTCGATCCAGGCCTGACACAGGTCGCGGAGGCGCTGCCATTCCGTCCGCTCCGCGAGGCAATCCGGCAGCGCGGCCCGAGGGGTGCGCCCGGCCAGGATGTGGCGTCCGTCCAGGTTGATGTCGAGAAAGGCGTCGACCTGGGTGTCCGCGCCGGCCAGGCGGCACTCGAGGCCGGCGTAGGTCGTCAGCGCGGCCGGCAGCCGCTCGACGAGCGACAGAACGCGGTCGAAGGCGGCGGGTCGGACGAGCGCTGCCGGCAGGTGGGGAGCCACCGCCCGGAACGTCGCGTCCAGGGCGTGGTCCACGGTGCGGTCGGGAGCGATGCTCAGGCCCATAGCAGCACCGGAGCCAGCTCCCCGGGGTGTGTCATGCGCAGCAGCGTGTAGCCGATGCCGGCACTACCCTGAAAGAACCCGTGCCGGTAGGTGCCGGCTTTGTCCTCGACTGCATACTCCCCCGTCCGACGGGCGCGCCGCAGCACCCGGCCGGCCGTCCTCAGGCCCGCTTCCTGTAGCGACGCCCGCCCCAGCCGCTCGCCCGCCGTGAACAGGATCTCGGCCCGGCCGAGGTTGCCGCAGCACAGGTGATCGGTGGCGTCCAGGGCGTGGGCGGCAGTGGTCCGCAGGCCGATCTCGAGGTCCTCACGGATATCCTCGGAGTCGAGGGTGTCGAGCATCCCGAGGCGGGTGAGGCCGATCCCCGCCGCGCCCTGGCACCAGGTGCAGCGCATGTGCTCAGGCGACCGGTCCGCCGGCGAGGCCGAGCGGGCCCAGTTGCCGGCCTCGGCGACGAAGAACTGCCGCTCGGACGTCGTCCCTGCCCTGGCAGCCTCCAGCACATCCGCTTCGCCCGTGTGCGCGTGCAGCCGGGTGAGGGCGTATGCGATGCCGGACGCGCCGTGGGAGAAGCCGCTCAACTCCCGCCCCTCCACGCCGATCCAGCCGCCCCGCCGGCCGTCCGTGATCCGTTGCCGCGCCAGGATATGGTCACCGCACAGTCGGGCTCGATCCAGGACCGCGGGATCGCCTGTCGCCTCATGGAGCTTGAGCAACCCCAGCATCGCCCCGGCCGAGCCCAGGACCACGTCCAGGGCGTCGTCCTCCTCCACGCGCTGCGGCGAGATGAGGACGGCAAAGTGTGCCGCATCAGCGATGAGGCGAGGCTCATCCAGCAGACGGCTGATCTGCACCAGGCTGTAGACGATGGAGCCGAGCCCCAGTCCGCCCCCGATCCCGATGCGTCTGACGGTGAGGTCGAGGAGGCGAGGCTCGCCCACGGACGGTCGAACGGGTCGCAACGCCGCCAGCGCGAGCTCGCGGTGCGCTGCCTCGCCGGTGATCCGTGCGAGGGCGGCGAGGAAGAGCGCCACGCCGCAGTGTCCGTCGTGCAGCCCCAGGTCGAGCGGGCGGACGGAGGATTGTCGCGCCGGGAGCGAATAGGCGAGCCCCATCCACGTGGCGCCGCCGTCGTCGGACCGGATGGCCAGCTTGTGGAGCATCGTGGCGAGCCGGTTGGACTCCACGAGCGCCAGCTCGCGGGTCAGCAGCTCGTCCGCCGCCGGCTCGTCCGCAACCGATGCTGTGACGCGGACCTGGCCTCTCCCGTCGTCGTGTCCCGTGCCGACCCTGGTGAGGAAAGCGCCCTGTATGAAGGCGATCTGGCACTGGAGATCGTCGGGGCCCATCCCCTCGAGGCGCTTGAGGGTGCGCGCGAGGCTGGACTCGGTGAAGCACCCGTCGATTCGCTCGTCGGAAGACAGGCTCAGCCAGTCGGCGTCGGTCCTCCCGGTGAACCGGGGAATGTCGAGCTGCTCGAGCGCCCGATGCTCGGCCCGCAGGATCGGCCAGGTGAACGGCAGATCGGCCGCATCGAGGAAGCCGCGCGCCAGGACGTCGAGCGCGATGCTGCGCTCCGCGCCGTCACGCAGGTAGCGGGGCTGCATCGTGGCCTGCAGCATCACGAAGTAGACGCGCGTGACGCGGTAGATGAAGCGGACCGGTAGCCGGGCGAAGGGGGACAGGGGTCCGTCGGGGGCGATGAGCGCCTCCCGCTGGCTGATCAGGAAGCGGTAGGCAGCTTCGAACCCTTCGAGCAGTTCGGGCAGGTGGTCGTCGGGCGGAGGCACGGCGGTGGTTCCCGGTGAGAACGTGGCCTCTACCCGGTGCCGCATCCGGTCCGTGTTGACGTGCTCCCACGTGGCGACGCGGCCTGGCATGACCTGTGGCTGGTGACCGCCGAGGCCACTCACGTCATAGCCAATCCCATCGGAGCCGACTCGCCGCTCCGGCAGCAGCCCCGTCTTCAGCACCGATTCCCGGATCTGGTCCTGCGCCAGCGCCAGCGTGGCGGCGCCGTCCGGCGGTACGTCGACCACGCGGAGCTTCGGATAGAAGAAGGCTTCCGTATCCACGACCACCGGCTCCGGGCCGCGGATGATGAAGTTCTCCGAATGGAGGTCGACGCCGTCGAACGCGTAGGACAGGCACAGCAGGGCGCCCATGCGCCGGTAGTAGAGGCGAGCGTCCTCCAGGCCATCACACGGCCTGCGCTCGACGAACTCGGCCCAGCCGTAGCCTTCCCGCTCGAGCACCGTGATCGGCGCCAGCGCAGGCGAGAGGCCGCGCTCCCCGAGCCAGCGCAGGAGCTGCTGATAGGCATGCTCCATCCGCATGTCGCGCGGTTTGTAGACGAGCTTGAGTCCAGAGCCGAAGTTCAGGATGACCACGAAGCGCCGCTGCTCGTGCGGGTCCGACAGATTGGCGCGCACATCCTGTACCTCCCCCAGCTCGCCCGTGGGTTGGAACGCCGTACGCAGCGCTTCCCGATCGGCGGCGAAGCGCGCCAACAGCTCCGCATTGGCGTCGATCCAGGACGCCACCGCTATGGCGATGAGCCGTCCCAGGACGCAGTACTCCTGGAAGAGAGCGCGCAATCCCCCCTCACGCAGTCCCCGGACGAAGCGGCGGTACAACCGGCTCCCATCCTCGTCGCTCCCCCGCGCGGAGGCGAAGAGCCCGGCGTGCCGACCGGCCCGGAAGACGGCGAACTCTGCGGCCAGGGTGCGGCTGCACAGGTCGACGAGCGTGCCCAGCAGGGCACGCTCCAGCGCGCCGTGCGCTCCGGCGGCGAAGAGCGGGTAGTGCGGGCCGGACCGGGTCGCCAGCTGCTGCCTGGCGTAGGCCACGAATGTGACGAGGAGGTCCTCGAAGGGACGCGGGCTGTCGCGCTGCAGGCAGCGGTCGAGCGGCGAAGTCGCCCCCGCATCCGGCGTCTGCTCCGCGGCCTCCAGCAGACCGTTCAGCGCCGCCGTCCACGCCGGCAGGCTCTCGGAGTTCCGCAGCCGCACGCGGCTGAGTGCGCTCCGTGCCCGGTCCGCGTCGAGGCCATCCCAACGCAGCCGGCGCTCGAAGACCTCGCGGTTGCCCTGCGCCATGCTCTGGCACCACCGCTCCAGCATCGGCTCCGTCGCATCGCCCGGCGAGTGTCCGTTCCGCACGAAGGCGCCGCCGAGCCGCTCGTGGAGGGGGCTCGCGCGCTCGACCAGATCGACTAGCTCTTGATGAGAGAAGGTCATGGGCCTCGAGCTCTGCATAGGCCGCCGCGGAGCCGGGGCAGGAAAAGGTGCCTTCCTGTCCCAGCGCCGCAGCGATGGCTCATCTCGATGATCGTGTCCGACGCGTGGGGCTCAGGAGATCGTCCCCCGCGACGCACCCATCTCGGTCTACTCCACCTCCACGCTGGAGACGGCCGAGCAGGTCGAGCAGCCTGCCGTGCACGCGCTGCAGCCGCAGCACCAGCCGCCCGCCACGGACTCGAGCTCTTCCTCCGACAGCGCGACCTCGTCGTCGATCAGCTCCGGGAGCGGAATGAGGACGTCCACCCCGGGCGGCGTTTCGACGAACTGGAACTTGTAGCTCGCCGGGAGATCCACACCGGTCGCTTCCTTGACGGAGCCCCGCGGGTCGCTCAGAAGCCGACGCCGGAAGTCGCCATCGGTGGACGCCCGCTTGAAGATCGTCTCGAGATGCTCCCGCTCGTCGCCCACTGCATCGAGTAGATGGTTCATCGTCGGTCCTCCTGAGGGTGTTGGAGTGGAGTCGCCTCGCCGCCCGCTCACGACGAGCAGGCCGGCGTCAGGCGTGATGCGGTTCGGCAATCGATATGCCGCCTGGCGGTGCAAGTGTAAGTCGTTGCGGAAACAGCCATTTGGGTGCGGCTGTCCAGTCGTGGCGGTGGCCGGATAGAGCGAGTTGCCGAGCGGGTAGAGCTATGGGTCTATGCCGCCGCCGGCCGGCGATGCCGGACGCTCGACGATTCGCAGGGGGATGCCGAGACCCCGCAGAGGCTCTTCAATGCGGCTGCGATCCCCGACCACCACGATCGCCAGCGGCTCCGGGGGCAGCCGTTCCGCCAGCACACGCGCAACGTCTTCCACCGTGAGCCGGCGGATCTCCTCCGAGAGGGTCTCGTAGTGGTCCGCAGGGAGATCGTTGAGGACGAGGTCCTGGAGGCGGGCCGCGATCTGGGCGCTGGTCTCGGCGGCCATGAGCTGCTCGCCGAGAAGGCGTCGGCGGGTGAAGTCCAGCTCTTCGGACATGACGGGCCGGTCGGCGCTGATCGCGCGGATCTCGCCCAGAAGCAGGGCGAGCGCCTCCGCGGTCACGTCGGTCTGCACGGCGGTGTAGGCGATGAACATGCCCGCAAAGCGCCGCGCGTCCAGCTCGCTCCCCGCGGCGTACGTGTAGCCTCGATCCTCGCGCAGGCTCTGCCACAGCCGGCCGGGATAGCCGCCGAGCACGCCGTTCAGGAGCGTGAGCGGCGCGAAGGCACCATCAGCGCGGGCGACGGCCAGGCGACCCACACGGAGTTCGGACTGTGAGCTGCCCGGCCGGTCGATGAGGTGAATTGCGGTGCCGGACGCCCCTGTCGGTGCCGCGGGGGCAGGCGGCTGGCTCGCGCCGCCCGGCTTCCAGTCGCCAAGGAAGCGCTCGAGCGTGGGGATGAGGTCGGACGCGCGCACGTCGCCGACCACGATGAGCGCCGCGTTGTCCGGCCGGTAGTGATCGCGGTGGAACGCGCGCGCGTCGGCCGCGGTGAGGCCTGCCACGGTGGTCGAGGTGCCAGCCACGGGCCGTCCATAGGGGTGGTCCTCGCCGTAGACGCGGGCCACCAGGGACCGCGTGGCCAGCGTCTGCGGCCGATCCGCTGCCGCCAGGATCGCCGCGAGCTGCTGGCCGCGGACGCGACCGAACGCGTCCTCGGGGAAGCCAGGATTGCGCACCATGTCGGCCAGCACTTCGATGGTGCCCTCCAGTTTCCGTGCGTGCACGCTCAGCGCGAGCACGGCGGCGTCGCTGGTCACGGCATGCTGGATCTCGGCGCCGAGGTCTCCGAGCGCAGCGGCGATGGCCGACGCCGCACGCGTGGCCGTCCCCTCTGCCAGCATCGTTGCGCTCAGCACGGCGAGCCCCGCCCGGTCCGCGGGCTCGCGCAGGGCACCGGCGTCCAGCACGAGGCGGACAGCGACGAGCGGGGCGGCATGGCGCTCGACGATCCAGACGTCCAGGCCGTTGCCGAGCTTTCGCCGCTCGACCATCGGGGCACGATATGCGGGCGGCTCGCCCGGCTCCGGCGGCCCGCCGCGGTCGACCGACAACGAAACCATGGCAGCCTCCTGGACCTTCCGGGCACAGGCGGACGGCAGGACAACCGGCAGGAGCACGCCCGCGGCGACGAGGAGCCGGGGGATCATCGGGCGGCGACCGGCGAGGCTCACGGAACCGGCTGGCGTCCGGTCGCGCTCGCCGGAACGATGCTCAGTTCGACGCGTCCACCCACGAGGTACCGCCGGGCCGTGCGCTGGACGGAGGCCGGCGTCACCCGCTGGTAGCGCGCGAGCTCGCGCGCGCCGTATCCGGCATCCCCGGTAACGGTCTGGTACAGCGTGAGCTGCACCGCGCGCTGAAGCGCCGACTCGTCCCGTTCGGCCAGCCGACGCTCGATGGTGTTGAGCGCACGCGCGACCTCAGGCTCCGTCGGCGGCGCGTCCGTGAGGAGGCGCCCGATCTCCTGGTCCACCAGGTCCCGCACGTGCTCGAGGCCCTGACCTGGCGCCCCGTGGACGACTACACCGAACTGCCCCGCAAGCGCCCAGCTTTCCTGACTCGCAGCGACGGCCTGCGCGATGCCCTCCTCCTCGATCAGCCGCCGGTGCAGCCGCGAGCCTCGCCCGCCAGCGAGGATATGGGCGAGCACGTGCAGCTCCGCGTCGCCATCCGCGAAGAGCGGGTCCGTCGGCCAGGTCAGGAAGAGCGCGGGCAGCTCGACGCGGTCCTCCAACACGACCGGGCGCACCTCGTCGAGCCGGAGCGGCTGCGGTGCCGGGTGCTCGACCGCAGGGCCGGCCGGAATGTCCGCGAAGTAGGTCTCGACCAGGCGCAACGCCTGCTGCGGCTCGAAGTCGCCGACGATCGCCAGCGTCGCGTTGCCCGGGCGGTAGAAGCGCGCGTGGAAAGCCCGCACTTCGTCGAGCGTGGCGGCATCGAGGTCCGCAAGCCAGTTGTCGACGGGAATCGCGTAGGGGTGATCCGGAGGATACAGGGCGGACAGCGTGCGCCAGAACGCCATGCCGTAGGGGGCGTTCTCGCGGTTCTGCCGGTGTTCGTTCCGGATGACGGACCGTTGGAGGTCGAGCGTCGCCTGGCCGATCTGTGGCACGAGGAAGCCCATGCGATACGACTCGAGCCAGAGCACGAGCTCGAGGTAGTTCGCCGGCACCTGCTGGTAGTAGTATGTCCGGTCGAAATGGGTGGTGGCATCGGCTCGGCCGCCGGACTCCAGGATCCGGCGGATCGCGCCCGCCACAGGCTCCGTGCCCGCGACCAGGAGGTGCTCGAAAAGGTGTGAGAACTCCGTGCGCCCCGTCTCCTCACTGGCGGCGCCCACATGGTAC
>Ga0299914_10003346_pt1 | contig 11311 bp, 9 predicted proteins | sample RVTome_10_FD_201361 | JGI IMG/M metagenome (GOLD analysis project Ga0299914, IMG submission 201361) | Soil microbial communities from uranium-contaminated site in the Upper Colorado River Basin, Wyoming, United States - RVT153D57 (version 2) ... | reverse complement strand
GAGATCGGTGCGGGCGCGTTCGGCGATCATCGCATTGGCGGAATCGCGACGCAGCGGCTCGTAGCGGCGAAGCACCGCGCGCTGGAAGCTGTCGACGCTGCCGATCGCATGGGCGTCCCCGGCGGCGGCGGCCGCGGCGGCGTCGACCGAGCCGGCTTCCGCCGCGGCGAGCCGCTCGGCCATGGTCGGCTGGCCGAAGCCGCCGCGCCACTGGATGGCCGGCTCGACGCCGGCATAGCGGGTGACGAAGGCCGGCGCACGGCCCCAGCCGCCGCGCCAGCGGTAGAAGATATGCGCCCCGATCGTGGCGGACTTGACCAGGCTCGGCGCCCAATAGGGCACGACGTAATTGGCGTGATAGTGGGTGGCCCAGCCGACGGGCGAGTAGACGTAGCCGCCGAGCGCCGCCTCGGCGACCTGGCGGGCGCGCTCCCACAAAGCGGGCATCGGGCCGCGGCGCAGCGAACCGTCGCACGAGAAGGTGAACTGGCAGCCGGTGATCCGCCGCGCGCCTTCGAAGACGACGCCGCAGACCGTCGCCGGCCAGGCGGGATGGCGGACGCGGTTGAGCACGACCTGGGCGACGGCGCGCTGGCCGTCGAGCGGCTCCCTCGCCGCCTCGTAATAGATGGCGGCGGTGAGGCAGTCGAGCGAGCGCTGGCGATCGGCCTCGCCGGCGCCGGCGAGGAAGAAGGGACGCGCGGCGGGATTGGCGAGGTCCGAAACCGGGATGGCGGCGTTCCAGGCGAGCGCGTCGGTCGGGGCGATCTGCTTCAACTCGGTCGCGGCGGTGCGGGCGGCGGCAGAGCGCAACGGGGCGGACTCAGCGGCCCGGGCGGCCAGGCGCGGCGGGGGCGAATCGAAGCCGCGGCCGCTGCCGTGCAGCACCAGGCTGGCGCCCGCGAACACCCACAGCACCAGCATGGCCGCCAGCAGCACCGATGCGCGCCAATGCGCGCGAACGGCCGCGGGAAAAGGGAGGGCAGAGAGCTTCGCTGCAAGCGCCGTCATTCGAACACCGGTTCTGTGGGGGAGGCGAAGGATATAGGTAAGACAGCCCTGCCGCAACTTGAAGGGGGCTGCGCGGTGTCCCGGGTGCGCTGAAGCGAGGAACAGGGCGGCCATCGGGTATTCGAAGTGCGATGGGATCCGCGTTCGCTGGCGAACCGAGGCGACGCGGGGTAAGGCAGCGGCGATTCGCTCGAATCGCAGAGACTGTTCCGCAAAACACCTTATTGCCACGAGTTCGGCAACGACGGAGGCATCCGGCAAGGCTGGAATCGCTCCGGTCGCAGGCCGTTATGTCACGGGGGGAAATTTCATGAAGTCAGCATATCTGGGCGCCGCGTCCGTTTCGATCGCCATCGTCGCCGCCGCGGCCGCCGTGGCGCAGCCGCGGCCCGCCGCCGGCACCGCCACCTACTGGATGTCGGCGGAGACGATGAGCGGCTTCGCCGCGGCGGCGATGGGCCAGCAAGGCGGGCGGCAGAGCGTGATCGGCGCGCTGATGGGAGGCGGCGGCGCCAGGCCGTCTTTTGTGCGCAACCTCACTCTGCAGCTCGGCAGCCCGCAACGGCCGTCCGGCGCACCCAGCGCCGAGCATCTGCCGCCGTCCGGGCTTGGCGCCGGCGCCTCGCTGCCGCTGGTGTCGCCGCAGGGAACGCCGCCGGCGCCGCCGCAGGATTATGTTCCCGGCATGCCCAGCGGCAACGTCCAGGGCCGGATCCTGATCTACTGGGGCTGCGGCGAGCGCGCACGCGCCGGCCAGCCGGTCGAGATCGACCTCGCCCGCATGTCCCGCGGCGAGGTGCCGGCGGCGATGGCGGCGCTCAACCTGCGCCCGATGACGCCGCCCTCCGCGTCCACCTCGACCACCTATGGCGAGTGGCCGAACGAACGCGGGCGCACCACCGTCCCGACGACGGGATCGCTGGTCGGCGACCATGTCGTGCGCGGCAATTATTCGCCGGAGATACGCTTCTCGCTGGCGCAGGGGCAGGATTTCCTGGCCCCGGTGAACGTCACCGCCAACACCGCTTCGGCCTCCGGCGCCGTGCCGGTGGCGTGGCAGGCGGTGCCGAACGCCCGCGCCTATTTCGTGATGGCGACCGGAGCGCGCCAGGACGGGACGATCGTCATGTGGAGCTCGAGCGAGATCCAGGCCATGCAGATGGCGTTCGACTATCTGTCGCAGGAGGAGATTGCCCGGCTGCTGCAGCAGCGCGTGCTGCTCGGCCCGCAGACCACCCAGTGCACCGTGCCGGCCGAAGTGGCGGGCGGCGTCCAGGCGGCGTCGCTGATGGTCAACGCGTTCGGCCCCGAGGCGAATTTCAGCCATCCCGCCCGCCCGGCCGGCGCGCCGCGCAACTGGGCGCCGGATTGGACGGTGAAGCTGCGCACCCGCTCCACCCACATGGGCATGCTCGGCATGGACATGGACGCGATGATGGGCGGCGCGCGCAGCAGCCAGGAGCCGCGCCAGCCGGAACGGCGGCGGCGGCGGAACCCGCTGGAGCGGATCCTGGGGCAGTAAGGCTGGGCACCCTGACCGCGCGGCTGCGCGAAGTAGAGCCGCGTCCGGGGCGACCTCGGGTTTCGTCCCCCGCAAGCGGGGCGGAGCCGGTGTCCGAGCGACAAGCGGTCATCGACACTTCGGTCCCGAGGCGCCTATGGGCGAGGTCCCTGCCATGCCTTTGAGTCGATGGATGAAGCTGCAGCCGCTCCTGCTCTTCTTCGCGGCCCCGCTGATCGGAGAGTTCCTGCTCGGCAACCTTCCGATCACCTGGCTGTACACCCTGGTCGTCCTGGCGCCGCTCTACGGCGGCGGTGCGATCCTGGTGCGGGAGCTGGCGCTCAGGATGGGCGCCGGCTGGCCCGGCATCTTCATGCTGGGGCTCGCCTTCGGCGTGATCGAGGAGGGCTTCGTCACGCAGTCGCTGTTCAACCCCGACTATCTGGGCATGCGGCTGCTCGACTATGGCTACCTGCCCACGATCGGGATCAGCGCCTGGTGGACGGTCTTCGTCCTGGGACTTCATACGATCTGGAGCACCACCGCCGCGATCGCGCTCGTCGAGGCGCTTGCGCCGCGCGCCGCCGGGCGCCCCTGGCTGGGACCGCTCGGCCTCGCCGTCGCCTTCATCATCTTCCTGGCCGGCTGTGCCGGGACCTGCGCCTTGCAACCCCCCGGGTTCGTCGCGGCACCGCTGCAGTTCGCCAGTGCCGCCGCCGTCGTGCTGCTCCTGGTCGCCGCAGCCTGGCTGACCGGGCGCCGCCGGTCTCCGACGCGGATCGACCGCTTTGTCCCGAGCCCGTGGGTGGTCGGGGCCTTCGCCCTGGCGGCGGGGTCGCTCTTCATGCTCTCGACCTGGACCATGACCCTCGTGCCGGCCGCGGCCAATGCCGGCTTCATGCTGCTCGTCATGGCGGGAGCGGCGGCGGCCATCCTGCGCTGGAGCCGATCGTCGCGCTGGAGCGCGCGCCACGTGCTCGGGCTGACGGCCGGCGCGCTGATCACCTACGGCTGGTGGGGCTTCCTCCAGGCTCCCTCCGTCCCCGGCGCGAACGCGCTGACCGACACGATCGGAAACGCCGTCTTCTGCGCAACGGCCCTGGCCGTCATCGTTTTGGCCGCGCGACGGCTCGCGGCCGAGAGAGGCGCCGCGGCGTAGCGCCGCGCGCGGCTGGCGGCGTCTGCGTGGCCGTTCCACGACGCATGGGCCGGCGAAGCGACCGGATCGATCTCACCCAAAGACGCCGTGCGTTGACTGGACGACGATGGAGTGCTCGCTCCCGCCCAGTCTGGAATCCCCTGGCCTCAGCGGGTAAGGACCCGTCAAACAAGAAGGTGGAGTGGTCATGCCGGACCGGATTCCGCCCCCCGCGGGCGCGATCGAGAACAGTCATTGCAGCGCCGCGCAATATGAGGCGATGTACCGGCGCTCGATGGAGGATCCGGACGGCTTCTGGGCCGAGCAGGCGGAGCGGATCGACTGGTTCAGGCCGCCGACCCTGATCTCCAACTGGTCGTTCGATCCCGTCGACATCAAATGGTACGAGGACGGAATCCTCAACCTCTGCCACAATTGCGTCGACCGCCACCTCGAGGCGCGGTCGGGCGAGACGGCGATCGTCTGGGAAGCCGACGCGCCGGGCGTCACCCGCACGCTGACCTATGGGGAACTCCGCGCCGAGGTGGTGCGGATGGCGAACTGCCTGAAGGCATTGGGCGCCGGCAAGGGCGACCGCGTCACGCTTTACATGCCGATGATCCCCGAGGCGGCGGTGGCGATGCTCGCCTGCGCGCGGATCGGCGCCATCCACAGCGTCGTGTTCGGCGGATTCTCGCCCGAGGCGCTGCACGGCCGGATCGAGGATTGCGCCAGCCGGATCGTCGTCACCGCCGACGGCGGCAAGCGCGGCGGCAAGCTGGTCCCGCTCAAAGCCAATGTCGACGCGGCCGTGGAGAGAGGTGCGGACATCGACGCCGTCATCGTCGTCCGCCACATCGGCAACGACATCGCCATGCGCGACGGCCGCGACCATTATTACGACGAACTTGCGGAGACGGTGCCCGACACCTGCCCGTGCGAGCCGATGAACGCCGAGGATCCCCTGTTCATCCTCTACACGTCGGGATCGACGGGAAAGCCCAAGGGCGTGCTGCACACGACCGGCGGCTATGCGGTGTGGACCGCGGCGACCTTCCATTACGTGTTCGACTACCGGCCCGGCGAGCTGTTCTGGTGCACCGCCGACGTCGGCTGGGTGACCGGCCACTCCTACGTCGTCTACGGGCCGCTGGCCAACGGCGCGACGACCCTGATGTTCGAAGGCGTGCCCAACCATCCCGACAACAGCCGCTTCTGGGACGTGGTCGAGCGCCACCGGGTCAACATCTTCTACACCGCGCCGACCGCGATCCGGGCGCTGATGCGCGAGGGCGAGGCGCCGGTAAAGAAGCACGACCGGTCCTCGCTGCGGCTGATCGGCACGGTCGGCGAGCCGATCAACCCCGAGGCCTGGCTGTGGTACTGGCGCATCGTCGGCGACGGAAGTTGCCCGGTGGTCGACACCTGGTGGCAGACCGAGACCGGCGGGATCATGATCACCACCCTGCCCGGCGCGCACGACATGAAGCCGGGATCGGCCGGCCGGCCGTTCTTCGGTGTGGCGCCGCAGCTGGTCGACAACGACGGCGGCGAATTGCCGGGCGCGGCCTCCGGCAACCTTTGCATCACCCGGTCCTGGCCGGGGCAGATGCGCAGCGTCTATGGCGACCATGACCGGTTCGTGCAGACTTATTTCAGCCAGTTCCGCGGCCGATACTTCACCGGCGACGGCTGCCGGCGCGACGAGGACGGCTATCACTGGATCACCGGCCGGGTCGACGACGTGCTCAACATTTCCGGCCACCGGCTCGGCACGGCCGAGATCGAATCGGCCCTGGTCAGCCACGCGGCGGTCGCCGAGGCGGCGGTGGTCGGCTATCCGCACGACATCAAGGGCCAGGGCATCTACTGCTACGTCACCCTGATCGTCGGCGAGGAGCCGAGCGAGGCGCTGGAGAAGGCATTGCGCCAGCACGTGCGCGAGGAGATCAGCCCGATCGCGACCCCGGACCTGATCCATTTCACCCCCGGTCTTCCCAAGACGCGCTCCGGCAAGATCATGCGCCGCATCCTGCGCAAGATCGCCGAGAACGAGTTCGGCGCGCTCGGCGACACATCGACCCTGGCCGATCCGTCGCTGGTCGACGACCTGATCGACGGCCGGCGCAACCGCTGATGGCGAGCGGTGGACCCACCAAGATCGTCGCCGCGGACATCGGCGGTACCAATGCCCGCTTCGCGATCGCCGAGCTGGTTCCCGGGCAACGGCCGAAGCTGAGCGACGTCAAGCGCTATCCGACCGCGGACCATGACGGCCTCCCAGCCGCCTGGGCGGCCTTCGACGCCGACTTCGACGAGCCGATGCCGCGCGCCGCGGCGATCGGCGTCGCCACAGGACTGGGCGAGGACGTGCTTCGCTTCGCCAACAACGACTGGGTGATCGACCAGCGCACTTTGGCCGGCGAGCTCGGGCTCGACCGGCTGCTGCTGCTCAACGATTTCGGCGCGATGGCGCATGGCGCGAGCGTGCTCATGCCCGACGAGATGGACCATGTCATGGGCCCGGCGGGGCCGATGCCGGCCGAGGGGGTGACGACGGTGATCGGGCCCGGGACCGGGCTGGGCGTCGCGATGATCCTCAAGCGCGGCAGCCACATCCACGTGATCGAGACCGAGGGCGCGCATATCGGCTTCGCGCCGCTGGACGAGGAGGAAGAGAGGATCGAGCACGAGCTCAGGATCCAGTTCGGCCGCTGCTCGGTCGAGCGGGTGGTGTCGGGGCCGGGGCTGCTCGATCTCTACCGCGCGCTCGGCGGGCGGGGCTACGAGGACGACATCCCGTTATGGACTGCGGCGCTGAACGGGACCGATCCGGCCGCGGTCGACGCGCTCGAGCGACTGATCAAGGCGTTCGGATCGGCCGCCGGCGATCTCGCGCTGGCGCACGGATCGAACGCGGTGGTGATCAGCAGCGGGCTGTCGAAGCGGATGGCGAGCCACCTCAAGTCGCGGCTGTTCGCCGGCCGCTTCGTCGCCAAGGGGCGCTACCGGCACCGGATGGAGGCGATGCCGGTAAGGCTGGTGCTGCACGATCAGCCGGGCCTGCTCGGGGCGGCGGTGGCGTTTCAAAGGAAGATGGTCGTGACGGCCTAACCGGGCTTCATTCTGCGACCGGTTCGGGGAAATGTCCCGCATGCGCGCTCGGGATTGGGCCTCAGCCAGGACAGGACACGATGCCGTGCCGTGCGGTGCCGAAAAGCCCGAAAGGCGCGCGTTACTGCTCCGTCCGATCAAGTGCGGCAGGCGAAGGGAATGGCGACGGGAGCCGGCCGACGAATCCCATCCGCTTCAAGCCGCGCCCGGAGTAAAGGGAAGGCCCGGACATCGAACGTCGGGTAGACGAGATACTGGATAAGAACGCTGTGCCGCTCCGGTCGGTCGAGCGACTGCATCATCTCGGCGGCGCGCGCACGATCTCCCAGAAGCATCGCGGCATGCCACCTCCCGGACAAGGATGCGTCCGGCGATCGCGCCAACCTCTCCGCGATCTCGCGCGCGCCTCGCCCACCGTCCGCACAAGCCTGACGCAACCCGGCAAGGAGCTTGTTCTCTTCAGGCAGGCCGCTGCCACGCAGGCGCGCCAGCACGGCGCGCGCTTCGTCGCGATGGCCGCCCCAGAGCAGGGCGCGGTGAGCCTGGTACTGGATCAGGGCCTCGCCCGGCCGCATCGCCAGCTGCCGGCGCGACCGGGAGACGGCATTGCCGATGTCCATCGCCAGCACGGATGCAGTGATGGCGCGCGAGCGCGGCGCGCCGCTTTCGATCGACAAGGTGTGGATGCGCTCGGCCGCGTGCGCCATCAGGCGCCGGTTCTCGGCATAGCCGGCGAGATCGACCAGCTTCTCCCATGCGTCGACGTCGCGCGGACGATCGCGCAAATAGAGCCTCATCAACCGCAACGCCTCACGCAGTCTGATCTCGACCACGGCGCGGGCGGAACGGTACATGTTCTGCTCGGGACGATCACGGCTGGCGACGATGGCGGCGTCCACGCGGAGGAGATATTCTCGCAGCCGATCGGCTTCGCCGCCGCGACGCTCGGTCACGAGGGAGCCGACGCGAGTCGTATTTCCGAACCACGCCTGAGCCGCCTCCCATTGCGCCGCCGCAAAGCCGGGATCGAGGCTGCGCGCACGTTCGAAAGATTCCGCGGCCAGCTCCATATATCCGTCCGAACCCGTCTCGAGCTCGCGTTGCTGATAGGCGAGACCCCTGAGATAAGCCTCGTACGCGTCTACCGAACGCGTCCCGAGACCCACCATGCGCTGCAGCTGCTCGGGGCTCATCACGGTCTTGAGCGCGTGAGCGATGGCGATCGCGATTTCCTCCTGGATCGAAACGACGTCGCTGGCAGCACGGTCGTAATTCTGCGACCAGAGATGGAAACCGTCCGTGGAGCGGATGAGCTGCGCGGTCACGCGAATGCGACCGCCATCGCGGCGCACCGAGCCTTCGAGAATATGGGCGACGTTCAGCCCACGCGCGATCTGGCGCACGTCGCCGGGCACTATCCCGCGGGTCGAGGTCCGCGCGGCAACGTGGAGGTCCGGTGTGCGCGCCAGGCTGTTCAATATCTCCTCGGTGAGGCCCGCCGCGAACCATTCCAGATCCCGCCCCGGCGAAATGTCGTCGAAGGGAAGTACCGCGATCGATTTCGGGTGCGGCGCAAAGGCGGCTTCCGCTTCCACTCGCGGCGCCTCACCTGGCCGGAAAAGCAGCAGCCCGACCAGAAGGGCGAGCGCCACGCCGGCGACCACCGCCCAGAGTCGGACGTCCGCGAGACGCCCAACCCGGCGCGGGCCTCCGGCCATCGCCAATGGCGGCTCGCTTCTCTGCTCGACGTCGGTCAGGAAGCGGTAGCCACGCGCGTGCACGGTCTGGATCAATCGCGGCCGGCGCGCATCGTCGCCGAGCGCCTGACGGATCTCCTTCACCGCGGTCGTCAAGACCGACTCCGAGACCGCGAGGCCGGGCCAGACCTGCTCGAACAACTCGTTCTTGGTCACCAGGGTGCGCGGCCGCTCCATCAGCGCGCGCAACAGGGCCACGGCTCTTCCGCCGAGCCGGACCGGTTTGCCGTCAAGCCAGAGGCGCTCGTCCTGGCGGTCGAGCCAGATCGGTCCGGCGACGAGGTAGCGATATTGCTCCATCAACCGACCAGCGGTCCCCGCTCGAGGGCGCGACACACCGACCGAAACAGTCCGCAGAGCGCGCCCTCAGAATTCCCTCAGAATAGATCAGGGCGGTCGCATCCGCCAGCGCATCGCTCAACCCTTTGACAGAGAACGGTTTTTCGAGAGCTCGCGGAGTCAAAACACAAATTTTCCGATTTCAGATGATTTCAGGACCTCCGCAGGACTTCCCGACGTCAAGCGCGGCAAAGAGGCCGTACCGAAGCGGCCTGACCCGGGCCGCACGCCGGCGCCGGCGCACCGGCGCGGACGTTACCCGGACAGAAAGGAAGACCATGTTCCAACGATTCAATTTCGAGGAAGTCCTCGCCTCTTCGACCCGAGCAGCCTGGCAGATCGAGGACGTCCTGCCACCGGAGGCGCGGCTCGATTTCTCGCGCGACTTCATGCCCGAGGCGCTCGCCCGCACGGCAAGCGCGCCCGGGCTCGAGGAGACGCAGCGCCTCATCCTCAATCAGATACGCGGCCACGAATATCTGGTCATCTTCGGTCTGGTAGAAGAGTTTATCCTCCCCTTCGTGCTGGACCATGCCCGGCCGCAGCTCAATGGCGACGATCATCGCGTCCGCGCCCTGCTCCAGTTCGCGAGCGAGGAAGCCAAGCACATCCACCTGTTCAAGCAATTCCATCACCGCTTCACCGACGGGTTCGGCACCGACTGCGCCGTGATCGGTCCGCCCGAGGCGGTGGCCGCCGAGATACTGCGGCACGACCCGCTCGCCATCGCATTGCTGGTTCTCCACATCGAGTGGATGACGCAGCGCCACTATGTGGACAGCGTCCGCAATGACGGCGAGCTCGATCCGCTGTTCAGGAGCCTGCTCAAGCATCATTGGATGGAGGAGGCGCAGCACGCCAAGCTCGACATGCTGATGGTCGAGGCGCTGGCGGAAGGCCGCGACGAAGCGGGCATTGCCAGAGCCATAGACGAATATCTCGAGATGGGCGCCTTCCTGGACGAGGGATTCAAGACGCAGGCCGGTTTCAACCTGGACGCGCTTGAGAAGGCTAGCGGCCAAAGCCTCGATCCCGACGAACGCCAGGCGCTCGATGCGCAGCAGCATCAGGCCCTGCGCTGGACCTACATCGGTTCGGGCATGACCCATCCGAAATTCGTCGAAGCACTGACCGCGCTTTCGCCGGCGGCCCGTGATCGCATCGCCGAAGTGGCGCCGGCCTTCTGCTGATCTTTCCTCAACACCCGCAAATTCGGGAGAATGACATGCTCGACACGACCAGCACTTCCGTCAACGGCATCGACCTCGCCGCGCTCGACGACGTCGTCGACGCGATCAATGCAGACGCTGCATGCGGCAACGTCCAGTTCAGCGTCCGGACCGAATGGACGGGGCAGACCCGGTCCGAATCCACCGTCAACAGCTATACGATCGGCGGCCGCAGAATCGGCCGTAATTTCACCATCGTCGCGGACGAGCCGCATGAGCTGCTTGGCACAAACAGCGCGCCGAACCCGCAGGAGCTGCTCATGTCCGCCGTCAATGCGTGCATGATGGTGGGCTATGTCGCCCAGGCGGCGGTTCGCGGAATCTCACTCGATACGTGCGTGATCGACACGGACGGCGAGCTCGACCTGCGCGGATTCCTCGGTCTCGATGCCAGCATCCCGCCCGGATATCGCCGCATCAACTATCGCGTTTCGCTGAAGGGCGACGGAACCCGCGAGCAATATGAGGAGATCCACCGGGCAGTGATGGCGACCTCCCCCAACTACTTCAACATGGCGCAGCCGATCGAGATGAACGGCTCGCTCGACTGTTGAGGCCGGCGCTGTCCCCGGGCGCCACGGACTGCCATACACTGCAAGGCCCACCGCTCGCATGCGAGCGGTGGGCCTTCGTCCTCCGTACTGCGGTCGCCGGCGACCTCGCGCCGGCGCACGGATCGAATGCCGTGGTGATCAGCAGCGGGCTGTCGAAGCGGATGGCGAGCCATCTCAAGTCGCGGCTGTTCGTCGGCCGCTTCGTCGCCAAGGGGCGCTACCGGCACCGGATGGAGGCGATGCCGGTAAGGCTGGTGCTGCACGACCAGCCGGGCCTGCTCGGCGCGGCGGTGGCGTTTCAGCACCAGCAGGCTTCATAGATCGATTGATTCAAGGCCTCGAGTCAGCCGGGCGAAAACGGTTCCGGCCGGGACGATTCGCGCTCCACCCTTCGGACCACCAGCTCGTCTATCTCGAGACGCCTGATCCGTGCCTTGCCGACCGAGACGCGGCCGATGGCGAGCGCGCCGACGGCCAGGGCACCCACCGCCATCGCGCCGGCCGCCAGGGCGCCGATGCGGGCCGCGCGCAGGGCGATAGCGGCCGGCGGCGCTTCGCGTTGAAATATGGCACGAGGCTCGTTCATTCTTCGGCTCCTGCAGACGCACCCTTCCGACCCGGCTCTCAACGCCCGCATGCCTGCCCGGCTCCACATCGCCGGACCTTCC
>Ga0299914_10003345_pt1 | contig 11313 bp, 6 predicted proteins | sample RVTome_10_FD_201361 | JGI IMG/M metagenome (GOLD analysis project Ga0299914, IMG submission 201361) | Soil microbial communities from uranium-contaminated site in the Upper Colorado River Basin, Wyoming, United States - RVT153D57 (version 2) ... | reverse complement strand
GGTCCTCACGCGCCGGCGCTTTTTCCGGTGACCGGAACCTCCGGCGGCGGCTACAGTCAGTGAAACATCGAGCAACAGAGCTTTTGCACCGGCATATGGGTCGAATTGGAACTTGGGGACGGGCGTTTTTCGCCGTGGTGCTCGCGCTCGCCGCCGCCGTTGCTCCGGCACGGGCGGCGGACGAATTCCTCGATCCTGAGGTGGCATTCAAGGGCAGCGTGCGCGCGCTGGACAACCGTAGCGTCGAAGTCAGCTTCGAGATTGCGCCCGGCTACTACCTGTACGACGAGCAGTTCAAGTTCGCCGCCGCCGGCGCGACGCTCGGGTCCGCGGCCATCCCCGACGGCAAGGTGAAATACGACGAGACCTTCCAGAAGGACGTCGAGACGCATCGCGACCTGCTGCGCATCGTGCTGCCGGTCGAGCAGGCAAGCGGCAGCTTCCGGCTCGCGATCAACTACCAGGGCTGCGCCGACGCGGGCCTGTGCTACCCCCCGGCGCAGATGCGCGCCGACGTGGCCTTGGCCGCCTTCGGCGGCGACGGCAGCGTGCGTGTGCTGCCGGGGCGGGACATGCCGATTCCCGATGCGACGGCCATCGAACCGCAGCCGGCGCCCGAGCGCAGCGTGGGGATCAACATCGCGTCGGCCGCGGACGGCGTCGGCATCGATGCGGCGTTGCAGTCGGGCCGCTTCTGGACCGTCATCGGCGTGTTTTTCGTCGCCGGCGTGCTGTTGTCGCTGACGCCGTGCGTGCTGCCGATGCTGCCCATCCTGTCGTCGATCATCGTCGGGCAGGGCGGCGATTCGCCCGCACGCCGCGGCCGCGGCTTCGCGCTCGCGCTCAGCTACTCGCTGGGCATGGCGCTGGTCTACACCGCGTTCGGCATCGCCGCGGGCCTCGCCGGCGAAGGACTCGCCGCGAGCCTGCAGAACCCTTGGGTGCTCGGGGCGTTCGCGCTGGCGCTGGTGCTGTTGTCGCTGTCGATGTTCGGCGTCTACGAGCTGCAGCTGCCTTCAGGCTTGACCGGCCCGCTGGCGCGCGCATCGCAACGCCTGCCGGGGGGGCGCTTCGCCGGCGTGTTCGCGATGGGTGGCGTATCGGCATTGATCGTCAGTCCCTGCGTCGCCGCGCCGCTGGCCGGTGCGCTCGTCTACCTCAGCCAGACGCGCGACGTCTGGCTCGGTGGTTCCGCACTCTTCACGCTGGCTGCCGGCATGAGCGTGCCCTTGCTGCTGCTTGGCGCCTCGGCCGGCACCTTGCTGCCGAAGGCCGGCGTCTGGATGAACGACGTGAAACACGTCTTCGGTCTGCTGCTGCTCGCCGTCGCCGTCTGGATCATCCAGCCGGTGTTGCCGGCCACGGTGGCGCTCGGCTTGTGGGGCGCGCTGCTCGTCGGCAGCGCCGTGGCGCTGCTGCAGGGCACGCCACGCCGCTGGTTCGGCAGCTGGGCACGTCGCGCGATCGCGGCCGTGCTGGCGGTGTTCGGCGTGCTGCAGCTGATCGGCGCTGCCTCCGGCGGAACGGACCCGCTGCAGCCGCTTGCGCACCTCGGCGGCGGCAACACCGTGAACTCGTCGCTGCCCTTCGCGATGGTTCGCAACGTGGCCGAACTCGACGCGGCGCTGCAGACAGCGCAAGCCGCCGGCCGCCCGGTGATGCTCGACTTCTACGCCGACTGGTGCGTGTCGTGCAAGGAAATGGAACGCTTCACGTTCACCGATCCCGTGGTGCGCGGCAAGCTCGCCGGCGCCACCTTGCTGAAGGCCGACGTGACGAAGAACAGCGTCGACGACCGCGAGCTGCTCAAGCGCTTCCAGCTCTTCGGCCCGCCGGGGACGATCTTCTACGACACGCAAGGGCGCGAGCTCACCGCGCTGCGCGTGATCGGCTACCAAAACAGCGAGCGGTTCCAGCAGACGCTCGCCGGCGTGGGGCTTTGAGGGCTGCGCCGGACGGCGAACCTTGCCGAATGTGTTATAGTCACAGGCTCAGTCGCGGGGTGGAGCAGTCTGGTAGCTCGTTGGGCTCATAACCCAAAGGTCGTTGGTTCAAATCCAGCCCCCGCAACCAAGAATTCACCAACAAGAACAACAACTCAACGAATGGCGAACGCCGACCCCAAGGTCGGCGTTTCGCTTTGTGCGCGTCAACTTGCACGCGTCGCGCCCGAGGGCGCTCTTCTTGACGCTGCGCCGCATGCGTGTCGTGGGATTCGAGCTCGTCCGCCGCGCGCCGGTGATGCGGTCGTGGTTCGCGCCGGTCCCTTCGTCAAACGCGCGAACGAAGACGGCTCAGCAGGTCCACGGCGCCGCCGCGTCTGCGCGGATCCCATAACGGCCGATCGCGTCGACGAGAGCTTGCCGTTCGATGCGGCCTTCTCGCACCAGCGCCTGCAGCGCGGCCAGCACGACGTGGTGCCGGTCGACCTCGAAGAAGCGGCGCAGCGCGCTGCGGGTGTCGCTGCGGCCGAAGCCGTCGGTGCCCAACGTGACGTAGCGCGCATCGACGTACTCCGCGATCAGCTGCGGCCAGGCGCGCACGTAGTCGGTGGCGGCGATCACCGGCGCGGGCCCGGCCAGCAGCCGGCCGACGTGGCTGACCCGGTCGATGCCGCCAGCGCCCAGGCGGCTCTCGCGCTCGACCTCGCGTGCATCCCGCGCGAGCTCGCTGAAGCTCGTCACGCTGAAGACTTCGCTGGCGACGTTCCAGTCGGCCGCGAGCAGTTCGGCTCCTGCCATCACTTCACGCAGGATCGTGCCCGAGCCGAGCAGCCGCACCGTGCCGCGCGCGCCGTCCGCGGGATGCGCCGAGAGCCGGTACATGCCGCGCAGCAGGTCCGTGTGCGACTCCTCGCCGAGCGACGGGTGCTCGTAGCTCTCGTTCATCAGCGTGAGGTAATGGAACTCGTCGCGCCGTTCCTCCAGCATCCCGCGCATCGCGTGATCCATGATCACCGCCACCTCACCGGCGAACGCGGGATCCCAGGCACGGCAGTTCGGCACCGTCGCCGCCATCACGAGGCTGGCGCCGTCCTGGTGCTGCAGCCCCTCGCCGCCCAAGGTCGTGCGGCCGGCCGTGGCGCCGAACAGAAAACCGCGCACCCGTTGATCCGCCGCGGCCCAGATCAGGTCGCCGACGCGCTGGAAACCGAACATCGAGTAGTAGATGTACATCGGCAGCATCGGCAGGCCGTGCACGCTGTACGAGGTGCCGGCGGCAATCCATGACGCGGTGGCGCCCGCTTCGGTGATGCCTTCTTCCAGCAACTGCCCATCGCGCGCTTCGCGGTACGACAGCATCGAGCCGGCGTCCTCGGGCTCGTAGAGTTGCCCGAGCGGCGAGTAGATGCCGATCTGGCGGAACAGGCTCGCCATGCCGAAGGTGCGCGCCTCGTCGGCGACGATCGGGACGATGCGCGGCCCGAGCGTCGGGTCGCGCAGCAGGCCGCTGAGCATGCGCACGGCGGCCATCGTCGTCGACATTTCCTTGCCCTCCGCCCGAAGCGCAAAACCACCCCAGCCCGGCAGCGGCGGCACCGCCAGCGCCGGCGTGTCGCCCTTGCGCGCCGGCAGCGGCCCGCCCAGCGCCGCACGGCGCTCCTTCAGGTAGCGCATCTCCAGGCTGTCGGGTTCGGGCTTGTAGAAGCGCAGCTGCGCAACGTCGTCGTCCGACAGCGGCAGCGCGAAGCGGTCGCGGAATGCCTTCACGGCGTCGATGTCGAGCTTCTTCGCCTGGTGCGAGGTCATGCGCGACTCGCCGGCGCCGCCCATGCCGTAGCCCTTCTTCGTCTTCGCGAGGATCACCGTCGGGCGGCCCTGGTGGGCGCGCGCCGCCGCGAACGCGGCGTGCAGCTTGCGGAAGTCGTGGCCGCCGCGCTTGAGCACGTCGACTTCGCGCTCGCTCATGTGGGCGACGAGGCGCTGCACCTCGGGGTCCTGGCGAAAAAAGTGCTCGATGTTGTAGGCGCCGTCCTTCGCGCCGAGGTTCTGGTACTGGCCGTCGACGGTGGACGCGAGCCGGCGCAGCAGCACGTGGTTCTCGTCCCGCGCGAACAGCGCGTCCCAGTCCGAGCCCCACAGCACCTTGATGACGTTCCAGCCGGCGCCGGTGAACAGCGACTCCAGCTCCTGCACGATCTGCCCGTTGCCGCGCACCGGGCCGTCGAGCCGCTGCAGATTGCAGTTGATGATGAAGGTGAGGTTGTCGAGCTGCTCGCGCGCAGCCAGCGTGAGGCCGGCGACCGATTCGGGCTCGTCCATCTCGCCGTCGCCGAACACGCCCCAGACGTGGCGGTGCGAGGTCTTCAGCAGGTCGCGGTGTTCGAGGTAGCGAAGAAACCGCGCCTGGTAGACGGCGCTGAGCGGGCCCAACCCCATCGAGCCGGTGGGAAACTGCCAGAAGTCCGGCATCAGCCACGGATGCGGATAGGAGCTCAGGCCCGGCCCGCTCAGCTCTTGGCGGTAGTGCGCCAGTTGCGCTTCGCTGAGCCGCCCTTCGAGGAAAGCGCGCGAGTACACGCCGGGTGCCGAATGCGGCTGGAAGTAGACGAGGTCGGCGTTGCGCGGCGCGTCGGCGGACGAATCGTCGCCGCGGAAGAAGTGGTTGAAGCCGACCTCGAAGATCTCGGCGGCCGACGCGTAGCTCGCGATGTGCCCGCCCAACTCGCCATAGGCCTGGTTGGCGCGCACGACCATCGCGAGCGCGTTCCAGCGCATGATCGCGGTGAGGCGTTCCTCGATTGCCAGGTCGCCCGGGTAGCGCCCCTGCTGCTCCACCGGAATCGTGTTGCGGTAGGCCGAATACGGCTGCACGTGCGGCACGATGCCCAGCTGCTGCGCCTGTTCCTCCAGGCGTTCGAGCAGGAACAGCCCGCGCTCGGCGCCGCCTTCGCGCACGGCGGCCTGCAAGGCGTCCAGCCATTCCCGCGTTTCGGCCGGGTCGCTGTCGCGTGCGGCGGCGACCAACTGGTCCAGCAAGGTGGTGGGTTCACGTCCGGCCATGGCGGCGCTCCTGTACTTCGATGGTGGAACTGTAGACCCGGACTGCGGCTTCAGAGCGGCAACGGGTCGGCGACAACACCTGTTTGAGCACCGCGTGCAGCGACCTGTTTCGAAACGGCCGAAGCCTCACCTCTCGGGCCGCAGGGGGCTTGACCGGCGACGAAACCACCCCGCCGTACAATCCCAAAGTTTTGCCGGCGACACGGTGTCGCGGCCCTGAGAGGACGATCCAAGTGTTCATTTCCGAAGCTTTTGCACAAGCGGCGCCGGCCGCCACGACAGGTGCCGCCGACTCGATGTTCGGCAGCATCGGCGGGATGCTCCCCATCCTGTTGATGTTCGTGGTTCTTTACTTCGTGATGATCCGCCCCCAGATGAAGCGCCAAAAGGAACACAAGGCGATGATCGACGCGCTCGCCAAGGGCGACGAGGTCGTCATCGCCGGGGGCGTGCTGGGCAAGGTGTCGAAGATGGGCGAGAGCACGATTCACGTCGAGGTCGCTCCGAACGTCGAGCTCCAGGTGCAGCGCGCGTCCGTCGTTCAGGTGCTGCCCAAGGGCACCTTCAAGTAACCGAACGGCATCCGTTCGCGGCCGCGGCGCCTCGGCGTACGGCCGCCGCGATGCGTTTCGCGCAGGAAAGGCGTCATGAACCGCTACCCCTTCTGGATCTACGCGATCCTCGTCTTCGCGGCGCTGGTCGGGCTGACCTACACGGCCCCCAATTTCTTCGGTGAAGCGCCGGCCGTGCAGGTCAGCAGCGGCAAGGCGACGCTGAAGGTGGACAGCAGCCTCGCGCCGCGCGTGGAGCAGATCCTCGTGCAGGCCGGCCTGAAGCCCGATCTCGTGCAATTCGACGGCAACTCGGTGAAGGCACGGTTCACCGACCTCGACACGCAGACGAAGGCGAAGGAAGCGCTGGTCCGGGCGCTGAACCCCGACCCGGCCGACCCGAACTACATCGTGGCGCTGAACCTGCTGTCGCAGACGCCGAAGTGGCTGTCGTACCTGCGGCTGATGGGGGTCGAGCCGAAGCCGATGTACCTCGGCCTCGACTTGCGCGGCGGCGTGCACTTCCTGATGCAGGTCGACATGAAGGAAGCGCTCGCGAAGAAGGCCGAGGCAATGACCGGCGACGCGCGCACGCTGCTGCGCGACAAGAACCTGCGCCACGCCGGCGTCACGCGCGACGGCAACAACGTCGAGGTGCGTTTTCGCGATTCGCAGACGGCGACGGCGGCGCAGTCGCTGCTGAGCGACCAGGTGCCCGATCTGCAGTGGAGTGCCGCATCGGAAGGCGGCGACGTGATGCTGCGCGGCGTGATGACCCCCGAAGCCGCGCGTCGGCTGCAGGAAACAGCGCTGAAGCAGAACATCACGACCTTGCACAACCGCGTCAACGAGCTGGGCGTGGCCGAACCGGTGATCCAGCAGCAGGGCCTGGACCGCGTGGTCGTCGAACTGCCGGGCGTGCAGGACACCGCCAAGGCCAAGGACATCATCGGCCGCACCGCCACGCTGGAAGTGCGCATGGTCGACGAGAGCACCGAGGCGGCGGCCGCCGCCGCGGGCGCCGGACCGGTGCCGTTCGGCACCGAGCGCTACGTCGAGCGCGGCGCCCGTCCGCTGATCGTGAAGCGCCAGGTCGTGCTGACCGGCGAGAACCTGACCGACGCGCAGGCCGGCTTCGACAGCCAGACGCAGGAACCGGTGGTCAACCTCACGCTGGACGCCAAGGGCGCGCGCATCTTCCGGGACGTCACGCGCGAGAACGTCGGCAAGCGCATGGCGATCCTGCTGTTCGAGAAGGGCAAAGGCGAGGTCGTCACGGCGCCGGTGATCCGCAGCGAGATCGGCGGCGGCCGGGTGCAGATCTCCGGCACGATGACGACGACCGAAGCCAACGACACCGCCTTGCTGTTGCGCTCGGGCTCGCTGGCCGCGCCGATGGAGGTCATCGAAGAGCGCACCGTCGGGCCGAGCCTGGGCGCCGACAACATCGACAAGGGCTTCAACAGCGTGCTGTACGGCTTCATCGCGATCGCCGTGTTCATGTGTCTGTACTACGGGCTGTTCGGCGTGTTCTCCACCTTGGCGCTCGCGTTCAACCTGCTGCTGCTGGTGGCGGTGCTGTCGATGCTGCAAGCCACGCTGACGCTGCCGGGCATGGCCGCCATCGCGCTGGTGCTCGGCATGGCGATCGATGCCAACGTGCTGATCAACGAGCGTGTGCGCGAAGAACTGCGCGGCGGCGCGTCGCCGCAGGCGGCGATCCAGGCCGGTTATGAGCGTGCGTTCGGCACCATCCTCGACTCCAACGTCACGACCTTGATCGCCGGCATCGCGTTGCTCGCGTTCGGTTCCGGCCCGGTGCGCGGCTTTGCCGTCGTGCACGTCCTGGGCATCCTGACCTCGATGTTCTCGGCAGTCGTGTTCTCGCGCGGCCTTGTGAACCTGTGGTACGGGCGGCAGAAAAAGCTCAAGAGCGTGTCGATCGGGCAGATCTGGAAACCCGAGCCCGACGCTTCGGCGAAGGCCTGAGCAAGACGGAGCGAAGCACCTATGAAATTGTGCAGCGTAGTCGGCTCGCTCAGAGGCCAGCCGGCGTTCAAGAGGCAAATGCCTCACAGCCTCTGACCCCAAGAGAACGGCAAGGAATCAATCATGGAGTTCTTCCGGATCCGGCGCGACATCCCGTTCATGCGGCATGCGCTGGTGCTCAACGTCATCTCGCTGGTCACCTTCGTCGCGGCTGTGTTCTTCCTCGCCACGCGCGGGCTTCACTTGTCGATCGAGTTCACCGGCGGCACCGTCGTCGAAGTGGCCTACGCGCAGTCGGCCGACCTCGGAAAGGTGCGTTCGACGCTCGAGAAGCTGGAGTTCGGCGAGGTGCTGGTGCAGAACTTCGGCAGTTCGCGCGATGTGCTGATCCGCCTGCCGCTGCGCGGCGACACGAAGCAGGAGGACGTGGCCGGACTCGTCTTCGGCGAGCTGTGCAAGGCCGAAGGCGGCACGGTGACCGTCAGGCAATCGATCTCCGACAAGGGCGAAGAGATCAGCAAGCCGGTGTGCGACGCGGCCACCGCCGGCGGCGCGGGCGCCGCCGAGCCGGTGGCGCTGTCGCGCACCGAGTTCGTCGGCCCGCAGGTCGGCCGCGAACTCGCCGAAGACGGCGCGATGGCGCTCGCCTTCGTGATCGTCGGCATCATGATCTACCTCGCCTTGCGCTTCGAGTGGAAGTTCTCGGTGGCCGCGATCGCCGCGAACCTGCACGACGTGATCATCATCCTCGGCTTCTTCGCCTTCTTCCAGTGGGAGTTTTCGCTGTCGGTGCTGGCGGCCGTGCTGGCGGTGCTCGGCTACTCGGTCAACGAATCGGTCGTCATCTTCGACCGGATCCGAGAGTCCTTCCGCCGCTACCGGAAGATGAACACGGAGCAGGTGATCGACCACGCGATCACCAGCACGATCAGCCGCACCATCATCACCCACGGCTCCACGCAGATGATGGTGTTGTCGATGCTGCTGTTCGGCGGGCCGACCCTGTACTACTTCGCGCTGGCGCTGACGATCGGCATTCTGTTCGGCATCTACTCGTCGGTGTTCGTCGCCGCCGCCATCGCGATGTGGCTGGGCGTGAAGCGCGAAGACCTGGTCAAGACCGGCTCGAAGGAAATCGACCCGAACGATCCGAACGCCGGGGCGGTGGTGTAGAGTTCAAGGCGTCCCCTCACCCGCGAGCACTCACTCCACACCCATGGCGACCAACGCCAACTCGACGGCACTGGCTGCGCAGGCGCGGCGATCCTACGTCGAGGGCCTGCTCAAGGGCCTGCCGGGCGTCGTGCAGGCGGTGGACCATGGGGCGCGCATCCTGCTGAGCCAGGTGGCCGATCCGGCCACCAACATGCGCCGGCGCGATGTCGTCGAGGACTTCCAGAAGCTGCACGGGCTGTGGTTGCAAGGCAGCCTCGCCGCGCTGCGCGGCGCGCTGCACGGCGGCGGCATCCTCTCCGCCGTCAGGCCGGGCGACCTGCCGTCGCCATCGGGCCGTGCCGGTGCGGGCCTGAGCCTGGTGGACAACGACACGATCGAAAGCGAGATCCTGAGCTCGCGCCTCGCGCTCGCGATGATGGACCGTGCGTCGTGGGAATTTACCGACATGCGCTCGCGCATGACGATGCTCGAAGGCCGGGACGAGCTCGATGCCAACGACGTGCTGCGTCCGCACGTGCTGGCGCGCACGGTGACCAACGCGTGGCGCACGGCCGGCCTTAGCCACGACGCATGGCGCACGCTGCAAACGGTGCTGCACGACGAGTTCGCCCACTTCGCCGAAGAGGCCTACCACGAGATCAACCGCTGGCTGATTCAGCAGCGCGTGCTGCCCGAGGTTGACTTGCGGCCGTTCATTCGCCGGTCGCGCAACGCGTCATGGTCGCCGACGTCAGCCAGCACCGGCTCCGGCTTTGTCTCTTCCGGCGGACCGCCGGTCGCCGCGGACCGCCCGCGCACCGAGGTGCACGACGAAACGCGGCTGATGACACGTGCCGCTGGCCTCGCGCGCGGCGCCGACCACGCCGAGGCGGTGCTGGGCCGCCTGAACCGGTTGATCGGGCGGCAGCTGCCCGAGTTCGCCAGCACGCAGCAGGCCCGCCAGCCGTCGCAGGCGCTGCGCGCAGCGATCAGCGACGCGCAGCAGGGCATCAGCAAGCGGCTCGAGGCAGTCAGCCAGCCGGGGCGGCTGCCGGCCGGCGTGCACATCAGCACGCCGATGCTGCTGGAGGAGCTGAACCAGCGCAAGCAGGCGCTGAAGCAGGCCGCGAGCACGCCGGTCGAGCGCGCGACGATCGAGATCGTCGCATTGCTGTTCCAGAGCATCCTGACCGAGGAGCGCATTCCGGCGACGGTGCGTGTGTGGTTCGCCCGGCTGCAAATGCCGGTGCTGCGGGTGGCCGTCGGCGAACCCGATTTCTTCGCGACGACCGACCACCCGGCGCGCCGGCTGATCGACCGCATGGGGGCCTGCGTGATGGGCTTCGACGCGACGATGCGCCACGCCGGCGACATCGTCGAGAAGGAGATCAAGCGGGTCGTCCAGGTCGTCGAGGCCTATCCCGACACCGGCCGGCGCGTGTTTCAGACGGTGCTCACCGAGTTCGAGAAGTTCCTCGAGCACTATTTCAAGAACGAGAACGAAGCGTCGCGCAAGGGCGTGTCGCTCGCGCAGCAGGTCGAGCAGCGCGAGACGCTGGCGATCCAGTACACGATCGAGCTGCGCAAGATGCTCAACGAAGTGCCGGTGCAGGACGGCGTGCGCGACTTCCTGTTCCACGTGTGGGCCGACGTGCTTGCGATGACGGCAGTCAAGCACGACCTGCAGAGCGAGGAAACCAAGGCGATGAAGCGCGCCGCCGCCGACCTGATCTGGTCGGCCAGCGCGAAGGTGTCGCGCGAAGAGCGTGCCGAGGTGATCCGCCGCCTGCCGCCGCTGCTCAAGACGTTGCGCGACGGCATGCACGACGCCGGCGTGCCGGCCGTGAAGCAGGACGAGCACATCCAGCGCCTGAACAACTCGCTGGCGGCGGCGTTCACGGCCAAGGCCGCCGCGATTCCGCACGACCGGCTCGAAGACCTGATGGCCCGGCTGGAGACGCTGGAAGAGCTGCTGCCCGACGCCGAGGACGTCGAGATCGACGAGTCGTTGGTGCTCGACCTGTCCGGCCACGAGAGTTCGGAGCTCGAGGTGGTGGGCGAGGGGGGCTCGATGCCGACACCGGCGATGTTGTCGTGGGCCCGCGAGCTGCAGGTCGGCAGCTGGTTCATGCTCGACTACCGCAATCGCAACGAGGCGGTGCAACTGGCCTGGCAAGGCCTGCGCAAGCAGCTGACGCTGTTTGTGTCACCGCAGGGGCGCGGCATCCTGTTTCAGCAGAACCGGCTGGCGGCGTTCCTGCAGGCGGGGTTGCTGGTTCCGGCGCAGGACGAATCGCTGACGGTGCGTGCGACCCGCAACGCGCTGGCGAAACTTGACGTGGACCCGGGGCGGCTGCTGAACTGACAGCCTCTTGAGGCTAATGAATGAGCCGGTCTTCTTCGTCGACGAACAGCTCGTCGAGGATCAGCGCATCGGGCTCTTCGCCGAGGCTCCAGAACACCATCAGCACGATGATCTTCAGGTCTTCGAGGTCCAGCGGACCGCCGGAGATCGCGTTCGCGCGGTCGATGACCATTTCGCGCATCGGCGGCGGCAGCACGCCGGCCGACTCGAGAAAGCTGATGAAGCCGATCGAGGCTTCGCCTAGGTGTTC
>Ga0299914_10003344_pt1 | contig 11314 bp, 9 predicted proteins | sample RVTome_10_FD_201361 | JGI IMG/M metagenome (GOLD analysis project Ga0299914, IMG submission 201361) | Soil microbial communities from uranium-contaminated site in the Upper Colorado River Basin, Wyoming, United States - RVT153D57 (version 2) ... | reverse complement strand
CGGTCCCGGATCCGGGCAATGGTCGTCACCACCATTGCCTCCGCTCCCCTGTTGCCCCATATCGTGCCGCCGACGACGGCATACTGATTCATGGTGGTCCCTCGTTAAGGTGCTGGCTCGTCCGCGGCCTCGACTCGACGTCTGGAGCGCAATTCGATAACCCGGAGGAGGGTAGCCAACGGTGACCATGAGCCCGGCAACCGACTTACAGCAGGTGTTGGACAACGACTGGTGCATCGCCTGTGGCGCATGTGTGTTCGCGGACCCAACCGTCGAACTCCGGTTGCACCCGGACAAGCAGATGTTCGAACCGACGCACCCCGGGAACCAAGCCGCTGCCGAGGTCTGTCCAGCCATCCATGTCGACTTCGAAAATCTGCAGTCGAGGTTGTTCCCGGGATCGCCCCAGAGCCCATACGGTGTTGTACACAGCGTGATGCTCGCCCAGAGCACCGACATCGACCGGAACCTGAAGGCCAGCTCGGGCGGGTTGATCAAAGAGCTCCTCATTGAACTGCTCGGCAAGGAAGACGTCGACGGCGCCATCGTCCTCAAGCATGTGAATGGCTTGGACTTCGAACCGACCCTGATCACCGATATCGCAGAGGTGGACACACTCCCAGGATCGATCTACCACAACCTGCCAAAGGATCGAGTGCTGCAGTTGCTGAGAGAGAACGATGGCCGGTTTGTCCTGGCGGCAATTCCCTGCGAGCTCGAGGGCATCTACAATTACATCTTCAAGTTCGAACCTCGGCTCCGCCACCGCCTCCAAACGACGATCGGCCTGCTCTGCGGATGGCAGTACAACTGGCACTCCATCAGAGCGATCTGTGAGTACAAGGGCATCGACCCTGACAGCATCGTCGACGTCTCCTACCGCGGGGACGGGCCGATAGGCAGGCTGAAGATCTGGACGAATGACGGCAAGGAGCATACGACGAACCGTCGCCTGGACTTTGGCTACCAGGTTGCCTTCGATCGGACGTTCAACACCCCGCGCTGTCACCTGTGCATCAACCATGCCAACTTCCTGGCCGACATCGTGGTCGGGGACGCGTGGCTGCAAAGCACTCTGAAAACGAAGACCGGGATCAGCCTCGTGATCAATCGTCGCGAGGAGAGCGACCGCATGATGCGATCGCTTGCCGCTCGCGATCGGGTGGTCCTCAGTGAAGTAACGGTGAACGAGATCAGGGAATCCCAGAAACCTCGCATCGCGTTCGGCAACTTCGCCTACGCGTATGCCGAATATCTGGATGCGATCGGCGTGCCCAGGCCGGTCATGGAAGGACCGAACCGCCCAGCAGCAGAACTGGTGTCCCAACAGGAAGTAGCCGGATTCCATGACGAGCTCCAAACAAAGCTAGAACTCCAGCGAGCGCGGAGGTATCGGTACCTCCGCTGGCGCAAAGCCACCAAGGAATTGGGTCGCTTCTTGTCGAGATACTGGGAGTGGTTTGCCCACCGGGTCCTTCGCACCGGTAGGGATCCAGAGGCGCGACACAGCCCGGATCGAGATACGACATCAATCTTCCGATAGCGCCGATCCGCCAGCTTCCAGATCGCGATCCCGTTGTCTGAGGCCTAGCGCCAGGGTGGTCAGACCGGCACCGGCGAGGTCCACGACTATGAAGAGAACTCGCGCCACCACTGTCACCGCTGCGGCGATGCCAGGAGAGGAGAGAGATGTCGCTGCGGCCAGGAAGACCGCCTCGCGGACACCGATGCCCCCGGGCACGCCGACAGCGATGAATCCGATGAGCCAGGCAAGAGAAGTCGCGTAGACCAGATTGCGGAAATCAGGCGCGCCCGGATCGACCGCGGCGGCCACCAGCCACGTGCTCCAACCGATGCCCAACCAAGCCGGGATATGTATGAACAGGAGCAGCACCGAGGTTCTCCAACTGGGCACCACTAGGTCCAATTCCCGACCACTCAACCTGCGGACGATGCGAAGAACGCTCTGGGCAACGGTGGGATGCAACGCGATCAAACCAGCAACCAGCAATCCGAGTGCCGGCCACCATGACAACCCCCCAAGGTCTCCCGCACCCATGAGCAGAGCTGACAGGGCCACGAGCGCAGCGGCCAGGTATGTGACACCCATCGAGAGGACAGTGCTTCCGTACGCAGCAGCGCCACCGACGCCATCCCGGCGGGCCATCTCCGCTCGACCCACCACAGGCCAGATCCCGCCCGGAATGTACTTGCCGAGCTGGCCCACGAAGTAACTCCTGAGAACGTCCAGGAGCGGACGCCGAACACCGAGAACCGCGAGACAGCGCCTCCAGCCCAAACCAATCGAACCCATGCTGACCATGGCGACCATCGCTGCCGCGAGGAGCAGGAGGGGATCCGCTCCACGGACGGCTCTGGAGACCTCCCCCCAGTTCCGGATCAGCTCCCGCGATACGAATACGACGCCCAAGAGCCCGATGACTATGCCGAGAGCTCGGAGAATTCGTTTCATACTGGGGTCCGGTTTGACACCGGCACGAGAGTAGGGGGCGCGTTCACCTCGCCGTTGTCCGGTTGACCGATCACAGAAGGATGGTTTTGGTAAAACGAACGCGGTCTGAACGTCATCGACCCAGATGGCCGTACTCCCGCCGGCCATCTGGCTATGGCCTACCTGCTCACAGGGTCGCTACGGAGGATCGCCTGGTCGTTGCTCAGTGACGCTAACTCTGTCAGACCGCCCAGGCCGAGCCAAGCGTCGACAATCTCCTTCTCCTCACCTCGCTGCACATCGTCAAAGACGATGACCGAACCAGGCGACAGCCTCTCCCGAAACAACGGATAAGCGGGGTATCTCGCCCAATTCCCGGTGTCACCGGGCGGACCATCGATGATAAGCACGTCGATGTTGTCGAGGTCGGCGATCGTCGAAACGGCGTACCACATGTACGCCACACCGTCGACATCGATCTTCTCTAACGGAGCGAGCCGAACTTCGGCGATCTTCGATAGCCCATGCTGTTGCAATCCCTGCTGGGTTCGCTCCAGATACTCGTTGGAATGTTCCAACGCGACCAGGTTCCCAGATCCCTTCAACTCGAGGGCACGGGCAAGGAAAAGTGTGGACGTGCCTGACCCACACTCGACAACGAGCGACACATCAGACTGGGTGACGAGATCGATGGCCTGAAGTAGACCGCGCGGAGAGAGAGCCCAGCCGCCCATCAGCGGCAACGGGTCGCCGAGGGTGCTTCGACGATGTACTTGCAGCAGCGCATCCATCTCCGATGGCGAGTGTTTGAACTGACGGTTCACCGTGCGCTCCACCCTCCCGATCGTCTGATTGAGAGCCTTGAGACGACGGGTCTGCTCGAGCTCCATTCGGGTATGACCGGCGTTGATGGCACGAAGCAGAGCTTCCGCCTGCTCCCCAGGGCGTTGCAGCTTTCGATCCACCTCGTTGCCGAGACGTTGTTCCATCAGCAGCATGGCTTCCCGCATATCGTCTCGCAGCTCCTTTCGAGTGCGACCTGCGAAGGCGTTCAAGTTCGGGGAGATTGCGGGATAGAGCCCCGAACGCAGTCGTCGCTCGACCTGGACCAAAGCGTTGATAACCAATGCGGCCCCAATCACAACGGCAGCCAGGACCACTGCCAGCAAGGCGTCGGTCCCTCCGAGATACCAGCCCACCAGCGCCAACGCCACCGCGACAACAGCAAAAACTACTGCAAAAATCTTTCGTCTTCCGACTCTCGCTTTCATCTCCCATCTCCCAGCAGCAGACCAGGGTCGACCGCGGTGTCGCCTCGCAACGTGACGACTCTTGCAGGTTTGTAGCGAGTCCGTAGTCCTTCGACAGAGCTCCCTACGTAGTCCTCGTACAATCCGGTACCGACTCCCTCGTATTCGGAGGGTGTCATGATGCTCTCGCGCAGAAAGCCGAAGATATCCAGCGGCTCCGTGTCGACATCGTCGATTAGAAACACCGGCTTGAAGCCTCCGACGGTCTCCTGCACCGCGGCGACTTGCGCAGTCTTGCGGGCCAGCACCGCTCGGTCGAGCCCCAAGGCCACGACCACAACCCTCTCAGAATGTCGCCCCACGGCTCCGCCGTCGGTCCGACCGGAGCTGATCCGTTCGAGAAGCACTGGATCGGGTCCGTGATACAACAAATCATTGGACACCTTCGGAGATTGGTCAACGATCCGTTGACAGCGCCGGGCTATGACTTCGGCGAATTGCTCAGCCCCGTCGAACGTGCCGAGCTCTCGGCTGACCTGGTCCACGACATCTGGCGAGTCCTCAGCAAGCATGTGTTCCAAGCCGGTTCGGAACGACGGGTCAACAACAGAGGTGGCGAAACGGCCCACGCCCGCCAACTCTGCGAACCTGGCTCTCCGTTCTTGGTCGTCGACACCCTCGGCATCCCGGGCAACGAAGACTGAAGGAATTCCGCTGCCTACGGCCTCATGGAATGAGTTGTACCCGGCTGTCGAGATGACTCCATCGAATGCCTTCAGATACATAGCCACTGGATAGACAGGTCGCATGATCACACCATCCACGACCGAGATTGCACCTCGATGCAACGCATGAAGTGGCGAGAACAGATGGATCACTTCGCCATCGACCAGCGACTCGATGGCATCACGAACGCGACTGATCAGCGTGGCGAGTTGGATGACATCTGAATCGCTCAGATTTATGAGGAAAGCTCTTCCCTGGAGAGGAATCCCCAAGGCCCGGCGAGCCAGCTCACGTTCCATCTGCTCGGTGGGGTCGACGAGCACCACCGGATCGACAAAGGTGACATCTCGAAAATTCTCAGCGGTCAGACCAAGATCGATGGGGCCAGCTACGTCCCTCGGTTCAATGATGACATCAAACGAGTCGGCGCACTGAAGTGCCTCGATGTTGACTCCCGCTCGCCACATCCCACGTCTCGACCATATGAAATCGATCCCCCGCGACGCTGCATTGATGTCCGACAAGATGCGGGACGGGAAGATGTGATCGATGACCACCACCCTCGGTCGGATGTGTTCCAACAAGGCGACGAGCCGTGAAGCAAACACTGGTTCCCACTCGATCTTGGACATTCCGAGCTTTTTGTACGAGGGGAGATACTCGGCCGGCCAACCCATCCGTCGGATCACCGGGAAGGCCTCTGACATGGTCAGGAATACCGGACGGAAACGATCTCCCGCATACTTCGCCACCGCCATCATCCTCGTGAGGTGGCCCAGACCGTGTCCGTTGTCGGTTATGAACAGAACTTTGGGTGGCGTGGTCAAGGCACCACCTCGCCTTGTTCGCTCTCCCCCGAGGTCGAGAAGATCACTATTCCTCTTCGATTGTCACCGATCTCCCAATGATGAACCCCATACAAATCCTGCAGCCTCTCCAAGGCGACTGGGAAGCTGCTCGTTGCATGATGAATGAAGGGCACTATCAGGTAGTCGTGCTTCTTGATCAGTTCGGTATCGGTTTCGAAGCCGAAGTCCTCGCGACGTTCTTCACTGCGTCTGATCGTTCCGGCAACTCGAACTTCGTCGCTGTACCGTGCCAGGTAATAGTTGAGGATTGGCGCATCCCGAAAAGACGTTTCGTAAACGATGTAGCTTGCCTCGGGATTGGACTCGATGATGCTCACGATTTCTTGGGCCGTCCCACGCCAGTCCGACTTGGGCCCTCTCATAGCCTCGAAGGCCCCGGGAAGAATGAGCAGCCCAATGACCGCGGCGCTCATGACAATCGCCAGGGATCGATGTCTGCTCTCCCTTCGAATCGAGGCGACCTTGTCGCTGAGACGACTGATCCCTCGGGCCACCTCCTCGATGGACAACACCACTAGAGGGGCCAAGGGCACGGCACTGAACACGAAGAGACGATTTGAGTATCGCGCCACTCCAGTCGCGAGGAAGGCCAGGTACATAGTGACAAGAGGGAGTAGGAGCCAGGCGATGAGGTAGAACGTCGTCCACGCCCTGAGCCGCGCATCCTGGAACACGGCACGCCTCGATATGGTGGCAACGGCGCCGACCAAAAGCACCAAACCTAACAGGAGCCCCATCCACTCGATAGGCCCAGGGGCTTCGAGATTGAGTCGTACAACGCTATTGAGGACTACCGAGAGCGGATTGCGTAGGTCGTCAGCTCCTTCGATGGAGAAGGACCCGCCTAGTTGATCGAACCCTCTGAGAACAGCTCGACCCCAGACTCCGACGAATATGGCTGCCTGGAAGCCGTATAGGACGAGGATGACCACCATTCCTCGCAGCCAGGTCCTCGTCCTCAGCTCACATAGCACGAATATGGCAGCGATTAGGGCTTGGGCTGCCCAAAAGAACACGTTGTAGAGATGGGTGAGCAAGACGGCTGAATTGACGATGACGAATAACGAACCGACCGGTGAGACCAAGGCATGCAGCCATCCGACCTTCGTAGCGTCGCGGTACAAGCGCAGCAGGAGATATGACGACAGGGTGACGGTGAACATCGTCTGTGCGTATGGCCGAGTCTCCAGGCCGTAGTACATGGGGGTGTACATCAGGTTGAAGGCGATGACCGATGTGAGCGCGATCCTCCGCACGAACACAAGGCGCAGGGCGAGGTAGAGGAACAGTCCCGCAAGAGTGATGTAGATATTCGAAAGAAGGCGCGTCGATAATTCCGAATCTCCGAACCAGCTCACCCACTCGAAGAGCGTGACGAAGTAGATCGGTGGATAGACGCCGGTCTCTGCGAGTACTCGTACCAGTTCGATCGCAGACTCGTTCCACCTGCCGTGGATGGTTAGCGAGTAAAGCTCGTCGAGCCAGTACGAATTGCGGTCGGCAAGGAATAGACGCAGGAGGAACGAAGCGATCAGCACAGACCACAGCAGTCGCTCCGATCGCAACCAGGTCACCACGCGCTGCCATGCCCTCCCGGTCCGAGATTGTGGGCGTACCGGGACTGGGTCCGGGGCCGGCGCTGTCGTTTCAGGTTCTGTAACGCTCTGAGACATGCTCAATCCGCGCGACCGCGGACGGCCGCCCCTTGGCAAGGAGAACAGGGCCAGAAGGCTATTGGCGTCGAAAGACAGCGCTTCATCAGTATCAACGTGATTTCATCCCTGACTCGACATATGGCTTGCGGACTGCCGGTTAACTGGTTGCGGACTTTAATTCAGCCAGTCCCCGGACCAGGACTCGAGGGGGCTCTCCCGAGCCTTGTTTCTTGTAGAGGCTCAGGCTCGGTGCGAAGCTGATGTCATCAGAATGACCGGAACCCCCATCCGTTTCAACCAACCCACCATTGAGGGCAACGAGCTCCAATACATGGCCCGGGCCGTCGAGGCCGGTCACACCTCCTCCGATGGCCCGTTCACCAGCCAGGTCAAGGAAATCCTCGTCGACTGGTTCGAGGCAGACAACGTCATCTTGACGACATCATGCACCGATGCCCTCGAACTCGCGGCGCTCCTACTCGACCTCGAGCCAGGTGACGAGGTGATCGTGCCGAGCTTCACATTCGTCTCCACTGCTCTCGCCTTTGCTCGTGCCGGAGCGCGGCTCGTTTTTGCCGAGATAGAGGATCGATATCTGTCGCTCGACCCCTCACACGTCGCTGAACAGATCACGGATAGGACCCGGGCCATTGTCACCGTGCACTACGCCGGGATCGGAGGGTCAATCGGTGAGCTGGCGAATTTGAGCACCGACCGCATCTCACTCATCGAAGACAATGCACACGGGCTCTTCGGAGCCCTAAACGGCGAGAAGCTGGGCACCTTCGGGCGTTTCTCGACACTCTCGTTCCATGAGACAAAAAACTTCAGCTGTGGCGAGGGCGGAGCGTTGGTGGTCAACGAAAGCCGCGACTCCGACCGAGCTCAGGTCCTCACCGACAAAGGCACCAACAGGCGAGCGTTTCTCGAAGGCGAGGTAGACAAATACTCATGGCAGGACATCGGGTCGTCGTTCGGCCTTTCGGACCTCCTCGCCGGGTATCTCCTCGGGCAACTCGAGCGCAAGGAGGAGTCCCTTGCGAAACGCAAGCGGATCTTCGACGCGTACATGGCAGGCTTGTCCCCCGTCGCTGCTGACAACGGGATCGCACTTCCACAGATGCCGCCGGGCTGCACTCCCGCCTATCACATGTTCTATCTCCTGATGCCCACTCCGGCTTTACGCAACCGTGCTTTGCAGGAGCTGAGACAGCGCGGAGTCAATGCCACTTTCCACTACGTCCCGCTTCACTCGTCGATTGGCGGCCAGAAGTACGCAGTTCGGTCCACAGAGCTTCCAGTGACCGACAGCATCTCGCAGAGACTCATCAGACTTCCGTACCACAATGCCCTGACCGACGACGAGGTTGATCGTGTGTTGACAGAGGTCCGGAGCGTCGTTGGTAGATTGCGACCATGAGGCTCGACCCAGTCCTTTCGTCTGTCCATGATTCGCACGGGGCAACACGATGACGACCATGCCGGACACTCGGTTCACTGTTGAGCGGAAGAGTTGGGACTCTGACTTTTTCGGCAGAGAGATCTACTCCTTGTCGGTTAGCCGACCTATCGATGGCCAGGACCTCTTGGGCGGCCTCGCCAGGGCAGACCGCTCCGGTATATGGGCAATTGAGTGCCACCTCGATTTCCGGGATCTGCGGAATGCACCGACCCTCGAAAGCAGTGGTTTCAGGCTCGTCGACTCCAAGGCCACGTTCATTACGACCATGCGACGTGATGAGCTCAGAGGTCCGATTTGCCCATTTGGGGCGGTCAGGGAGGCAACTGCCGATGACCTCAGTGCCATCGACGATCTGACGATCGCTAATCTCGTTGATAACCCAGACTTCGTGTCTCGATACAACGACCGACGACTCTTCACCCGCGAAGAGTCGATTCGCTACTACGGAGCATGGAATGAGAATGTCATCAATACAGACCCGCGGCTCTGCCACGTTTGGGAAGTCGACGGAGATGTGGTGGCTTATTTTGGATTCCTTCGAGATCACGAGAGCACGGAGATCCCGCGATTCAAGGGAATTCTCACAGCCGTTAGCCCAGGTTTTCGAGGACACGGTGCCCAGAACTTCTTGCAGGACGCAATATTCCCTCGCTTCGGGTGTGACATTTGGGAGGTCGTCAGTACCACACAATTGTCGAACAATCGAGTAATCCATAACCACATCAGCGCTGGAAAGAAGTTCTCCGACGTGGCCGTAACGTTCTATCGCCTACATCCGACCCAGCACTTCACATAACACAATCGAAGGAGATCAATTGGCTATCCACCCGAGCAGCATTGTTGATGACTCAGTAGCCATCGGCGAAGGCGTAGAAGTCGGCCGGTTTTGCGTCATTGAAGGGAATGTCGTGCTCGGAAGCAACGTGTCGATCGGCGACTTCTCCCTCATCGAGTCGGGTGCGACTATCGGATCGAGGACCAAGGTCGGCACATACTGCAAGATCGGCTCTGAGGCACAGGTCGGAGGCGATTGCAGATTCACGGCGTATTGCGAGATCCGCTCCGAGTCGGTCGTCGGCGATCGCGTCTCGATGGGTAGCCGCTGCACGCTGTCAGCCGGAACGATCGTGGAGGATGATGTCATCATCAAGTACGGCTTTGTTGCAACTGACACCCCGGATCTTCACTTCAACGAGTCCAAAGTCACATGCGTTCTCAGAGCGAACAGTCTCTATGGAGCCAATGTGACGATCATGCCTGGGGTTACCATTGGTCGCGGCAGTGAGATCGGAGCCTCCTCCCAGGTCAGACACGATGTGCCGGACGGTGAAGTGTGGTATGGCAACCCGGCCAAGTTCTACAGAAAGGCCGAGGATGATGAGTAGGCCAACTGGGGCGCAGTTTCGATCACGAACTCGTTATTTGCAGGGGATACCCAGTCGACCCTGAACCATCACAGTCATGAAGCCCAAGGTTTCTGTTGTGGTTCCGTGTTACCAGTCAGGAGATTGGCTGGAGAGTCTCGTTGAACGCACATGTAATGCTCTCGGCGGGCATTCGTTCGAGCTGCTTCTCATCAACGACGGCTCTCGGGACGACGTCACCTGGGACGCGATAAAAGCCGCTGTTCAGACGCACTCTGAAGTAATTGGACTGGATCTTGCCCGAAACGTGGGGCAGTTTGCTGCACTGATGTGCGGGCTGGCTAACGCCGGTGGTGAGCTGATCGTGACGATGGACGATGACTTGCAGCACTCTCCTGAAGAGATTCCTCGTCTCATCGAGGCACTCGACGATGAGACCGACGTCGTCATCGGTTCCTACGAAGAGAAGCAGCATGGCGGATTGCGCAATCTCGGAACCCGATTCATGGATCGCATCTATAGCGTCACCTATGGGAAGCCGCCTCAACTCAAGATGGGCTCGTTCCGAGTATTGCGCCGCAGCGTTGTCGACAACATGCTCTCGTTTGGCACGGTGCGACCCGTCCCCGGAGCTCTGATTCTGCAGACTACTGCCAGGATCAAGAATATAGCCGTGACCCACAACAGCAGACAAAGAGGTTCATCCGGATACTCGCTACGGCGTCTCGTGGCAGGCACTCTTGACAACGTTGTCAACTCATCCACTGGCCCTCTGAGAGTGATCAGCCTTCTTGGCTTCATGACCGCATTCCTCGCGGCAGTGGCCTTTGCTTTCTACCTGCTGCGAGCCCTGTTTACCGACCAAGCAGTGCCGGGCTTCTCGACCACGGTCAGTTTGATCACCTTCTTCGGCGGTGCCACCCTGCTCGCTATCGGTGTCCTTGGTGAATACGTGGTCAGACTCGTGATTGAAGCTGGCCGCCCACCTCTCTACTCGGTGAGGAGTCGGGTCGGTCAGCGAGACGGATCGGACGGAACCTGAGGACGGGGAGCGAGAAGCCATAGGGTCCCACAGCAAAGGCTCACTGCCGCGGTTTCGGCCAGCAAGAAGGCACCGGGAATCCCACCACCGAGCGTCGCCAGCGCAATTGCCATGACCAGGGCGATCAGCCAGTACCCGACCGCCAAACGATTCGATCCCTTGGCCATCAGACCCAGGGTCGCCAAGACCCCGACGGCGGCTAATGCCAGACCTGCCCCCACCAAAGACGTGTCCACGCGATCGAGGGCACGGTCTGGGCCAAAGAAGAGAACCACCACCTCGGGGCCGATCAGGTAGCTGAGGACGCCGGTCACCACGACACCACCGGCCATGCCGAGGAACACCACACGAAGGAGCGGCCGTACTTCTTGGGCCGACCGTGCGAAAAACCTGGTGATGGGGTCCATGAGACGGGTCGAGACGGCCAGAATTACCAGCAGGGGCGCCCGGCCCAGCGAGAAAGTGGCGAAGATCGCCGCCACCATCTCCGGTGG
>Ga0299914_10003343_pt1 | contig 11315 bp, 7 predicted proteins | sample RVTome_10_FD_201361 | JGI IMG/M metagenome (GOLD analysis project Ga0299914, IMG submission 201361) | Soil microbial communities from uranium-contaminated site in the Upper Colorado River Basin, Wyoming, United States - RVT153D57 (version 2) ... | reverse complement strand
GCACCCGGCCGCCGGAAGCAGATCGGCCCGGGCCGGGATCGCGCCGGTCCGTGACGGGACGGCCGCCCGGACGTTGTGATCAGAGGGGAGGGCTGATTACGGACAGTGACAGAGACGGTCGGCCCTCGTCGCTCGATAACGGCGCTACCAGGAGTTATCTGACGCTATGCGACCTTGGAGCTACCGAATTGAGGGTTGCGCAGCGTCACCGTAGTCGGTCTAGGCTGTCCGAGTCTGCCTGTCCTGGGAAGATCGAGACGCGAACGAGATGACGACCTTGACCGTACCGAGTAGCCAGCTGCCGAGCCCGGCCGGCGCGGCGCAGGCCGGTCCGCGACCCACCGGGTCCGGGCTGACCTGGCCGGAGACGCCACCCGGCGCCGACCCACTGCCCGGCCAGCTCGACCGCTGGCTAGCCGCCCGGGGACCAGAGCTGGTAGCGGTACGGCGGCACCTGCACGCCCACCCGGAACTGTCCCACCAGGAGTTCCAGACCGCTGCGCTGGTAGTCCGGGAGCTGGCCACCGCCGGGCTGTCGCCGCGGTTGCTGCCCAAGGGCAACGGGGTGATCTGCGACATCGGCGACGGCGACCGGGTGGTGGCGCTGCGCGCCGACCTGGACGCGCTGGCGATCCCGGACGTCAAGGACGTCGACTACTGTTCCACCGTGCCGGGCGTGACCCACGCCTGCGGCCACGACGTGCACACCACCATCCTGCTCGGAGTCGGGCTGGCCCTCGCCCAGCTGGCCGAGCGGGACGAGCTGCCCGGCCGAGTCCGGCTGCTGTTCCAGCCGGCCGAGGAGGCCATCCCCTCCGGCGCCCCGGAAGTGATCTCCGCGGGCGGTCTGAAGGACGTGGCGGCCGTGTTCGGGCTGCACTGCGCACCGCAGTTGCCGGCCGGCGTGGTCGGGGTGCGGTCCGGGCCGTTCACCGCGGCAGCGGACAAGGTGGAGGTGACCCTGACCGGACCGGGCGGGCACACCGCCCGGCCCCATCTCACCGTCGACCTGGTGCACGCGTTGAGCCGGCTGGTGGTGGACGTGCCGGCCCTGCTGGACCGACGGGTGGATCCGCGGTCCGGGATCTCCATGGTGTTCGGCGCGGTACACGCCGGCGAGGCGGCCAACGCCATCCCGGATGAGGGGACCGCCCGGGCGACCGTCCGGGCGCTCACCCGGGACGCCTGGCGAGCCGCACCCGAGCTGGTCACGCAGCTGGTGCACGACGCGGTGGCCGGCACCGGGGCGACCGTCGCGGTCGGCTACACCCGCGGTGTCCCGCCGGTGGTCAACGACCGGATGGCGACCGCGGTGATCGCCGGAGCGGCCGGTGCCGCGCTCGGACCCGACCGGGTCACCGAGGCGGAGATCAGCATGGGCGGCGAGGACTTCGCGTTCTACCTGGAGCAGGTGCCCGGGGCGATGATCCGGCTCGGCACCGGCCTGCCCGGTGGCGATCTGATGGACATCCACCAGGCCAGCTTCGACGTGGACGAGCGGGCGATCGGTTACGGGGTGCGGGTGATGGTGCACACCGCACTGGCGGCCCTCGCCTCCGGCGCTTTTCTTTGAGGAGGGGCGCCCGGCCGGGGGTCCAGGCCTGATCAGCGGCGCCCTCTTCAAACAACGGCGCTCAGAACGTGTCCGGCGGGCGGTAACCACCCCACACCCGGCGCAGCGCGTCGCACACCTCGCCGACCGTGGCCCGGGCGCGCAGCGCCTCCCGCATCGGCCAGAGCACGTTGTCGGTGCCGGCGGCGGCCTCGCCCAACGCGGTCAGCGCCGACGCCACCGCGGCGGGGTCCCGGGTGGCGCGCACCCGCGCCAGCCGGGCGGCCTGCGCGGCCTCCAGCCCGGGGTCCACCCGCAGCGGCTGGTACGGTTCGTCACCGTCGGCGGTGAACCGGTTCACCCCGACCACCACCCGCTCTCCCCGGTCGATCTCCTGCGCGATCCGGTACGCGGACGCCTCGATCTCCCGCTTCTGGAAGCCGGCCTCGATCGCGTCCACCGCCGACCCGTACGAGCCGACCTGCGCCATCAACTCCCGCGCCGCCGACTCCAGCTGTGCGGTCATCGCCTCCACCGCGTACGAGCCGGCGAGCGGGTCGACCGTGGCGGTCAGGTCGGTCTCGTTCGCCAGCACCTGCTGGGTGCGCAGGGCCAGCCGGGCGGCCTGCTCAGAGGGCAGCGCGATCGCCTCGTCGTAGGCGTTGGTGTGCAGCGACTGGGTCCCGCCGAGCACCGCCGCCAGCGCCTGCACGGTGATCCGGACCAGGTTCACCTCCGGCTGCTGGGCGGTCAGCTGCACCCCGGCGGTCTGGGTGTGGAGCCGCAGCATCCAGGACTTCGGGTCGGTCGCCCCGAACTCGTCCCGCATCAGCCCGGCCCAGATCCGCCGGGCCGCCCGAAACTTCGCCACCTCCTCCAGCAGCGAGGTGCGGGCCACGAAGAAGAACGACAGCCGGGGCGCGAACTCGTCCACCTTCAGGCCGGCCGCCAGCGCCGCCCGGACGTACTCGACGCCGTTGGCGAGGGTGAACGCCACCTCCTGAACCGGGCTGGCGCCCGCCTCCGCCATGTGGTAGCCGGAGATCGAGATGGTGTTCCACCGGGGCAGCTCGGCCCGGCAGTAGGCGAACGTGTCCGCCACCAACCGCAGCGACGGCTTCGGTGGGTAGATGTAGGTACCGCGGGCGATGTACTCCTTCAGGATGTCGTTCTGGACCGTCCCGGTCAGGGCGGTGCCCGGCACCCCCTGCCCCTCGGCCACCAGCTGGTAGAGCAGCAGCAGCACGCTGGCCGGCGCGTTGATCGTCATCGAGGTGGAGACCCGGTCCAGCGGGATCCGGTCGAACAGCGTGCGCATGTCCTCGATCGAGTCGATCGCCACCCCCACCTTGCCGACCTCCCCGGCCGCCAGCGGCGCGTCCGAGTCGTAGCCCATCTGGGTGGGCAGGTCGAAGGCGACCGACAGCCCGGTGGTGCCGGCCGCCAGCAGCTGGTGGTAGCGGGCATTCGACTCGGCGGCGGTGCCGAACCCGGCGTACTGCCGGATCGTCCACGGGCGGGCGGTGTACATCTGCGGATACACCCCGCGGGTGTATGGGTAGGCGCCGGGGCGGCCGAGCCGCTCGGCCAGATCGTCAGGTAGGTCGGCCCGGTCGTACACCGGCCGGATCGGAAACCCGGACTCGCTGGCTCGACCCGGCTTCGCGTGCTCGCCCATACCCGCTAGGTTAGTTGGCGACCTCCCTCACTCCCCCTGGCGGCGGTAACGGTGACAGATCCCCTGACCTTCCAGCGCCCCCCCACCCAGCCCAGCCCGGAGCCGGTGCAGGCCGGTCCGGGCCTGGTGGTGGGCGGGCGGTACGCGCTGCGGGCGGCGGTCGGGCACGGCGGCATGGGCACCGTGTGGCGCGCCACCGACACCCAGCTGGGGCGGGACGTCGCGGTCAAAGAGGTGGTCCCGCCGGCCGGGATCGCCCGGGACGACCGGGAGGCGATGTACGAGCGGATGCTCCGGGAGGCGCGGGCCGCCGCGGTGCTGTCCCACCCCAGCATCGTCCAGGTCTACGACGTGGTCACCGACGGTGGCCGGCCGTGGGTGGTGATGGAGCTGCTGGACGCCCGCAGCCTGTCCGACGTCATCCTGCAGGACGGCCCGCTGGCCCCACGGGCGGTCGCCAAGGTCGGGGTGGCACTGCTCGGGGCGCTGGAGGTGGCGCACGCCGCGGGGGTGCTGCACCGGGACGTCAAGCCGGCCAACGTGCTGGTCTGCACCGACGGGCGGTGCGTGCTGACCGACTTCGGAGTCGCCCGGATGCCCACCGACCAGCAGCTCACCACGCCCGGAATGGTGCTCGGCTCGCCGCACTTCATCTCCCCGGAGCGGGCGATGGGGGCCTCGTTCGGGCCACCCAGTGACCTGTTCTCGCTCGGAGTCACGCTCTACCTGGCGGTGGAGGGGCAGCCCCCGTTCGACAAGGGGGAGCCGATCGCCACCATGCACTCGGTGGTGGAGGACGAGCCGCTGCCACCCCGCCGGGCCGGCTCGCTCACCGACGTGCTGTACGGGCTGCTGGAGAAGAACCCGGACCACCGGTGGGATGCACCGACCGCCCGCCAGGTCCTGCGCGGGCTGCTGGCCGGACCGCTGGCCAGCAGGACCCCGATGTTCCCGACCGACCCGTACGCGGTGGTGCCGAGCCAGCCGCTGCCGTGGCAGGCCGGGGCCGCCCCGAAAGTCGGCGGCCGGGCACTGCTCGATCCGGGCGAGACGCCGACCGACCGGACCGACCCGTACGGCGGGCTCCCGGACGCCTACGGCCAGCTCCCGGACTCCTACTGGGGCCAGCAGCAGTGGTCCGCCGGGGCGGGGCCGGACGGCGCCGCCGGGCACGCTGGCGCCGGGGCCGCCGCCGGGCTCCCCGAACCCGACCCGGCCGGGCCGACCGCGACCGCCCCGGTGGTGAACGGGACCGGGCCGGCCCACCGTTCCCGGGCCGCCCGGAGCCGGGCCAGCGGCCGGTCGCCCGGAGCTGCGCTGGCGGCGGCCACCGGCGGGCTGGCCGCCGCCGCGGCCAGGCTGGTGGCCGCCGCGCGGGGGGCGCCACGGGCGGTCCGGGTGGCGGCCACGGCCGGGCTCGCCGGCGGGCTGCTGCTGGTGGTGGTGTGGGCGATGGCTGCCCGGGGTGGCGACGATCCGGCGGACCCGGCCGGTGCCCCACCTCCGGGCGGCGAGCCGACCGCCTCCCCGCCGGCCGCCGGGCCAGCGTTCGAGGTGCAGGAGTACGCCGGCCGGGGAATGGTCGTGAACCTGCCGGCAGAGTGGCAGGGGATCGACAACCCGGAGCTGGTGTACGTCGACTTCGTGGACCCGGCCGACGCCAGCACCCAGATCCGGCTGCTCGCCGAACCGTGGCGGGGCGAGGCGCGCGGGCTGGTCGAGTTCGCCGAGGGCACGATCCGGGAAAGCCCCAGCTGCCCGCAGCCGTACCAGCGGATCGACCTGACCGAGCGCGAGCTGGCCGGCCGGGCCGCGGTCCAGCTGGAGTACACCTGCGGCGAGGGGAGCGGCGCCCGGCACGCCCGCTGGGTGACCGTGGCGCACGACGGCACCGCGTACTCGTTCCGGCTGGTCGCGCCGGCCGGCCAGTTCGCCGACCGGGAGCCGGTCTTCGACGAGCTGGTCCGCTCGTTCCAGCTGGCCGGCGACGCCTGACCGGCTGGAGGCGTGGCCCAGCCGGAGATGCTGAGCGCCTTTCCGGGCCACCGCGCCGGCCAGCACCGGGGGCTGGACCGCGACCACCGGCCGGTAGCCTCGAAGGCCATGCGACCAGTCACCGGGATGGCCCGGCCGGAGCAGGTCACCGCCTGGATCGACGACGATCCGGACCCGGCCGCCCGGGCCGAGCTGCTGGCCCTGCTGGACCGGTGGCCGGAGTCCGAAGCCGAGCTGGCGGACCGGTTCGCCGGGCCGCTGACCTTCGGCACCGCCGGGTTACGCGGGCCGCTGCGGGCCGGCCCGAACGGGATGAACCTGGCGGTGGTGCGGGGGGCCACCGCCGGCCTGGTGGGCTGGCTGGCCGAGCACCGGGATACTGGCCCGCTGGTGATCGGGTACGACGCCCGGCACGGCTCGGCCCGGTTCGCCGCGGAGGCGGCCCGGGTGGTCACCGGTGCCGGCCGGGCGGCGCGGCTGCTGCCGCGGCCACTGCCCACCCCGGTGCTGGCCTACGCGGTGCGGGCGCTCGGCGCGGCGGCCGGGGTGATGGTCACCGCCAGCCACAACCCGGCCACCGACAACGGCTACAAGGTCTACCTCGGCGAGCGGCTGGGCGGGCGGGCCGGCGCCGGGGCGCAGATCGCCCCGCCGGTCGACGCCGAGATCGAGGCCGCGATCCGGTCGGTCGGGCCGCTCACCGCGGTGCCGCTCGGCCCGGCCGGCACCCGGTTGGGCGAGGAGCCGGTCGAGTCCTACCTGGCGGCCGCGGCGGCGCTGGTGAGCCCGGATGCCCCGCGGCGGCTGGTGGTCGCGTACACCCCGCTGCACGGGGTGGGCGGGCCGGTGCTGGCCGCGGCCCTGGCCCGGGCCGGGTTCGACCCGCCGGCGGTGGTGGCCGAGCAGGCCGAGCCGGACCCGGACTTCCCCACCGTGGCGTTCCCCAATCCGGAGGAGCCGGGGGCGATGGACCGGGTCCTGGCGCTGGCCGCCGCCACCGGGGCGGACCTGGCGCTGGCCAGCGACCCGGACGGGGACCGGTGCGCGGCGGCGGTGCCGGACCGCTGCGCCCCCGGTGGCTGGCGGGTGCTGACCGGGGACGAGCTCGGGGTGTTGCTGGCCGACCATCTGATCCGGCGCGGGACCCCGGGCAGCTACGCGACCACGGTGGTGTCCTCCTCGCAGCTGCGGGCGATCTGTGCGGCCCGCGGGGTGCCTTACGCGGAGACGCTGACCGGGTTCAAGTGGATCGTCCGGGCGGCCGAGCGGCTGGCCTACGGATACGAGGAGGCGCTCGGTTACTGTGTCGCCCCGGACCTGGTCCGGGACAAGGACGGGGTCACCGCCGCGCTGCTGGTCTGCGAGCTGGCCGCCGGGCTCCGGGCGGAGGGGCGGACGCTGGCCGACCGGCTGGACGAGCTGGCGGCCGAGTTCGGGGTCTACGCCACCGACCAGCTCTCGATCCGGGTGGCCGACCCGGCCGGGATCGCCGAGCTGATGGCGCGGGTCCGGGCCGCGCCGCCGGCCGCGCTGCTCGGCCAGCCGGTGACCTCGGTCGACGACCGGTGGCCGGCGGCCGACGTGCTGACCGTGCGCACCGGCCGGGGCCGGTTGGTGGTCCGCCCGTCCGGCACCGAGCCCAAGCTCAAGGCGTACCTGGAGGTGGTGGAGCCGGGCGCCGGCCCGGCGGACGTGCCAGCCGCCCGGCGCCGCGCCGCGGCGGCGCTGCGCGCCCTCCGCACCGAAACCACCACCGCCCTCGGCCTCCCGGGAGGCTCCGGCGCGGGTCAGTGCCTCCCATGAGGCTCCGGCGAGGGTCAGTACCAGCCGTTGGCCTGGAAGAAGGACCAGGCGCCGTCCGGGTCGCCGTACCGGTCCCGGATATAGCCCAGCCCCCACCGGATCTGGGTGGCCGGGTTGGTCTCCCAGTCTGAGCCGACCGTCGCCATCTTGCTGCCGGGCAACGCCTGCGGGATCCCGTACGCCCCGCTGGAGGAGTTGTACGCCTGGTGGTTCCAGCCGCTCTCGCGGGTCCACAGGGCGTCCAGCGCCGGCATCTGGTCGAGCCCGAACCCGAACTCCGAGAGCAGCGCGCACCCGATCTGCCGGTTGCCGGAGTACTCCTCGCAGTCCTCCGGCACCGGCGGCAGCGGCGCTGCGGGCGGCCCCTGCGCTACCGGGGGCGGGCTGGCCGCCGGTGCCTGCGCCCGGGGTAGCGGCGCCGGCCGGACTCCGGGCGCCAGCGACGCGCGCGCCAGCCCGCGGGAGGCGGCCTGCTCGGCCCGGTCGTCCAGCGCCCGGTCCAGCGCGCCCGCCGGAGCGGTCGGGAGCAGGCTGTCACCGCCCCCGATCGAACCGCCGGTCAGGCCGAACGCGGCCCCGATCACCACCGCGCCAGCAGCGCCGACCGCAGCGGTCCGGGCGACCCGGTGCTCCTCCAGGACATGCCGGGGGATGTGCTGCCGGGACCGCCGGTGGCTCGGGGGGCTTGCACTGTGGTGAGCGGCCACGATGCAGCACACTGCCGGATTCCGGGCTGGGCCGCCACCCTCCCCCCCGTTCCGCACCGGAAAAGTGAACTACGCCACACCCAGCCGTAACCGTCCGCCACCCGGACAGCACGATAAGTCGAATCGGGACATGCCGGCCGGCCAGACCGCTGGACCGGTCTACCGTGGGAGGATGCTGGGCCTGCCGGACTACGTGATCGCCTGTCTGTTCGACCTGGACGGGGTGCTCACCCCCACCGCCGACGTACACCGGGCGGCCTGGGAGGAGACTTTCAACGCGTACCTGCGGGAGCGCGCGGCCGGCACCGGGGAGGCGCTGGCGCCGTTCGACCCGGGGCCTGACTACCACCGGTACGTCGACGGGAAGGCCCGTGCCGACGGGGTCCGGTCGTTCCTCGCCACCCGGGGGATCGTGCTGCCGGAGGGCGATCCGGGCGACCCGGGCGAGGCGGAGACCGTTTACGGGCTCGGCAACCGGAAGAACGCGCTGCTGCTGGCCCGGCTCCGGGATCGCGGGGTGGCGCCCTACCCCGGCTCGCTGGCCTACCTGCGCGCCGCCCAGGCGGCCGGGCTACGCCGGGCGGTGGTCTCGGCCAGCGCCAACTGCCGGGAGGTGGTGGCGGCGGCCGGCCTCACCGACCTGCTGGAGGTACGGGTGGACGGGGTGACTGCCCGGCGGGAGGGGCTGCGCGGAAAGCCGCATCCGGACACGTTCCTCACCGCCGCGGAGCGCCTCGAGGTGCATCCCAAGCAGGCGGCGGTGTTCGAGGATGCGCTAGCCGGCGTGGAGGCCGGGCGGGCGGGCGAATTCGGGTGGGTGGTCGGGGTCGATCGGGTCGGCCAGGGGGGCGCCATGAAGCGGCGCGGCGCGGATATGGTGGTGCGCGATCTCGCCGACCTGCTGTCCCCCGACCCACAGAAAGCCGAGCTGGATGGAGCTTCCGATGATTCGTGAACGTGCGTACCCGGTCGAACCGTGGCACGTCCGCGAAACCCGCCTGGATCTGGACCTGCTCGCCCAGGCGGAGTCGGTGTTCGCGTTGTCCAATGGGCACATCGGGCTGCGGGGAAACCTGGACGAGGGTGAGCCGCACGGGCTGCCTGGTTCCTACCTGAACTCCTTCTACGAGCTGCGACCGCTACCGCACGCTGAGGCCGGATACGGTTACCCGGAGGAAGGGCAGACGATCGTCAACGTCACCAACGGAAAGCTGATCCGGTTGCTGGTCGACGACGAACCGTTCGATGTCCGCTACGGCGAGCTACGGTCCCACGAGCGGGTGCTCGACCTGCGGTCCGGGACCTTGGAGCGGGCGGTGGAGTGGGTCTCCCCCGCCGGCCGGGCGGTCCGGGTGCACTCCACCCGGCTGGTGTCGTTCACCCAGCGGGCGGTGGCCGCGATCTGTTACGACGTGGAGCCGCTGGACGGTCCGGCCCGGCTGGTGATCCAGTCCGGTCTGGTGGCCAATGAGGAGCTGCCGATCACCAAATCGGACCCGCGGGTGGCGGCGGTGGTGAGCGAGCCGCTGCACGCGGAGTATCACCTCGCCAACGGTCGCGGCGGCCAGCTGGTCCACCGGACCAAGGCGAGCGGTCTGCGGATGGCCGCCGCCATGTGGCACGAGGTGACCGGTCCTGAGGAAACCATCGTGGACACGGACGCGTTCCCGGACTGGGCGCGGACCACCATCACCTGTGTGCTCGAGCCGGGTGAGCGGCTGCGGGTGGTGAAGCTGCTCGCGTACGGGTGGTCCAGCCAGCGCTCGCTGCCGGCGCTGCGGGACCAGGTGGGGGCGGCGCTGGCCGCCGCCCGGTTCGCCGGCTGGGATGGGCTGCTGCGGGCGCAGCGGAGCTATCTGGACACGTTCTGGGACGCGGCCGACGTTCGGGTGGACGGTGACCCGGAGGTGCAGCAGGCGGTCCGGTTCGGGATGTTCCACGTGCTGCAGGCCGGCGCCCGCAACGAGATGCGGCCGATCGCCGCGAAGGGCCTGACCGGACCCGGGTACGACGGGCACGTGTTCTGGGACACCGAGATGTTCGTCCTGCCGGTGCTGATCTACACCCAGCCGCAGGCGGCCGGGCAGGTGCTCCGGTGGCGGCACGCCACTCTGGAGCTGGCCCGGGAGCGGGCCCGGACGCTGGGCCTGAACGGGGCCGCGTTCCCGTGGCGGACGATCCGCGGGCAGGAGTGCTCCGGCTACTGGCCGGCCGGGACCGCCGCCTTCCACATCGGATCGGACATCGCCGACGCCACGCTCCGTTACGTGCGGGCCACCGGCGACGAGGCGTTCGAGCGGGAGGTCGGGGTGGAGCTGCTGGTCGAGACTGCCCGGCTGATGCGTTCGCTGGGCCACCACGACCGGCACGGCCACTTCCACATCGACGGGGTCACCGGCCCGGATGAATACTCGGCGGTGCTGAACGACAACGTCTACACCAACCTGATGGCGCAGCGGAACCTGTTCGGGGCCGCCGAGGCGGTGGTCCGGCATCCGGAGGTGGGCCGGGCGCTCGGGGTGGACGAGGAGGAGGCGGCGTCGTGGCGGGACGCGGCTAAGTCGATGAACATCCCGTACGACGAGGAGCTGGGCGTGCACCAGCAGGCCGAGGGGTTCACCCGGTTCCAGGAGTGGGACTTCAGCGCCATGAAGCCGGAGCACTACCCGCTGCTGCTCACCCATCCATACTTCGACCTCTATCGCCGGCAGGTGATCAAGCAGGCCGACCTGGTGCTGGCGATGCACTGGCGCGGCGACGCGTTCACCGACGAGGAGAAGGCCCGAAACTTCCACTACTACGAGGCCCGGACCGTCCGGGACTCCTCGCTGTCGGCCTGCACCCAGGCGGTGCTGGCCTCGGAGACCGGGCACCTGGAGCTGGCCCACGACTACCTCGGTGAGGCGGCCCTGATCGACCTGCACGACACCCATGCGAACACCAGTGACGGGGTGCACCTCGCCGCGCTGGCCGGGGCATGGATCGCGCTGGTCGCCGGGCTCGGCGGGATGCGGGACCACGACGGGATCCTCGCCTTCGCGCCCCGGCTGCCCAGCCGGATCGGGCGGCTGGACTTCTCGCTGCTGTGGCGCGGGCTGCGGCTGCGGGTCAGCGTCCGCCCGGACGAGGTGGCCTATTTCCTGCGCGAGGGCGACCACGAGGACGGGTCCCGGCTCGACCTGGTGCACCACGGCGAGCCGGTCACCGTGACCATCGGCAAGCCGGTGACCATGCCGATCCCGGAAGCCCGCCCGGCCGGCCCGGAGCCGCAGCAGCCACCCGGCCGGGCACCGGTCCGGCGGTCCTACTTCGTCCCTGACCAGGTCGACTACCCGGTCCGGCCGGCGCCCTGACCGCGGACGCCTGACCGCGGACGCCTGACCGCGGACGCCTGACCGCGGCCCGCGCGGGCCGGACCTCAGAACCGGGGCATCCCGCCGAACTGGCGGTCCCCGGCGTCGCCCAGTCCGGGCACGATGAACATCTTGTCGTTCAGGCCCTGGTCGACCGCGGCGGTGACCAACCGCAACGGCAGGCCGGAGCGGTCCAGCCGGGCGATCCCCTCCGGCGCGGCCAGCGC
>Ga0299914_10003342_pt1 | contig 11319 bp, 7 predicted proteins | sample RVTome_10_FD_201361 | JGI IMG/M metagenome (GOLD analysis project Ga0299914, IMG submission 201361) | Soil microbial communities from uranium-contaminated site in the Upper Colorado River Basin, Wyoming, United States - RVT153D57 (version 2) ... | reverse complement strand
GCAGCATGTAGGCCCTGCTGTCGCCGACGTGGGCGATGCTGACCTCATCCCGTTCGACGATCGCCGCGGTCAGCGTCGTTCCCATCCCCGACCGGCTCTCGTCCTGCTCGGCGTGGCTGTGGATGCGTTCGTTGGCCCGCTCGGCGATCGACCGCAGGTAGGTCTCGGGAGCGTCGTCGCCGCGCTCGGCGGGCTCGAACTCTTCGGCCGCCATCCGCGAGGCGACCTCCCCGGCCCGGGCTCCGCCCATCCCGTCGGCGACCGCGAACAGGGGCGGGCGGGCGAAGTAGGAGTCCTCGTTGGCGGTGCGCTGGCGCCCGGTGTCGGACCGGAACGCCTGCTCGGCGACTCGGAGCATTCGCTATTCCCCGGGAACCTGGAGCTCGAACCGGAACGCGGTGTCCCCGATCCGCACCTCATCGAGGTCGGTGAGCTCGGCCTCGCCCTCGAGGGTCGCGCCGTTCAGGAACGTGCCGTTGGTCGAGTTCATGTCCTCAACGTAATAGGTCGCTCCGCGCGAGTAGAGGCGGGCGTGGACCCCCGACGCGTACCGATCCTCGATCCGAACGTCGGCGTCGGTGGAGCGGCCGATCGTCAGCCCGCCGAAGAGGTCGAAGCGCTCCCCGGGCTCGAGGCCGCCGCCGGTGACGGTGACGAGAAAGGCGTCGGTCGCCGCCGCCCGGCCGCCGGGGCCGATCGCGTGGAAGCCGGTCGCCTCCGGCGCCGGCTGAGTCGTGCGGCGGAGCTCGCGCAGGGCGCTCCGCGAGACCCAGAACAGGAACAGGTACAGCAAGGCCAGGAAGCCGAGCTGGAGGCCGACGGCGATGGGCTCCGAGCTCACGGATATGGATCGCGCTTCGCCATCGAATCACCGCTCCCTTGTCCTGGCTCCGCGCTCATTGACCCCGGATCGCGCTTCGCCATCGAATCACCGCTCCCTTGTCCTGGCTCCGCGCTCATTGACCCCGGATCGCGCTTCGCCATGGAATCACCGCTCCCTTGTCCTGGCTCCGCGCTCATTGCTCGATGTCGAAGATGAACCTGGTCGTGCCGAGGATCACCTCGTCGCCCGGCGAGAGGCGCGAGGCATCGACCTGGCGGCCATTCACCTTGACCCCGTTCGTCGACCCGAGGTCGACGATCTGCCAATCGCCGGTGGGGCCCCGACGGAGCTCGGCGTGGCTGCGGGAGACGTTCGGATCGTTGAGCACGCAGTCGGCCTCCCGCGAACGGCCGAGGACCGAGACCGGGCCGTCGAGGACGTAGCGGCGGTCGTCGAGCGAGACGATCGCCCGCGTCTCGGTGAGGCGCGACGCGGGCTCGCGCCGGCGCGAGCGCTGCTTGGGCGCCGCCGTGTAGACCATGGTGTGGCCCTCCTCCCCCTGCGAAGGCTGTTCGCCCTGGCGGGCGGGCGGCTTGACGAGCCGGGTCTGGATGCCGAACTCGCCGAGCCGGAGGCGATCGTCGGTCTCGAGCTCGACCTCGGGCCGCGTCAGCAGCGCGTAGTCGTGACGGCGAGCGTGCTCGAGCAGGTAAGCCGAGAGCTCCTGCTCGAGCGAGCGCTCGTAGCCCTCGAGCCGCTCGCGGTCCTCCTGCGAGAGCCAGACCGTGTACTGGTTCGGCACGTAGGTGCGAGACACCGACGCCGTCCGGTGCGCATCCATCTCCTTCGCCAGCTTGCGAGCGATCTCGACCGGCTGCACCTGAGAGGAGAAGGCACGGCTGAAGACACCCTCGACGAGGTTCTCGATTCGGGCTTCGAGGTTGCGGAGGACGCTGATGTCTGGCTCTCCCGTGTCGCGGCGCGGTCGCCGGCTTCACCGGCCCTGATCGGGGTGAATCCTAGTGCGAGGGGACCGAGCCGAACCGCGGCGCCGCAGCCGCCGGGGGCTCGGCGGAGACGGCCGGCACGCCCTCGCGCCGGCGAGGCGGCAGCTCTGGCGCCGGTACGCGCGAGCGACGGAGGTGCTCGAACCCGACCGCGGCAGCCGCCGCGACGGCGATCAACACGGGGCTCGCCGCGATCGACCCGTCGACCAGCACACCGGCCAGCGCCGCCATTCCGGCGGACCAGCCGAGGGCGGCGAGGGCGGCGAGAGCGAGGTGGCGAGCGGCGAGGATCCGGCCGAGGATCGCCGCGGCGGCGGCGAACGTGACCAGCGCCGCCAGCGACGCCGGCTCGAGGAGCGGCGCCAGGACGGCCTCTCCGGCACGTCCGGTCGAGGACTCCCAGCCATCCGGCGCGGCGGGCGCGACCGCCGTCGCCGGCCCGACGCCGAACCCGGCCGCGGCCGCGACCGTCCAGCACCAGCCGAGCGCCCCGGCCGCGGCGTGCTGGGCGACCCGGATCCCGGCGTGGGCCGCCGCCGCCGGATAGGCGATCGCCGCGCCCGCGATCGCGAACAGCGGGGCGGCGAACGGGGTGGCGGCCGCCCAGCCCGGGAGGAGGAGGAGCGCGGGCAGCGCCAGGGCCGCGATCACCAGCGCGGCTCCCGACGCCCCGACGGGACCGCCGACCAGGGTCAGCGCGCCGGCGAGGGCGACGAACGCCCCGATCCGCCGCCAGCCGATGGCGGCGGACAGCGACGGTGTCGCCGCCCCCGGAACCGGTATCGGCCGATCGGCGTCGAGGGCGCCGCGAGCCTGCGCGAGACCCCTTGCGAGCACGGCGGGCGCCGGCCGGTCGGCGGGATCCGGCGCCAGGCAAGCATCGATCAGGGCGACGAGGTCGGGCGGGAGGTGGGGGCGGCGTTCGCCGAGCGAGGGCAGCGGCGCACCGATCGCCCTCGCCGTCGCCGCGGGGGTCGGGCCGACCACCGGGTTGGCCCCCGCCCAGCACTCGTAAAGGGTGAGGGCGAGCGAGTAGACGTCCGCCGGCGGGCCCGCGGAGAGGCCCTCGGACTGCTCCGGCGCCATGTAGGCGAGGGTCCCGACGACCTCGCCGGTGGCGGTCAGGGTCGGCGATCCGGACACGCGAGCGATGCCGAAGTCGGTGAGCATCGCCCTCGTTCCGCCGTCGCGATCGTCGGCGATGAGGACGTTCTGGGGCTTGACGTCGCGGTGGACGACGCCGCGCGCGTGGGCGTGGGCGAGAGCGTCGCAGAGCTCGTCGCCGAGCTCGGCGACGTCACGGTCCGACAGCGCGCCTTCCGCGCTCAGCTCGGCCAGGGTCGCGCCACCGACGAGCTCGGAGACCAGGAGCGCGTTCGAGCCGCGGCGGCCGAGCTCGTAGACGGTGACGATCCCGCGATGGTTGAGCCTGGCCGCGGCCTGCGCCTCGCGAAGCACGCGCTCGGGATCGCCGGCCGAGACCTCCTTGACCGCGACCTCGCGGCGCAGGCGCTCGTCGAACGCTCGGTAGACGACGCCCATCCCGCCCGAGCCGATCGGCTCGCGAAGGCGGAACCGCCCCATGACGAGGTCGCCGGACATCCCATCGAGCTTCGACGGGCGCTCGCCGCGTCCTTCCGCCCGGGCCTGGGTTGATACTGCTTGACGAGGCCGCGCGGATCGGGCGCGGCCGTGGAATCCCACCGACTAGGGTGCAGCCCATGGCATTCCTCGACGAGGACGAACTGGAGCCGGCGCCCCGCCGCGGCGGGCGCCGAACGGGGGCGCCGCGGCCGAGCCCGTACCTGGCGCGCCGCCTGATCGCCCTCGGCGCGGGGGTGCTGGTGGTGATTCTGGCCCTGTTCGGGATCCGGGGCTGCCTCGATGCCCGCAAGGAGCGGGCGTTCGACAACTACCTCCGCGATCTGAGCTCGATCGCCGGCGACTCCCGCCAGCTTTCCGGCGGCTTCTTCGAGCGGCTCGAGAACCCGCCCGGCGACCTCAGCGACCTCGACCTTCAGAACCAGATCCGCTCGGACCGGGGGAGCGCCGAGGGCCACCTCCAGCGGGCGCAGGGCATCGACACGCCGGACGAGCTATCCGACGCCCAGGGCGACCTCGAGCTCGCCTTCGAGCTTCGCCGCGACGCGCTCGAGGCAATCGCCGAGCAGATCCCGGCGGCGGTCGGCGACGACGCGCAGGCAGCCGATCAGGCGCGGAACGCGATCGCCCGCCAGATGCGAATCCTGGTCGCCAGCGACGCCCTGTACGGGCGGGCGCGCCAGGAGATCCAGCGGGTGCTCGAGGCGGAGGAGATCGAGGGCAACGTCCCGGGAAGCCCATTCGTCCCGGATCCGGTCGAACGCTATCTCGACGAGCTCCAGCTCAGCGCGCTGCTGTCGGCGGCGGCGGTGAGCCCGGACGAGGCCGGGCTCGTGCGCGGGGTCGAGCTGCTCGGCACGACGGTAGAGCCGGCCGGCGTCATCCTCACGCCCGACAGCCTCAACACCCTCTCCCTCGACGGCCGCGCCGAGCTCGACGTCGACGTCCAGAACTCGGGCGAGGCGAGGGAGTCCGAGATCCGCGTCACCTACACGATCAGCGGCGCGCCCGAGGCGATCGAGGGGAGCACCACGGTCCAGGGGATTCCGCCGGCCGGGTCGCGGACGGCGACGATGGCGATCCAGCCGCGGCCTCCGACCGACACCGAGCTGACGCTGACGGTGACGGTGTCACCGGTGCCGGGCGAGACGCTGATCGAGAACAACCAGTCGACCTACCAGATCACCTTTGAGTAGGAGGATCCGAGCGCCGGCCCGACCGCACGGCGACGGCGGAGCGAGGGCGGTCGAGCGGTGAGCCGGCGATGACCCGGGTCGCGTACCTCGGCCCGGCCGGGACCTTCACCGAGGACGCCCTCCTGGCCGCCGCCGCGGGGGCGGCGATCGAGCCGGTCGCCGCGCCGACGGTCTACGACGCGATCGTCGCCGTCGACGAGGGCGAGGCCGGCCTCGCCCTGGTGCCGTTCGAGAACTCGATCGAGGGCTCGGTCCGGGCGACCCTCGACGCGCTCGCCTTCGACGCCCCCTCAGTGGCGATCGTCGGCGAGCACGACCATCCGATCTCCCACAGCCTGATCGCCCGCCGCGACCTCCGGCTCGGCGCGATCGAGGTCGTCCTCTCGCACCCGCAGGCGACCGCGCAGTGCGCCCACTTCATCCGCCGCGAGCTACCGCGAGCCGAGGTCAGGGCGGTCGCGAGCACGGCCCAGGCGGTGCGCGAGGTCAGCGAGCGTGAGGAGCCGTGGGCGGCGCTCGGAACGGCGGCCGCTGCCGAGCTCTACGGCTGCGTCGTCCTCCGCCGGGGGGTCGAGGACGAACCCGACAACGTCACCCGCTTCGTCTGGCTCGCCCCCGCCGGGTCGCGCCCGGCCGGCGGCGGGCGCTGGCGGACGACGATCGTCTTCTCCGAGCTCGGCGCCGACCATCCTGGCGCCCTGGTCGAGGCCCTGGTCGAGCTCTCCGATCGGGGCGTGAACATGACCCGAATCGAGTCGCGGCCGCGCCGCCGGGGGCTCGGTCGGTACATGTTCTTCATCGACCTCGAAGGGTCGGTCGACGACGAGGACGTCGCGGCCGGCCTCGACGGGCTCCGGGAGAAGGCGGAGAACGTACGGGTCCTCGGCAGCTACCCGATCGAGGGACGCGGGATTCCAGTCGCTTAACGGAGACGGCGGTCGCCCGCTCTACAATCGTGGCGATCATGGACACGGTCGCCGACCCCCACGTAGCCGGCCGCCGCGGCGCCACGGCGGTGGGCGCCACGGCGGAGTCCAACGGTCACGCCCCGCGCACGAACGGGTTCGATCGGCTCCAGCGCACCGGAAGCCGGGTCCTGGTGCTGAACGCCAGCTACGAGCCGATCAACGTCTGCACCGTCCGCCGGGCGACAGTCCTGGTGCTCAAGTCGCGGGCCGAGATCCTCGAGAAGGGCGACGGCGTGCTCCATTCCGAGCGGCTCGAGTTCGACCGGCCGTGCGTGATCAGGCTGATGCGCTACGTGCGGGTCCCGCGCGACGTCCACCGCCGCAAGATCACCCGCAAGGCCGTGCTCGCCCGCGACGCCTACACGTGCCAGTACTGCGGGCGCGACGGCAGCGGGCTCACCGTCGATCACGTGATACCTCGCAGCCGCGGCGGACAATCGGTGTGGGAGAACATCGTCGCCTCGTGCGCGCCCTGCAACCGCAAGAAGGGCAACCGGCTCCCGCGCGAGGTCTCGATGCACCCGCGGACGCTGCCGAAGGCGCCCGGGCCGACGGTCTTCATCCGGATCGCCAGCCCCCGCATCCCGGTCGCCTGGAAGCCGTACATGCCGGGCGCCAGCGCGAACTAATCCAGATGCCCGGGCATGCGAAGGGCCGCCCCCGTGGTGGAGGCGGCCCCTCAAGGCGCGATCTCGAGCGGGCTTCGGACCTGCGACCGGGCGGGACGTTGCCCCGGCCTCCTCCGCCCACCGGCGCTAGGGGTGGATTCCGCTACGCGGCTCGCACCCTGTCGGCCCGTGTCGCCGCTCACGCGACGGTCGAGCCGAGCGGCCGCCTAGCGGCCCCGCACCTCCGGCGTCCCGAAAAGCATGTCACTCAAGTTAGGACCACCTCCTTTCTCCGGTACCTCGATTGAAGCAGACGGAGAGGTCGGGCCGGGGCGTCGCCGCGCCCGCGCGCCGAGGCGGAAGGCGAGGGGCGGCGAAGGCTCTGCGGATCGATCAGCTCGCCGGACCGGCGCCGTCCGCGGCCTCGGCACCGTCGGCGAGCGCCTCCTGAGCGTCGTCGATCACGTCCGCCGAGGACTCGACGACCAGCGCGACCGCGCTCACGTGATCGTCGTCGCGCATGTTCATCACCCTGACGCCCTGCGTCGCACGTCCCATCTGGGAGATGCCGCCGGCGTTGGTCCGCTGGACCATCCCGTTCTGGGAGATGAACAGCAGGTCCTGATGCTCGCGGACGATCAGCGCGCCGGCGAGGCCGCCCTTCTTCGCCGTCAGCTTCGCCGTCAGCACTCCCTTCGTGCCGCGGCCCTTGACCGGGTACTCGGACACCGACGTGCGCTTGCCGTAGCCGTTCTCGGTGACGACGAAGAGCTCCGAGTCGTCGCGGGCGACGTCCATCGCCAGGACGCGGTTCTTGGCACCGTTCACCTTGCCGTCGACGTTCATCCCCTTGACGCCGGAGGTGTCGCGGCCCATCGGCCGGACCCTCTCCTCGTTGAAGCGCGACGCGTGGCCGGACTTCGAGACCAGCAGTAGGTCGTCGGAGCCCGAGGTCAGGCGGACCTGGACCAGCTCGTCGCCGTCGCGGACCTTGATCGCGATGATCCCGTCGGCGCGGATCGGGGTGTTGTAGGCCGGGAACTCGGTCTTCTTCACCAGCCCGCGGGCGGTCGCGAAGACCAGGTACTTGCCCTCGGAGAAGTCGCGGGTCGGCTTCACCGCCATCACCCGCTCGCCGTCGCGAAGCGGCAGGACGTTGATCAGGGCACGGCCCTTCGAGGTCCGCGAGCCCTCGGGAATCTCGTAGACCTTGAGCCGGTAGACCTTGCCGCGATTGGTGAAGAACAGCATCCAGTCGTGGGTCGAGCAGATGTGGAGGTGCTCGATGTAGTCGCCCTCCTTGAGGTCCATCCCCATCACCCCGCGCCCGCCGCGACGCTGCTGGCGGTAGGTCGCCACGGGCAGGCGCTTGACGTATCCCGAGCGGGTGATCGAGATCACCATCTGCTGGTCGGCGATCACGTCCTCGATGTCGAGCTCGCCCTCGGCGTGGGTGATCTCGGTCCGGCGCTCGTCGCCGAAGCGGCGATCGATCTCGTCGAGCTCGTCCGAGATCAGCGCGTCGATCCTCGCCGGGTCGCCGAGGATCGCGCGCAGCTCGGCGATCGTCTCGGTCAACTCCTTGTGCTCGGCGCGGACCTTCTCCGACTCGAGCGCGGTCAGGCGCTGGAGTCGCATGTCGAGGATCGCCTGAGCCTGGATCTCCGAAAGCTCGAACTTCTCGATCAGCCCCTCGCGCGCGGCGTCGGCGTCGTCGGAGCCCCGGATCAGCGCGATCACCTCGTCGAGGTTGTCGAGCGCGACCAGCACGCCCTCGAGAACGTGGGCGCGCTCCTCGGCGCGGCGGAGCTGGTACTGCGTCCGCCGGGTGATCACCTCGCGCTGGTGGCCGACGTAGTGGTGGACCAGCTCCTTGAGGCTGAGCGTGCGCGGGACGCCGTCGACGAGCGCGACCATGTTGACGCCGAACGTGGTCTGCATCGGGGTGTGCTTGTAGAGCTGGTTGAGGACCACCAGCGGCGGGTCGCCGCCGCGCTTGAGCTCGATCACGAGCCGCATTCCCGAGCGGTCGGTCTCGTCGCGGAGGTCGGAGATCCCGGTGATCTTCTTGTCGCGGACGAGGTCGGCGATCTTCTGGATCAGCCCCCCGTCGCCCCCCTTCTTGACCATGTAGGGGAGCTCCGAGACGACGATCGCGTCCTTGCCGCCCTTGAGCGGCTCGACGTGGGCCTTCGCCCGGACCCGGATCGAGCCGCGCCCCGACGCGTAGGCGTTGCGGATCCCGTCCGTGCCCATGATCGTCCCGCCGCCGGGGAAGTCCGGGCCCTTGACGTGCTTCATCAGCCCCGTGAGGTCGATCTCGGGGTTGCCGAGGTAGGCCTTCACCGCCGCGATCGTCTCGCTCAGGTTGTGGGGCGGGATGTTGGTCGCCATTCCGACCGCGATCCCGGCCGCCCCGTTGACGAGCAGGTTCGGGAACCGGGCCGGGAGCACGAGCGGCTCCTGCTGCGACTCGTCGTAGTTGGGCCCGAACGGAACGGTGTCCGCCTCGATGTCGCGGAGCATCTCGGTGGCGACGCGAGCGAGGCGGGCCTCGGTGTACCGCATCGCCGCCGGCGGGTCGTCGTCGATCGAGCCGAAGTTGCCCTGGCCGTCGACGAGCATCGTGCGCATCGAGAAGTCCTGGGCGAGGCGGGCGAGGGTGTCGTAGATCGCGGAGTCACCGTGTGGGTGGTACTTACCCATGACCTCACCGACGATGAACGCGCACTTACGGTAAGGCCGGTTCGGCTGCAGGCCGAGGTCGTGCATCGAGTACAGGACCCGGCGGTGAACGGGCTTGAGCCCGTCGCGCACGTCCGGGAGCGCGCGACCCACGATCACGCTCATCGCGTAGTCGAGGTACGAGGACCGCATCTCCTGAGTCAGGTCACGGTCCTCGATCCGGCCGGTGAGTGCTTCGAGTGAGCCTTCCATGATCAGGTCGTCGTCAGTCGAACGTGACTAGACGTCGAGGAACCTCACCTCCTTCGCGTTCCTTTCGATGAACGCCTTCCGCGGCTCGACCTTGTCGCCCATCAGCTCGGTGAACATCCGCTCGGCGAGGGCGGCGTCGTCGATCGTCACCCGTTGCAGGGTCCGCGTCTGGGGATCCATCGTCGTCTCGCGGAGCTGGTCGGCGTTCATCTCACCGAGGCCCTTGAACCGTTGCAGCGAGACCCCCTGACGGGCGAGCTCGAGGATCGCCCGTCGGAGCGCGGCGAACGAGGCCGCCTCGCGGCGCTTGTCCTGGAGCGTGGCCTCGAACGGCGGCCGGCCGACCTGCTTCAGGAGCTCGGCGTGGACCTCGACCAGGTGGCGGTAGTCGGGCGACTGGAGCAGGGCGGCGGGGATCGTGTGGGTGCGGGCGAGGCCGGTGCGCCGGTGGATCGCCTTGACCTCGAGCCGCTCCGAGTCGGCGTCGAGGAGCTCGGTCTCGAACGGCTCGCCGTCGGGATCGGGCGCCTCGATCAGCTTCTTCACGCCGGCGACGGTCGCCGCGCCGGCATCGAGGATCTGCGACTCGCCGAGGAACGCGACCAGCTCGTGCCCGAACTCGGCGCGCAGCGACTCCGACCAGCCCTGATACTCCTTGAACCGGCGGTTGAACCGCTCCCAGCGGGCACCGGTGAGCCTTCGCTTCTTGCCCTCGGCGTCGGCGAGCTCGAACTGCTCGAGCTTGTCGCGCAGGAGCAGCTCCTCGAGCTCGCTCTCCTTCTCGACGTAAATCTCCTGCTTGCCGTTCCGCAGGCGGTAGAGCGGCGGCTTGGCGATGTAGACGTAGCCGGCGTCGATCAGCTCCGGCATCTGACGGTAGAGGAAGGTGAGGGCGAGCGTGCGGATGTGGGCGCCGTCGACGTCGGCGTCGGTCGCCAGGCAGATCTTGTGGTAGCGCGCGTCCTCGATCTTGAACTCGTCGTGGACGCCGGTGCCGATCGCCGTGATCAGCGCCTGGATCTCGGTGTTCTGGAGGACCTTGTCGATCCGGCTCTTCTCGACGTTGATGATCTTCCCCCGCAGCGGCAGCACGGCCTGGGTGTTGCGATCGCGCGCCTGCTTCGCCGAGCCGCCGGCGGAGTCGCCCTCGACGATGAACAGCTCGGCGTCGCGAGGGTCCTTGACCGTGCAGTCCGCGAGCTTGCCGGGCAGGGTCGAGTTCTCGAGCGCCGACTTGCGGCGGGTCAGGTCGCGCGCCTTGCGAGCCGCGTCGCGGGCGCGAGCCGCGTCGATCGCCTTGGTGACGATCCGCCGAGCCTCGGTCGGGTTCTCCTCGAGGAACTCGCCGAGCTTGCGGTTGACGGTTTCCTTGACCAGTCCCTCGACCGGCGGATTGCCGAGCTTCGTCTTCGTCTGCCCCTCGAACTGCGGCTCGGCGAGCTTCACCGACACCACCGCCGTCAGGCCCTCGCGCACGTCCTCGCCGCTGAGGTTCTCGTCCTTCTCCTTCAGCAGTCCCTTGTTGCGCGCGTAGGCGTTCAGCGTCCTGGTGAGCGCCGAGCGAAACCCCGACAGATGCGATCCGCCCTCGTGGGTGTTGATGTTGTTCGCGAACGTGAACAACGACTCCTGGTACGAGGAGGTCCACTGCATCGCCACCTCGACCTGACCGTCGTCGGTCTCGTTGTCGAAGAAGATCGTCTTGCGGTGGAGCGCGTCCTTGTTCTCGTTCAGGTGAGCGACGAAGTCGATCAATCCGCCCTCGTAGTGGAAGCTGTCCCTCTGACCGGCTGCGCGCTCGTCGACGAGGTCGATCCGCAGGCCCCGGGTGAGGAACGCCGTCTCGCGCATCCGCTCGGCGAGCGTCTGGTAGTCGAGCTCCAGCGTCTCGAACACCGCGTCGTCGGGCAGGAAGGTGATCGTCGTCCCCGTCCCCTTGACCGGGGCGCCCCGCTCGAGGTCCCCCTTCGGCTCGCCGAGCTCGTAATCCTGGGCCCACTTGTAGCCGTCGCGCCAGACCTCGAGGTGAAGGCGCTCCGAGAGCGCGTTGACGACCGAGACGCCGACGCCGTGCAGGCCGCCGGACACCTTGTAGCCGCCGCCGTCGCCGAACTTGCCGCCGGCGTGGAGCGTCGTCAGGACGACCTCGGCGGCGGGTCGCTTCTCCTCCGCGTGCTC
>Ga0299914_10003341_pt1 | contig 11320 bp, 13 predicted proteins | sample RVTome_10_FD_201361 | JGI IMG/M metagenome (GOLD analysis project Ga0299914, IMG submission 201361) | Soil microbial communities from uranium-contaminated site in the Upper Colorado River Basin, Wyoming, United States - RVT153D57 (version 2) ... | reverse complement strand
GCGTTGGTCTCCACAGGGGCTCCGGAGGCTCGAAGGTGTAGGAACCACCGATTCTCCGAGCCCCTGTGCCGCGCCCTGTGGACCCCCGGCTACCCGCCTACACCCCGCTCACATCCGAAGCGCCGGTTATCCGCTCTTGTCGGCGGTCATCGCACGGACAACACCGAGCGGTACGTGCTGACCGAGGATCGTCCCACCTCAGCCGCACGACGTCGTCGCCCAACCGGAGCTGCTCCAGCTCTACGGCTTGATACAGCGTTCGTTCGCGTGGACCGCCGGGGCGCTTGTCACGTACGGATGGCTCGGCTGGCTGGATCACCTGCCCCCTTGAGCTACGCCTGGTCCTGCCCCACGGCATCGGTGTGCACGCATCACCGGACCGAGACGACGGAGGTGGAACCGCCACGCACCACCGGCACTCGGAGGCGGGAGCTTCGGTGCGACTTGGAGGCAGTAGGTGCCGAGATCGTGTTCGCAGGACACACCCACCAGCCGAACGACCGCACTCTCGATGGCGTCCGACGCCCTCAGATTGGGAGCGTCAGCAACACGATCGTCGGACAACCTGCACGCGTGCTACGTCGTCGTCCACGCGGATCGGCACGGGGCAGGTGGGTCGGGCACCTCCGCGTCGGGCATGGAGCGACCTCTTCCTCAAGCCTCTACGCAGTCGCTCGATCCCGCCATCCGTTCGCGGAACACATCGCCTCCAGAGAGGCGATCAAGCCGGCGATTCCGCACGCCGCGCATGAGCACCGGAGGCAGCGACATGACGCCCACCGGTCGTCGGCTGTGCGCCGCCTTCTGACTCGATTGACCAGACCAGGGATCTCACCGTTTCGGGTCAACCACCTGCTCCGAGACATCAGTTCGAATCGGACCTGCGGATCGGGGGGCGGTCATTGGGGGCGCTAGGGCGGGTTCAGGCCGCTCATGCCACTTCTCTGCGGTCTGAAAGCCCCAGTAGATGGCGAAGAGCGCGATCTCCCACGTCTCAAGGGCAAAGACGGTGTGCTCGTGGAAGATTCGGGTCGTCGGGATTACCAGAATTCCAATAATCATGAGGACTGCAACGGCCGTATAGCGCCAGAACCACTCGTCTCGCTCCGGCCTGTGGTCAGGAGCCACGGTGATGATTGCACCGATCAGAAAGGCGAACATCAAACAAGCCAACTCGGGATAGACATACCGCGCCGCCGCAGGTCTATGCGCTGGAGATCGAGCGCCTGGTGAACGGCGAGGGCGGCGACAGTGGCGATGCCGGTCCCGGCTCGGGGCCTGGCTCCGACGACGGGCTCGTCTCGGCCGCCGAACGGTTGAAGGCCGAGCAGGCGTCGATCCTGCGGGGCATGCCCGCGGGTCTGCTCGCCGGCGAGCTCGAGCGGCGCGGCTGGACGGTCAGGTCGCCGTTCTGAGCACCGCTTGCGACCCGCGCCTCAGCGCACCGACCCCGACCGCGGCTGTCGTGGTTCCAGCACTCGGCTCTGGGTGCCGATCTGGCGGAGTGGCGACCGACGCGGCGCCCAGAGGTCCCCGACGCCGAGGACCTTCAGGGCTGGCTGTCGATGGTGGTTGTGTGAGCGAGGATGGCGTCGACGAGCGGGCCGCGGACGGGTCTGCTCAGAGCGTGCCCCATGCCTGGGACGGTGGTCATCTGGGAGTTGCCGATGGACTGGGCAAGGTGGGCGGCGTGCGGCGGCGGGTGGATCGGGTCCTCCGGCGCGTCGATGACGAGGGTCGGGACCGTCACACCGCGAAGCTCCGTCCCACGGTCGAGACCGATCTGGTCAGCGCGCGCGTGCGCTGCGGGGTTGTCGTGGCGACCGGCGTGGTCGATCAGCCGTTCCTCGAGACGCCGGAACTCGTCGACATCGAACTCGGCCACATCGCCGTTGAGCAGGCGCCAGTGTTCGACACGCCAGTCGAGCTCGGCGTCCCGGGTGCGCGGTTCGGCCATGCTCTCCCACAGTGCCAGGAGCCGCGGGTCAGGATCCGGGAGCGCCGGATCCTGACCCAGGCCATCGGCCGTGTGCCCCGCGGCGAGGGCGGAGGTCGCGAACACGGTGGCGGAGAGCAGCCGGGACGGATGGTCGAGCAGGAGGAGTTGGACGAGCGTGCCGCCCATCGACATGCCCACGACGTGTGAACGCTCGATGCCCAGGTCGTCGAGGACGGCGATGGCATCCTCGGCAAGGTCGGTGATGGCGTAGGGAGCATCGTCGAAAGCCCACGTGGACCTGCCGGTGTCTCGGTGGTCGTAACGAACGACCCGGTGATGCCGTGCGAGCTGCTGCACAAGGTCGTCCGGCCACGCCAACCCCGACGCATTTGCGCCCATGATGAGCAGGAGGGGGGAGGCGTCGTGCCGGCCGGTGACGTCGACCCACAGCCGCACATGTTTCGTGACCTCGACGAACCGTTCCATGTCTCTCCTATCGGTGGGCGGTGTATCCCGGGTCAGGCGACGGGTTCGAGGGGGACGTCCTGGTCCTCGCGTTCCGACCTGTCGTCATCGTCGGTGTCGAGCTGCGGCTCGACGTGGCCTTCGACCTCGATGTGGGGCAGGATGCGGCCGAGCCAGCCGGGCACCCACCAGTTGCGGTCGCCGAGCAGCTCCATGGTGGCCGGGACCAGCAGCATGCGGATGAGCGTGGCATCCAGGAACACCGCGGTGGCCAGCCCGACACCGGCCATGGTGATGACCCGGTTGTCGCCCAGGGCGAAAGCCGAGAAGACGACGATCATGATCAGGGCCGCGGCGGTGATGACCCGGGCAGTGCTCGCCAGCCCGTTGGCGACCGAGGTGCGGCTGTCACCGGTCCGGTCCCAGTCCTCCTTGATGCGGGACAGCAGGAACACCTCGTAGTCCATCGACAGGCCGAACACGATGGCGAACAGCATCATGGGCATGAACGGCTCGATGGGGGCGGCTTCGATGCCCAGCACCGGCCCCAACCATCCCCACTGGAACCCCGCGACGATCACGCCGTAGGCGGCGCCGATGCCCAGCAGGTTCATGATCACCGCCTTGAGCGGAACCAGGATCGATCGGAACACGACCATGAGCAGGAGGAACGACAGCGTCAGCACCGCGGCGAAGAACAGCAGGATCCGGTCCCCGAGATAGTCGGAGAAGTCGACGCCCATGGCCGTGCTGCCCGCCACGGCGATATCGAGTTCAGTGCCTTCGGTGACCGCTGGAAGGGTGTCGGAACGAAGCTCGTGCACCAGGTCGGTGGTCTCCTGATCCTGGGGCGCGGTCGTCGGGAACACCTGCCACACGACCGCCGTCGGGTCTGACTCGTCGTTGAGCTGGGGCGGGCTGGCCTGGGCGATACCGGGATCGTCATTCAGTGCCGCGGTCACGCCTGCCAGCGCATCCGGTTCGGCGCCGTTCGGGAGCTCGGCCGCCAACAGGAGTGGGCCGTTGTAACCCGGGCCGAAGCCCGCGGCCAGCAGGTCGTACGCCTGGCGGGTGTCGGTATCGCGGGGATAGTTGCTCTCGTCGGAGAAGCCGAGACGCATGCCGAAGACCGGCAACGCCAGCACCGCCAGCACCGCCGCGCCACCGAGCGCAGCTCGCCATGGGTAGGCCTGGATGACTCGGCTCCAGCGGTGGGCGGCCGTCTCCTCAAGGGGACGCTGGGGGCGCCGTGGCAGCTCACGTTTGAGCGGCTTGAACGCCAGGCCCGCCAGCATCACCACGGCGGCCAGCGGAAGACCGAACAGCAACGGCTCGACGCTGAACGCCACCCCCAGCAGCGACAGCGAAACCAGGCCGGCGGCGATGATGCCGCGCCACCGCGTGACCTCGATGCGCTGGCCGACGAAGCCCATCAACGCCGGTAGCAAGGTCAGGGAGGCCACCATCGTCACCGCGACCACGGTCGCGGCGCTTACGGCCATGCCGGTGATGAAGTTGAGCTGCATGAGGGTCATGCCCAGCAGCGAGATCACCACCGTGGCGCCGGCAAAGGCCACGGCCCGACCGGCGGTGTCGATGGCGGTGGTGACCGATCCCTCGATGTCTTGGCCGTTGCGCCGGTTCTCTCGGAACCGGGTGACGATGAACAAGGCGTAGTCGATCCCCACGCCCAAGCCGATCATGAGGCCGATCATCTGGGCGAAGTCGGGCACCTCCAGCACCTGGCTCACGAAGCCGGCCAGGATCGTCCCCACGCCGATGCCGGCCAGGCCCACGCCGATGGGCAGGCCCATGGCGATGACCGAACCGAACGCGACGATCAAGATCATGATGGCGAACGCCACACCCACGATCTCGGCCTGGGGCTCCTCGAACTCGGCGAACGCCTCTCCTCCGACCTCGACCTGCAGACCAGCGACGTCGGGGTCGGCGTCGCGAATCTCGTCGCCGATCTTTACCGTTTCCTCGAAGTTCATGTCCGCCGGCAGCTGCACCTCGGCGTAGGCGAGCTCGCCGGCGAGCTGGCCGTCGGTGGCGATCTGGCGCCCGCCCTCGGCGGTGTAGGGGCTGACCACGGAGACGTCGTCGATGTCGGCTACGCGGGCGAACAGCGTCTCCATCGTGGCCTGTACTTCGGGGTGGTTGACGCCCTGCTCGGCCACGAACACGATCGATCCGCTCGCGCCCGCGCCCCGACCACCGAAGTGGTCGTCCAGGATGTCGACGCCGCGCCGGCTCTCGACATCGGGAAGGGTGAACTCGTTCGCCGTTCTCGTGCCGACCGCGCCCAGGACGCTGCCGCCCACGACTGCGGCGGCCAGCCAGAGCAGCACCACCACGCCGCGCCGCCGGACCGACCAACGACCGAGACGAGCGAAAACTGAACCTCGGGGTACCGAGTCGTTCCGGGGTGTTGTCATGCCACCCATCGTGACGATCGAGTTGCCACACGGCGTCACCCGAAGGTGGACGCAACGGTGGAAACGTCCTGCCCGGTGTCGCACTACCCGGGGGTGGTAGGACACCTGGCTCCGGGTGCCACCCCCTGTCCGGCTGGCTAGCGGAGGAGGCCGAGCTCGCGAGCGCGGACGGTCGCCTCGGTGCGGTTGGTCGCACCGAGCTTGTCGAAGATGTGGGTGGCGTGCTTCTTGACCGTGTCGCGCGCCAGGTAGAACTCGTCGGCGATCTCCTGGTTCTGCTTGCCGGTCGCCAGCCGTTGCAGCACCTCCAGCTCGCGGGCGCAGAGGGCGGTGACCAGGCTCGGGACGACCGGCGCGGCCGGTTCCTCGCCCGCATCGTGATGACGCTACCCATCCGGTCCTGCGCGAGTGCAGCCGCTCCAGCAGCCGCAGTGCCTGGTCGGAGAGGTCTTGGCCGAGCAGCACCCGCGCCAGCACGAGATGTTCCGGCTCACGGAGGTAGCTCAGCTCGTCGTCGACACGGAGGCCGCGCTCCTTCACCCAAAGGACGGCCGCGGCGATGTCGCCCTGGGCGAGCAGCAGTCGAGCCCGCTGGGACGGGACGGGGCTCAAGAGGTCGGTCACGGCCGGGTCGGCGACCTGATCGGCTTCGTCGATCGCCTCCAACGCACCGCCGCGTCACCTGCCGCCTGGCGGATCCACGCCAGCGTCACCAGACGCTGGCGTGAGACCGGGTGTAGACGAACCGGCGGCACAGTCGAATGCCCTCCGTAACCTGCGACAGGGCGGCGTCGAGCTCGTCCCGCTGGTACGCCACTTCGGCCGCTCGCGCTCCAGTCCCTCATCGAGCTGGCCTACCAGCCGGGGGCGCGGCACGAAGCCCGGCAACTGGCGCGGCACGCACAGCTTGGTCGCCAGCAGGCCATCCGACCCACTGGCGACGGCTGTCTGGGGCGTTATTGCTGGCGCTTCAGCCATCACACGGCCCAGCTCACACGAGTGCGAGCGTTGAGTGTAGGCCGCCGGCGGGCGCGCCGACCTGCGCTGATGCCTCTCGGCCGGCTCTGGACCCTGCCGAGCTCGCCGAATTCCACCCCCGAATGGCACCCGCGGGTGATGGCTCTTCGGTAGCTGCGCGCTTGGCTGGGACCGTGCACTACGAGATCCGCATCGATGGCCTCCTGGACCAGCGCTGGTCGACCTGGTTCGACAGGCTGCGCCTGACCCGCCAGCCCGGCGGCGTGACCGTGATCGTCGGCCCCATCGCCGATCAGACCGCGCTGCACGGCCTGCTCGCGAAGGTCCGCGACCTCGGCCTGCCGCTGATCTCGGTGCGTCGCATCGCCCTGCCGCCCGCAGAGGGAGACGACGAAGGTTCCCGATCACGTGAGCTCATCTCGGCGCCGCAAGGCGCTTCACGATGCGGCGGAGCTGCTCACTGTAGCTGCTGAGGAACTCCTCGGAGTCGGGGCTGGTGCCGCACAGCTGGTGGACGACATGCGGCATGGTGGCACCGGCTGAGACGGCCCCCATCATGGCGATGAGCACGTAGGCGGGGTCTAGATCGGCGTCGAGCTCGCCCTCGGATTGGCGGCGCTGGAGCTCGACGAGCTCCGTGGTCAACGACCGTGCAGTGTCATCGGGAGTCGTGTCGGACGGCGGCGCGTCCTGCCCGAGGCCCTCCCACATCAGCATCCTGACGAGCTCTGGCTGTTCGTGGTTCGCACGCAGGTAGGCGACGACCAGTTCCTCGAGCGTCGTCGCGGATGTGCGTTGGTGCGCCTCGAGCTCGTGCCACTGCCGGAGGATCTCGTCGTAGAGACGTTCCTTGCCGCCGAAGTAGTACGAGATCAGCTGCTTGTTCACGCCGGCCCGCTCGGCGATGTTGCCGACGCGTGCGCCTGCGAATCCCTTTGCTGCGAACTCGGTTCGCGCGGCGTCGATGATCAGTTGGCGCGAGCGTTCGGGGTCGCGCCGGCGCTCGTCTGGTCGCGGCGCTCGGCGGGTGCGACGCCGCGGATCTCGCGGAGACTGGCCGGACGGCGTCGGTCGATCCATCGAGGCCGACCCTACCAGCGATTGCCTGATCGAATGACTGTGACATCTGTATCGTTGACTGTCTCATCCATATGGTTGATAGTTGGCGTGCGTTCGCAGGCACCGGGAGATCCCCGGGATCTCGCCCGAGCGATCACGACAAGGAGCGCGCCATGCCTGACACTCTCGCCCCAGCTTCCACGGCCGCCAATCAGGAGATCCGCCGGCTCTACGACCGGTTCATGGACGCCTGGACCCGCGGGGATGCCGTCGCCTTCGGCGACACCCTCACCCTCGACGTCGACTACGTACCCTTCGACGGCACGCGTTCGATCGGCCGCACGGAGGTGGTGGAGAACCACGACCGACTGTTCCGCGGCGTCCTGACCGGGTCGGCTCTCGTCGGCGAGGTCGAGTCGATCCGCTACGTCAACCCCGATGTCGCCATCGTCCACACCCTCGGCTCGGTGCTCATGCCGTGGCGTTCCAAACTGCCCAAGAAGCGCCTGTCCCGGCAGACGATCGTCGCGGTCCGCACCGACAACGAATGGCGATTCACCGCCTTCCAGAACGCCCGGGTGCGCCCCCAGAAGATCCCCAGCCCCACCTCGTTCCCCTCCCGCGCCTCCCGAATGCTCGGCCGACTCGCGCGTCTGACGGGGCTCGCCCGGCGCAGGCGGGCACTTGCGATTGACTAGGCCTCTCCGCGTGGTCCACTCCCCAACAACCCGCGTGGCTGCCACCGCCGACGGACTCGAGCGCCAAGCTGGACAGCGAGCAAGCTGCTCAGGACCTGCGTCCCGAGGCATCTGGCGGAAAGGCAACGGATGACATCCGACGCGCAGCCTGATCCGACAGCCGTCGTGCCCACCGAACGCCAGATCGATGTTCACGGGAATGTCGCCGTGATCACGGGCGCGGCTAGCGGCATCGGCGCAGCACTCGCGGAACGCCTGGCGGCAGCGGGCGCCCGCCCGCTGCCGTCGGACATCCCCAGCCACCGCAGTTAAGGATGTCTCCGATCGCCTTCGCGCCACCCCGCTCATGGCCGACGTCAGCCACCCCGACGACGTCGAGCGCCTGGCCGACGCGGCGGGTGGCGCTCCACTCGTCTGCCTCGACGCCGGTGTCACCAGTACCGCCAAGGGTCCTGTCTGGGAGGCCCTACCCGAAGAGTGGTCGCGGGTGATCGACACCAATCTCGGCGGTGTCGTGAACGGGCTGCGTTCCTTCCTGCAGCGCCTGCTGGCGGCCGGCGAGCCGGCACAGGTGCTCATCACCGCCTCGCTCGCCGGGCTCGCCACCTGGCCCGGCGGCGGATCCTACGTGGCGTCGAAGCACGCCGTCGTGACGGTGGCAGAGCAGGCAGCGCTGGCTCTCGCCGACTCGCCGATCCACGTCACCGTGGCGTGCCCGGCTCTCGTGCGATCAGGGTTATCCGAGGTCGGAGACGACCCGCTCCACGTGGCCGACGAAGCGCTGGCGGCGCTGAACGACCGACGGTTCCTATCGACCGGTGCCGTCAGTCGAGACGGGAGTCGGGGATCGCTGCGGCAGATCTCTTCCGCACGCTGTGGCCAGCCCTGCGAGGCCTAGTCGACCTTGAACACGCGGGCTGCGTTGATTTACGGGCAACCGACGTGTCCTCCGACGACCGCGAGCTCGGGGAACTCGAGGAGCACCCGGTCGAGGAGCCTGTGGACAGGTGGCGTCAGGACGTGCGCGGCGGCGAGTAGCCCGTCCCCGGCTTCGAGGAATCGTCGGCCACGGAGACGGCGTGGTGGCGGAGGAGCTTGGTCAGCAGGTGCACGAGCTCCCGGCGTTGGGTCGGGGTCAGCGGAGCGAGGAGGTCTTGCTGTACCCGGGCGAGGACCTCGTCGAGGCGGCGGAGGCGGCGGCGGCCGCCGGGGGTGATGGCGACGAGGTTCCGCCGGCGGTCGGTTGCGTCAGGGGTGCGCCGGACCCACCCCTCGGCCTCCATGGAGCCGACGAGGCGCACCATGTCGCCGGGGTCGATGCCGAGACGACGGCCCAACTCGGCCTGACTGGCCTCGTCGACCTCGTCGAGCGCCGACAGCAGCGCGGCCTGCCGGCGGTTGGCGCCGACCGCGCCGAGATGGTCGTTGCCGATGCGCTGGCTCGCCAGCGCCGCCTGGCCCAGGAGCCAGCTCGGAAGGGCGCGCAGGCGAGCGGGTGCGGTGTCGAACTCCACGAGCCCACCCTAGTGGTTGTTGGTTCCACCAACGGACGCTAGCCTGCGCACCAACATCATTGGTGATACCAAGAATCAGGAGAAGGCAGACATGAGCACGACGACCGTCCCCGACACCACGGCTTCCCGGCAAGCGCTCGCCGAGCTGGCCGACCGTCAGGCCATCAGCGACGTGCTGCACCGTTGGGGCGCCATACTCGACGAACTGCGGCTCGACGACCTCCGGTCGGTGTTCACGGCCGACGCCACCCTCACCACACCGGGAGGCCACGCCGAGGGAATCGACGCGATCCTGGCCCAGGCGGGGCGCAACCACGACCCCGCCGTGCGCACGCAGCACCTGATGGGAGATCTCGTCCTCGACCTCGACGGCGACCGGGCCTCCGCCCGGGCCAACTACGTGGGCGTGTTCGCCAAGGGCGAGGGTCGGTTCGCACCCCCGCCGGTGTTCCAGATCGGCTCGGTGTACCGCCTCGGGCTCGTCCGGACCGCCGAAGGCTGGCGCATCCGGTCGATGGAGATGCAGCCCACCTGGGCCGCCGGCGAGCGCCCCCTCTGAACACCCGACACGACGATCCTCGGCTAGGGAAGCAGGCCGTGCTGGCGGGCGCGGACGGCGGCTTGGGTGCGGTTGGTGGCGCCGAGCTTGTCGAGGATGTGTGTCACGTGCTTCTTGATCGTGTCGGTGGCGACGTAGAGCTCGCTGGCGATGTCTTTGTTCGTTTTCCCCTGCGCCAGCAGTTGGAGGACTTCGAGCTCGCGTTGGCTCAGTGGTTCGATCAGCGACGGGAGGTCGAGGGTGGGTGGACCCACTTGTGGTGCGGCGGCCGCCGGTCGGGGTTCGATAGCGTGAGCCAGTTGGTCGAGGTAGTCCGAGGGGACCGTGGGTGTGGCGGTGTGGTCCTGGTGGCGTGCGGCTGTGACCTGCGCGAGCAGGGTGCCCATGGGACGGCCTTCGTCGGCGAGGACCCGCATCCAGCGCTGGGGGTGGGCGAGCTGGAGGGCGTCGGCCAGAACCTCGATCGCATCGGCGCTCTCGCCGCTGGCGGCCAGGGCCAGGGCCTGCAGTGCTTGGATCTCGATGAGGCTGCCCGTCCGCTCTTGGTCTGCGGCCGAGGCGTGGAGGTGATCAAGGAGGGCGAGGGCGTCGCTGGGCCGACCCTGGGCCAGGAGCAGCCGGGCGAAGACGAGGTACCCGGACTCGCGGGCGTAGCGTGGCTGGTCGTCGGCGCGGAGGCCGCGTTCGTCTGCCCAGCGCACTGCGGCGTCGACGTCGCCGTCCGCCAGCAGTAGCCGGGCCCGCTCGGCCGGGACGGGGTTGAGGAGGTCGGCCACCGCAGTGCTCGGTGCCACCGTGCACGCCTCTTCGATGGCCTCGAGGGCGTCGTTGGGGTCGCCGCTGGCGTGCCGGGCCCAGGCCAGTGTCACCAGCGCACTGGCCAGCGGCGGTGTGTAGGCGAGCCGTCGACTGAGTGCGACAGCGTCGGTGGCGTGCCGTAGGGCGGCTTCGATCTCGTCTCGTTGGTACGAGATCGCGGCCATGCCCGCGTGCGCCACGCCAGCCGCGGGTAGCGGCGGGCGGTCGGCCGGGGTGGTCTCCTGGAGGGTGCGCCGGCACGTGTGGAGTGCGGCGTCGAGGTTGCCTCGGGCGTGCTGGACGCGGACGAGGTGGTGGCTGGCCCAGGCGGCCAGGGACGGTTCGCCGATGGTCTGGCAGCGGGAGATGGTGGAACGGAAGCCCTCCTCTGCGTCCTCGACCCGGCCGCGGAGCCACTCGGCGATGGCCAGGTGCCCTCGGATCAGCGCGTCGAGCACGGGTTCGTCGTCGCCGATGTGGGCCAGGGCATCGGAGGCGAATCGATGGGTGCCGTCGGCGTCGCCGTCGAGCTCGGCGAGCATCGCTCGGATGAACGGGATGGTTGCGGGAACGTTGGCCAACAGGCTCGAGGCCCGTCCGACGGACGGCTCGAACGGTTCGTCGGAGTTCCACGCGCTGCTCGACATGGCTCGCTCCGCGGCGTCGAGCGCGGCGACGGCTGGCTGGGCGCGGCCGGAGAGCAGGGCCAGCCGTGCCCGGGCCAGGAGCAGGCGGGGGCGCAAGGCTTCCAGCTCGGTGGGCAACGCCGAGAACCAGCGCTCGAGCGTGACTGCTTCGCTGCGCAGGAGCAGCGCGTCGACGTGTTGCTCGATCAGCCGCGCGGCCCAGAGCGTGTCGCCGGCGGCGAC
>Ga0299914_10003340_pt1 | contig 11321 bp, 13 predicted proteins | sample RVTome_10_FD_201361 | JGI IMG/M metagenome (GOLD analysis project Ga0299914, IMG submission 201361) | Soil microbial communities from uranium-contaminated site in the Upper Colorado River Basin, Wyoming, United States - RVT153D57 (version 2) ... | reverse complement strand
GGGATCTTCCCGGCGGCGTACATCCGCTCCTCGAAATCGACGGTGAGAGGGAAGAAATCGATGCCCTCTCGCATCGTCTTGTTTGCAGTTGCGGTTACCAACATCTCGGTACCGCCGAGTCGGGCGACCACGGCTCCGTCGGCCTGACCGGCGAGTTTGCCGGTGCTCAGGACGAATTCTTTGCCGCCGATGGTCCCCTTTACGGAGATTTCGGGCACTAAGTGCTCCTTGTGTTTGGGAGCCGCACCCGTTGGCAGTAGTCATGTCTCAGAAGAACCGAGACATCGCCACTGACAACCGGCAAGGCTCAGTGTGTATGTCGGCCCCGGCCGTCCGGCCCGGGCCATCTCAAGAGGAACGCTAACCGTTCCTCAGGAAAGCAAGTGTCAGCGACGCAGCCCCAACTTGGCGATGAGGCTCCTGTATCGCTCCACATCCTCCCTACGGAGGTAGTCGAGGAGACGACGCCGCTTACCGACCATCATGAGGAGCCCGCGCCGACTGTGATGGTCGTGCTTGTTCTCGCGAAGATGCTCGGTCAAATGGTTGATTCGCTCGCTGAGCAAGGCGACCTGGACTTCTGGTGAGCCGGTATCGCTCTCGTGTGTGCCGTACTCGGCGACGATTTCGGTGGTTGTCTTCATTACGCGTGAAACCTGGACTGTTCCGGGGGGACAGCACAAACTCTAACAGCCCGCCCATTCGTAACCACAACCACGGTAACGACAACCACGCGGCCTCCCACCTTGTTCCCCATTCACCGCACCTGCCCGTCACCATAGAGCACGTAGCGCTCGGAGGTAAGGGACTCGAGACCCATTGGCCCCCGGACGTGGAGCTTCTGGGTCGAGTTGCCGAGTTCGGCACCGAACCCGAATTCCTCTCCGTCGGTGAACCGGGTGGAGACGTTCACTCCGACGACCGCGGTGTCGATGGCCGCGACGAACCGGTCGGCGGCGACACGGTCGTCCGTGACGATCGCTTCGGTGTGGCCCGTTCCGTACCGGCGGACATGCTCGATGGCGGTTTCGAGGTCGGGCACCACTCGGACCGCCATGACCAGGTCGAGGTACTCGGTCGCCCAGTCGTCATCGGTCGCCTCCCCCATCTCCGGCACGAGTTCCCGTGAGCGTTCGTCACCGCGCAGTTCGACACCTCCAGACATCAGGGCGCGCGCTGCCTCGCCCACGAACTTCTCGGCCACGGCCTCGTGGACCAGAAGCGTCTCGGCCGCGTTGCACACTCCAGGACGCTGGACCTTGGCGTTGACGACGATGCCCAGCGCCTTTTCCAGGTCGGCGGCGGCATCGACATAGACATGACAGTTCCCGGCTCCGTCGATGACGGTGGGCACGGTGGCATCCGCCTGCACCGCGGCGATGAGACCCGGCCCTCCTCTGGGGACGAGCAGGTCTACCCAGTCGGTCGCCTGCATTAGCGCCTTGGCCCCATCCCGGCTGGTGTCCTCGAGAAGTTGTACCCCGTCGGCGGGGAGGCCGGCAGCGTTGAGCGATTCGCGAATTGCCCGGGCGATCGCCATGTTGGAACGGAGGGCGTACGACGAGCCACGCAGGATGACGGCGTTGCCGGACCTGATGCAGAGACCGGCAGCGTCCGCGGTCACGTTGGGACGAGCCTCGTAGATCACCGCGACGACACCGAGAGGGACACGGACCCGATGGAGCCTCACCCCGTTGTAGAGCGACCAGCCTCCGGTCTCCCGTCCCACCGGGTCAGGCAGGGATGCGACGCTGCGCAGACCGTCAGCCATGGCGGCTACCCGCCGCTCATCGAGGCGCAGCCGATCGATGAGAGCACCGGTGATCCCCTCATCACCCGCCTGTGCCATGTCGGCCCGATTCGCCTCGAGCACCGCCCCGGCAGCCTCTTCCACCCCCTTGGCCATGCCGTTCAGGGCCTGACGTCGCGACTCCCCCGTCGACTGGCGCAGGACGTGTGACGCGTCTCGGGCTCGGCGGCCGGTCTCCTCGATCATCGGCCCAGGTTATCGACGGACGACACTGCGGCGAGAACGACCAGGTCGTCGCGGTGCATCACCACGCCGCCCACCTCGGAGCTGTGGCGGCCCATCGACTCGCGAACCTCGTCCGCAGTCATCCCGACCAGGCCTTTCCCGATCACGGAGCCATCTGGGCCGGTCACCTCGACCGCGGACCCGGCCTCGAAGTCTCCCTCGACCCCGGTGATCCCGACGGCAAGTAGCGAACGTCCCCCGTCGAGCAGGGCCTGCGCCGCACCGGGGTCTACTCCCAGGCGCCCCACCGCCGGTAGGCCAAAGGCAATCCAGAGCTTGCGGGCAGGGAGTCTCGACTCGTGGGGAGTCACCCAGGTACCGACTGAATCACCGGAGGCGGCGCGGGCGACGACGCCGGTCTCCCTGGCATCGGCGATGACCGTGGGGATGCCCGACCAGGCGGCCATCCTCGCCGCCATCACCTTGGTCCCTGGGCCTCCCGAGCCGAAAGGCCCCGGTGCCCCGCCGGCGATGTGGTCGAGCGCCGTATCGCCGGAATGGACTGCGGAGAGCAGCTCGACGTCGTCCATTGTCCTCGGGTCTCCTGAATAGATGCCGCCAAAGTCGGTCAGGATCACGAGCATTCCGGCTGACACGAGATGTGACACGATCGCTGCCAGCTCGTCATTGCCGCCGAGCCGGAATTCGTCGACCACGACGGTGTCGTTCTCGTTGATGATCGGAACGACACCCAGAGACAGCATTCGCTCCAGCGTGTTGCGCGCATTGAGGTATTGAGACCGGTTGGCCAGGACATCCTTGGTCAACAGGACCTGGCCGACAATCTTCCCCCGGCTCTTGAACATGGCGGCATATCTCTCCATCAAGAGACCCTGTCCCACCGCCGCCGCCGCCTGCAGCCCCGGCACGTCCCGGGGGCGGCCGGTGAGGCCGAGGGCCGGGAGGCCCGCGGCAACCGCCCCTGAGGAGACCAGGAGGGTCGGGTGACCGCGGTCCCACATGCCGGCGACATGGTCGACTGCTTGTTCCAGGCCATCGGGATCCAGGTCACCGGTGGGGCGCACAAGACTCGACGAGCCGGCCTTGACCACCACAGATCTCCCGGGGTCGATAGGCCTGCGGCCCGCTGTCTCCGTCATCGCCTCGCTCGCCGCCTCAGGTCGCCACAGGCGCCGTCTTGAGCAGACGGCGCACCTGGGCCACGTCGTCCCTGACAGCGGCGATGAGGGCGTCGGCGTTCTCGAACCGCAGCTCGGGGCGGAGCTTCTCCACGAAGTCGAGAGTGAGGACGGATCCGTAGATTTCCCGATCGAAGTCGATGATGTGTGCCTCGATGAGAAGCTCGGTTCCCCCAAAAGTTGGCCTGACCCCAACGTTCACCGCCGCGGGCAGGGTCTCGCGCCCGATTCGGGCCCAGGCTGCATAGATACCGTTCCCGGGGATCACCTTGCGTTCCGGAGGTTTCAGGTTGGCGGTGGGGAACCCGAGTTCTTTGCCCCTCTTGTCACCTGGAGTCACCACATTGGAGAGGCGGTAGAGCCTGCCTAGCAGGTCGCCCCCATCCGCGACGTCCCCGTCCTCGATCAGTCTCCGGATCCGGGTCGATGAGATGACGCCGTTCGACTCGACGAGGGCGACCACCTCCACCTCGAAACCATGACGGGTCCCGGCCGCGATGAGGAAGTCGCAGTCACCGGCTCGATCGCGGCCAAATTGAAAGTCGGCTCCCACGACCAGGTAGCTGACCTCGAGCCGATCTACGAGCACCTGGGAGACGAACTCTTCAGGCTCGAGATGGCGGATCTCGGAGAGGTCGAGCACCCCGACCGTGTCGATGCCGAGATCAGACAGCAAGGCGATTCGCTCATCGATGGTTGTGATCAGACGCGGATTGGTCCCAGGTGAGAGCACTTCGGCCGGATGAGGTTCGAAGGTGAGGACCGTCGACGGATGGGAGTTCGCCAGCAACCGGTCGAGGATCACACGGTGCCCGCTGTGAACGCCATCGAACACGCCAACCGTGACCGCGTTCGGCGGAGTCTGCGCCTCCCAGCGCTCCAACGGGCCTCGGAGGACCTTCACGAGGCGAGCACCACCTCGGGTCTCGCCTGTTCTCCGTCGCGCCGGTAGACCGCAATCAGGTCGCCTGCCTGGTCGAGGACGCGTATCACGGAATGATCCGGGGCGGCAACCATCTCGCCGCCGACGAATTGCATTCCGTGGCAAACCCCCCGCGCCGTCTCATCGCTCACGGTGACAGCCGGTAGATCGCCGAGGGCCTGCGACGGCGTGAGGAAATGGGACTCCCACTGGCCCAAATCGTCGATCTGGACCCCATGTCTTTTCACGTCGAGAGAGCCGGTGCGGGTGCGGCGGAGTGCGGTGAGATGAGCCGACCCCCCCAGAGCCGCGGCCAGGTCGTCGGCCAACGACCGTACATAGGTCCCTTTCCCGCACACGACACGGAACTCGACCTCGGGGTAAGGGCCGGCACCCACAGACTCGATCTCGAGCTCGTGGATCTCCACCGGTCGGGCCTCCCGCTCCACCACCTCGCCCTGGCGGGCCAGCTCGTAGAGACGCCGGCCCTGGTGCTTGAGGGCGGAGACCATCGGCGGCACCTGGAGCACGGTGCCGACGAAACGGCTCGCCACCGCTTCCAGCTCCTCCTCGGAGAACTCCATTGGCTCGCGGGTCAATACCGCTCCGTCCGAGTCGAGGGTATCGGTGGACACACCGAACTGGGCGGTTGCCAGATACTCCTTGGGCTGTTCCTGGATGAAGCGGATGAGCCTGGTCACCGGGCCAACGGCGACGACCACGACGCCGGTGGCAAGGGGGTCGAGTGTGCCGGCGTGACCCACCTTCTTGATGCCGGTGGCGCGCTTGACCCGGCCGACGACGGCATTGGACGTCATACCACCCGGCTTGTCGACAACGAGGAACCCCCGGGTCATCGGTAGGCCTCGAGCCTTTTCCGCACTTCGTCGATTGCCTTCTTCGGGTCCCCTTCGTAGGTGAACCCGGAGGCGAGTCGATGCCCGCCACCACCGAGCTCGGTTGCGAGGGCGCCCACATCGGTGGCGCCGCGGGATCTAAGGCTGACCTTTACGTGACCGTCTCCGTTGACCTTCGCCAGCACGGCAACATCGGCCTCCTCGGCCAGTCTGAGCGTGTTGATCAGGTTGTCGATATCACCCCAGTCCACGCCCGCCTCTTGGAGATCCTGGTGATTGATGACGGTGGAGACCATGCTCTGTTCGGAGTCGAGGACGGCTCGGGTCAAGGCGGCGCCCGCCGCCTTCAGGTACCCGAACGGCGCCTCCTCATACACTTTCTGGCTGATCTGCTCGGGCCGGGCCCCAGCGTCGACCAGGCGGGCGGCGAGCTCCAGGGTCTGAGCGGTGGTGTTCGCGTACTGGAAGCGGCCGGTGTCGGTGACTATCGCAGTGAGGAGACAAGTGGCGATTTCGGCTGTGATCGGCCATCCCAGGGCGTCGAGGAGGTCGGCCACGATCACCCCGGTCGCCGCGGCGGAGGGGTCCACAAGCGGGATATCGCCGAATCCCTCGTTGGTGACATGGTGGTCTATCACCACGAGGGTCCCTGCATTGCCCGCCGGCGCGCCGAGCTCGGCGAGCCGGTCCGGCGAGCCGGCATCGAAGACGACCATCGTCTCGGGAGCCCTGGGGAATGCGCCCGGATCCACCAGCAGGTCGATGGGCAGGAACGAGAGGTTGGCGGGCACCACGAAAGGTGATCCGAACCCGGCAACCACTGTCTTGCCGACAGCGCGCGCCGCGATGCCGAAGCCAAGCATCGAGCCGAGGGCGTCACCATCGGGCCCGACATGACATGCCAGGGTCAATTCCCCACTGGCGGCGATCGTGGCTGCTGCCTTCTCGATGAGCTGTCGTTCGATCATCCGGCTCTCATTCCTCCTCGTGCAACGACCGCAAGATGGCATCGATTTTCTCGCCTCCGCTCACACCAGGGTCGACCTCGAACGCCAGGACCGGTGTGTACTTCATCCGAACCTGGCGGGCAATGACGGATTGGAGACGGTGTGAGGCGCGATCGAGGGCAGTGAGCGCGTCAGTGGCATCTGCGCCGAGGACGTCGACGTAGACCACGGCGTGACGCAGATCGGGGCTCGTCTCGACTCCGGTGATGGACACCATCTCGAGACGGGAGTCGCTCATTCGCTCGATCTCTTCTGCGAGGACTTCGCGGAGGGTGGAGTTGACCTTGAGCATTCGAGGGCTGGCACCTCTCATTCGGGCTCCTCCAACTCGCTCATGCGCACGTCGAGGACTTCGACCTCCAGTTGCCCATCAAGGTAGCGATGCAACTTCGACATCTGCATGGCGAGACTCTCACCGTCCGGGGCGACGATGGCGACTCCGATGGCGGCTCTTTGCCACTTGTCATGATGATCGACCTCGGCGACGCTGTAGGAGCCGAGTCGTCGCATACCCTCGATCACCGGCCTGAGCACAGCCCGCTTCTCTTTGAGCGACTGTGGGGCCGGCAGATGTAGCTCGACCCTCAGGGCCGCGGCCCGCATCAGGTCCGGGCCACCTCACGAATCAGGTAGGCCTCGATGTTGTCGCCTTCCTTGATGTCGTTGTAATTCTCCAGCCCGATCCCGCACTCGAACCCGGCTGCGACCTCACGGACGTCGTCCTTGAATCGCCTCAGCGACGAGATGACGCCGTCGTGGATGATCACTCCGTCGCGGATGAGCCTGGCGCGGGCCCCGCGCTGGACAACGCCCTCGATCACGTAGCAGCCCGCTACGGAGCCGATCCGCGGAACCTTGAACACTGCCCTGACCTCGGCAGTGCCCAACACCTGCTCATGCTCCTCGGGCGCGAGCTGGCCGACCAACATCTGCTCGACCTCGTCGAGCAGCTCGTAGATGATCCCGTAGGTCCGGATTTCGACCCCGGCATCCTCGGCTGCCTTGCGGGCCTTCGGCTCGGGCCGGACGTTGAAGCCGACGATCACCGAATCGGTGACTTCGGCGAGCGTCACATCGTTCTCGTTGATCCCACCGACCGCCCCATGCAGGACCTGGATCTTGCCGCCTTCACGCTCGATCTTGGAGATCGAATCGCGCAGCGCCTCCAAGGATCCGTGGGCGTCGGCCTTGATGATGACGTTCAGGGTGGCGTCCTCGGTCCGCAGCTGGTCGAGGAGCGTCTGGAGGCGATCGCGGGCCGAGGGCATGGCCTGGCTGACGGACCTGAGCTCCTCTTCACGCTCGGAAGCGATCCGGCGTGCTTCCCGGTCGCTCTCGACCACGGTGAAGAAGTCGCCGGCGGTCGGGACCTCGTCCCAACCCATGATCTGGACAGGTGCGGACGGGCCCGCTTCCTTGACCTGGTTGCCGTCCTCGTCCATGAGGGCGCGGGCACGCCCGGAGACCGCACCCGCCACGAAGGGGTCGCCAGTCCTCAGCGTCCCGCGCTGGATGATGACAGAAGCGACCGCACCCTTGCCCCGCTCGAGCTGCGACTCGACCACGACGCCGGACGCCTCTGTGTTCGGGTTGGCCTTGTACTCCTCGAGCTGGGCGATGAGGTCCACGACTTCGAGCAGCTCGTCGACCCCGTCACCGCTGATTGCGGAGACCTCCACACTAGGGACGTCACCGCCGAGCTCCTCGGTCAGGACCTCGTGCTCGGTCAACTCGGTCCGCACGCGGAGCGGGTCGGCCCCGGGGAGATCGACTTTGTTGACAGCCACGATCATCTTCACTTCGGCTGCCTTGGCGTGGGAGATCGCCTCGACGGTCTGTGGCATGACACCGTCGTTGGCGGCCACCACCAGGATGACGATATCGGTGATGTTCGCTCCTCTGGCCCGTAGCGATGTGAACGCCTCGTGGCCCGGTGTGTCGATAAAGGTGATCGGGTGCCCGTTGACGTCGACTTGGTAGGCGCCGATGTGCTGGGTGATGCCTCCCTGTTCTCCCTCAACCACGCTCGTCTTGCGGATCGTGTCGAGGAGGGTGGTCTTCCCATGGTCCACGTGCCCCATCACGGTCACCACAGGGGGCCGGGGGGCGAGCTCCGATTCGGCGTCTTCGAACACCGGGCGCTCGGCAACCACAGGCGGCGCGGGCGGGGCCTCGATGTCGACTATGAACCCGAACGACTCGGCCACATCCTCGATCAGCTCAGGCGGCATCGTCTGACCGGCTCCCACTGGCTGGCCGCGGGTCAAGAGCTGGGCCACTACGTCCTTGGCAGGAACCTCGAGCGCGTCGGCGAACTCGGTGACGGACGCGCCGGAGGGGATCGACACGATGTCGAGCTCGACCTCAGGCTCCGGGGCAGGCTCGGGAGCCGCTTCCTCTTCGGCCCCTGCTTCCGCCTCGGGCTCAGCTTCGGCCACCCCCGGTTCGTCGCCCGCGACGGCAAGACGGAGGAGCTCCGCCGACTCGTCATCGAGTCCGGAGGACGCGGTCTTGACTTCGATCCCCAGGTCATGGGCCTGCGCGAGCAAGTCTTTCGACTCGATCCCTAGGTCCTTGGCCAGCTCGTAAACTCTCACGTCCAGAAATCTATTCGCTTTCGTCGTCCGTGTCGTCGGTGGCCACGTCATCCTCGTCATCGGATGAGGGCACATCGGCGTCGACTGCTTCCTCCACCGACCCTTCGGCAGCGGCTTCCTCCGCCGGCGCCTCGGCAACGACTTCATCAATCGGGACGGCCTCTTCGGCCGGGACCGCTTCCGGGACCGCTTCCTCGACCTCGACGCCTTCCATGTCGGATCGGATGTCGACCTTGTAGCCGGAAAGCCGGGCGGCGAGACGGGCGTTCTGACCCTCCTTGCCGATGGCCAGAGAGAGCTGATGCTCGGACACGACGACATCCGCCGTCTTGGTCTCCTCGTCGATGTGGACTTCCTTGACCTTGGCCGGGCCCAACGCCTCGGCGATGAACTGGCCGATGTCGTCACGCCACTGGACCACGTCTACTTTCTCGCCACGCAGCTCGTTCACGACCTGGCGCACGCGGGAGCCCCTGGCCCCGACGCAGGCACCCTTGGGGTCGACGTTCGGATCGTGAGAGATCACGGCGATCTTGGTGCGGTGGCCCGGCTCGCGGGCGATGTTGACGATCTCGACCGTGCCGTCGGTGAGCTCCGGCACCTCGAGCTCGAGCAGACGACGCACCAGGTCAGGGTGGCTGCGGGAGACCACGATCTGGGCGCCTTTGGCCTCATTGCGCACCTCGAGGATCAGCGCCTTCACCCGATTGCCACGCTCGAGGCGCTCGAACGGGATCCGCTCGGAGCCGGGGAGGATGGCTTCGGCGTCCCCGAGGTCGAGGATCACGGACCGGTAGTCCACCTGCTGTACCAGACCGGTCACGAGATCGCCCTCTCGCCCCTCGTACATCTCGAACACGTGCTCGCGCTTGGCCTCACGCAACTTGTGCTGCATGACCTGCTTGAACGACTGGGCGGCGATTCGGCCAAAGGCCTCGCCTTCTGGTGTGTCCTCCCATTCCGACACGACGTTGCCATCCTCGTCCAATTCCTGCGCGTAGACGATGACCTCGCCGGAATCGGGATCGATGGTGACACGGGCCTCCTCCGCCGCCCCCGGGCTCCGCTTGTAGGCAGCGACCAGGGCGTTGGCGAACGCGTCGAGGATGGTGTCGACGGCCACTCCCCGTTCCCGGGCGAGGACCTCGATTGCCTCCATCATCGTGTCGAGCTTCATGAATTCTCCTTCGGTGGGCCCGGCTTGGGCGCCCTGTCCCACCTGAATACCGTCTTTGCGGTAAGCACATCTTCGTAATCGACATGCCGGCGCTCATCGTCTGTCTTCACGGTGAACGTCGAGTCACCAGCGTCCGCCAGGACGCCCCTGATGGTGGCTTTGTGGTCTCCGTCCGCGACCTTGACCACGACCTCACGGCCCACTGACTTGGCGTAATGCGCTGGGCGACGGAGGTCTCTCTCCAATCCAGGTGAGGTCACCTCGAGCCGGTAGGCGTCCACGAGTTCGGTCTCGTTGTCGAGCAACCGGGAAAGGCCACGCGAGAGCTCGGCCAGACGGTCGATGTTCACGTTCTCCCCGTCGACGACGACGCGCAGGAGGGTTCCCGGCCCGCGGCCCAGCAACTCGACGTCGTCGAGCTCGAGCCGTTCGGCGGCGAGATAGGGCTCCACCACCGTCCAAATGTCTGCAGCAGTCGTCAAAATCGCAGCTCCGACTTCATTTCCCCACAAAAGTACAGGCGGGTGCCAAAGGCGCCCACCTGGTGAAAAAGCGTCCCTGTTGTGGACCTAAGTATAAGCAATGTCGCGGCCTTAGGCCGATGAGCGATGCGCCGACTATCGGCGGTGACGTCAGCCTCGGGGGTCGGTCACATGGCCCATGAATCGGACACATGGCCCACGAAGAGAATCGCACCCGAGCCACGATCCGGGATGAGATAGAAGAACGGGCGATCGATCGGGACCGTCGGCCCGCGACCCAGCAATGGCCAAGTCGGTAGCGGCTCCGGCTGTGTTACCGGTTTCGTCGACGTCGATGCGGGCCACATGTGAGATCGAGTCGATGAAGTAGCCGACTTCGCCGCCGCTGAGCATCCCACCGAAGTCGTATTCGCCGGGCAACCCGATATGGCGCAGAGGTTCGAGGGTCTCGACCCTGGTCTTGGACGACCAGATCGGCATCTCGAGATGGATCCCGCTTTCCTCCAGGCCACGGTGATCTCGTCGAGCTTCTCCGCGTCGAGTCCTGCCTCGAACCGGCTAAATCGGAGGTTCGTACCACCACCACCATGCCGAGGTTGCCGCCGCGGTACGGCAACTCCCTGCAGCCACGGTCTCCGAGATGTAGAGGGGCAGGTACTCGTCGTTACCCATCAGCTCGACCTCGATGGTCTCACCTTCGATGGTCGTGAACCGGCCGATCGCAGCCTTCAAGAACTCCATCCATGTTGGACGTCACCGGACCAGCGCCTACGCCCGGTGTCGCTGTGAAGAGATCATCTCGGAGAGGCTGGCCACGACCTCGTCCATGGCCGTCTCCTCGGTGACCTGGCCGCTGCGGGTGGTTAGCTCGACTTTGCCGTCTGCCACTCCGCGGGGCCCGACCGTGACCCGGTAGGGGATCCCGATCAACTCGGCGTCGGCGAACTTCACCCCCGGTCGCTCCTCACGGTCGTCGAGCAACACCTCGACACCTGCCGCCTCCAGTTCCGCGTAGAGCCTCTCGGCGGCGGTGAGCGTGGGCTCGTCATCGGCCCTGACCACGGTGATGACGACTTCGTACGGGGCGACCGAGACGGGCCAGATG
>Ga0299914_10003339_pt1 | contig 11321 bp, 10 predicted proteins | sample RVTome_10_FD_201361 | JGI IMG/M metagenome (GOLD analysis project Ga0299914, IMG submission 201361) | Soil microbial communities from uranium-contaminated site in the Upper Colorado River Basin, Wyoming, United States - RVT153D57 (version 2) ... | reverse complement strand
CGCGCCGCGGTCCGCGCCCGGTCGCCGCCGCCGGCCGAGGCCGGGCGCTCGGCCAGCTGCCGGTCGATCGCGGCGACGGCCGCCTCCGCCGTCGCGGGGCTGTCGGCGGACACGGCGACCACCAGGTCGTCCGCCGTCGCATCGGGATCGGCGAAGCCGGCCTGGACCAGCAGGGCCAGGTTGAGCTCGGTGCCCATGGCGGCGATCGCGGTCTCGACGCCTGCGATGTCCCGCGCCGCCGCGCTCGCACGCATCAGCGTCACGGAATCGTGGTACCGGCCACGTTCGATGCGCACGGTCTCGGTCACGACGCCACCCCCGCGTCCCCGAGGTGTCGAACCGGCGTCCGCAGACGCCGGAATCCGTCCCCTTCGAACGCCGGAACGCGGTCGCTCAGGCCCGCGCCGGCATGGGTGACGCCGACCAGCAGCCCGGCCGCCAGGTGCCAACCGCTGGTGTGGCCGAGGGCAACCAAGCGATCCGCCGCCGCCTCGACGTCTCCCCCGCCCGCCAGGGCGCGGAGCACGCGGGCGGCCTCGGGAACCAGGCCACCGACGTCGGCGGCCTCCAGCAGCGCCGCCGACAACCGGGTGGTGCCGGTGGGCGCCAGCGCGCGGACGACCGCCCCCAGCCGGTCGGCGGCGGGCGAGCCAAGTGCCCGCAGGGTCGCCAGCGCGCCCGCCAGCAGGTCATCGCCGGCCGGCGTCAGGCCCGTACCCCGGCCCAGGAGAGCGGAGACGGCACCGACGGCATCACCACTCGTCAGGCCGGCGGCGAGCCGGTCGGGAGCGTCGTGGGGCAGGAGGGTGTCGACGCCCCCTCGCGACCGCACCACGAGGGCGAAGCGGGCCACCGCCCGCTCGTCGACGCCCGCCAGGCGCACGCGGGGGTCGAACCACCGGCGGACGGCGACCAGCTGGCGGCCGTCCTCGTAGACCACGCCACACCCGACGGCGAGGCGGGATCGGGCGGCCGGGAGCAGCCCGCCGACGGCGAGCATCGCCGCGCACGGCAGCCGCACCCCGCCGGCGGTCACGATCGCCAGCACCCGTCCTCCGGCCTCCAGGTAGGTGGCGGCCGGCCCGGCGGCGAGGACCTTCGCCGGGCGCACGGGCCCGGTGATCAGGTCGTGCAGCAGCACGCTTGCGGCGGCGGTGCCCGGCCCGAACCGGGGCGCGTCGGTCATCGCCCCGCTCCCACCGTGGCGCCCGACCGCGTCACCCGCGTTCCCCACCGCCCGTGGAGCACGTCCGCGGCGCGCCCCAGCGGCCCGATCGTGGCCTGTTGCCCGGTCGCGTCGACGAAGCGCAGGGCCGCCTCCACCTTGGGCGCCATCGACCCCACGCCGAACGTCCCCTTCGCCGCCAGCTCCCGCAACTCCGCAGTGCCCACGCCGTCGAGCCACCGCTGGCGCGGGCCGCCGAAGTCCACGGCGACGCCCTCGACGTCGGTGAGGATCACCAGCCGATCGGCCCCGAGCTCCATCGCCAGCAGCGCCGCCGCCAGGTCCTTGTCGACCACCGCGTCCACGCCCACCAGGTGGCCGTCGTCGTCCTCGACCATGGGGACGCCGCCGCCGCCATTGGCGATGACCACCGCACCGGCGTCGAGGAGCATCCGCACGGTGTCCGCCTCGAGGCTGCGGATCGGTTCGGGCGACGGCACCACGCGGCGCCAGCGCGCCCCGTCCGCGGTGCTCGTCTCCCGCCACACTTGAGCTGGGTCGTCGGCCATGGCCGCCGCGGCCTCGTCGGCCGTCACGAAGCGCCCGATGGGCTTGCTGGGCTCCCGCCATGCCGGGTCGTCGCGACGAACCAGCACCCGCGACAACACGGGAACGATGGGTCGTCCGATACCCGCGGCCCGCAGCCTCGCCTCCAGTGCCGTGAGCATCGCCAGCCCGATCGTCGCCTGGGTCTGCGCAACGCACCAGTGCAGCGGCATGGCCGGGACCACGTGCCGCGCCAGCAGGTTCTTGGTGAGCAGGTTGCCCACCTGCGGCCCGTTGCCGTGCGTGACCACGACGTCGGAGCCCTCGGACACCAGCGTCGCCACCTCACCCATCGCCCGCTCGATGGTGGCGACCTGTTGCTCGGCGGTCCCCGCTGCGCCGTGGGGCACGATGGCGTGGCCACCGAGAGCGACCACCAAGCGACGAGGCGTCCGTGCGTTCAAGCACCGGATGGTAGGGCCATTCGGCCGCCGCGCCATGGGTTGGTTCGCTCAGGCCACGCCGACATCGACGACGGCCGCGACCGGGCCGCCGCCCGAGGGGCCCTGGTGCAGGGCGGCCACCGACACGAAGACGGCCGGGTCGCCGATCGCCGCCGCCGCCACGCCCCCCACGGCACCCTTGATGTGCCGGTGGTGGTGGACATCGGAGTCGTCCAGCGCCACTTGGCGCCGGTTCCGCAACCGGCCGGTGGGATCCGCCTCGCACTTGATGAAAACGTTGACGAGCCGGTCCCCGAGGTCGCCGGCCACGGGGCGGTCGGGCAGGTCGAGGCCCGCCGAGCGGATGGCGCCGTAGATGCCGTCGACGTCGAGGGCGTCGCGCATGACCGAGTGGCCGACACGGAAGCGGCCGCCGACACCCGGGGCGTTGCCGACGACGACGATCTGGGCCCGATCGAGCTCGACGCCCGACGAGCACGACGCCACGCTCGAGAACAGTGCCAGGTCGCGCCCGATCGCCTCGGCCGCCGGGGCCTCGATCTCGCCGAGCGCGACGGCGATGCCGAGCGCGGTGGTGCCGTTGGAGAGGTTCATCGACTCGAGCGGCTCGTCGGTCACGGTGTCCTCGCCCCGGCCGCGGGCCTCCTCGATCGTGGCCATGGTGAGCAGCGGGGTCTTGGTCTGCACGTAGTGGACCTCGGCGGGATCGTCGATCCCCGCCTCGGCCATGGCCCGCCGCACGCCATCAGCCACGGTGGCCACCATCGCCGGGCGGCCGATGTGCTCGGGCAGGATGACCTCGCTCATCGCCACGCCGGCCGCCAGCCGCGCCGCGCCGTTGCTCTTCCCACCGGCGGGGCTTGCCACCCGCGCGAAGACCGTCGCATGGGGGGTGAGCACGCCGTCGGTCCCACCCGACCACACCATCGGGATCTGTTCCACCTCGGCCCGGGTCCGGGTGCCGCGCTCGAGCAACACCGTGCGAAATGCCTGGTCGGCCAATATGCGGGTGAAGTCGTTGACGCCCCCGTTGCCCTCGGTCTTACCGATCACGGCGACGACCCCGTCGGCGGCAAAGGCGCCCGCGTCGATCAGCCCCGCCATGCCGGATGCGTCCGACACGCTCTCGAGGACCACCTTGTGGACGACGTAGGGCACGGTTCCTCCTGTCAGCCGGCCGCCCTGTCCAGGGGCGGGCGGAGCGCCACGAACGACGGCAGCCCCGAGACCTCGACCAGCCGCCGGGCCGAGGACCCGACGGGCGCGACGACCTCGAGGGCGATCTGCAGCCCGGCCATGCGGGACGCCAGGGAGAACAGGAGCCTCATGCCGGCGCTGTCCATGTAGTCGACCTCGCCGAGGTCGACCGACACGCTTGTCGCCTGGTTGGTGATGGCGGCAACGATCTGGTCCTCGACCGCGGCGGCGTTGGCGAGGTCGACCTCTCCCGCGACGGCGATCCGCACGTTCCCGTCGTCCACGGTCACATCCACAACCGCGGTGGTCACGAGCGCGAGCCCGCCTGGCCGACGCGACGTCGGATGACCACCTCGGTCCCGTTCGAGCGACGGTCGGTCGTGAACTCGTCGGTCACCGCATGGATGATGTGCGTGCCGCGCCCCCGATTGTCCCCGCGGGGTGAACGCCAACGCCCGTTGTCGCGGACGGTCACGACGACGTCCGGCCGTTGGAGCTCGAGGCGCACGTGCACGAGCCCGCCCTTGGGCCCGTAGGCGTGCTCGACCACGTTGCTGGTCGCCTCCCCGATCGCGAGCAACACGTCCATCACGTCCTCGGGGCGGGCGTCGATCGTCGTCAGCCAGCGCTTGGCGGCGGCGCGGATGTCGCGCAGCGAAGACGCCACCGCAGGCACCGCCAGCTCGAGCGGTTCGGCCGAAGGCGGGTCGAGCCGCCGGACGGTGAGCAGGGCGACGTCGTCGGTCGGCCGATCGTCGCCGACGAGCTGGACCATCACCGTCGTGCACACTTCCTCGGCCGAGCGGACGGTGACGGCTTCGCGCAACCGCCCGAGTCGGGCGTCCAACGGCACGCCGCGACGCTCGACGAGGCCGTCGCTGTAGAGGCAGACGACGGCTCCGGGAAGCAGGTCCACCGTTGTCACCCGTCGGCTCACCGGGGGTGCGACGCCTAGGGGCGGATCGACGGGAACGTCGAGGTAGGTCGCCGGACCAGCCCCGGTGGCCACGACGGGCGCCGGGTGGCCGGCCAGCGAGACGTGGAGGCGGCCGAACGACGGCTCCAGCAGGGCCAGGACGGCGGTCGCCATCTCGCCCGGCTCGAACTGGCGCAGCATGCGGTCGATCCGGTCGAGGATGGCGGCGGGGTCGCTCCGGGTGGCGAGCGCGTAGGCACGGACGGCGCTGCGCAGTCGACCCATCACCGCCGCGGCCCGCAAGCCGCGGCCCACCACGTCCCCGACGGTCATGCAGACCCACCCGGATGGCAGCGTGAACATGTCGTACCAGTCGCCACCGACGTCGCCCTCGCCGCCGGCGATGTAGCGGATCGCCACCTCGAGGCCGGGCACCTGCGGGAGGCTTTCGGGGAGCAGGCTGCGCTGGAGCACCTGGGCCGCCCTCCGCTCGGTCTCCGACAGGCGGGCCTGCGTCGCCAGGGCGACGCGGTCGGCCACCATCTGGAGCAGGTCGACGTCGGCCTCGCCGAAGCGCCGGGGTACGAGGGCGCCGACGTGCAGCACCCCCAGGAGGCGGTCGCCCACGAGGAGCGGAACGCCGAGCAGGGAGCGGATGCCCTTCTGGCGGAGCACCGGATTGACGACGTCCGCATCCTGGACGTCGTCGATGGCCACGGGTTGCTGCCCGGCCGCGACCCGCCCCGCGAAGCCGCTCCCCAGGGGGATTCGCATCCCTTGGTAGACCTCCTCCTCGATGCCGCGGGCCGCGGTGGCCACGAGCTGGCCGGTGGGCCTGTCGAGGAGGAGGACGGCCGCCGTGTCGGCGTTGAGGATGTCCCGAACCCGATCGAGCAGCTCGACGAGCAGGTCGTCCACCGAGAGGCGGGCTAGGCCCGCATCGGTGACCGCCTCGATGTCGCGCAATCTGTCCGCGGCTCCCTTCCGCGTGTCGGCAGCGTGCGGCGACATGGCGCTGGAAATGTACCCCGCAGGGGTGGCCGATCCCCGTGGGCGGGAGCCGCCGGCCACCCGTCGGCTGGGGGGATCAGCCGTCCTCCAGCTGCCGGCCGAGTGACCGGGCGGCGTCGATGAACTCGTCGATCATCTCGTACACGACCTGCGCGGCGGGCTTGGACTGGTTCATGGCGCCGACGATCTGGCCCACGAAGTAGTTGGCGAGCTTCTCGGCACCGGAGCCCTCGCGGTAGGCGGCCCGGTCGATGCGCCGCAACGCGCCGTCGACGAGGACCGGCTGCATGGGCATGCCCAGGGGCGCCGGGGTGTCGGGATCGTCCCACTCGTCTGTCCACGCGCTGCGGAGCTGACGCGCGGGCTTGCCCGTCCGAGACCGCGACCGCACGGTGTCTGCCGCCCCGGCGGCCAGGAACTTCTGCTTGACCACCGGGTGGGTCTCGGCCTCGTCGGTCGTGAGCCACACCGAGCCGCACCACACGCCCGCCGCCCCCAGTGCCATGGCGGCGGCCATCTGCCGGCCCCGACCGATCCCCCCGGCGCCGAGCACCGGAATGTCGCCGACGGCGTCGACGACCTCGGGGATCAGCACCAGGGACCCGATCTCGCCCGTGTGACCGCCTGCCTCGTAGCCCTGGGCGACGATCAGATCGACACCGGCCCGGACGTGGCGTTCGGCGTGCTGGGCTGCGCCCGCCAGCGCCCCGATCCGCCGGCCTTCGGCCTTGGCGCGCTCGATCATGTGCTCGGTGGGTGGCCCGAGGGCGTTGACGACGAGCGCGGTCCGGTGGGCGAGCGCGATCTCGAGCTGGGGGTCGGCGCGCTCGGCCGAGAAGATCATCCCGGCACCGGCGTCGGCGACGGGGCCGCCACGCGACGAAGGCTCTCCCGGGGACCCGGGCTCGTCGGGCAGCTCGGGCACGTCGTAGCGACGGAGGATGTCGGCGACGAAAGCCCGGTGCTGGGGCGGAATCAGGGCGCGGACGTCTTCGATGGACAGGCCACCCGCCTCCGATCCCGTGTAGCTCATCGGGACGATCACATCGACGCCGTACGGCCGGTCGCCGACCTCGGCCTCGATCCAGTCGAGGTCGACTTCGAGCTGCTCCGGCGAGTGGGCGGCCGCACCGAGCACGCCCATGCCACCGGCCCTGGTGACGGCGGCGACCACGTCGCGGCAATGGCTGAACGCGAGGATCGGCACGTCGATCCCGAACATCTCGGTGACGGCGGTGCGCATGGTCAGCCTCCTTGCTCGGGGACGTCCCCGTCCGGCACGGCGGCGACCCACGGTGCCGGGCGCTTCTCGAGATACGCCCGCATGCCGGCCGTCGCCTCGTCGCCGGCGAACAGCTCCGCCGACAGGGCACCGGTCCAGGAGAACGCCTCGTCGACCGGCATCCCCGGCACCTCGGCGAGCAGGCGCTTGGACGCGGCGAGCGCGCCGGGGCCGCCCGCCAGCAGGTCGTCGACAACCGCGGCGACCTCGTCGTCGAGCCGATCCGCAGGCACGGCGGCGTTGATCAGCCCCATCTGGGCCGCATCGGCCGCCCGGAACCGCGTGCCCCGGAGGAACGCGGCCCGGGCGTCGGCGGGACGCATCTTGGGCAGGCAGACCACGGAGATGACCGCCGGTGCCACGCCGACCCGCACCTCCGTGAACCCGAACTTGGCGTCGTCGGCGGCGATGGAGATGTCCATGGCGGCGGCGAGCCCCATGCCCCCGGCCACGCAGTGGCCGGCGATCCTCCCCACGTACGGCTTGGGGGATCGGGCAAACCGGCCGAAGAGGTCCTCCGGACGGCGCACCGCCGCCGGCCGATCGTCGTCGCCCGGCCCCGCCGAGCGCTCGGACAGGTCGGCGCCGGCACAGAACACCCGCCCCCGGTTGGTGAGCACCACCACCCGTACTTCGGGATCGGCGTCTCCGGCGTCGAGCGCGTCGCTCAGCTCGCCGACGAGCCGGCCGCTCAGGGCGTTGCGGTTCGCCTCGTCCGCCAGCGTCACGGTGAGCACACCCCTGGGGTCCCGGGCGATCTCGATCACGCTCATGTTCGGCTCCCCGGACCCAGCCTCTCCCCGGGGCCGGGGCCATCTGTGGGCGGACCGGCGAACGCCTGGGCCTTGGCGAGCCAGTTTCGGGCCAGCGGCCCGGTGACCTCGAGCGCGGTGTCGTCGACGTGACGGCGCTGGGTGACCACGAGGCAGAAGTCCTCCGCGGGACCACGAACGACGTCGGCGGCGTCGTCGGCGCCGAAGCGCCAGACGTCCCCGGAGGGACCGGCGAGCTCGACCCGCACATCGCCGGCGGGCCGCTCGAGGCCGCGGTTCACGTACGACCACCCGCGCGTGATGAACCCGAGCTGGGCGACGTGGCGGAGCCGGTCCGTGGGCTGCCTCTGCACACCGACGGCGTCGGCGACGTCCTGGCCGTGGGCCCAGCACTCCATGAGCCGGGCGGTCAGGAATGACTTGGCTCCCATCGAGGGCCCATACCAGTCGACCCGCCTATCCTCGTCGAGGGTGCTCGCGGCCTGCGCCAGCCGGCGACGCGTGGCACGCCACGTCTGGAGCAGGTCGGGTGGGGCCAGGTGGCGGTGGAGCGTCAGGTCGTCGATCCGGCTCGGGTCGGCGAGGAGCTCGGCGATCGATTCCTTGAACGCCGGCGGATCCTCGATGGCGGTCGCGGCTGCGCCGTCGTAGTACGTCAGATGGCCGATCTGGTCCGCCACCGACCACCCGGGACTCGGGGTGGCCAGGCGCCACTGCTCCGCGGCCAAGCCGGCAACGATCGCATCGAGGGCGTCCTGCTCGACCCGTAGGTCGGCCGCCACCTGGTGTACGTCGGTCATCCGGTCGCCTCCCCGTTGTCCAGCTCCTCCGCGGCGCGGCCACGCAGCCCCCGAAGCACCAGGTCGACCACCTCGTCGGCCGCCGCCTTGGGCGACGACTCCAGGCCGGAGATCACCCGGGGGCGGGAGAAGAACCGCCCGAGGCCGGCGAGCACCCGGGCGACGGCGGCGGTGTCGACGTCGGCGATGTCGCCCCGTTCCACGGCCAGGTCGAGCAGCGTACGGGTCACGTCGAACAGGTACTCGTTGTGACCCTCCTCCAGCTCCTGCGCAGCCGGGACGGCCGCCAGGTCGCGAGCGAACGCCTCGGTCCAGCCGCTGACCGCCACCGTTGCCGCCTCGAGGTAGGCGCGCACCGCATCGAGCGGCGCCAGGTCCTCGCGGACGGCGTCGCGCGCCGCCCGGCCGACGCGCCACAGGTTGCGGTCGACCACCACCAGCACGAGCTGGTCGCGGCTGGGGGCCAGCGCATAGAGCGTGCGCAGCGAGCAGTTCAGGCGTGCCGCCAGCTCGGCCATCGTCAGCGTCGCGAACCCGCCCGCGAACAGGTGCTCCATCTGGTCGAGCAGCTCCCGCTGGCGGTCGGTCAGCGCCCGTTCTCGGTCCCGGCCCATGATCGGTCGGGGCCGCCGCACCGCGCCGAGTCGCCGCCGCATCTCGTCGACGACGACGGTGTTCATCGGGCGTCGGCGAGCAGCGCCGCAGGCAGCTCGACCACCCGCGCCCGCAGCCACTCGCCCAGGCTCTTGGCCTGCGCATCCTGGCGGGTGGAGGCCGCCACGCCTTCCTGGAGCAGGCCGTGGATCACGAAGTTGAGCGCGCGGAGGTTGGCCAGCCGATGGCGGTCGACGTCGAGGTCGGCGGTCTCGGGCAGCAGTTCCCGCAGCCGGTCGACGGTGAGGAACCCGTCGAGCCACGCCCAGGACTCGTCGGTGCGGGCGAAGACGCCGAGGTTGGCGTTGCCGGCCTTGTCGCCCGAGCGGGCGCCGACGACGTGTCCCAGTGGCGCCCGCACCGTGGGGCCGCCGGGCGCCCTCGCGTCCGGACCGGGTGCGGGGTCCACGCCGACTTTCGCGGGGGTGGCGGGTGGTGCCATGGACTCGACCACGGTGCGTCCGCCGGTGCTCAGCACCACGACGTGTTGGGGCACCAGCTCGGCCGGCACCAGCGCCGGCCGGAAGACACCGTACGGCCGGGCCTCGCGGGGCCCGCCGGACAGGCCGAAGAACCCCGGGATGGTGGCGAGGCCGAGCTCGACCATGGCCTTGGACACGGCGCGGCCCACCTTGCGCTCGTCGGGATCCTTGACCGTCAGTCGCCAGGCCGCGACCGCCTCCTCGTTGCTGGCGGGATCGGCCTTGTCCGTCCGGACCACCCGCACGGTGACGCTGGCGAAGTCCTCCGGCTTGTAGGGGCACGCCTCCCAGAACGCGTCCTCCACAAGCTGCGCCTTGGCCTCGATGTCGAGGCCGGTGAGCGCCACGGCGATGTCGTTCCGGTAGCCGCCCAGCTCGTTCATGGCCACCTTCAGCGTCGACGGCGGCGGCTCGCCCCGCACGCCGTGGAGGCGCACGCGTGCCGGGCCGTCGGGCTCGATCCGGATCGTGTCGAACCGTGCGGTGACGTCGGGTCCGAGGTAGGCGGGGCCCGCGATCTCGTAGAGGAGCTGTGACGTGACGGTGCCGACCGTCACCTCACCCCCGGTGCCGTCGTGCTTGCCGATCACGGACGAGCCGTCGGCGGCGATCTCGGCCCACGGAAAACCGACGCGGGTCATGCCCGGCACCTCGGTGAAGAACGAGTAGTTGCCGCCGGTGGCCTGCGTGCCACACTCGATGACGTGGCCGGCGACAACCGCCCCGGCCAGGGCGTCCCAGTCGTCACGGGCCCAGCCGTGGTGCCAGGCCGCCGGGCCGCAGACGACCGCGGCGTCGGTGGTGCGGCCGGTCACGACGATGTCGGCGCCCCGCCCGAGCGCCTCGACGACGCCCCAGCACCCGAGGTAGGCGTTGGCGCTGACGAACCGGGAGATGTCGCCCACCGGCTCTCCGGTGTCGAGATGCGAGAGGTCGACGCCGGCCGCCGTCAGCTCTTCGAGCCGCGGCAGGAGGTCGTCGCCGTCGACATAGGCGATCGTGGGAGACAGGCCCAGCCGGTCGGCGACCTCGCCCACGGCCTCCGCGCACCCCATCGGGTCGAGCCCGCCGGCGTTCGACACCACCTTGACGCCCCGGTCCATGCAGGCCCCCATCACCTGCTCCATCTGCGCGACGAAGCTCCGGGCGTAGCCGCCCCCGGGGCCCCGGCTGGCGCGAGTCCGGGCGAGGATGAGCATGGTGAGCTCGGCGAGCCAGTCGCCGGTGAGGACGTCGATGGGCCCGCCCTCCACCATCTCCCGGGCGGCCGAGAGGCGGTCGCCGTAGAAGCCCGAGCAGTTCGCGATCCGAATGGGGCCCGAGGCTGCGCCGCTTGGCGCAGCCGGGGCCCGAGCGGCCCGCTGCGAAGCGGCAGGAGCGGACGACATGTTCATCAGCGCCGCTCCCTGCTGTCTTCCTCCACCGGCTCGAGCACGAGGAGGACGGCCCCGTTCTCGACGTGCTGGCCCTTGGCCACCCGCACCTCCGCCACGACCCCGTCGGCGGGGGCTCGCACATGATGCTCCATCTTCATCGCCTCGAGCACCACCAGGGTCTGGCGGGCGTCGACCACGTCGCCGGGCGCACAGCGGACGTCGAGCACGATCCCCGGCATGGGCGTCACCAGGCCACCCGCGGTCGCGGCCGCGGCGCCGGGCGCCACGAAGCGGGGAACGACGTCGAACGCCACCGTCCCGCCCGGCGCCTGCACGTAGAGCCGAGCGCCGTCCCGGGTGACCTGTGCGGCGGCGCGCCGCCCGTTGACCTCGGCGTCGATGCCCGTGGGCGTCCATCGGTGCACGCGGGCCGAGCCGCCGTCGGGGCCGGCACCGCCGTCGTCCTCGGCTGCGTCGCCGGTGGCTGCGTCGGCGCCGCCGAGCACGAACCTGCCGTCGCGCCGGGCTCGGTAGCGCACCGTGACCGTGCGATCGCCGTGCGCAAGGGTGACGCGCTGCGCCGGGAGCCGCGCGTTGCGCCAGCCGCTGGGCATCGCCGACAGCACCGACGCCCGTGATCGGTTGTCGCCCTGCA
>Ga0299914_10003338_pt1 | contig 11322 bp, 10 predicted proteins | sample RVTome_10_FD_201361 | JGI IMG/M metagenome (GOLD analysis project Ga0299914, IMG submission 201361) | Soil microbial communities from uranium-contaminated site in the Upper Colorado River Basin, Wyoming, United States - RVT153D57 (version 2) ... | reverse complement strand
GAAATCCCCGATCCCTTGTTGGCCCAGTTGGCCGTGAACGGCCGTTTAGTCATGCCAATCGGTCCCCATCCCCGGGTGCAACAGTTAAAACGTGTCCGGCGGCTGCCCAATAACCAATACAGGTACGAAGAGTTGGGCGACGTGCGCTTTGTCCCCCTGGTTGGAGAAGGTGGCTGGAATGTAGAGGCGATTGAAGAAATGATGGATGACAACTCCGAACGAGCGCCTCAAAAAAACCTGCCTGGAAAAAGATAGTCCTCTGTTTGTACCTCATATTTATATCTATACACATTGCTAATCCAGGCTCTACCGTTTATGGTAAAGTAGGCCTTGCTTCTATGAGTACTAATAGGCGTGGCCGTGGCCTGAAGATTTCGCGAGGCTTGTGAATAATATTAAAGGAGACCATTATGCCCCACACTGTGGCTCAAAAATTGATAAATAGCCACCTTGTCGAAGGCGAGATGAAGGCTGGAACGGAGATTGGATTAAAAATTGACCAGACCTTAACCCAAGATGCGACGGGCACAATGGTGATGTTGGAATTTGAGGCGATGGGTTTGCCACGTGTACAAGCTGAATTATCGGCTCAATATATTGACCACAATCTTATGCAGGCCGATTTCCGCAATCCGGATGATCATCTTTTTTTACGAAGTGCCTGCCAGAAATTTGGCCTCTGGTACAGTCGTCCCGGTAACGGAGTCAGCCATCCGGTACATATGGAACGTTTTGGCATTCCGGGCAAGACACTGGTTGGCTCGGATAGCCACACCCCCGCGGCCGGATCGCTGGGGATGCTGGCCTTTGGCGCTGGTGGCCTGGAAGTGGCGATGGCTATGGCTGGGGAGCCACTTTATATGAAAATGCCGCACCTGATGGGGGTGAAGCTTACAGGCAAACTGCCCGATTGGGTTAGTGCCAAAGATGTCATTTTGGAGATGTTGCGCCGCCATGATGTAGATGGCGGCCGGGACAAGATTATCGAATATTATGGCCCTGGTCTGGCGCAGCTAACGGCGATGGATCGCCATGTGATTGCCAATATGGGAACGGAGCTAGGTGCGACGACAACCATTTTTCCCTCGGATACGGCCGTGCGCCATTTTTTGCGTAGTCAAGGACGTGAAGCGGATTGGGTGGAAATTTTGGCTGATGAGGGAGCTACGTATGATGAATATGACGAAATCAATTTATCCCAACTAGAGCCGCTCATTGCCCTGCCCAGCAGCCCGGGCAACGTTGTACCGGTACGGGAGGTCTCGGGGCGGGAAATTTACCAGGCATACATCGGTTCGTCGGCGAATCCTGGCTTACGTGATTTTGCGGTAGCGGCATTGGTGGCTAACGGCCGCCAAGCCCACGACCGCGTTTCCTTCGATGTCAATCCTACTTCTCGCCAGATCCTAGAAAATTTAGCTGAGATGGGGCTGCTATCCTATTTGATTCACGCTGGCGCACGAATTCATCAGGCGGGCTGTAATGGCTGCATTGGTATGGGACAGGCTCCAGCTACGGGACAAATTAGTTTGAGAACTGTGCCCCGCAACTTTATTGGTCGTTCTGGTACGAAGGAAGATGCGGTCTATTTGTGCAGTCCGGAAACGGCCGTTGCTGCCGCCCTCACTGGGCAAATCATTGATCCGCGTGATTTAGACATGCCATACCCCGCCTTCACCGAGCCAGACAAGATAATTACCAACACCCAAATGCTCGTCCCCCCAACCCAAAACGGCAAAACAATCGAACTGGTCAAAGGCCCCAATATCAAACCCCTGCCCTCCTTTGCCCCTCTACCCGAAGAAATTGAAGGCCCGGCTTTGCTGGTGGTTGGTGATGATATTTCCACCGATGAAATTATGCCGGCCGGAGCCAAAGTGCTGCCTTATCGCAGCAATATCCCCGAAATCAGCAAATTTGTCTTTGCTCCGGTAGACGAATCCTATTATGAACGGGCGATGTCTCAGCAACAATCCGGACATTTTGTCGTGGCCGGTGAGAATTATGGGCAGGGTTCTAGCCGCGAACATGCGGCAATAGCTCCACGCTACCTGGGTTTGCAGGCGGTGATTGCCAAGAACTTTGCCCGTATCCATTGGCAAAATCTCGTTAATTTTGGCATTTTGCCCCTGACATTTGCCAATCCGGCTGAGCATGAATACATTGAACAGGATGATGTGCTGTACATTGCCGAAGTGCGGCGAGCAATTGAATCTGGTCAGCGGATTGAAGTACATAACCAGACGAAAAAGAGCGTTTTCACGGCCGTTCACTCCCTTTCCTCCCGGCAGATAGAGATATTGTTGGCCGGCGGGCTGATTAGTTATTTTCGCCAGCAACAAAAGCAGCATAACAGCCGTGACAAGGATGATAAATCATGAATGAGTTAGAGTTTACGATTGAATTTAACGGCGAAGACCTGTACGAAACGACAGAAGCGGCGCTATTCCGTGAAGCGGACAGCCGTTTGCGCGACTTGGCAGATGGGCACAGCGATCTAATAGGATCAGCCGTGACTATACGACACCCAGCCGCAGCGATATACGAGGCAACAGTAGTAGTATATGGCCGTCCCGAGCACCTGTCCGCTACCGAAAAAGATTCTGATCCCGCTATTGCTTTGAAAGGCGCATTGAAGGCCATTGAACGCCAGGTACGCCAACGACGTGACAAGCTGCGTAAAACCTGGGAACAACCGGGCAATCATCCAGTGGAGCAGGAAGTGATGGAAGTGATATTGGCCGAAAATCCACCAGAGGAAGATTGATTATGATGGCAAAAGTTGAATCCATCGCGCCAGATGCCCTCTATCGTCGCTGTGATCCGGGGCAATTTTCTTTTGCCAGCACCGCCGAATTAGACGCTGACATCCATATTATTGGTCAAGATCGGGCGGTAGAATCGGTGCGATTTGGCGTGGGGATGGAGCAGGAAGGGTATAACCTGTTCGCTCTAGGGCCACAGGGAATGGGCAAACATACGGCCGTTAACAAATATCTGCAAAACAAAGCGGCCAACGAACCAACCCCACCCGATTACTGTTACGTCTACAATTTTGAGCAAACGCACCAACCCCGTTTGCTGCGCCTGCCCGCCGGCAAAGGGACAGCTTTGCGGCAGGACATGGAAAACCTGGTTGAGGAACTGTTTGCTGTCCTGCCCACCGCTTTTGAAAGCGAGGACTACCAAAGCCAGCGCCAGGCTGTAGGCGAAGAGCTGCAGCAGCAGCAAGAGACCGCCCTGGAAGCGATCAACCAGCGTGCTCAAGAACAAAATGTAGCCCTAATCCGTACCCAGACAGGTCTGGCCTTTGCCCCGGTGCGTAATGGCGATGTTATATCGCCTGAGGAATTCCAGCAGCTTGATGAAGCCGAGCGAGAACAGATTCAGGAGAAAGTAGCGGCCTTACAAAAAGAACTACAACAAATCATGAGCCAGGTGCCCCAGTGGAGCCGCCAGATACGCGAAAAGTTGAAAGAACTCAACCAGGAAGTCGTCACCTTTACCGTGACGCCCCTCATTAATGAATTGCGGGAAAAGTATGCGGCCTTTGAGGCAGTGGGCAGCTATTTACAGGCTTTGCAGGAGGACATTACGGAGAACGTAGACAAGTTTCTCCATTCGCAGAGTGAAGAGCAAGGCCAAATGATGCAGATGATCTTAGGTCAGGCCGATGGCAGTGGCGGCAACCGGCCGTCTCGCTCCTCCCCCTTTTTCAATCGCTATAAGGTTAATGTACTGGTAGACCACAGCCACACTGAGGGCGCGCCGGTAGTCTATGAGACCCATCCGACCTACCATAATTTAATCGGCCGTATTGAACACATGGCCCAAATGGGGGCTTTATTTACCGACTTCACTCTCATCAAGCCGGGTGCGCTGCACAAGGCCAATGGCGGCTATTTGATACTTGATGTCCGCAAGGTTTTGTTACAGCCCTATACCTGGGAGAGTCTGAAACGCGCCTTGCAATCTAGTGAAATTCGTATCGAGTCTCTAGGACAGACATTGAGCCTGATCAGCACGATTTCCGTTGAACCTGAGCCGATTCAGTTGTCGGTGAAAATTGTTTTATTGGGTGAGCGGCAGCTTTACTACTTGCTCTATCACCTTGATCCCGATTTTAAGGAACTGTTCAAGGTAACAGTTGATTTTGAAGACGAGATGCCGCGCAACGACGAAAATAACAGGGCCTATGCCGAATTAATCGCCTCGCTGGTAACCAGAGATGAGCTGCGCCAGTTCCGGCCCGATGCGGTAGCGCGTGTCATTGAACACAGTTCGCGCCTGATGGGCGATGCCGAAAAGCTCTCCACACACATGCGCACCATTGCCGATTTGCTGCGAGAAGCCAGTTTTTGGGCTGCTGAGAATGGCAATGGCCAGGTTCATGCCGGGGATGTCCAAAAAGCCATTGACACCCAGGAGTACCGTAACGGCCGTATACGTGAACGCATCCAGGAAGCCATCCTCCGTGAGACCATTTTGATTGACACCCAGGGCGAAAAAGTCGGCCAGATTAACGGATTGTCGGTGCTGCAAATTGGCAAAGCCACCTTTGGCCGCCCCAGTCGTATCACAGCCCGGGTGCGTTTGGGCAAGGGCGAGGTGGTAGACATTGAACGCCAGGTAGAGATGGGTGGTCCTATTCATTCTAAAGGAGTGCTTATTTTAGCCGGCTTCTTAGGCGCACGATACGCCGCCGAACGGCCGTTATCACTCTCTGCCAGCCTGGTATTCGAGCAATCATATGGAGGTGTAGACGGTGACAGTGCTTCTTCGGCCGAACTGTACGCGCTCCTTTCCGCTTTGTCTGAAGTACCCATTAAACAATCCTTCGCCGTTACCGGCTCTGTCAACCAACATGGACAAGTGCAGGCTATAGGCGGAGTCAACGAGAAAATCGAAGGTTTTTTTGATATTTGTGAAGCACGGGGGCTGACAGGCGGGCAAGGTGTGCTTATTCCCCAAGCCAACGTCAAGAATTTGATGCTGCGTCAGGATGTGGTCGAGGCGGTGGCTAACGGCCAATTTGTCGTTTATCCTGTAGCTCATATTGATCAAGGCATTGAAATTTTGACAGGTGTCTCCGCCGGTGAACCGGATGATGAGGGACAATACCCGCCGGATTCAATTAACGGCCGTGTCTCCCAACGCCTCAAGACCCTGGCCGAAAAGCTGCGCGATTTCAACAAACCGGTTGAGGATGGCGATAATGAGTGAACAATATAACATTCGTCGCATTCTCGTCGCCTTAGATGCTTCAACCTATAGCCTGGTGGCCTTGCAGGCGGCCGTGGCTCTAGCAGCAGAACAGGAGGCGGAGCTGGTCGGCTTGTTTGTCGAAGATATCAACTTGCTGCATCTGTCTGAACTCCCCTTCAGCCATGAAATTCGACGCCTATCGGCAACCACCAGCCAGTTAAGCGGTCAACGTATGAAAGTAGCAATGCGGATACAGGCTGCCCGCGCTCGTCATGCTCTGGAAAAAGCGGCCGCCCACGCCGAGATAGCCTCCACCTTTCGCATTGTGCGCGGCCATGTCTCCCTGGAGTTGGTGGCTGCCTCGCTGGAAGCGGATTTGTTGATTTTAGGCCGTGTCAGCCAGCCACTGACGCGGCGGGTAAAGATAGGCTCTACGGCCCGCGCAGTAGCACTCCAAACCCCTCGCTCCGTCCTGCTCACCCAGCCTTCGCCCGGCGATGAGCAGTCAGTCATGGTCACATTTGCTGGCTCTGATTTAAGTTGGCGGGCTTTGGCCACGGTCCTTTCCCTCATCCAACCAGACCAGACCCTCGTCATCCTATTGACAAATGGTTCCCAGGCTGAAAGAGAGCAATGGCAGGCGGAAACGGCCCTCTGGCTACGGCAAAAAGGCGTAACGGCCGAATACCGTTACCTGGAGCAGGCCACACCGCATCTGTTGGCCCTGGCCGCCCAAAAAACAGGATGCAGCCTGCTCATCTTGAACAGCGAATTAATCAACTCATCTGAGGAAATACTTTACACTTTATTAGAGACAGTAGATTGTTCTTTGCTTTTCGTAAGGTGAAGAAATCAATAATAAAGGCAAATGGTTGCTAGTAGCTGGTACCAGCCACTAACTACCAGCTACTAGCAACATTATAAAGGAGTACAAGATGTTACGAATAGGTAAAAAGACAGACTATAAGCCACAAGAAGTGTTACAGAAGGCTGTGGCCTTTTTTAAGGAGCAGGGCGGTCTAAAATTGGAACATCAGACCCCAACAACGGTCTATCTGGTGGGTGGCGGCGGTCATGTACAGGTGATGGTTGAGCCAAACGAAGCACAGAAGACAGAAGTAGATATTCAAACCCAAGAATGGGATTATGATGTGAAACAGTTCTTGAAGGAGTTATAAAAACCTCATGGAAGCAGTGATTGGTGTATTTGAGAAGAAAGAAAATATAAAAACGGCCGTTACGCGCCTGAAAGAAGCCGGTTTCACCGAAAAAGACCTGGTGCTCATCACCAGTTATCAGGCCGAAGAAGTACGAGATATATTAGGCGAAGAGCCAGAGAAAGCTGCTGTTTCTGGTGCCCTTGTAGGCTCAGGTATTGGCGGAGTAGTAGGGTTGCTGGGTGGCATTGCTCTTTTACCTGTCCCTGGCTTTGGCCTCGCGGTGGCTTATGGTCTAATAGGGTCAATTTCTGGCGGTACTTTGGGCGGTTTTCTGGGATCACTTTATGGAACTCGCATTGAAGATCAGCCGGAAATTGAATTGAAAGAGGCGTTGGGTACACAAAAGCTCTTGCTCTTTGTCCGTGTTGAGGCTGCCAACGAAGAAAGTGCCCGCACCATCATGCAGCAAGCCGGAGGTGACTATTTGAAGACCCATGAAGTCAGTCCTGAAACCATCGCAGAATTATCTGAATAACTGGGAACCCGAAGCATGGAGGCACCACCCTTGCTGTGAACGCAGTGAGCCGATGAATGAAAAATGTAGCCCGAACATCCCTGCTCGGGCAGCAGTTCCCCACGCTTGAACCTGGTGAAGTGATGACTGAAAATAATTGCCAATTGCTAGTAGCTGACAAACCAGCCACTAGCAACCAACCACCGGCAACCAACCACTAGCATCCCTCATGACCCCGTCCCTCGTCCCTCAATAAATTTAATCATCCTCAACGTCACCCAAACAAGTAGCACTGCCCCCCCAGTTAAAATGAACTGCTGTTGGACCACGCCGATGCCAATAGCCGATGCAAACAGGAGCGAAGCGGCCGTTGTCAGCCCTTCTACTTGATTTTCCTCTCTATTCCGGATGATCGTACCTGCCCCTAAGAAACTGATGCCAGTGATAATGGCCTCTATGATACGAATAGGATCAACCTGAATAAGCGCCTCAGGGACATCAAACCTGGTCACCAGGATCTCACCTATACCAGTCAGGAAGGCGGCTGCGCCAGCTACTAGCATATGAGTACGCAAACCGGCCGGTTTGTTAGCCAGCTCGCGCTCCAGGCCAGTTATACCAGCCAACAACATGGCCAGTGCCACATAACCCAAGATTTGTAACTCAATTATCATGGTACTATTATCACTGTGGGTAGCCAGGTCTGCGAGGTGAGGAAGGGGGGTTCTGCGTCTACAAAAACAGTCGCTTCAGCCTGGTTATTAAAGCCTTCTACCTGCCCCAGCTCATCCACAGCTCGGGCCTCAAAGGCGTAAAAGCCGTCGGTGGGTGCCTGGAACTGGGCGCTGGTGGCCAGAGTCTGGGGTATCCATAAGGCCCAACCACCATTATTCGTTCGCACCTGTATGTCATAATACTGAATGCCGGAGCCACTGTCTGTGCCGCTCCAACTAATTGTGACAATTGTGTCGGTTGAAATATGAGGCAAGATAGGGTCTACCGTGACGGTTGGCGGCAAGGTGTCTACAGTGGTACTGGCTTCTGGGTCACCGTAGGCTTCCACATTGCCACTGCTATCCACGCCGCGTGCCCGGAATTCGTAGAGACGATCATTTTCCCCCTCAGAATATTCAGCCGATGTGGCCGTTGTCTCCGTCTGCCAATCCATCCACTCCCCCTCATCTATCCGCACCTGTACATCATAATAATCAATACCTGAACCACCGGTATCCGTACCGCTCCACTGCACCGTAAAGTTGCGCAGTGAATAAGTTGGCAATTCTTCTACAGTGACTGTGGGCGGTTCAGTGTCATTCAAATCCGTGTAATCAATCACTAATTGGGGAAAGAACTCCGTTAATGTCTCGCGTGAATAAAAGGCCCTTTCCCGCTGCTGCACAGTCTCATCTCCAATTATTTCCACACCATCATTTGGGTAAGTTTCCAAATGCCAATTTTGCACGACTTCGGTCATTTCCCACTCATACCAGGTCAGTGTACTGCCCACAAAAGTCGTATCATCTACCATTGTCCAGGCCGGTTCGCTATTCCAGGTCACGGTAAATTCGCTCCAGGGTGAGGCCAGACGACGCAACACAGTGCCCATAGGCGTATCATTGACCGGGCTGGAGAAGGAGAGATGAAGGCGCAAAACGGCCGAATTAATCACCGCCCCTTCAGGAATATTATTGGCAATGTCAAAGCGCAGCAGCATTCGCTGTGCGCCAAAATTATCACCGCCGGCCAGGTTATAACCGAGAAAGAGGGCATCGCTGCCAAAGTTTTGATTCGGCCGTTCCGAGGCGATGTACGTATCAGCCAGCGGCGGTAATTGTAAGATGGTGTTGGGGCCGTTTTGGGCCAGAATAATAGGCTCCCGGGGTGGAGCCTCGCGATCCGCCTCGCGGGGCGGTTCGTCCGAACCTTGCGCCAGAACAGCCACTGCCAGACTCATGACGAGAAGAATGGTCAATAAAATTGTGAGAGGATATCTATTTGTCATCTGATCTCCTGGGTTGTGAATCGGATATATTTACCAGATGGCCCGAACATCTCTGTTCGGGCCATTTACAAGGTTTCATTAGCCTAAAGGCCAGACCTGCACTAATTAATAGTGAGGACAACTTGTTTATTGGATACGCCAGGAGACTTGAACAGTAGCCTGTATCTCCTGTGTACCAGGAGCAACAGGCACGGCCGATGCCGTCGTTTGCGCTGCTTCCAGAGCCACAGGTACGGGTGGCACTCCCCCAAACTCGATAATAGTCAGAACTTCACCCAATTCAGCATCAGCCAGGGTCGTTAACTGTTGTGCTTTTTCGGTGGCATTGTTCATAGCTGCCTCACGGGCAGCAGCCATCAACTCTTCGCGGTCACTGACCTCAAAGCTAATATTCTGAATCGTGTTGCCACCAGCCGCAATAGCTGCATCTAACAACGTACCCAAACCATCCAGATCGCGTACAGTCACGGCCACAATATTGCTGGCGCGGTAGCCCACGACCTGTCTCGGTGCGTCGTTATTCTGGTTATTATAAACAGCCTGTAAGCGGAGCCCTTCTGTTTGGATATCGTCTTCGGCCACATCTGCTTCCAGAGTCACAGAGATAAGGCCACTCATGCGGACATTGTTTTCATCTAAGGCTTCTTCTGCTGTGTCGGCTTCGGTTTCTACACCCAGACGGACAACGGCCGTATCCGGTCGCGCACTCACTGTCCCATAACCTGTTACCTGAATAACACGTGCTTCAGTACTATCAACATCGGTTTGGGCGCTAACGGCCGTTTCTCCGCTGCTAAACACGAATAAGCCAACCGTAAATAAGGCGGCAATCGTTAATAAAATAATAGTTACCTTTGTTTTCATCTGTTCTTCTCCACTAAAAGCAAGCTGCTAACGCTCCATTTTCATTTATGGTGTCCCCCAGTCATAGGGAACGCCTAAGAATATTGTTTGTCTAGCCAGTAAGCGGGACGGCCGTAAAAGTCATACAAACGCTGTTCATAGGTCCGGTTTACGGGCATCCCTGGCTCAAATTCAGGGCTTTCTTCAACGCTGTCGCGCTCTAAAGTCACATGAACTTTGCGTTCAACCCATTCAACCTCTTCAATCCAGTCTGGCGCCACCAGCACCTTTTTACCTGGCAGCCAGTTGCGCGTGTCCACTACCATATAGCGAATGACCCAGCCAGTATCCTGGACAATAAAATCTTCAGCATGGCCGATTTCATCGTCGGTGGCCTGAATATGATAGCCAATGACTTCCCGGCTGCTACGTAAATGCGGATCACCTGATTCTTCTTCCTGAGGCTGATCTGGGGGCACGATGAGAAAAGGTGTGCCCACACTCGTCCCCGCCCAATAGTGCGGCCAGCCATAATAGTGGTGCAGGTCAACCTGCAATTGACGGGAAACAGGCTGGTCTGTACCCACCAGTGGACTATCTTCCACCTGTTTTTTGGTTAACCGCACCGGCAAGGTTTTGGTATCCCAATCGGGTTGGCCGAGTGAGGCAGGCGCAATGAGCACCCGGCGACCGGTCAGCCAGGTGCCAGTGTCTACTACCAGATAACGAATCGTCCAGAATTCATCGTCAAAGTAGAAATCATGGACTTTGCCTATATCACCATCCGCGGCGCGAATGGTGTAACCATACAGTTCTTCAATACTTCTTAACATCTTATACTCCTTGTAGCTGCAGCCACTTCATAATGTCACGCCGGCGCACCAGACCCACCAGGCGGCCGTTTTCCACTACCGGCACCTGGCGCACATCATACTGCTGCAATTGGTGCAGCGCTTCATCGGCTTCGGCCGTTGTTGGCAATGTGGCCAGCCTCTCATTTGGTGTCATCATCTCTTGTACATAGGTCGTATCCCACTGCTCACGGGGAATAGTGCGGACATCTTCCAAGGTCACCAGACCGACCAATTGACCATCCGCCTCTACGGGGAAAGCGTGATCATCACGGTTCATGATGTAGTCATGTACCAGCGTACTAATGGTAATGTCGGCCGGCACAGTGGGGGGATCGGTACGCATCATTTTGGCAATGGGTACACCTTCCAAGATATCCTCTATCACCACCTGGCGATAACTCTGCACGGCGGCATTGTTGAGGAACCAGCCGATGAAGGCTAGCCACAGTCCATTGAGAAAACCACTGCCAAAGACAGGCAGAGTCGCCCCAAAAATCATCGAAACCCCGGCCAGAATCAACAACCAGGCAACGACTTGACCTGCTCCGGCCGCCCAGCGAGTCGCCCGTTGTAAATTATCGGTGATGGCCCACAGAATCGAGCGCAAAATACGCCCACCGTCCAGCGGAAAGCCAGGGATGAGGTTGAAGAGGCCAAGCAGCAAATTGATTGGCCCCAGCCATAGGAGCAGGGTCGTCACAGGGTCAAGTTGGGCGATCACGGCCGTTGGCTCTTGCACAACAT
>Ga0299914_10003337_pt1 | contig 11325 bp, 9 predicted proteins | sample RVTome_10_FD_201361 | JGI IMG/M metagenome (GOLD analysis project Ga0299914, IMG submission 201361) | Soil microbial communities from uranium-contaminated site in the Upper Colorado River Basin, Wyoming, United States - RVT153D57 (version 2) ... | reverse complement strand
CTGGGCCCACGACCAGCGAGCGGAAGCGGTCGAGGACGCCGAGCACGGCGGAGCCGGCCTCGGCCGCGAGGGCTCCGTCGGCCGATGGCAACGGCCGGATGATGACTTCGGTGCCGGCCACGGAGCCAGCGTCCGCCGGGATCCCGCACCAGACGATGCCCGCGCCGGCGCGGAGCGCAGCGTGGGACACCATCATGGGGGCGCCGGTCATTCCCGCGGACCCACCGACCACCATCACGCCGGCCAACCACTTGTTGGCCGTCGCCCCTCGCCCCGAGATCCAGCGGCGGATGTCGGACGCCTCGGTGAGCCCGAGCTCGGGATCGCCGGGGTCGATCCCGATGTCGGCGACCTCGATCTCACCCGCGTGGCTGCGACCCGGTTCCTGCACGAGTCCGGGCTTGAGCGCGGCCATCACGACGGTGGCGTCGGCGCGGATCGCGGTGCCTTCGATCGCCCCGGTCGACCCGTCGACTCCCGATGGGATATCGACTGCGACGACCGACGCCTGCGATGAGGTCACCACGTCGACCAGCCACGCCGCGTCCCCCTCGAGCGCGCCGGAGAACCCGGTGCCGAACATCGCGTCGACCACGACGGAACCGCGAGCGAGGAGGCGCTCGACCGTCGCCCGATCGAGTCCCTCGTGCAGCCGGACCCGCTCGACCCGTGCTCCCCACCGCTCGAGTGTTTCGGCCGCGACGAGCCCGTCGCCGCCGTTGTTGCCCTTGCCGCACACCGCAACGACGCGGAGTCCGTAGCACGAGCCGGCCCGGCGGCGAACGGCCCACGCGACCTCCCGGCCCGCCCGGTACATGAGCACCGCCGCGGGAGTGCCGGCCGCGATCGTGCGTTCGTCGGCCGCGCGCATCTCGTCGGGCGTGAGAATCGGTCGCATCAGCTCCCTCCCGTCTCGGCTTCGACCACGCGGTCGCGCTGGCTGCTCGCGTGGACAGCCGCCTCGCGGACGGTCATCTCAGCCGAGGGCGAGAGCGATCGCCATCGCCATGGAATCGGTGTGGGTGAGCGAGAGGTGCCAGGCTCGCACATCCTGCTTGGCGGCGAGCGCGGCCGCCCCGCCGGTCAGCGCCAGCTCGGGCGCGCCACCGGGGCGCTTGGTGACCTCGACGTCCCGGAACTTGAAGGCGCCCAACCCGACCCCGAGCGCCTTCATCACAGCCTCCTTGGCGGCGAAGCGCGCCGCGAGCCGCATCGCGGGGTCGTTGGCGCGTCCAGCGTACGCCCGTTCCCCCTCGCTGAAGAGCCGCTCGGCAAGCCCCGCCCGGCGCTCGAGCGCGAGGCGGAACCTCGGCACCTCGACCAGGTCGGTCCCCATGCCCACGACGTTCACGGGCTTCGCCAGCGCTCCGCCATCACGTGGACAGGCACGGTGAGCAGCTCGACCACGTCGGTCTCGCCGAGCACGGAGTCGTCGAAGTTCGGCTGCGTCTCGAGGACCGCATCGCGGAGCGCACCGTACCGGTCGCGGTACCCCTCGAGGACCGATCGCGCCGCCTCGGAGGCGAGCCGGTCGTGGTACCGGACGTGCAGGAGGGTGATGCCGATCGCCTGGTTCCCCTTCACCTCAGGCACGATCACGAGCGTTCGCCCGTCGACGCCGCCTCGCGCCACCGTCACTTCGCGCTCGGTCGCGACACGGTGCTTGATGCCGCGCAGCGTGGGATCGTCGTCGGTACGCGACCTGATCTCCGTCGCTACCCCCCCGCGATCGACGACGTGCACCGTGGCTCGATCGCCATGGGGGTCGCCCTCGATCCGATAGCGGGTGTAGCCCTCGACCTCGGCGACGGCTCGGTCGAGTCCGACGAGGGTGCGCAGCGCCCGGTAGCTCAGGCTGTCGCGCGCGGCGCCGGCATCGAGCACTTCCTTGACCAGCGGCACGCGCAGCAGCGTCTCGTCGGACCGCGAGATGCCGACCGTCACCGTCTTCGCTTGGTGCTTGATCGCGTCCACTGGCCGGGTGAGCTGCGCGATCCCTTCACCGAGCGCCGCCGCGAGATCAGTGGCGACCACGCTCGGAGTCCCGGTCTTGCCGTGCTCGACCTCGTACGCGTCGAGCGTCACCATCCCCGTCGCGTAGCGAAGCACCGCCGCGAGCCGAACGGCCGTGCTCGCCTCGAGCCCGCCGTCGTACTCCCCGGCCCGCAACCCGCTCAGGAAACGACGAGCCGGACCCTCCAGCGTCGACCGTAGGCCGGCCAGGAGCCGCTCGGGGTCCTCTTCGCCGGCGAGGGACTCGAGGGCCGCACGTGCCTCGCGGAGCGGGAGCGCCGACGCGTCGATCGCGAGCGCGGCCTCGTAGCCGAACAGGTGGCCGGCCATGGCAGAGAGCACGAACGCGAGCTCCGGGTGGCACTCGGGCACCGAGATCGTCTCGAGCGCGGCGCGGTACCGGTCGTCGCCGTCGGCCGCGATGACGATCGGCGCCGCTCGGTGGGCGCGATAGATCGCAACCTCCTTGGCGGCGTCGTCGGCGTTCGACCCGGTGAGCCCGGCCGCGCACACGATCACGAGCGGCTCGGCGGAGAGGTCGATGTGCTTCTTGTCTTCGGTGACGTCGCTGGCGATGGACTTGTAGCAGAGCTCGGAGAGCTTGATCCTGACTTCCCGCGCGGCAATGCGATTCGCTCCGTTGCCGACGACTGCCCAGTGCCGTCGGCCGAGCACATGACGCTGGGCAGCGCCCGCTACCGCGCTTCGACGACCGAAGAGCTCGCGCATCGAGTTGGGGAGCGACCGAAGGCCAACGAGCAACGAGTGAGTGCGTTCGGGATCCGGACCCGAACGAGAAGCGTCGGCGATCGCGACCGCGAGGAGCACCCCGCCCGCGACCTGAGCGTAGAACGCCTTCGTCGACGCCACGCTCATCTCCACGTCCCGACCGTCCGAGGTGAAGAGCACGCCGTCAGCTCGGGTGCACAAGTCGCTGTTGCGCCGGTTCACGATCGCGATGACCGCGGCACCCCGATCTCGAGCGAGATCGACCGTACGGTTGGTGTCGGTCGTCGTACCGCTCTGCGAGATCGCCACCACCAGTGTGTCGGACATGTCGTCGTCGAGGCCGAAGCCGGACAGCTCGGTCGCGGGCAAGGCGTCCACGACGAGCCCCTCCGCGCCCCGCAAGCTGGCTGCCAGGCTCTCGCCGGCAACCGCCGCGGTGCCCTGCCCGATGACCACGACCCGGGTGATGGCGCCGGTCGCGATCCGGTCTCGCACCGAGGCGGGGAACGACGACTCCGGGAGGGCGACCGTGAGCTGGCCGTTGCGTTCGACGATTCGGCCGCGCAGCGTCTTGCGGAAGGAGTCGGGGGACTCGCCGATCTCCTTCAAGAGGTAGTGCGGCGCATCACCGCGGTGGACGTCCCGGGTCGTGATCTCGGTGGTGAGCAGATCGCCGTCGGCAACCGGAAGCACGGTGCCGTCGAACGAGCGTCGCTCGATACCCGCGAGCTCACCGGCCTGGCGCCCGTCGAGCGTCACGACTTGGCCTCGGCTCGCGACGGGATTGGCGGGATCGGCCGGGGTCTCGCCGTCGAGCTGGAGGTAGCGGCACGATTCCTCGACCAGTCCGTACGGCTCGCTGGCCACGACGAAGGTGTCGTCGGCGAGTCCGACGTACAGCGCCTGGCCGCTGCCACGGAGCGACAGCACGAGCCGGTCCGGTTCCACGGTGGAGCACGCGGCGATCGCCAGCGATCCCTCGAGCCCGGTCACCGTGGCGCGGAAGGCGTCGACGAGCGCCGCGCCGGACGCGAGGCGACGGCCGACGAGCACGGGGACGACCTTGGCGTCGGTCGTCACCGCAGCCGGGATCGTGATCTCGGTCAGGAAGTCCGCATAGTTGTCGACATCGCCGTTCTGGACGACTGCGACATGCGGCAGCTCGGAGCCATCGCCCTCGGCCTGGTCGACGGGGTGGGCATTGTCTTCGGTGATCGCGCCGATGCTCGCCCAGCGGGTGTGGCCGAGCACGAGTGCGTGGGTTCCCTCCTCGGCGACCGTGCGCCAGAGCGAGTGGTCACCGCGGATCGCAGCCCGCAACGCCTTGGTGTTGTCGCCCAGCTCGCCGATCTCGGCCGCGGTCTTGTAGGTGAAGACCTGGGGAACGTCACTGTCGCGGTGCGTGAGCACCTCGAGTCCCGCCGAGTCGCGCCCGCGGACCTCCAGCCGGTCGAGAGCGGAGAGCGCGACCTGGATCGAGAGCGCGGCCTCGAGCACTCCCTCGGCGCGGCCGGACCCCGCGAGGTCCGCCACGGCTCGAGCGGTCCCGATGCGGTCGTTTCGCAACCCCCAGAGCGCGTCCTTCACGCGAAGCAGCTGCTCGTTGATCGTCTCGATCTGCTTCGCGTCGGCTCCGTCCTGGTCCAGCACGGTCTCGAGCTCGTCGAGCTCGGACTGGAGGCGCATCGTCCGGGCATGGACGGCCTCCACCAGGTCGGGGGCGTCGAGCAGCGCACGGAGACCCGAGACGCCGCGCAGGTCTCGGTCGACACCTTCGAGCACGTCGGCCGCGCCGGCGAGCACCGCGGGCTCGGGCGCGAGCGTGCCGACGCGATCGAGGTCGGCGAGGATCGCGGCCCCCTCGGGCACGCTCCGGCCGCTCGGGCGTCGCAGCACCGCGACGATCCCGCACATACCCGACGAGGTTACGACCCGGCGGCCGCGGCGGCCGCCAGTGCGAGCCGGTCGGCGAGACCCTCCGCCTGCTCGATCGCAGGGGCCTCGACCATGAGCCGGAGCACCGATTCGGTGCCCGACGGCCGCACGAGCACGCGGCCCGAATCGCCGAGCTCCGCCTCGACGGTCCGGACCGCGGCCGCAAAGGCGTCGTCGGCCGCGAGCGCCGCGGGGTTGGGTGCGGCGACGTTGCGCAGCACCTGAGGAATCCGCTGCACGACCTCGGCGAGCGCGGAGAGCCGGCTGGAGGTCCGTGCCATCACGTCGACGACCAGGATGCCCACGAGCGTCCCGTCGCCGGTCGTCGCCAAGTCGGTCACCACGATGTGGCCCGATTGCTCGCCGCCGAGGGTCAGGCCGCGCTCCTCGAGCGCGGCGAGCACATGCCGGTCCCCGACCGGCACCTCGACGACACCCACGCCACGAGCGGCGAGCGCGTGCCGCAGCCCGAGGTTCGACATGATCGTCGACACCACCGCATCACCGGTAAGGGCGCCGCGCTCGTGGCGGTCGAGCGCGAGGATGGCGAGCAACTGGTCGCCGTCGACGATCGCGCCGGTCTCGTCAACGGCGAGCACCCGGTCCGCGTCGCCGTCGAGCGCGAGACCGATGTCGGCGCCGCGGGTGACCACCTCGGCCTGGAGCGCCTCGGGCGAAGTCGACCCGCACGCAGCATTGATGTTCACGCCATCGGGCTCGGCATTGCACACGTCGACCCGCAGCCCGAGCTCGCGGAGCGCGGACGGCGCGACGTCGAACGCCGCGCCGTTGGCGCAGTCGACCACCACGTGGAAGCTCGGGAGCACACGGCCCCCGAGTGCGTGCGCGAGGTGGAGCACATACCGACCGGCTCCACCGAGGTGGGAACGCACGTCGCCGATCACGTCCCCCTCGAGCGGCTCGTCGGGCGCCGCGACGAGCTCCGCCTCGATGCTGGTCTCCTCCTCGGCGGGGAGCTTGCGTCCGCCGCGGGCGAAGAGCTTGACCCCGTTGTCGGCGAACGCGTTGTGACTCGCCGAGATCATCACCGCGGGGAGGCCGGCCTCCGCCGCGAGGAACGCGAGCCCGGGCGTGGGAAGCACGCCGACCAGCTCCACGTCGGCACCCGCACTGGTGAGGCCCGCGACGAGCGCGGCCTCCACCAACGGTCCGGAGCGACGCGTGTCGCGAGCGACGAGAAACGGCCGCTCCGTGCCGAGGACGCGCGCTGCGGCTCGTCCCAGCGCCGTGAGGAGCTCGGGCGTGAGCTCGCGGTTGGCGACTCCGCGTACGCCGTCGGTTCCGAAACGAAGCGTCATCGCGACGCCGTGGTCAGCGCTTCGAGTACTGGGGCGCCTTGCGGGCCTTCTTCAGCCCGTACTTGCGGCGTTCTTTCTCCCGCGCGTCTCGCGTGAGGAGCCCAGCCTTCTTGAGGGGCGCGCGCTGCTCGCCGTCGAGCTCGGCGAGCGCGCGGGCGATCCCGAGCCTGAGTGCACCGGCCTGGCCGCTGACGCCGCCACCGGCGATGGTGGCGTCGACGTCGTAGACGTCGCTCGTCTGCGTGAGCTTCAGCGGCTCGGTGGCGACGACCCGATGCGTGAGCACCGGAAAGTAGGAGTCGAACGGGGCGCCGTTCACCGTGATGACCCCGCTCCCGGGACGCAGTCGGACACGGGCGATGGCGCCCTTGCGCCGACCTGTCGTCTGGATGAGCGGCTTCGTCACGTCGATCGTCCTATCTTCGCGTTGCGCGTCGACCGCAATGGGTAGGGCTGGGGCTGCTGGGCGGCGTGGGGGTGCTCTGCACCGCGGTACACGCGCAGCTTCTTCAGCGTCGCCCGGCCGAGGCGGTTCTTGGGCAGCATGCCCTTGACCGCTCGCCGAACGACCTTCTCCGGGTCACGGGCGAGAAGATGCCCGAGTGACTCGGAGCCGAGGCCGCCCGGGTAGCCGGAGTGGCGGTGGTAGAGCTTCGCCTCGGCCTTGCGGAGATCGACGTCGAGCTTGGCCGCGTTGATGACCACGACGTGGTCCCCGAGATCGAGGTTGGGTGACCACAACGGCTTGTGCTTGCCGCGCAACAGCGACGCCACCTCGCTGGCGAGGCGCCCGAGACGCGCGCCGTCGGCGTCGACGACGTGCCAGGCGCGCTCGATATCGGTGCGCTTGGCGGCAACCGTTCTCTGGGAGGGGACGGGCACGACGGGATCCTCGCGGCAGCGTTGCACCGGACCGGCGGCGGCCGGATGACAGGGCGATGAACGCGGCCCGAAAGGTTACCGTTCACCGACGCCTCCCGACAATCGGACCGAATACCCTGGCGCGTCGTGACGTCAGGCTCCTCCACGGTCGGGTTCTCGGCACACGAAGTGCCGGTCGACCGGCGGGAGGAGGCGAACCGGGCGCTGGAAGTGCTGCTCGATCCCGCGCTCGACCCGATCGTCGACATGGTGCTCGTCAGCCGCGACGGCTCGTACGAGGCCCGAGCGGCCACGGGAGCATGCCGGTTCCGGGCTAGCGACACCGGCTTCGACGTGCTCGAGACCGAAGGGAACGACCCGCTCGCCGACCAGTCGCCCGAGAAGTTCACTCCGCTCGCAGCCGAGGTCGCGCAGCGCAACCCGACCCGCGCCGACAACGCGTACCCGCACGCGTTCGACCACATCGCTCAGCTCTTCGACCACCCCTCGGCGCCCGATCTGTGCGTGATCCACTCCGCCGACCACAACTGGGAGGACCAGGGCGGCCACCGCGGTGAGCACGGCTCGCTCGGTGTGGTCCAAGCACGCGCACCGTTCGTGGTCGCCGGCAAGGGCGTGGTGCCCGGCGGTCTGATCTCGGGTTCCGCCCGACTCGTCGACGTCGCGCCGACGGTCGCGGCCCTGCTCGGCTGCGCTCCACATCCCGACGGGAGATTCCTCGCCGGGCAGGACGGCGTGGCGCGCACCGACCTCCTCGACGGCGAGCGAGCGAGGCACGTGGTCGGGTTCCTCTTCGACGGCACCAACTCGAACGTGCTCTATGCCATGGCGGCTGCAGGGGAAGCGCCGAACGTCGCGCGACTCCTCGACATGGGTACCGGGCTCGAGCACGGCGCGATCGCCAGTCTCCCCACCGTCACGCTCGCCAACCACACGTCGATCCTCACCGGTCGACACCCCGGGCACCACGGCATCCTCCACAACGCGTGGTACGACCGCGCGCACCGGGCCCAGGTGATCACGAACTCGGCCGCGACGTGGCCGACATCGATGCAGCACCTGTTCCCAGGCGTCGAGTCGATCCACCAGGCAATCCACCGGACCTGGCCGGACGCGTTCTGCGCCTCGGTCGACGAGCCGTGTGACGTGGGCGCCGACTACTCCACGTTCGACTTCTTCCGTCGTGGCGAGGTACCGCCGATTCCCACCGACCCCCACGGCCTCCCCCACTCGACCGCGCGGTTCGTTCGGCCGTCCAAGGACTACCAGTGGTCCACGATCGTCGACCACATGGGCACTGAGCAGGCGTGCGGGATCTGGGACGGCCACTACCGCGACGTCTCGTACCCGCCACCGACGTTCATGTGGGTCAACTACACGCTCACGGACTCGGCGATGCACGAAGGCGGCCCCTACTCGGCCATCGCCGCCGCCGCCGTCCGCGACAGCGACGCCCGTCTCGGCGAAGTGCTCGCGGCTGTGGAGCGCGCCGGCGAGTTCGACGACACCGCGTTCGTGCTCGTGGCAGACCACGGGATGGAGGAGACCGATCCCGAGGTTCGCGGCGACTGGGACACCCACCTCCGCGAGGCCGGGCTCACGTTCCGCGACGAAGGGTACGGCTTCCTCTATCTCGGCGAGTCCTAGCTGCGCTCACGTTCACCGGGCATCACACCGCGGCACCGATGAGACTCCCGATCCCGTAGGTCAACGCCGCCACCGCGCCGCCGATCACCAGCATGCGAAGTCCGGTGCGGACCACCCCGCGACTGGTGACGACCGAGATCATCGCTCCCACCGCGAAGAGCGCCAGCGCCGAAAGCCCCGCCGAGACGACGACGGCCGCCGTCCCCGACCCGAAGAGGAACGGCAGGAGCGGGACGAGCGCACCGGCCGTGAACGAGGCGAACGACGATCCCGCCGCGACCCAGGGCGATCCGAGCTCGCCCGGATCGAGGCCGAGCTCCTCCCGCGCCATCGTGTCGAGGGCGACTTCGGGGCGCGTCATGATGCTCGCCGCCAGCTTCGCCGCCTCCTCCGCGTCGATCCCCTTCGCCTGGTAGATCAGCTCGAGCTCGCGCTGCTCCTGTTCCGGGAACGCCGCGAGCTCCTCGCGCTCGGTCAGGAGCTCGTGCTCGTACAACTCCACCTGCGAGCGCACCGAGAGCCACTCTCCCGATCCCATCGAGCACGCCCCTGCGACCAGGCCGGCGACGCCGGCCACCAACACCGCGCGCCCGCTCGAGCTCGCCCCCGCGACGCCCATGATCAAGGAGAAGTTGGAGACGAGCCCGTCGCTGACACCGAACACCGCGGCGCGCAGCGCCCCACCGGACGCGGTGCGATGCCGGCCCTCACGAAACGCGATGCGACCACCGACGCTCGGACCGGCGCGCATGGCCGCGACCACCCGGCCGTGCTCGGCCTCCTGGTCGGCCATCGCGTCCGGTGCGTCGGCGGTGGCGCGGTACTTGTCGGCGTCGGCGGCCTCGCCCCGGAGGACGAGCGGCAACACTGCGTTCGCACCGAAGAGGGCGGCGAGCCGCGCGAGGACGCGCACCCGGAACGGCCGGCCGGGAGGTTCGAGGTCGGTGATCCCCGCGGCCCGGAGCTTCGCCTCCCAGAACGCGGCGTGGTGCTCCTCGGCCTCGGCGAGTGAGAGGAACACTGACCGGCGCTGGTCGTCGGTGTGCTCGGCGAGCGCCCGGTAGAGGGCGGCGCCGGCGAGCTCGTCCGCCCACATCTCCCGCCAGCGCCGGGCCTGGAGATCGGCGGACCGCCGGGTCATGGTCGCAACCTACCCGGGGCGTTCTCGGGGGACGGCGGCGGGCGATGCAGCGGCTAGGGTGACTCGACCACTCGATGTGGTCGAGTTTGGCGCGTCGGTAGGGGCACGGCGCCACAGAACACGAAGGGACTCTCCGAGATGCGCAAGATCTTCACCATCGTCATGGCGGGCGGGCTCGCCGTGGCCGCGGGCGGGGGCCTGGCCGCCTGCGACAGCGACGACGCCACCGAGAACCTCGTCGAAGAGGCCACCGGCGGTGACGTCGACATCGACTCCGACGACGGCTCGATCAGCGTCGAGACCGACGACGGCTCCGCGTCGTTCGGGAGCTGCGAGGGGCTCCCCGAGGACTTCCCGAGCGACGTGCCCACGCCCGACGCGGACCCGACCTCCTGTAGCCGGGTCGCGGCCGACGAGACCACGAACTGGACGCTCGTCTACAGCAGCGATGACGCCGACAAGATCGGTGACTACAAGTCCACGTTGGAGGACGACGGCTTCGACATCACCAGCGAGGCCTCCTACGACGCCGGCGACAACAGCTACGAGACCTTCAGCGCCACCAAGGGCACGTACTCGGTGAACGTCGGGGGCGGCGCCGGTATCGGCGTGTCGGACGACGAGGAAGTCGGCGGCGGGATCGTGGTCAACGTGACCGACGACCCCGACGCTCAGTAGCCCACCTCCCAGAGACAGAGTCCGTGCGGCGGGGCGACTTGCCCCGCCGCCGCGCGCTCCCGGCCCCGCAGGATGCCGAGGATCTCGCCGGGGCGGCGCTTGCCGGTGCCGACCTCCACGAGCGTGCCGACGACCGAGCGCACCATCTGCCAGCAGAACGCAGTGGCTCGGACCTGGTAGCGCAGGAGGCCGTCGCCGACCGGCGACCACCGCGACTCGAAGACGCGCCGCGTCGTCGACGATCCCTCGGGACCCCGGCGGCAGAAGGCGGCGAAGTCGTGCTCACCCACGAACGGGTCGGTCGCGAGCCGAAGGGCGGGCAGGTCGAGTGGCTCGGGAATCCACCACGCGAAGCGGGCGAGGAACGGGTCGGGGACAGGTCGGTTCACGATCGTGTAGCGATACGACCGCCAGCACGCCGAGCGGCGGGCGTCGAAGGCGCCATCGACCAGCTCTGCGTCGCGCACGACGACCTCGGGGCTCAGCATTCCGTTCACCGCCTGTTGCACCCGCCAGGGGTCGAGGCCGGGATCGGCGTCGAACGACACGACCTGACCCCAGGCGTGCACGCCCGCGTCGGTCCTCCCTGCGCACGCGAGCCCAGCCGGCTCGTGGCGCAGGACCCGTTCGAGCGCTCGGGTCAACACGCCTTCGACCGTGCGCACGTCGGGCTGCGATGCGAACCCGCGGAAGCCCGTGCCGTCGTACGCGACGACGAGCTTGCAGCGTGCTTGCCCCTCGTCGAACAGCGTCACGAGGGAAGTGTGGTCAGACGAGCTCGACCCGCGCCATGGGGGCGTTGTCACCGGGGCGGGGCCCGAGCTTGAGGACACGCACGTAGCCCCCATTGCGGTCGACGTAGCGGGGGCCGATGTCGCGGAAGAGCTTGTGGGTCACGTCCTTGTCGTGGAGGGTGGCCACGACCTGGCGCTGCTGGTGGACGCCTCCCCGCTTGGCCTTGGTGATGAGGCGCTCGGCGTA
>Ga0299914_10003336_pt1 | contig 11326 bp, 4 predicted proteins | sample RVTome_10_FD_201361 | JGI IMG/M metagenome (GOLD analysis project Ga0299914, IMG submission 201361) | Soil microbial communities from uranium-contaminated site in the Upper Colorado River Basin, Wyoming, United States - RVT153D57 (version 2) ... | reverse complement strand
GCTCAAACTTCGTCTTCGACATTGGCTCAGAATCCCTATCTCACGCTCATTTTGTTAGGCCAATTTCTCACGCACCTCGTCCGCAACGGACTGAGGCACTTCCGCGTAATGGTCGAACTGCATCGTGAACTGCGCGCGGCCCTGGCTGGATGAGCGCAGCGTCTGGATGTAGCCGAACATGTTCGCCAGCGGCACCATGGCGTTGATCACCTGGGCGTTGCCGCGCATCTCCATGCTCTGCACCTGCCCGCGGCGGCTCGCCAGGTCGCCCGTGATCGTGCCGGTGTAATCCTCCGGCGTGACGACCTCGACCTTCATGATCGGCTCGAGCAGCTTCGGCTTCGCGCGCGGCATCGCCTCGCGGAACGCCGCGCGCGCCGCGATCTCGAAAGCCATGACCGAGGAGTCCACCTCGTGGTAGGCGCCGTCGTGCAGCGTCGCCTTGAAGTCGATCACCGGGAAACCGAGCAGCACGCCGGTCTCGCGCGCCGCGGCCAGCCCCTTTTCCACGCCCGGGATATATTCCCGCGGCACGGAGCCGCCGACGATCTTGTTCTCGAAGCTGTAGCCGGAGCCCGGCTCGCCCCGCTCGAAAAGCACCTTGATGCGGGCGTACTGGCCCGAGCCGCCGGTCTGCTTCTTGTGCGTGTAGTCGCAGTCGTAGCTCTGGCTGATGGTCTCGCGGTAGGCCACCTGCGGTGCGCCGACATTGGCGTCGACGTTGAACTCCCGCCGCATGCGGTCGACGATGATGTCGAGGTGAAGCTCGCCCATGCCCTTCAGGATGGTCTGGCCGCTTTCCTGGTCGGTCGACACCTTGAAGCTGGGATCTTCCTGCGCGAGTCGCGCGAGCGCCGCCGACAACTTGTCGTGGTCGGCCTTGGTCTTCGGCTCGACCGACATCTCGATGACGGGGTCCGGGAACTCCATCTTCTCCAGGATGATCGGCTTTGCCGGGTCGCACAGCGTATCGCCAGTCGTGACGTTCTTGAGGCCGGCCAGCGCGACGATATCGCCGGCCCGGGCTTCCTTGATGTCTTCCCGATGGTTGGCGTGCATCAGCAGCATGCGGCCGACGCGCTCTTTCGAATCCTTCACCGAGTTGAGCACGCCGGTGCCCGAGTTGAGCACGCCCGAATAGATGCGCACGAAGGTGAGCGACCCGACGAACGGGTCGGTCATGATCTTGAACGCGAGACCGGCGAACGGCGCCTCGTCGACCGCCTCTCGCGTCGCCAGCTCGCCGTTCGGCAGAATGCCGTCGATATCCGGCACGTCCTGCGGCGACGGCAAGTAGTCGACCACCGCGTCGAGCAGGGGCTGCACGCCCTTGTTCTTGAAGGCCGAGCCGAGAATGATCGGCACGAAGGCGCCGCCCATCACACCCTTGCGGATGCAGGCGCGCAGCGTCGCCTCGTCAGGCTCGTTGCCTTCGAGATAGGCTTCCATCGCGGTATCGTCCAGCTCGACCGCCGCTTCGACGAGCTTCTCGCGGTAGCTCATCGCCTCGATTTCCATGTCGGCCGGGATATCGACCAAGGTGAACTCGGCGCCGAGCGACTCGTCCTTCCAGACGACGCCCTTCATGCGCACGAGGTCGACCAGGCCGATGAACTTGTCCTCGACGCCGATCGGCAACTGCAGCACCAGGGGCGTCGCGCCCAGCCGGTCGTCGATCATATCGACGCAGCGATAGAAGTCGGCGCCGATGCGATCCATCTTGTTGACGAAACAAATACGCGGCACGCCATATTTGTCGGCCTGCCGCCATACCGTCTCGGATTGAGGCTCTACCCCCGCCACGCTGTCGAAGACTGCGACCGCGCCGTCCAGGACGCGCAGGCTGCGCTCGACTTCAATGGTGAAGTCGACGTGGCCCGGGGTGTCGATGATGTTAATTCGGTGATCGCGCCAGAAACAGGTCGTCGCGGCGGAGGTGATGGTGATGCCGCGCTCTTGCTCCTGCTCCATCCAGTCCATCGTGGCGGTGCCGTCGTGGACCTCGCCGATCTTGTGCGAACGGCCGGTATAATAGAGTACGCGCTCGGTCGTCGTCGTCTTGCCGGCATCGATGTGGGCCATGATGCCGATATTACGGTACCGATCGATGGGGGTTACGCGTGCCATAGCTGTCCGATCCCAGTAAGCGGTTTCACTACCAGCGGTAATGCGAGAAGGCGCGGTTCGCCTCCGCCATACGGTGCGTGTCTTCGCGTTTCTTGACCGCCGCCCCCCGGTTGTTCGCCGCGTCGAGCAGCTCCGCGGACAGCCGCTCCGTCATCGTGTTTTCGCTCCGTCCGCGCGCCATCTGGATGATCCAGCGGAAGGCGAGCGCCTGCGCCCGTTCGGAGCGCACCTCGATCGGCACCTGGTAGGTGGCGCCGCCGACCCGGCGCGATCGCACTTCGAGATGCGGACGGACATTCTCGATGGCGTCGTGGAAGGCCTTCACGGGATCGTTGCCGGAACGCTTTTGCATGAGCTCGAACGCGCCGTAGACGATGTGCTCGGCCACCGACTTCTTGCCGTCCAGCATGACGTTGTTCATGAACTTGCTGACGGTGATATCGCCGAATTTGGCATCCGGCAGGATGGTGCGCTTTTCGGCGCGACGACGTCTCGACATGACCTGTTCCCCGCCGCTCTATTTGGGCCGCTTCGCGCCGTACTTGGACCGGCGCTGGCGGCGATCGTCGACGCCCTGGGTATCGAGCGTCCCGCGGATGATGTGATAACGAACGCCCGGCAGGTCCTTGACGCGCCCGCCGCGGATCATCACCACCGAGTGTTCCTGCAGATTGTGCCCCTCGCCCGGAATATAGCTGGTGACCTCGAAGCCGTTGGTCAAGCGCACGCGCGCCACCTTACGCAGAGCCGAGTTCGGCTTCTTCGGCGTGGTGGTGTACACGCGCGTACAGACACCGCGCTTCTGCGGACAAGCCTCCAGCGCCGGAACTTTGTTCCGCGTCGGCTTGTCGTGACGTCCCTTCCGGATCAACTGATTGATCGTCGGCATCTGCTGTTCTCAACTCTCTCCATCGCGTCGGGCCGCCGGCCGTTCCGGCCGCGTCAAACCCCTGATTCCGGCCACCACGGCCCCGTAAACTTGCCTCGCCCGCATAAAATGCGTCCGACAGCAAAGCCAGAAAACGCTCCGCTGCGGGCCGCATGGACCGGGAAAAGCAGCCGGCGTTCCGGCTTATGTCGTGCTCTAGACTTCCCGGGGCTGTGTTTAGAAGGTCCGGTCGTACTTCCCCAGACCGGCCTCTACCACCTAGCCCCCTCCGAGAAAGGGCGCATACTAGTGACGGCCCTATACACCGTCAAGAGAAAGATCGACCTTTTCCGGGCACTTCGAGCCCTTGCACCCGACACGGCGGCCGCCTCCGAGAACGGGGCGGCCGCCGGGCCGATTCCCTACGCCACCTCCGACTTTTCCGCGTGCCCGCCGTCGCCCGAGGCGATGGCCGGCTTGTCCTGCGCCTGGAGCGCGGAAAGCGCGCGATCCCGCTCCGCCGCCAGCGTCTTGAAGCGGTTCATGACGCTGCCGGTACCGGCCGGGATCAGGCGGCCGACGATGACGTTCTCCTTCAGCCCTTCCAGCCTGTCGACCTTGCCGTTTACCGCGGCTTCCGTCAGGACACGGGTGGTCTCCTGGAAGGACGCGGCCGAGATGAACGACTTGGTCTGCAGCGACGCCTTGGTGATGCCCTGGAGCACGGGCTTGCCAATCGCGGGACGGCCGCTGCTCTCCGCCGCGACCCGGTCGTTGGCCGCGTCGAACTCGTCGCGGTCGACCTGCTCGCCGGTCAGGAGAATGGTCTCGCCCGGGTCGACGACCTCGACCTTCTGGAGCATCTGGCGGACGATCACCTCGATATGCTTGTCGTTGATCTTCACGCCCTGCAGCCGGTAGACGTCCTGGATCTCCTTGACCAGATAGTCGGCCAGGGCCTCCACGCCCATGACTTCGAGAATGTCATGGGGCACCGGATTGCCGTCCATCAGGAGGTCGCCCTTGCGGACGAAATCGCCCTCCTGAACGGTGATGTGCTTGCCCTTCGGGATGAGGTATTCCCGCGGCTCCATATCCTCGTCCGGCGGCACCACGACGATGCGGCGCTTGGTCTTGTAGTCCTTGCCGAACTCGACGCGGCCATCGGTATCGGTGATGATCGCGAACTCCTTCGGCCGGCGGGCTTCGAACAGCTCGGCGACCCGCGGCAGACCGCCGGTGATGTCACGCGTCTTCGACGCCTCGCGCGGGATACGGGCCAGCACGTCGCCGGCCTTGATTTCCTTGCCGTTCTCGACCGACAGGATCGCATCGACCGAGAGGAAGTAGCGCGCCTCCAGGTCGTTGGACAACTTGAGCACGTCGCCCTTCTTGTTGCGGAGCGTGATCCGCGGCCGTAGATCGGCGCCGCGCGGCTGCTGCTTCCAGTCGGTAACCACCTTGCTCGAGATGCCGGTCGTCTCGTCCACCACCTCGCGCATCGAGATGCCCTCGACCAGGTCGACGTAGTTCGCGATGCCGTCCTTCTCGGTGATGATCGGGATGGTATACGGATCCCATTCCGCTAGGCGGTCGCCCTTGCCGGCGTGCCCGCCGTCGCGGACGAGCAGCCGGGCGCCGTAGGGGATGCGGTGGCGGACGCGCTCGCGCTTCTGGGCGTCCCGCACCACCAGCTCGGTGGTCCGGTTCATCACGACCGCGCGGCCGCTGGAGTCGGTCACCAGGCTGCTGTTTTGGATCGAGACCGTGCCGTCGATCGACGACTCGAACCCGGTCTGCTCGGCAACCTGCGCCGCGCCGCCGATGTGGAAGGTACGCATGGTGAGCTGGGTGCCCGGCTCGCCGATCGACTGGGCGGCGATGACGCCCACCGCTTCGCCCATATTGACCGGCGTGCCGCGAGCCAGATCGCGCCCATAGCACCGCGCGCACACGCCGCTGACGCTCTGACAGGTGAGCACCGAGCGGACGCGGATGTTGTCGATGCCGGCCGCATCAACCAACTCGACCGCATCTTCGTCGATGAGCTCGCCGGCCTTGACGATGACCTTGTTGCTCTGCGGGTCGACGATGTCGGTCGCGGCATGCCGTCCGACGATCCGCTCGGACAGCTCTTCGATGACGTCGCCGCCCTCGATGACGGCCACCATCGACAGGCCTTCCTTGGTGCCACAGTCGTCCTCGATGATGATGCAGTCCTGCGCCACGTCGACGAGACGGCGGGTGAGATAGCCCGAGTTCGCCGTCTTGAGCGCCGTGTCGGCCAGGCCCTTGCGGGCGCCGTGCGTCGAGTTGAAGTACTCGAGCACGCTGAGGCCTTCCTTGAAGTTGGAGATGATCGGCGTCTCGATGATCTCGCCGCTCGGCTTGGCCATCAGGCCGCGCATGCCGGCAAGCTGCTTGATCTGTGCCGCCGAGCCGCGCGCGCCGGAATGCGCCATCATGAAGACCGAGTTGACCTCGCCGCCGGAGCCGGCCTCCATCGACTTCATCATCTCGTCGGCGACATGGTCGCCGCATTCCGACCAGACGTCGACCACCTTGTTGTACTTCTCGCCCTTGGTGATCAGGCCGTCGAGATACTGTTGCTCGTACTCCTTGATCTTTTCCTTGGCCTCGGCGATCAGCCTGCCCTTGGACTGCGGGATGACCAGGTCGTCCTTGCCGAAGGAAAGGCCGGCGATACAGGCGTGGCGGAAGCCCATCTGCATCAGCCGGTCGGCAAAGATGCACGTCTCCTTCTGTCCGACATGGCGGTAGACCTGGTCGATGACGTTGGTGATCTCCTTCTTGGTCAGGAGCTGGTTCACCAGGCCGAACGGCAGCATCTTGCTGCGCGGCAGGATCTGCGACAGCAGCATCCGGCCGGGCGTGGACAGCACCGTGTGGATGATCCGTTCGCCTTCCGAATCAACGCCGTGATAGCGAGCCTTGATACGGCTATTGAGGTGGACGGCGCCGCTGGCAAGCGCGTGCTCGATCTCGCCCACGCTGAAATAGCGCGGCACGCGATGGGCCGTGTACTTGCCGGCCTTGACGGCCTTCCAGATCTTGGCCTCGTCGCCCTCGGTCAACTGCACCGGCGTCCGGGGATTTTCCGGATCGAGAATGATCAGGTCGTTGCCCGCCATGCCGGCGACCATTTCTTCCTGATTGTGCAGCTGTTCCGCCGGGCCGACGCGTTCCTGGCGCTCGAGCGACAGGTAGTAGAGGCCGAGCACGATGTCCTGCGAAGGCACGATGATCGGCTTGCCGTTGGCCGGCGACAGGATGTTGTTGGTCGACATCATCAGGACGCGCGCCTCGAGCTGCGCCTCCATCGACAGCGGCACGTGAACCGCCATCTGGTCGCCGTCGAAGTCCGCGTTGAACGCGGCGCAGACCAGCGGATGCAGCTGGATCGCCTTGCCCTCGATCAGCACCGGCTCGAAGGCCTGAATGCCGAGACGATGCAGCGTCGGCGCGCGGTTCAGCAGCACCGGATGCTCGCGGATGACCTCTTCGAGGATATCCCAGACTTCCGGTCGCTCCTTCTCGACCATGCGCTTGGCCGCCTTGATGGTCGAGGCCATGCCGTAGACCTCGAGCCGCGAATAGATGAAGGGCTTGAACAGCTCGAGCGCCATCTTCTTCGGCAGGCCGCATTGGTGCAGCAGCAGCTCGGGACCGACGACGATCACCGAGCGGCCCGAATAGTCGACGCGCTTGCCGAGCAGGTTCTGGCGGAACCGGCCCTGCTTGCCCTTCAGCATGTCGGACAGCGACTTCAACGGGCGCTTGTTGGCGCCGGTGATGACGCGGCCGCGGCGGCCGTTGTCGAACAGCGCGTCGACCGCCTCCTGCAGCATGCGCTTCTCGTTTCGGACGATGATCTCCGGCGCACGCAGCTCGATCAGCCGCTTCAGGCGGTTGTTCCGGTTGATCACCCGGCGGTACAGGTCGTTCAGGTCCGACGTGGCGAAACGGCCTCCGTCGAGCGGCACCAGCGGGCGCAGCTCGGGCGGGATCACCGGCACGACGGTCAGGATCATCCATTCCGGACGGGTGTTCGAATCGATGAACGCCTCGACCAGCTTCAGCCGCTTGACGAGCTTCTTGCGCTTCGCCTCGGAGCCGGTCTCGCGCAGCTCCTCGCGCACCTTGATACGCTCCTCCTCGAGGTCGAGCGCCTTCAGCATCTCCAGGATCGCCTCGGCGCCGATCTTGGCGTCGAAGTTCTCCTCGCCGTATTCGTCCTGGGCGTCGAGATACTCGTCCTCGCTGAGCAGCTGTTTCACCTTCATCGGCGTCAGCATCGGGTCGATGACGATGTAATTCTCGAAATAGAGGATGCGCTCGAGCTCCTTCAGCGTCATGTCGACGAGCAGACCGATGCGGCTCGGCAGCGACTTGAGGAACCAGATGTGGGCCACCGGCGAGGCCAGCTCGATGTGGCCCATGCGCTCCCGGCGCACCTTGGAGAGCGTGACTTCGACGCCGCACTTCTCGCAAATGATGCCGCGGTACTTCATGCGCTTGTACTTGCCGCACAGGCACTCGTAGTCCTTGATCGGGCCGAAGATGCGGGCGCAGAACAGGCCGTCGCGCTCCGGCTTGAAGGTGCGGTAGTTGATCGTTTCCGGCTTCTTGATCTCGCCGTAGGACCACGAGCGGATCCGATCCGGACTGGCGATCGAAATCCGGATGTTGTCGAAACCTTGCGGTCCCGTCGGTTGGCCGAAAATGTTCATCAACTCATTCATCAAGTCTCTCCTGACGTCTCAGGTCGCGCCGCGATCGGCGCGACTCGTGTCAAAGATAGATCGCGCGATGATCAGACGGATTCCTGCATCAGCTCGACGTTCAGGCCAAGCGAGCGGAGCTCCTTGACCAGAACGTTGAAGGATTCGGGAATGCCGGCCTCGAACGTGTCGTCGCCGCGCACGATGGCTTCGTAGACCTTGGTTCTGCCCGACACGTCGTCCGATTTGACGGTGAGCATCTCCTGGAGCGTGTAGGCGGCGCCATAGGCTTCGAGCGCCCACACTTCCATTTCGCCGAACCGCTGGCCGCCGAACTGCGCCTTGCCGCCCAGCGGCTGCTGGGTGACGAGGCTGTAGGGACCGATCGAGCGCGCGTGGATCTTGTCGTCCACCAGATGGTGCAGCTTCAGCATGTAGATATAGCCGACCGTGACCTTACGGGCGAACGCCTCGCCCGTCTGGCCGTCGACCAGCGTCACCTGGCCGGAGACATCGTGCCCAGCCTGCTTCAGCGCGGCGACGATATCCTCCTCGCGGGCGCCGTCGAACACCGGCGTCGCGAACGGCACGCCGGTCGCCAGATTGCCCGCCAGCTCCCTGACCTGGGAGTCGTCCAGGCCCTCGATCTCGCTCTTATAGATATCCTTGCCGTAGAGCTTTTCCAGGCCCTTGCGCAATCCCGAAAGGTCGTGCTTCGCCTGGACCGACTCGATCATCTCGCGTATCTGGCGGCCGAGGCCGTGACTGGCCCAGCCGAGATGCGTCTCGAGGATCTGGCCGACGTTCATGCGGCTCGGCACGCCGAGCGGGTTCAGCACGATATCGACCGGCGCGCCGTCCTCGAGATACGGCATGTCCTCGATCGGCGTGATCTTCGAGATCACGCCCTTGTTGCCGTGTCGGCCGGCCATCTTGTCGCCGGGCTGCAGCTTGCGCTTGGTCGCCACGAAGACCTTGACCATCTTCATGACGCCCGGCGGCAGCTCGTCGCCGCGCTGCAGCTTCTCGACCTTGTCCTCGAACCGCTTCTGCAGCAGGTCGACGGACTCGTCGTACTGCTTCTTGAGCTGCTCGACCTCGTCGTTGACCTCGCCGTTCTTGACGACCATCTGGCGCCACTGGCCCGGCGTATACTCGGCCAGCAGCTGATCGGTGACGCGCTTGCCCGCCGTCAGACCCTTCGGCCCGCTGACCACGGTCTGGTTGCGCAGCCGTTCCTTGAGCCGCTCGGTGAACGAGCGCTCGAGGATCGCCTTCTCGTCGTCGCGGTCCTTGGCGAGGCGCTCGATCTCCTGGCGCTCGATGGCGAGCGCGCGCTCGTCCTTGTCGACGCCGCGGCGCGAGAAGACGCGCACTTCCACCACCGTGCCCATGCCGCCGGGCGGCACGCGCAGCGAGGTGTCGCGCACGTCGGAGGCCTTTTCGCCGAAGATCGCGCGCAGCAGCTTCTCTTCCGGGGTCATCGGCGATTCGCCCTTCGGCGTCACCTTGCCGACCAGGATGTCGCCCGCCTTGACCTCGGCGCCGATGTAGACGATGCCCGCCTCGTCCAGGTCCTTCAGCGCTTCCTCGCCGACGTTCGGGATGTCGCGCGTGATCTCTTCCTGGCCGAGCTTGGTGTCGCGGGCCATCACTTCGTATTCCTCGATATGGATCGAGGAGAACACGTCATCGCTGACGATGCGCTCGGAGATCAGGATCGAGTCTTCGAAGTTGTAGCCGTTCCACGGCATGAACGCGACCAGCACGTTGCGGCCGAGCGCCAGCTCGCCGAGTTGCGTCGAGGGGCCGTCGGCGATGATGTCGCCTTTCGCCACCTCGTCGCCGACCCGTACCAGCGGCCGCTGCGTGATGCAGGTGTTCTGGTTCGAGCGCTGGAACTTCAGCAGGTTGTAGATATCGACGCCCGACGTCGCGGCCGAGGTCTCCTCGGTCGCGCGGACGACGATGCGGGTCGCGTCGACCTGGTCGATCACGCCACCGCGCCGGGCCACGATCGCCGCGCCGGAGTCGCGCGCCACGCGCTCCTCCATGCCGGTGCCGACGAAGGGCGCCTCCGCCTGCAGCAACGGCACCGCCTGCCGCTGCATGTTGGAGCCCATCAGCGCGCGGTTCGCGTCGTCGTTCTCGAGGAACGGGATCAGCGCGGCCGCGACCGAGACGATCTGCTTCGGCGACACGTCGACGAGGTCGATGTCCTCCGGCCGGGCGAGGATGTATTCGCCGCCGCGCCGGCAGCTCACCAGCTCCTCGGTCAGGCGGCCGCGCGCATCGATCTGCGCGTTCGCCTGCGCCACGGTGTAGCGGCCCTCGTCCATCGCCGACATGTAGATGACTTCGTCGGTCACCTTGCTGCCCTCGACCTTGCGGTACGGCGTCTCGATGAAGCCGTACTGGTTGATCCGCGCGAAGGTCGCGAGGCTGTTGATCAGGCCGATGTTCGGACCTTCCGGCGTCTCGATCGGGCAGATCCGGCCGTAGTGGGTCGGATGCACGTCGCGCACCTCGAAGCCGGCGCGCTCGCGCGTCAGGCCGCCCGGCCCGAGCGCCGAGAGACGCCGCTTGTGGGTGATCTCCGACAGCGGGTTGGTCTGGTCCATGAACTGCGACAGCTGCGAGGAGCCGAAGAACTCGCGCACCGCGGCCGCCGCCGGCTTGGCGTTGATCAGGTCGTGCGGCATCACGCTGTCGATCTCGACCGTCGACATGCGCTCGCGGATGGCGCGCTCCATGCGCAGCAGGCCGACCCGGTACTGGTTCTCCAGCAGCTCGCCGACCGAGCGCACCCGGCGGTTGCCGAGATGGTCGATGTCGTCGATGTCGCCGCGGCCGTCCTTGAGCTCGCACAGCACGCGCACGATCTCCAGGATGTCCTGGCGGCGCAGGATGCGGATCTGGTCCGGCGTCTGCTGGTTGAGGCGCGAGTTCATCTTCACCCGGCCGACCGCCGACAGGTCGTAGCGCTCGGAATCGAAGAACAGGCTCTTCAGCATCGCTTCCGCCGTCTCGAGGGTCGGCGGCTCGCCCGGGCGCATCACCCGGTAGATGTCGATCAGCGCGTCCTCGCGGCTGTTGTTCTTGTCGCTGGCGAGCGTGTTGCGGATGTAGGCGCCGATGTTGACGTGGTCGATGTTGAGCGTCGGCAGCTCCTTGATCCCCGCTTCGGTCAGCGCCGTCAGCATCTCTTCCGAGATCTCGTCGCCGGCTTCGGCGTAGATCTCGCCGGTCTTCTCGTTGACCACGTCGAGCGCGACGTAGCGACCGATCATCTCCGTCTCGGCCACGCGGATTTCTTTCAGGCCGCCCTCTTCCAGCCGGCGCGCGAGCCGCGGCGTGATCTTCTGTCCCGCCTCGACCATGACCTTGCCCGACTTGGCGTCGACCAGGTCGCTCTCCAGCTTCTGGCCGCGCATGCGCCCGGCATCGAAGGTGGTTTTCCAGCCGTCCTTGGTGCCGGCGAAGACGATGGTGTCGTAGAAATACTGCAGGATGTCTTCCTTCGCCATGCCGACGGCAGCGCCCGGCTCCAGCTCCTGGCTATCCTTGGCGAGCTGGGCGCGGCGCGCTT
>Ga0299914_10003335_pt1 | contig 11326 bp, 9 predicted proteins | sample RVTome_10_FD_201361 | JGI IMG/M metagenome (GOLD analysis project Ga0299914, IMG submission 201361) | Soil microbial communities from uranium-contaminated site in the Upper Colorado River Basin, Wyoming, United States - RVT153D57 (version 2) ... | reverse complement strand
CGGCCGCCGCGTGCGCTTCAAGGTGGCCCTGGCGAGCGAGATCGAGTCGGCGCACCGCGACGCCTACGGCGAGCCGCTCCTCAACCCGGTCTAGCGGTTACCGTTCCCGCGTGGACCTCGCGCGACGGCTCGCGGTGGCACGCGGCGACGAGCTTGCCGACGTCGTCATCCAGGGCGGCAAGGTCTTCTCCGTCTTCACCCGCGAGTGGCTGGAGACGGACGTCGCGATCTGCGACGGCTTCGTCGCCGGGCTCGGCGAGTACGCCGGCCGCGAGGTCGTCCACGCGGGCGGCAAGTACGTCGTCCCCGGCTTCGTGGACGCGCACATGCACCTGGAGTCGTCGAAGCTCCTCGTGGACGAATTCGCGCGCCTCGTCCTCCCGCTCGGCACGACCGCCGTCGTCGCCGACCCGCACGAGATTGCCAACGTCCTCGGCACGGACGGCGTCCACTGGCTCGCCGACCTCTGCGCCGCCGTGCCCCTCGACGTCTTCTTCATGGCCTCGTCCTGCGTCCCCGCGTCCGTGTTCGAGTCGCCGCACCGTCCCCTGAACCCCGGCGACCTCGAGGGGCTGCTGCGCCGCCGCCGCGTGATCGGGCTCGCCGAGATGATGAACTTCCCGGGCGTCATCGCCGGCGACCCGCACGAGCTGGAGAAGCTCGCCCTGGCGACGACGCACGTCGACGGCCACGCGCCCGGCGTCCTCGGCAAGGATCTCCAGGCCTACGTAGCCGCCGGCATCCGCTCCGACCACGAGTGCTACACGGCCGAGGAGGGCCGCGAGCGCCTGCGCGCCGGCATGTGGGTGCTGATCCGCGAGGCCTCCGCCGCCCGCAACCTCGCCGCCCTCCTGCCGCTCGTCGAGGAGTTCGGCCCGCACCGGCTCGCGTTCTGTACCGACGACCGCGAGCCGGAGCACATCGCCGAGGACGGGCACATCAACTCGATGGTGCGCGAGGCGGTCGCCCGTGGAACGGCGCCGGAGGATGCGCTCGTCATGGCCACGCTCAACCCCTGCCTCTGGCACGGCCTCACGCACCTGGGCGCGCTCGCGCCCGGCTACCAGGCCGACGTGCTCGTCCTGCCCGACCTCGAGCGCTTCGAGCCCGAGCTCGTCCTCAAGGCCGGCGCGCCGGTGGGGGAGATCGCGCGCGTCGAGGTGCCGGAGTGGGTGAAGTCCACGGTGCACATCGAGCCCGTGGCGATCAACGACTTCCGCACCCCGTGGGAGGGCGGCGCCGCGCGCGTCATCGGCCTCGTCGAGGGCCAGATCGTCACGGAGGCGCTCGAGGACGAGCCCCGCGTCGTGAACGGGAACGCCGAGTCCGACCCGGCGCGCGACCTCCTGAAGATCGCCGTCGTCGAGCGCCACCTCTCGTCCGGGCGCATCGGCCTCGGCTTCGTGCGCGGCTTCGGCCTGAAGAAGGGCGCGATGGCCTCCACGATCGCCCACGACGCGCACAACATCGTCGTCGTCGGCGCCGACGACGGCGACATGGCCCGCGCCGTCCAGCGCATCTCCGAGCTCGGCGGCGGCATCGTCGTCATCGAGAGCCGCGGCGTGCAGGCCGAGCTTCCCCTGCCCGTCGCCGGCCTTCTCTCGGACGCGCCGCTGGCGGAGGTCGTCGAGGCGAGCGAGGCGTGCGTCGAGGCCGCCCGCGCCCTCGGCTGCACCTACCCGTCGCCGTTCCAGACGATGTCGTTCCTGGCGCTCTCGGTGATTCCCGCGCTCAAGATCACCGACCGCGGCCTCGTGGACGTCGACCGCTTCGAGCTCGTCCCGCTCGCCGCCGGCTCCCAGTAATTGGCGCTAAAGGGGCCCTGCGGGGCGCCGATACCGTCAGCATGGCCTCCACCGGCGCCTCCGCCCGCCGGGCGACCCTCGACGCGATCGCGCTCGTGCTGGCGTTTCTGGCCGTCGACGCGCTTATCGTCGCCGCGATCCTCACGGAGCTCGTCGACCCCGCGCAGGGCATCGTGACCATTCTCGCGCTTGCCGCGATCGTCCTCCTCCTCTTCCGCGACGACGTCATGGACGCGATCGCCTCCGGAAACGAGAAGCTCGGCCTCACGGTCGACGACCAGCCCGTCCGCACCGCACTCGACAGCCTCGCTGGCGCGGACGGCTGGACGGTGGAGCACGACTTCCTCAGCGCCCACGGCCGCCGCATCGGCACGGTCGTCCACGGCCCGTCGGGCTCCTACCTGGTGGAGACGCGCAACCGCGCCTACCGGGTGGAGCACCTCGGCCGTGCCCGCCACCACGCCGCGTGGCTCCACGGCGAGGTCGGCGGCTGGGTCACCCCGGTCCTGTGCCTGGTGCAGCGAGACGACCGGCCACACCGGAGAGACGGCGTCTGGATCATGGGCGTCGACCAGCTGGCCGGCTGGCTCAGGTCGCGGACGCCACCGCGCGGACGCAGCTCAGAGGGGTAGCAGGCCGAAGAGCCGACGGCGCTTCGGACGAGCGGCCGCTTCCGCTTCGGCGTGCCGCTTCGCCTTCAGCTCCTCCTCGCCACGCTTCGCACGCTCCCAGAGGCGACGGCTCCGCTCGTCCTCTCCCGCCACCCACTCTTCCCACTCCTCCTGGGTCAACCAGGAGGGCTTCCGGCGCTTATAGCCCATCGTCGTCTTCCTCCTCGCTGAGGATAGCGAGGATGTCCGCGACCCATGCCTTGATATCGGTGAGCGCGTCGATGATCTCAACGACTTCCTCGTGGGAGATGGGAAGCTCGCAGGCCGGCTGAGGTCGTCGCCATAGCACCCGATGATCGTCGCGCGGCGCCGTGCCTGCCGCAAGATGTCCGAACGGGCCTAGATCGTCGAGTACGCCGAGAGCTGCAGCAGCTCCCCGTCCAGCTCGAGCCCCGAGCCGACCAGGCCCTTCGCCGATACCCGCACGTCCTCGCCGAGTCCGACCGAGGGCTCCCGCCGCCGCGGCGCGGCGAGCACGGACTCGACGAACGCCTCTACCCGCCCGGCCGGCTTCGCGTCCAGCCGCTCCAGCGCGTCGAGCAGATAGCCGTCAAGCAGCTTCGGGTAAAAGCCGCGCGAAGGCCTCGGGCCGCGAGAGGTAGTCGAGGCAGAGGAGGTCGGGGCCGAGCGCGACGAGCGCGCCCGATTGCCCCTGCTCGAGCGCGAAGGCGCCGCGCAGGTCGGCGAGCTCGCGCCCGCGCGAGGCGAAGATGTGCGCCTGCGCGCCCGTCGGCGAGTAGGAGCCGAGCCGGATCGACTTCTCGGCGACGGCGCTCCAGACCTCGTCCTGCGCCGCCCCGAGCCGCAGCGGCGCGGCAGCGAGCCGTTCCGCCTTCCGCCGGCGGAGCTCGGGGTAGGCGGCGTGGCTCGCCGCGGAGAACGCACCGGAGCCGCGGCTCCAGCGCCCCTGCTCGACGCAGGAGACCGGCAGCCGTACGGTGCCGCGCGCCGGCACGAGCACGGTGACGTTGAGCATGCGGTTCTGCTTCGCGCCGAGGAGCTCCTCGCCGTCGCAGACGATGACGGCGGAGCCGGTCGGGTTCGCGGCCAGCACCTCCGGCACGGAGCCGCTGCCGCTCACCTCCGTCACCTGGATGTAGAAGACAGTCGGTGTCCGAGTGAGGTCGGAGAACAGCCAGAACCGATCCCCATCCGGCGACTCGGGTGCCGGCGTTCCCTTCCGGACGTCCGTCTGCCACGTTCCGGTGCCCCGCGTCTTGACGTAGACGTGAACAAGATCATCCCGCGGCAGTCGAACGCGAAGCATGTTTTTCGAGCGCGTGCTCGTATCGGTCTCGACGGTTGACCCACGTTGCTCCAACGCCTCCACGGCTTGCGCAAGGCCTCGGCGGGCGGTCTCTGCTGCGCTCATTCGGCGAGAGTGTCTCGTAAGGAGCGTGTCATTCACAAGCGACAATGGGGACGTGCAGGCTCATAACGGCCAGCTCCGCTTCTCGCCGACCGACCTCAACGCCTTCCTGGCGTGCGAGCACCTGACCACGCTCCAGTTGGCCGTCGCCCGCGGCGAGCTTGCCAAGCCCTGGCGGCACAACCCGCACGCCGACCTCATCCGGCGCAAGGGGGACGAGCACGAGGCCGCCTACCTGGCCCGGCTTCAGGCCGAGGGCAGCCACGTCGCCGAGATCTTCTTCGACGACCGCGACTGGGCCCGTGCCGCCGCGGAGACCGAGCGCGCGATCCAAGACGGAGCCGACATCGTGTACCAGGCCGTCCTCACCGACGGCACCTGGCGCGGGTTCGCGGACTTCATCGAGCGCCTCCCCACGGGCGGCGGATACGAGGTCGTCGACACCAAGCTCGCCCGCCTGGCCCGGCCGCAGCACGTGCTTCAGCTCTGCTTCTATACCGAGCAGCTCGCGCGGATCCAGGGCGCTTGGCCCAGGGAGATGCACGTCGTCACCGGGCTCGGGGAGCGCGAGTCCTTCCGGCCCGACGATTTCCTCGCCTACTACCGCCGGCTCCGGCAGCGGTTTCTCGACGCGGTCGAGCACCGCCGCCCGACCTACCCGTACCCGGTCGACTTCTGCGGGCTCTGCGACTTCCTCTCGCTCTGCAAGGCGCGCTGGACCGAGGACGACCACCTCACGCTCGTCGCGGGCATGTCGCGGATCCAGGTCGAGCGGCTCACGGCCGCCGGGATCACGACGCTCGAAGCCCTCGCCGAGGCCGACCCCACCACCAAGGTCAGGAGCATGCGCACGGCCACTTTCGAGGGCCTCAACCTCCAGGCCCGCCTCCAGCTCCACCACCGCCGCACCGGCGAGCACGAGATCGTCCACCTCCCCGAGGAGCCCGACCGCGGCTTCGCGCTGCTTCCCGAGCCGAGCCCGGGCGACGTCTGGCTCGACCTCGAGGGCGACCCGTGGTTCGAGCCGGCGCGTGGGCTCGAGTACCTGATCGGCTGGATCGAGCTCGGCGAGGACGGCGAGCCGCGCTACGAGCACATCTGGGCGCACGACCGCGCGGGCGAGAAGGCGGCCTTCGAGCGGTTCGTCGACCGCGTCGTCGAGCGCCGCCGGCGCTTCCCCGGCCTGCACGTCTACCACTACGCGCCGTACGAGCGCACCGCGCTCTCGCGGCTCATGGGCCAGCACGGCACGCTCGAGGACGAGATCGACGACCTGCTCCGCGGCGAGGTGCTCGTCGACCTCTTCCGCGTCACGAAGCAGGCGCTGCGCGCGTCGGTGCCGAGCTACTCGATCAAGGAGGTCGAGAAGCTCTTCGGGTTCGTGCGGACCGCCGAGGTCGGGGGCGGGGGCGAGTCGGTGAACGCGTTCGAGACCTGGCTCGACACGGGCGACGACACGCTCCTGGACGGGATCCGCGACTACAACGAGGAGGACTGCCGCTCGCTCTACGAGCTGCACCGCTGGCTGCTCGGGCGGCGCCCCGCCCACATCGCGTGGCGGCTTCCGCCGGACCAGCGCGAGCCGACCGAGGAGGCGGTGGAGCGGCGCACCGAGCGCGACCGGGTCCGCGACGAGCTCCTGGCCGGCGCCGAGGAGGGCGAGCCGCGCTGGCTCCTCGGGCACCTGCTCGAGTACCACCGGCGCGAGGAGAAGCCGCAGTGGTGGGAGTACTTCCACCATCGCGGGCTGGACGAGGAGGAGCTGCTCGACGACGGCGACACCATCGGCGGGCTCGTGCTCGGCGGCGAGCCCGTGCCGGTCGTGCGCTCGCTCGAGTACACGTTCACGTTCGAGCCGCAGGAGCACAAGATCGGCACGCGCGCCGTCGATCCGGAGACCGAGCGCGAGTACGGCGTGCACGTGGACGACGAGCACGGCACGGTCACCCTTCGCCGCGGCGTCGGGCTCGCGGACGAGCCGCTGCCGCGCGCGCTCATCCCGCCGCAGCCGCTCCCCACGTGGACGCAGCGCGACGCCGTCCTCCGCTTCGCGCAGCGCCGCGGCGAGTTTCCGGCGCTGGTCGAGATCCTGGAGCGCCGGCCGCCGCGGGCACGGCTCGACGGTTCGCCGGTGGAGGCCGCGCTCGGCCTGGACGGGAGCTACCTCTTCGTCCAGGGCCCGCCGGGGTCCGGGAAGACGTGGAACGGCGCGCGCATGGCCGTCGCGCTCATGTGCGCCAAGCGGCGGGTCGGCGTGACGGCGCTGAGCCACAAGGCGATCCACCGCTTCCTCGAGGAGGTCGAGGACGCGGCGCGCGAGGCCGGCTACGCATTCCGCGGGCTGAAGAAGGCGAGCGGGGAGGAGTCGCGCTTCGAGGGCGCGTTCGTCGAGAGCACGGACTCGAACGCCGACATGCTTGACCCCGAGCTCGACCTCCTCGCCGGGACGTCGTTCCTGTTCGCCCGGGAGGAGATGGAGGGCGCGGTCGACACGCTCTTCGTGGACGAGGGCGGCCAGTTCGCGCTCGCCGACGCGCTCGCGGTGGGCGGGGCCGCGCTGAACCTCGTGCTCCTCGGCGACCCCAACCAGCTCCCGCAGGTCTCGCAGGGCGCCCACCCGCCCGGGGCCAACGCCTCCGTGCTCGGCCACCTCCTCGGAGAGGACGAGACGGTGCGGCCGGGCATGGGCCTCTTCCTGGAGGAGACCTGGCGGCTGCGGCCCGAGGTGAACGCCTACGTCTCGGAGACGTTCTACGAGGGGCGGCTGGAGCCGGCGCCGAAGGCGCTGACGCGGTCGGTCGCGGACGGGAACGGCGTCCGCTTCCTCCCCGTCGGGCACGTCGGCCACCGCACCGCGGCGCCGGAGGAGGCCGCGGCGGTGCGGGGGGAGATCGAGCGGCTCCTGGGCTCGGGCTACGCGGACGAAGACGGCGAGCGGCGGCTCGGTTACGGCGACTTCATCGTGGTGGCGCCGTACAACTCGCACGTCCGCTGCCTGCGCGAGGCGCTGCCGGAGTCCGTCCGCGTCGGCACGGTGGACAAGTTCCAGGGGCAGGAGGCGACGGTCGTCTTCTTCGCGATGGCGAGCTCGTCGGGCGAGGACGTCCCGCGCGGCCTCGACTTCCTCTTCTCCCGCAACCGCCTGAACGTCGCGGTCTCGCGGGCGCGGTGCCTGGCCTACGTGGTGGCGAGCCCGAGGCTCTTGGAGACGAGCTGCAAGACCGTGGAGCAGATGCGGCTGGTGAACGCGCTGTGCCGCTTCGTGGAGCTTGCCGACGCGACGCATGTGTAGGCGCCGTGGGGAGGCATACAGGAACCCGGACGGACTGGGTTGCTAGGACCGGCCCGACCGCTGTCTCAGAAGACGTGCACGCGCCACCTTGAGCTCGCGCCAGTCGCCCTGCTCATCTTCGTATTCCCAGAAACTCCAGCCGTTCGTCTGGTAGTACCGTCGCCCGTCGTCGGGCGGGCCTTTGACCGAAACCCGCGCGGCTCCGGCGGCGATCGAGAGTGACTTGTACAGCTGGCCGCCAAATCGGATCCGGCCATCTGGTTCGATCGTGGCCTCCAGCGATTGACCGAGATATTTCTTCCGTAGTCTGGTCGCCTGCCGCACTAACCCAGCCTCAATGAGATCCGCTACCGACACGTCGTAGCTGGCAGCCGGCTTGCGTCCTCCTCTCCGCTGGCGTTCGTCCGGTTCCACAGCAACTCCCGGCTCTGCTTCCTCGGCTGCCGCGACTGGCTCGGCGGGAGGGAAGTCAAGTCTGATCCGGGCGCGTGCTAGCGCAGCCTTCACGTCTCCGCGGCTAATGCCGTCGAGCCCGCGAGCGAGACGGCCTACAAGCCAGGAGTCAGGGTCGGGGGCGAACAGCTCTTCGACGGCTCTCCTGACACGACCATCTATTGCGTAGGCCCGCCAGAGCTCTCGGAGCGACTGACGCCGGATCTCGTTCTTCGAGAGCAAGTGAAGCGCCTCAGCGGCTTCATCGGCACTCGCGCTGATCCGGACTGATCGAAAAAGCTTGTCCTCGACCGGGACGGGTGCGTGGGCGTTGTAGATCCGGTACTCATCGCCGTTTGTGAGCACGACCCACTCGACTCCGGCGACTGCTGCGTAGCTGATGATCTGGCTCGCCCAGCGTCGATCCTCAAGGTTCTCGCCAAGACTCTTCGCCTCCACGAAGAGCACCGGCTCGCGCTGGAGCATCAGTGCATAGTCGACGGGCTTATCACGCGGGCTGCGCCTGTACTCGAGCCTAACCTCGTCCAAGTCCTCAACGTTCCAACCAAGGGCGCGTAGCGCCGGCATGATCAGGGAAACCTTCGTGTTCTGCTCGCCGATGTTTGAACCGCGATAGCGCGCGATCCGCTCGGCGATCTCCGGCAGAGAATCACGAAGTTGATCTGTTCCCGCCGCTTTATCGTTCATCGCGTCACATTCTCCAGCATCACCGGACGCCTGTCGTCATCAATCGGTCGCAGGCAGCATCCTAGAGCGGACTTGGGTTACATCACTTCCAAAGAGTGATGTAACCCAAGGTCGTGAAGCGGCTCCAGATCATGATCGAGGAGGACCTCGACGCGGCGCTCGCGCGGCAGGCTCGACGCGAGCGTGTGTCAAAAGCCGCGCTGATCCGTCGCTATGTGCGCGAACGGCTGGCGCCGCTGCCGCCGCTGCACGAGGATCCGCTGTGGGAGCTCGTCGGGTCGGTTGACGCAGAGCCTGTCGACGACATCGACGACTTCCTCTACGGACCCAAGGCAAAGCCCTGATCTTCGTCGACACCTCGTTCTGGCTCGCGTTCCAGCTTCCGCGGGACGCTCACCACGAAGATGCGCGACTCGTCTACGACGGCGTTGGCGATACGCCGCTGATCACGTCGAACCACGTCTGTGGCGAGACGTGGACATTCCTCCTGCGGCGTGCGTGGCACGGGGCGGGAGTGCAGTTTCTCGATGCCCTCGAGCGGACAGAGCGCGTCAGCATTCACTTCGTGGACGAGCGGCTCGAGCGTGAGGCTCTTGACTGCCTTAGCCGCCACGACGAACGCGAGTACTCGTACGTGGACGCGACGAGCTTCGCGCTCATGCGGTCGCTCGGCATCCGCGAGGCGCTCGCCTTCGACGGGGAGTTCGCCGCCGCCGGGTTCGTCGAGCTCAGGCCGGCCTAAAGAACTCGTCTCAAAATGAAGCCTTGTGCCGTCGGGCCGCGCTGCTCGCCCGAGAGCTGCGTCCTCCGTCGCGCCCATACCGCTCCGGTATGCGCGCTCCCTGCGTCCTTGTCTCGGAACGACCATCGCACCCTGACGGCGACGCATCATTCTGAGACGAGTTCTAACGCTCCCTGACGTTTCCCGCCGGCCAACGAGTAGGATCGAAGAGCCCTACCGTCCACCCAAGGAGGCACTGTGGCGACCCAGACGACGCCGCTGACGAGGGAGCAGCTTGCCGCGCTTCCCGACAGCTACTTCAAGGCCGTCGACGCGAAGGACGTCGACGCGATCCTCGCGCACTTCGCCGACGACGCGACGCTGACGGTGCAGACCGATCACGCCGTCTTCGCGGGAGCCGAGGAGATTCGCCGGATGTTCACCGATTTCTGCGGGAGCTCGAAGTCGATCTTCCATGAGATCAAGAACATCGTCGTCGAGCCCGCGACCGGCAAGGTCGCCACCGAGCAGAGCTACATCGGAGAGCTCGTGGACGGCACGAAGAACGACATGCACAACTGCAACTTCTTCGACGTGGACGCGGAGGGCAAGTTCTCGCGGGTCATCATCTGGATGGCCGGAATGAACCCCCTCAAGTAGCTGCCACGGGGATTCCCGCCGCCGGGTTCGCCGAGCTCAGGCCGGCCTAGCGGCTAGCGCCGCGAGCAGGTCGTCCGCGTAGCGCTCGAGCTTCGCCGGGCCGACGCCGGAGATGGCGCTCAGCTCCTCGCGGGTCTGGGGGCGGACGGCCGCGATCTCGTGCAGCGTCCGGTCGTGGAAGACGACGTAGGCCGGCACCTCGTCGGCCTTCGCGCGCTCCGCGCGCCAGCGGCGGAGCGCCTCGAACTCCGGCGTCGCCGCCGGCTTCTCGGCGCGCGCGGGCGCTGCGCCGACGACCTCCAGCTCGCGCAGGAACCGGCTCGGCTTCGCCCCCGCCGTCCACGTGAGCGCCAGCCAGCGCTTCGCGCGCGTGATGCCGACGTAGAAGAGGCGGCGCTCCTCGGCGAGGCGGTCGGGCGTGCGCGCCTTGCCGTACGGCAGCTCCTTCTCCTCGAGGCGCGGGAGGAAGACCGCCTCCCACTCGAGCCCCTTGGCGCGGTGGTAGGTGAGCAGGTGGACGCCGCGGCCCTGGGACTCCGCGCCGAAGCGTGCCTCGAGGTCGCGCAGGAAGTCCGCTACGGACGAGCCGGGAGGGAGCTGCTCGGCGAGCGCCAGCAACCGGCCGAGGTCGGCCTGGCGCGTCAGCTCCTCCTCGCCGAGGCCGGCGGGCGGGCTGGCGACCCAGTCCTGGCGGCGCACGACGTCCGCCACGGCGCCCACGGCCGAGGCGTCCTCGCGGCCGCGCAGGAGCCGGAGCGTCCGCTGCGCCGCGGGCCGGCGGATGAACGCCGCGCCGCGCACCTGGAACGGGATCCCGGCGAGCGCGAAGGCCTCCTCGTAGTCCTCCGAGCGCGCGTTCAGGCGGTAGAGGACGGCCATCTCCTCGTACGGCACGCCCTCGCCGGCGAGCCGGCGCACCTGGCCGACGAGGAACTGGGCCTCCGAGAACCGGTCGGGCTGCACCATGGCGACGGGCTCCTCGCCGCCGGGGAGCACCGCCCGCAAGACCTTCTCCGAGCCGCCCAGCTCCGGGACGAGCCGGTTCGCCACCACCAGGATCTCCGGCGTGGAGCGGTAGTTCTCCTCGAGCCGGACGACGAGCGCGCCCGGGTAGCGCGCGGGCATCCCGAGCAGGTGCTCCGGGGTCGCGCCGGTGAAGGAGTAGATCGACTGGTAGTCGTCGCCGACGACGCAGAGGTCGTCGCGGTCGCCGAGCCAGCGCTCGAGGAGCGACTGCTGCAGGAGGTTGACGTCCTGGTACTCGTCCACCGTGAACGCGAGGTAGCGCTGGCGGAACCCGGCCAGCGCGGCCGCGTCCTCGTCGTACATGCGGACGGCCAGCTCGAGCAGGTCCTCGAAGTCCACGAGCCCCCGGCCGGCCTTGCGCTCCTCGTAGCTCGAAAAGACGCGCTCCATCAGGTCGTCGGGGAGGGGCGGCTCGTGTCCGTCGAGCGCGGCGCGATACGTCGAGGGCGTCAGCCGGCGGTTCTTCGCCCACTCGATCTCCGTCGCCAGGTCGGCGAGCGGCCGGAAGCGGAAGGCTCCGGGCAGGGCCCGCGCGATCGGGAGGAGGACGGGCGCCTTGGAGGCGAGCACCTCGCCGAGCGCCTCGCCGCGGAAGTAGCGGAGCTGGGCCAGCGCGGCCGAGTGGAACGTCCGCGCCGGGAC
>Ga0299914_10003334_pt1 | contig 11327 bp, 12 predicted proteins | sample RVTome_10_FD_201361 | JGI IMG/M metagenome (GOLD analysis project Ga0299914, IMG submission 201361) | Soil microbial communities from uranium-contaminated site in the Upper Colorado River Basin, Wyoming, United States - RVT153D57 (version 2) ... | reverse complement strand
GCAAACGCCTTCGCCGAGGACCACGCCGTCTATCTGGAGGCCGGTCTCGACGACTACCTTGCCAAGCCGTTCGAGAAGGCCGATTTGGCGGCGCTGTTTGCGCGGTGGCGCAAGCTGGGCCGCCAAGCCGAAAAGCGAGCGGGCCGCGGCGCCGCTTAAGCGTAGGCGAGCGCACCGGGAAGTTGTGCGCTATCCCAGACTGTCACATCAGCTTCGAATTGGTTTGCTAACCGGCCCTTGTTGTGGCCGAATCGGGTGGCTGCGGGCGGGAAGTGCTTAAACCCCCGCAGAGTCCCGGGGGCTGCTCACGCCGATGAAGCCGAGTGCAGGACGGTTTACCGGCAGATTTCGCGGTAGGGCTATGTTTCCAGGATTGTCGTTCAGACCGGGCCAGAACGGGCTGCCATTCAAGGGGCGGCCGCGTTTCGCCGTGGGACCGTTCGGCCGCTTTCAGCCTCCGAAGATCTACGGACGCATCGGCTCGCTCGAAGTGCGGCTGGCCCGCAAGAAGAGCGAACTCAGGCGTGCCCAGCGTCTCCGCTACAAGGTGTTCTACGAAGAGATGTCGGCGACACCCGGCGCGCTCGCCATACTCTCGCGCCGCGACGAGGACACCTTCGATCCCATCTTCGACCATCTCCTCGTGCTCGATCGCGGCGAGCCCAATGACGGGCGGCGCTGGCTGCGCTCGAAGGTGGTCGGCACCTATCGCGTGCTGCGCCAGGACGTCGCCGACCTCTATGACGGCTTCTACACCCAGGGTGAGTACGACCTCGCCTCGCTGATCCGGGCGAAGCCGGAGTGCCGGTTCATTGAGCTTGGCCGTTCCTGCGTGCTCAAACCGTATCGCAACAAGCGGACGCTGGAGCTTCTCTGGCAGGGCGTGTGGTCCTATGTGCGCGAGCACGGCGCCGACGTGATGATCGGCTGCGCGAGCTTCGAGGGCATCAATCCAACGGCGCACGCCCAGGCGCTCAGCTTCCTGCACCATACCGCATTGGCCCCCCACGACTGGAGGGTCAGGGCCCACGATCATCTGCGCATCGACATGAACATGATGCCGGCGGAGGCGGTCAATGCGCGCGCCGCGCTCAAGGCGCTGCCGCCACTGATCAAGGGCTATCTCAGATTGGGGGCTTATATCGGCGATGGGGCGGTGATCGACCATCAATTCGGTACCACCGATGTGCTCGTCATCATGCCGATTGAGGCGATCAAGTCGCGGTACTTCGTCCATTTCGGCAGTCCCGACGAGTTCGTGTCCCCCGTCGGCCCCGAATACGTGCCGCTAAACTGAAATCAGAAGCCAGAAGTCAGAAGTCAGAAATCAGTAGATACGGCCAGTGGTTTCCATTTTCTGACTTCCGACTTCCGATTTCTGGCTTCTGACCTCCGACTTCTGGCTTCAGGCGTCCGATTTGACGCCCGCTGGGCGCGCTCCTAGATTTCCTCCCACTATGCGTCACACCGATCCCAACGAGGCGAGAGCCGCGGCGGAGGCCGCCCTTGGCCTGCGCCAGCTCAATGAACGCTCGCGGGAGATCTTCAAGCGCATCGTCGAGACCTATCTCACGACCGGTGAGCCGGTCGGCTCGCGGAATTTGAGCCGCGCTTTGCCGATGACCTTGTCGCCCGCCTCGGTGCGCAACGTGATGTCCGACCTCGAAGGCCTCGGTCTGATCTACGCTCCGCATACCAGCGCAGGCAGGCTGCCGACGCAGACCGGCTTGCGCCTGTTCATCGACGGCCTGCTCGAGCTGGGCGATATCAGCGGCGAGGAGCGAAGCCAGATCGAGAGCCGCATCGCGGGAAGCGGCCGGCGCCGGGCGATCGAGGATTTGCTGGGCGAGGCCGGCGAGATGTTGTCGGGCCTCTCCCGCTGCGCCGGCGTCGTGCTGGTCGACAAGCAGAGCAAGCGGCTGAAGCAGGTCGAGTTCGTCAATCTTGGGCCAGGACGTGCGCTGGCCGTGCTGGTCGGAGAGGATGGCGACGTCGAAAACCGGATCATCACCCTCCCCGATGGCTTGCCGCTGTCCTCGCTGCACGAGGCTTCCAACTACATCAACGCCCGCATCGGCGGGCTCACCCTGGCGGAGGCCCGTTCCCGCATCGAGAAAGAGATCGAGGAGCACCGCGCGCAGCTCGACGAGTTGACCGCCAGCATCGTCACCGAAGGTCTCGCCACCTGGTCAGGCGACCAGGACGACCGCAAGAGTCTGATCGTCTGCGGCCGCGCGCATCTTCTCGAGGACGTGAGGGTGATGGAGGATCTGGAACGAGTGCGCCTCCTGTTCGAGGACCTCGACACCAAGACCGACCTGATCCAGCTGCTCGGCCTGGCCGAGCGCGCCGAAGGGGTGCGCATCTTCATCGGCTCGGAAAACAAGCTGTTCTCGCTGTCGGGATCGGCGCTGATCGTCTCGCCGTTCGAAGATACCGAGCAGAAGATCGTCGGCGTGCTCGGCGTCATCGGCCCGACACGGCTGAATTATGCGCGTATCATCCCCATGGTCGACTACACGGCCAAGCTGCTGGGCCGCCTTGTCCCTTGATTTTTCCGGCTTTACGGTCGATATCCCGTAAACTTCCAACCGCAACAACTTCGCCGAGGCTTGGCATGCCCGACGATAAGACCGATCCGCGTGAGGCCAACGAGGATCAGGCGAAAGCCGCCGATTCCCCCAAGGCCGACAAACAAGACGCAGGCGCCGAGCCCATCGCTCAGCCTGCCGCCGATCTCGACGCGCTGCTCGCCGAGAACGCCGAGATGCGCGACCGGCTGCTCAGGACCATGGCCGAGATGGAGAATCTGCGCCGCCGCACCGAGCGAGAGAAGTCCGACACCGCGCGCTATGCCATCTCCAATTTCGCGCGCGACGTGCTGACGGTCGGCGACAATCTCAAGCGCACGATCGATCACGTGCCGGCCGAGGCCGCGGCGCAAGACCCGGCCCTGAAGAGCTTTCTCGAAGGGGTCGAGCTTACCGAGCGCGAACTGTTGAACGTGCTCGAGCGGCATGGCGTGAGCCGCATCGACCCGCTCGGCCAGCGCTTCGACCCGAACTGCCATCAGGCCATGTACGAGGTGCAGAACGCCGACGTGCCCGAGGGCACGGTGGTCGACGTCATGCAGTCCGGCTACGTGATCGGCGACCGCTGTCTCAGGCCGGCGCTGGTCGCCGTCGCCAAAGGCGGGGCGAAACCGGCCAAGCCGCAGAGCGGCAATGGCGCTCCGCCGCGCAAGGCGGCCAACGACGATTTTCCCGAAGACTCCGAGAGCGACTGACCGTTGCTCATTTCGGCAAGGTCACGCGCCGCAGAGTGAGATTGAAGCGGCCGCCTTCAGACAGCAGGTCGGACGTGCCGGACAGGATGCGGTCGATGCCGTGATAAGCAAGCCGATCCTCGCCGCCCAGCACCATCACATCGCCGGAGCTCAATTCAACATTCTTGGCCGGGCCTTTGCGCGATCTTCCACCCACGCGGAAAATACCCGTATCGCCAAGCGACACCGAGAGCACGGGCGCCGAGAAATCCTCCTCGTCCCGGTCCTGATGCAAGCCCATCTTGGCGTCGCCCGCGTAATAGTTGACGAGGCAAGCCTCGGGCGGAAGGGGGTAGTCGGACATTTCGGTCCAGAGATCGAGCAGCATCGGCGGCATCGGCGGCCAAGGCTTTCCCGTCACCGGATGGGTCGTCTGGTAGCGATAGCCGCGCTCCTTGTCGGTCACCCAGCCGAGCGGGCCGCAATTGGTCATGCGCACCGACATCGGCTTGCCCGAGCGGGGCATGGTCGGGGTGAACAGCGGCGCCACGGCGATGATACCCCGCAACGCGGCCAAAAGCGCGCTTTGCGCCGCCCGATCCAGCCGTTGCGGAAAATAGTGCATGCCGCCTTTGCTCGACCTCAACCCTGCCTTACCTTCTCCGGTAATATCCATATAGGCATCAGCGGCGAACCAGGAGACGAGGCCGGTGGCGGCACCAGCGCAGAAAGCCAATCCCGACGGTTACGGGCACAACCGTGACCCGAACGAGTATCAGCGCCTGCGCGAGCAAGCCTTGATGTGGCAGCGGGCGAGCGAGGAGGTGCTCGACCGCATCGGACTGAAGCCCGGCATGAGCTGCCTCGACGTTGGCGCGGGGCCAGGCGCGGTGATGCGGCTGCTGGCCGATCGGGTCGGGCCCGAGGGGCGCGTGACCGGCATCGAGATCGACGGCGCGCTCGGCGCCCAGGCGCTTGCCGACCTTCGCGCCCAGGGGGGCGCCGGGTTCGAGTTCGTCACCGCCGACGTGCGCGAGCTCGACCAAGTTCCGGGCGGTCCCTTCGACCTAACCTATTGCCGGCTGTTCCTGATGCATATGCCGGACCCGGTAGCGGTGCTGGAGAAGATGCTGCTCTGGACCAAGCCGGGCGGCACCGTGGCCGCCCAGGAGTTCGACTTCGGGGCCATCGCGGTCGAGCCGCTCTGCCCGCCGATGGCAGAGTTCAATCGCCTGTTCGAGGGGGTGTTCAGAGGACACGGCCGCAATTTGCGGGCAGGGCGCCAATTGCCCGCGCAGTTCGAAGCTGCGGGCCTCGGGCTGCCTGACGGCACCAATGCCGAAGCCAAGTTCCTGCCGCTTAGCGGCATCGCCCAAATGTTGATCGGCGTTTACCAAGGGCTGTTCGGGGCCGGGGCCGAACTTGGCATCGCCGATCCTGCGCGAGCCGAGGCGTTCAAGGCTGATATCGCCGAGGCCGCCGCCGACGGACGCTATTACTGCCTCACCCCGATCCTGGTCGGCGCTTGGAAGCGCGTCGCGTGACGAGCCGGTTCGGAGCGTCCTGGCGAACCTCGCTTCTCCTTGCGGGTCATAGGCTTGCCTCCTATATAACCGCGGAACCCCGCCGGATGAGTCGGCGGGCGCGCCGAATAGTGGGGACCGACGCCAAGCCTAGCGCTGAAATCGCGGGTGCCGCTCCAGGGCCCGGACGGTCTGCCAGAAAGAGAGGTTCGTAATGGCGAAAGTGATCGGAATCGATCTCGGCACTACCAATTCCTGCGTCGCCGTGATGGAGGGGAAGAATCCCAAGGTCATCGAGAATGCCGAAGGCATGCGCACCACGCCCTCGATGGTGGCCTTCACCGACGACGGTGAGGTCCTGGTCGGCCTTCCAGCCAAGCGACAAGCCGTCACGAATCCCGAGAACACGTTTTTCGCCATCAAGCGCCTGATCGGCCGCCGCTGGGACGACCCGATGGTCGAGAAGGACAAGAAGCTCGTCCCCTACAAGCTCGTCAAAGCCGGAAACGGCGACGCCTGGGTCGAGTCCCACGGCAAGCAATATTCTCCTTCGCAGATTTCCGCCTTCATCCTGCAAAAGATGAAGGAGACCGCCGAAGCCCATCTCGGCCAAAAGGTCGAGCAGGCGGTCATCACCGTCCCCGCTTATTTCAACGACGCCCAGCGCCAGGCGACCAAGGACGCCGGCAAGATCGCCGGGCTCGAAGTCCTGCGCATCATCAACGAGCCGACCGCTGCCGCGCTCGCCTACGGGCTCGACAAGAAGGAAGGCAAGACCATCGCCGTCTATGACCTCGGCGGCGGCACTTTCGACATCTCGATCCTCGAGATCGGCGACGGCGTGTTCGAAGTAAAGTCGACCAACGGCGATACGTTCCTTGGCGGCGAAGACTTCGACATGCGGATCGTCGATTACCTCGCCAACGAATTCAAGAAAGAGAGCGGCATCGATCTGCGCGGCGACAAGCTCGCGCTCCAGCGCCTGAAGGAGGCGGCGGAGAAGGCTAAGATCGAGCTGTCATCGACAACGCAGACCGAAATCAATCTGCCGTTCATCACGGCCGACCAGTCAGGCCCGAAACATCTCACCATGAAGCTCACGCGGGCGAAGCTCGAGAGCCTGGTGGACGACCTTATCCAGAAGACTGTCGGCCCCTGCCAGAACGCGCTCAAAGACGCCGGGCTGAAGTCGGCCGAGATCGAGGAAGTGGTGCTGGTCGGCGGCATGACGCGCATGCCCAAGGTGGTCGAGACGGTGAAGAACTTCTTCGGCCGCGAGCCGCATAAGGGCGTGAACCCCGACGAGGTGGTGGCCATCGGCGCCGCCATCCAGGCCGGCGTGCTGCAGGGCGACGTCAAGGACGTGCTGCTGCTCGATGTCACCCCGCTCTCGCTCGGCATCGAGACGTTGGGCGGCGTGTTCACCCGGCTGATCGACCGCAACACCACGATCCCGACCAAGAAGAGCCAGGTGTTCTCAACCGCCGAGGACAATCAGAACGCCGTCACCATTCGCGTGTTCCAGGGCGAGCGCGAGATGGCGGCGGATAACAAGCTGCTCGGTCAGTTCGATCTCGTCGGCATTCCGCCGGCCCCCCGCGGCGTGCCCCAGATCGAGGTGACCTTCGACATCGACGCCAACGGAATCGTCAATGTCTCGGCCAGCGACAAGGCCACCGGCAAGGAGCAGTCGATCCGCATCCAGGCCTCCGGCGGCCTGACCGAGGCCGATATCGATCGGATGGTCAAGGAAGCCGAGAGCCACGCCGAGGAAGACAAGAAGCGCCGCGAGCTGGTCGAAGTCAGGAACCAGGCCGAGGCGCTGATCCACTCGACGGAGCGCATGCTGAAGGAGTTCGGCGACAAGGTTGCCGCCGGCGACAAGGCACTGGTGGAGACGGCGCTCAACGACCTCAAATCCGCGACCCAGAGCGAGGACAAGGACGCCATCAAGCAGAAGATCGATGCGCTCGCCCAGGCCTCGATGAAGCTCGGCGAGGCGATGTACCAGGCCAGCCAGGGCCAAGGCGGCGCGGCAGGCGGCGGACCGTCTGACGCCGCCGGCGGACCGGACGACAAGGTGGTCGACGTCGACTTCGAGGAAGTCAAGGACGACGACAGCAAGAAGTCAGCGTAACCCAGAGTCGATGGTGTTGGCGCCGGAACCGACCCCGGCGCCGAAGCCCAACAGAAGAGGCTTAAGCGCCGCCACGCGACGGCGGAGCAAAGGGCCGGAGGGGCGATGAAACGGTGCTACTACGACGTGCTCGGCGTATCGCGCGGCGCTCGCGACAGCGAGGTCAAAGCCGCGTTTCGCCGCTTGGCCAAAGAGTGTCACCCCGACAGCTGCAACGGCGACCCGGGCGCCGAGAAGCGTTTCAAAGAACTCAACGAAGCCTATGAGGCGCTGAAGGATCCGCAGCGCCGGGCGGCCTATGACCGCTTCGGCCACGCCGCCTTCGAGAGCGGCCTCGGCGGAGGCGGAGGTCACGGCTTCGGCGCCGATTTCTCGGCGTCGATGTCGGCGATGTTCGACGATCTGTTCGGCGAGTTCATGGGCCAGCGCCGCCCGCGCCAGCGCTCGGCACGCGAGCGCGGCTCGGATCTCCGCTACAACATGGAGATCACGCTGAGCGAGGCCTATCAAGGCAAGACCGCGCAGATCCGCGTGCCGACATCGGTGACCTGCGAGGCCTGTTCGGGCTCCGGTGCCAAGGCGGGCACCGCGCCCACCACCTGCCGGACCTGCGGCGGCATCGGCAAGGTGCGCGCGACCCAGGGCTTCTTCACCATCGAGCGCACCTGTCCCTCCTGCCAGGGACGCGGCGAAACCATCGAGACACCCTGTCCGTCCTGCAACGGCGCAGGCCGCGTCACCCGCGAGCGCACATTGTCGGTCACCATTCCGGTCGGCGTGGAGGACGGCACCCGCATCAGGCTGGCCGGCGAAGGCGAGGCGGGATTGCGCGGCGGACCGCCGGGCGATCTGTACATCTTCCTGTCGATCAAACCGCATGAATTCTTCCAGCGCGACGGCGCCGATCTGTTCTGCCGGGTGCCGATCGCCATGACCACCGCCGCGCTCGGCGGCCAGATCGAGGTGCCGACCATCGACGGCGGCAGGACACGGGTAAAAATTCCGGAAGGCAGCGAGAGCGGCAAGCAGTTCCGCCTCAAGGCGAAGGGCATGCCGGTGCTGCGCTCCAAGCAGCAGGGCGATCTCTATATCCAGGTCGAGGTCGAGACGCCGAAGAACCTGTCGCGCAAGCAGCGCGATCTGCTCAAGGCCTTCGAGGACGCCTCCAGCGCGAGCACGAACCCGGCTTCCACCGGCTTCTTCGCCAGGGTCAAGGAATTCTTCGAAGGCATCCGCGAGTAGCGTCTATTCTTTCCCCGGCTCTTTAACTTAAAGTTGGCCGAGCCTATCCCTCGCAAGGAGCCCGACGATGCGCCTTCTGTTCTTCGCCGGCAGCGCGCGAGAAGGATCGTTCAACAAGAAGCTCGCCGCACTTGCCCACCACATCGCCGAAGCCAACGGCATCGAGGCGGTACTGGTCGACCTCAAGGACTATCCGATGCCGATCTATAACGGCGATCTGGAAGCGGCCGAGGGACCGCCGGAGCGGGCGCGCGCCTTCAAGGCGCTGCTCGGCGAATATCAGGGCGTGTTCATCGCCAGCCCCGAATATAATTCCTCGGTGACGCCGCTCCTGAAGAACACGCTCGACTGGGTGACCCGGGTGCGCGCCAAGGGCGAGAGCGGGCTTGAAGTGTTCAAGACACGCGTGTTCGCCATCTCGGGCGCCTCGCCGGGCTATTACGGGACGATGCGGAGCCTGCTGCATCTTCGCCAGATCCTCGAAATCGGCACGGGCGCGACCGTCATCCCGCAACAGATCGCCTTGCCGCGGGCCATGGGGGCCTTCGAGGAAGACGGCAGCCTCAAGGACAAGGTGCAGCAAAATCTCTGCAAGAGTGTGGTCGAGGCGCTTGCCGTCGCCGCGCGGAAATTCGCCTGATGCTCCCCCGCGACCGGCTCATCGTGGCGCTCGACGTGCCAAGCGTCGAAGAGGCGCGCGCGCTGGTCGACAAGCTCGGCGATAGTGTCGGCGTTTACAAGATCGGCCTCGAGCTTTTGTTCTCCGGCGGGTTCGAACTGGCGCAGGAGCTGGCGCAGCACGACCGACCGGTGTTCGTCGACGCCAAGCTGCTCGACATCGAGGCGACGGTGGAGCGCGCCACGGCCGCGATCGCCCGTATGGGGGTCGAATTCCTCACTGTGCACGCGCTCGACGCTAAGACGCTCGACGCGGCGGTGCGCGGGCGTGAGGGCACGAAGCTCAAGCTTCTGGGTGTGACAGTCCTCACCAACCTTGATCGCGATGACCTCAAAGAGCAGGGGATTGACCGGCCGCCGCTTGAGCTTGCGATCTATCGCGCCATGCTCGCTCAGGAAGCGGGCTTCGAAGGAGTGGTGGCGTCGGCGCAGGAAGCGGCCGGGCTTCGGGAGGCGCTAGGCCCCGGCGTCTTGATCATCACCCCCGGCATCAGACCCAAGGGGTCCAAGGCGAACGATCAGGCGCGCGTCATGACGCCGGCGGAAGCCATTAGAGCGGGCGCTGATTATCTCGTGGTCGGGCGTCCGATCACCCGCGCGCCAGACCCCCGCGCCGCCGCGGACGCCATCGTGGGGGAAATCGCCGCGGCGCTAGCCGGGTAGCGCGACAAGGCGGGCTGCGATCAACCGCGCAAGCGTCTCCGGATCGCCTTCGACCAGGATCTGCTTCATCCGCGACTTGCCGCCTTGCGCTACCGACACGGCGCTCGGCGGCAGCTTCAGCCAGCGCGCCACCAGGCGTGCCAACGCCTGATTGGCGCGGCCGCCCTCGGGGAGCGCCCGCACGCGCGCCTTCAGCACGGTCTCGCCGCTGAACGCCTCGATGCCGACGATCTCGTCATGGGCCGATTTTGGCGTCAGCCTGACCGGCAACATCACGCCTTCATTCACAGTGCGAAGATGGAGCTTGCGACTTGCGACGGTCAAAAGGTGGGAGTTGGTTGGAAGGCTGGCGCGATCCAGCCGAGCAGCACGACGTTGATGATAAACAATAAGATCAGGATAAGGATGACGGGCGAGATGTCGATGCCTCCGAGATTAGGAATGAAGCTCCTGATCGGCCGAAGCGCGGGCTCGGTCAACCGGTAGAGCATGTCCGCGACCGAGTAGACAAAGCGGTTCGAGGTGTTGACCACATTGAAGGCGATCAACCAACTCAAGATCGCGCTGGCAATGATCACCCAGATATAGAGTTGGATGACATAGACGATGAAATTGATCAAAGGCACCATCAAGACCTCCTCTTCCGGCCCGTCACATGTAGCGGAGGGGCAGCGAAAAGGGCAAGGGGAGTGAGCAAGGCGGGCTCGGGGTAATCTCTCAGTTTGAAGCGATCTTGATCGTGGCTCGCGATCGGAGCCAGTGGCGCAAGATATCCACCATGAACCAAACCGCTTGCGGAAGCGCATACGCACCGGCAGCTTGCAGGCCAGCAAATGCGCCGCCATCTGCGATTCCCAAGCCGCCGATAAAGGTCGCGACTAACCATGAAAGAGGTGGACGATGACAAGGCGCGTAAACCGCCCTGCCATGATCGTGTCGCCCACAGGAGCAGTCGGCTTACAAGAAAAGTTGGGATCAAGGCGCCCAGGAAAAACCCAATCGGGTACATTTCCGTCCCCTCCGGTTCACGTTCTTCCGCAAACTCCTATATGCTTACCGGACGGCAGGACTGATTGCATGCCCAAAGGCCCCTGCTTGGGCCCTTGGCTTGACAGGCCCGAAGGCCAATCCCTAAATGCCTCGATCTATGGGGCCGTAGCTCAGTTGGGAGAGCGCAGCAATCGCACTGCTGAGGTCACCGGTTCGATCCCGGTCGGCTCCACCAGCCTTCGCAGCTTATCGAGCGAAGCGAGATTAGCGAGAAGGCTGTCACGCCGTCGTTCCGCAGGGACGAAGGCGGACTGGTCGCTGCTACGGCTCGGCGAGCCGGAGCGCGTCCGTTTCTGACAGCGAGTGTCCGCCGCAAGCAAGGCGCGAGGGCAGCTATTTGGACAGCTTGCCCAGGCTGCCTTTGTTCGCTTCCAGGACCTTCACCAGAATGTCCAGTTCGTCGTTGCTTGCCAAGCGAGCCGAAACCTCGAGCGCGCCGGGCACCAGCGCTATGCGATAGCCGGTACTTCCCGTCGCTCCCGATCCCGTTGCGGTCACGCTTTCCTTTGCCGCTGTATTGTCGCTCATAGCCTTTGCCCTTCGCGAAACCATCCCAAGAGGGTCGGCGACTATGGTTAACAAAAGGTGTTGCGGGGGGCTGCTCGCGCTCGATCGCCAAGCGCCTGGCTGGACCACAATGCGGCGTGGGGGGTCAGGCCGACAGGCCGGGACCGTCGCCCGAATGGGCGTCGATCGGGACGCGGCCATTGGCGGTGTTCGGCGCGCTCGACAGGCGCGGCATCTGCAGATTGCCTTCGGCGTCGCGCAC
>Ga0299914_10003333_pt1 | contig 11328 bp, 6 predicted proteins | sample RVTome_10_FD_201361 | JGI IMG/M metagenome (GOLD analysis project Ga0299914, IMG submission 201361) | Soil microbial communities from uranium-contaminated site in the Upper Colorado River Basin, Wyoming, United States - RVT153D57 (version 2) ... | reverse complement strand
GATCAACGAGGACGCCGCGAAGCTCAAGGTCCTGGTCTCGATCTTCGGCCGCGAGACCCCGGTCGAGGTCGGCTACGACCAGGTAAAGAAGATCTGAGCGATGGAATCGCTCAGATCTTCTGGTCCGATGAGGGGCCGCAGCCCCGAAACCAGCATGTAAGGCCGGCAAGGCCGGCCGCAAGAGATGCTGGTCCGATGAGGGGCCGCAGCCCCGAAACCAGCATGTAAGGCCGGCAAGGCCGGCCGCAAGAGATGAGGGGCGGCCCTGGATTGCACGGTTGTAGTTGCTGTCACCACCTCAATGCTGAGGAGCGGGTCGACGCGGGCGTCGTCATCTCACCAGCGCCCTCCTTGTATCCTCGGCGACCGCCATGGCGAAGAAGCTCCTGACGATGATCAAGCTCCAGATCCCGGCGGGCGCCGCGAACCCGGCGCCGCCGGTCGGCCCCGCGCTCGGCCAGCACGGCGTCAACATCATGGAGTTCTGCAAGGCGTTCAACGCCCAGACGCAGCAGGACGCCGGAACGATCATCCCGGTCGAGATCACCGTCTACGAGGACCGCTCGTTCGACTTCATCACGAAGACGCCGCCGGCCGCGGTGCTGATCAAGGAGGCGGCGTCGATCGACAAGGGGTCCGGCGAGCCGAATCGCGAGAAGGTCGGCCGGATCACCGCCGACCAGGTACGCCAGATCGCCGAGCGCAAGATGCCCGACCTGAACGCCAACGACATCGACGCGGCGTCGAAGATCATCGCCGGGACCGCCCGCTCGATGGGGGTCGAAGTCGACGGACTGGAGGCTTGATGTCCGAGCACGGAGACCGCCGACTCCGTCGCCCCCGGACGCGAAGCGGAGGAGGCGACGGGCGATGACGCACGGAAAGAGGTTCAGGAACGCGCGCGAGAAGATCGACCGCACGCGTCGCTACCCGCCCGCCGAGGCGATCGCCCTGGTCAAGGAGACCGCGAGCACCAAGTTCGACGAGACGGTCGAGGTCCACATGCGCCTCGGGGTCAACGTCCGCCACGCCGAGGAGCAGCTCCGCGGCACGCTCGCGCTGCCGAACGGACTCGGCAAGGACATCACCGTGGCGGTCTTCGCCGAGGGCGACGCCGCTCGGGCCGCCAACGAGGCCGGAGCGGATTTCGTCGGCGCGCAGGAGCTCGCCGACCGCGTCGAGGCCGGCTGGACGGACTTCGACGTCGCGATCGCGACGCCCGCGCTGATGGGCCCGGTCGTCTCGAAGCTCGGCCGCATCCTCGGCCCCCAGGGCAAGATGCCGAACCCGAAGGTGGGGACGGTCACCGACGACGTCGCCAAGGCAGTCGGCGAGGCGAAGGCCGGCAAGATCGAGTACCGCACCGATCGCCAGGGCGTGGTCCACCTCGCGATCGGCAAGGCGAGCTTCGACCCCCAGGCCCTGCTCGCCAACTATGCCGCCGTGGTCGACGAGATCATGCGTGCGAAGCCGGCCGCCGCCAAGGGCCGCTACATCCTCTCGATCACCCTGGCGACGACGATGGGGCCCGGCGTCCCCGTCGATACCTCGCGCACCCGCGAGTCGGAGATCGTCGCCGATGCAGTCGACGCCGGGGCTCCCGAGCCCGAGCCCGCCCCCGCGTAGGCTGCTAGCATCGCGCTCCGACAACCCGCCGAAGACCGTCGGCGGGGCCCGCTTCGGTAGCGGGCCCGGAAGCCCGGCGCAGGTGAGGATCGAGACCACGCCCTCTCGAGCCTGCCTGCGTGCAGGCTCGTCTCGTTCGGCGGTCGAAGGCGGAGCCCCCGACGACCGGAACCGAAGATGAACAGAGACGAGAAGGCAGCGGAAGTGGCAGAGCTCAGCGACCGCCTCAGGGAGGTCGAGTCGATCTTCGCGATCGACTATCGCGGGATCAGCGTCTCGGGCTCCGCCGAGCTGCGCCGCAAGCTCGCCGAGGCCGACGCGGTGTTCAAGGTGGTCAAGAACCGGCTCGCCAAGCGCGCCGCGGCCGATGCCGGGGCGGAGGGCATCGAGGCGCTGCTGACCGGACCGACGGCACTGACCCTGATCCGCGGCGATGCGGTGATCGCGGCGAAGGCGATCTCGACCTTCGCCCGCGAGAACGAGGTGCTCGAGTTCAAGGGCGGGCTGATGGACGGCCAGCCGCTCGACTCCGACGGCTTTCAGGCGATCGCCCGTCTGCCGGGCCGCGAGGTCCTCCACGGGCAGCTCGTCGGGATCGCCGCCAGCCCGATCACCGGGCTCGCGCGCGGACTCGGCTCGATGCTCTCGGGGCTCGCGGTCGCCCTCGGCCAGATCCACGAGCAGGGCCTCGTCGGCGGCGATGCGCCGGCCGACGAAGCAGTCGCCGAGCAGACGCCGACCGGGGAGCCCGCGGCCGGGCAGGCTCCGGTCGAGGAGCCCGCGGCCGAGGAACCTGCGGCCGAGGAGACGCCCGCCGGCGAGCCTGCGACCGAGGACGAACCGGCCGCCGACAAGGGCCCGGTCGCCGAGCGGTCAGAGGGCGAAGAGACTTCGGACGAAGACGAAGCGGAGGGCGCCGAGGCGCCCGCCGACGAAGCTGAAGGCAGTGACGACGAGGGATCCCCGCAGGAGGCCGAGGCAGGCGATGCGACGGGCGACCCCGAAAGCGAGGAAGCAAGTGGCTAGCAAGATCACGACCGAGGAATGGATCGAGGAGCTGAAGGGCATCTCCGTGCTCGAGCTCTCCGAGCGGATCAAGGCGCTCGAGGAGGAGTTCGGGGTCTCGGCGACCGCGGTCGCCGCGGCTGCCCCCGCCGCGGGCGCTCCGGCAGCCGGCGAGGACGGCGCCGGCGAGGAGTCGAGCACCGTCGACGTCGTGCTGACCGCGGCCGGGGACAAGAAGATCCAGGTGATCAAGGCCGTCCGCGCGGCGACCGGTCTCGGCCTCAAGGAGGCGAAGGCCCTCGTCGACGGCGCTCCGAACCCGGTCAAGGAGGGCATCGAGCGCGACGAAGGCGACAAGCTCAAGTCCGAGCTCGAAGAGGCCGGCGGCTCGGTCGAGCTGAAGTAACCTGGCCACACCGCACGCGGAGGTCGTCGACCTCGGGTCGCTCAATCGTTCCCGGCCTTGAATCGGTCCGGGACGATGTGTTATCTTTGAGCGTCGCGCGTCGCAACCCCGCTGCCCGAATCTGCCGCGCGGATTTCATCATCCGTTCTCACCCGACCACTGAGGAGTCGCCCAGTTGGCCAGATCGCACGCTGTCCCCGTTGCCCGGAGGTCCTTCTCCCGTCTCCCGAAGCCGTTTGACGTACCGCACCTGATCGACATCCAGCGCCGCTCGTTCGCGGCGCTGACCGACCCCAAGACCGGTCTGCTCCGGGAGACGATCGACGACATCTCGCCGATCGAGGACTACACCGGCAATCTCGCGATCGCCTTCGGCGACTTCAAGTTCGAGGAGCCGACGCACTCGATCGCCGAGTGCCGCGAGAAGGACATCACCTACTCGCGGCCGCTGAACGTCACCGTCGCGTTCCAGAACCGCGAGACCGGGGAGATCCGCGAGCAGACGGTCTTCCTCGGCGACTTCCCGTGGATGACCGACCGCGGCACGTTCATCATCAACGGCACCGAGCGGGTCGTCGTCACCCAGCTCGTGCGTTCGCCGGGCGCCTACGTGATGGAGCCGAAGGACCGCGAGAAGCAGGTCTTCATCGCCAACCTGATGCCGTCGCGCGGCTCATGGCTCGAGCTCGAGATCGACAAGAAGGGCCGCGTCTACGCCCGCATCGACCGCAAGCGCAAGCTCCCGGTCACCGTGCTCCTGCGCTCGATGGGCTTCGTCACCGACGAGGAGATCCTCAAGCTGTTCGACAACTCGGTCTACATCCGGCAGACGATCGAGGCCGACACCGAGCCGACCAAGACCGAAGAGGGCGCGCTGATCGAGCTGTTCAAGAAGCAGCGGCCCGGCGAGCCGCCGTCGGTCGACGCCGCGAAGTCGCTCGTCGAGCAGCTCTTCTTCGATCCCAAGCGCTACGACCTGACGCGCGTCGGCCGCTACAAGCTCAACGCCCGCCTCGACCTCGACATCGACCTCGACACGCGGACGCTGACCCGCGACGACATCGTCGCCCTGATCAAGGAGCTCGTCAGCCTGCCGACGCTGCTCGGCGTCCCCGAGGACATCGATCCCGAGAACCCGATCAAGGACTACGCCGCCGAGGCGCTCAGCTACCCGCGCGACCCGGTCTCCGACCACCTCGACGAGTACGAGCACTTCGGCAACCGCCGCCTGCGCACCGTCGGCGAGCTGATCCAGGACGCGTTCCGGGTCGGGCTCTACCGCATGGAGCGGGTCGTCCGCGAGCGGCTGACGACCGAGGATGCCGACGCGATCACCCCGCAGACGATCATCAACATCCGCCCGGTGGTCGCGGCGCTGAAGGAGTTCTTCGGCTCCTCGCAGCTGTCGCAGTTCATGGACCAGACGAACTCGCTCTCCGGGCTCAGGCACCGGCGCCGCCTGTCGGCGCTCGGCGCCGGCGGGCTGACCCGGGAGCGGGCGCCGATCGAGGTCCGCGACGTCCATCCGACGCACTACGGGCGGATGTGCCCGATCGAGACCCCGGAGGGCCCGAACATCGGCCTGATCGGCTCCCTGTCGTCGTACGCGCAGGTCTCCGAGCACGGCTTCGTCACCACCCCCTACCGGGTCGTCGAGGACGGCGTCGTCAGCGACGAGATCGTCCATTTCGACGCCACGCAGGAAGAGGAGATGGTGATCGCCCAGGCGAACGCCGAGATCGACACGAAGACGAGGAAGCTCAAGGGCCCGCAGGTGCTCTGCCGGGCGCGCGACGGCGAGGTCGTCGCGGTGACCCCGAAGCAGGTCGACCTGATGGACGTCTCCCCGACCCAGATCTGGTCGGTTACGACGGCCCTGATCCCGTTCCTCGAGCACGACGACGCCAACCGCGCCCTCATGGGTTCGAACATGCAGGCCCAGGCGGTGCCGCTGCTGCGACCCGAGGCGCCGTTGATCGGGACCGGGATGGAGCGTCGCGTTGCGGTCGACACCGGCGACGTGGTCGTCGCCACCGCCGCCGGCGAGGTCTCCTACGTCGACGCCGAGAAGGTCGTCGTCACGCGGGGTTCGAAGAAGGACGAGTACGGGCTGGAGAAGTTCCAGCGCTCGAACCAGGGCACGATCATGCATCAGGCGCCGGTGGTCTCGGTCGGCCAGAAGATCTCCGAGGGCGACGTGCTCGCCGACGGCTCCTCGACCGCCGGCGGCGAGATCGCGCTCGGCAAGAACTGCCTCGTCGCCTTCATGTCCTGGGAGGGCTACAACTTCGAGGACGCGATCATCATCTCGCAGCGGCTGGTCAAGGACGACGAGCTGACCTCGATCCACATCGAGGAGTACGAGATCGACGCGCGGACGACGAAGCTCGGCGACGAGGAGATCACCCGCGACATTCCGAACCGCTCTGAAGAGTCGCTGCGCAATCTCGACGAGCGCGGCATCGTCCGCATCGGTGCGGAGGTCCAGGCGGGCGACCTGCTGGTCGGCAAGGTGACGCCGAAGGGTGAGACCGAGCTCACCGCGGAGGAGAAGCTGATCCGCGCGATCTTCAAGGAGAAGGCGCGCGAGGTTCGCGACACGTCGCTCAAGGTGCCGCACGGCGAGGGCGGGGTGGTGATCGACGTGCTCACCTTCGACCGCGACGCCGGCGACGACCTGCCGCCCGGGGTCAACAGCCTTGTCCGGGTCTACGTCGCTACGAAGCGCAAGATCGCCGAGGGCGACAAGCTCGCCGGCCGCCACGGAAACAAGGGCGTGATCTCGCGGGTCGTCCCCGAGGAGGACATGCCGTTCCTCGCCGACGGGACCCCGATCGACGTCATCCTCAACCCGCTCGGCGTCCCGAGCCGGATGAACATCGGCCAGGTGCTCGAGACGCACCTCGGCTGGGTCGCGGCGAACGGCTGGTACGACGACGGGTCGGAGGCCTACAAGCAGGTGGAGCAGAACGGCGGCAAGGTCAACGTCGCGACGTCGGTGTTCGACGGCGCGACGATCGAGGACGTCGACGAGGCGCTGGTCCGCTGGCAGGACGAGAACGCCGAGCGGGGGATCGACCTCGGGATCGACCGGCGCGCGCGCGCCGGCAATCGCGCCTCGGGCTCGGTGCAGCTCTACAGCGGTCGCACCGGCGAGCCGTACGAGGGCAAGGTCACCGTCGGCTACATGTACATCCTCAAGCTCCTCCACCTCGTCGACGACAAGATCCATGCTCGCTCGACCGGTCCCTACTCGCTCGTCACCCAGCAGCCGCTGGGCGGCAAGGCGCAGTTCGGCGGCCAGCGATTCGGCGAGATGGAGGTCTGGGCGCTCGAGGCGTACGGCGCCGCCTACACGCTTCAGGAGATGCTGACCGTGAAGTCCGACGACACCGTCGGCCGGGTCAAGGCCTACGAGGCGATCGTCAAGGGGGAGAACATCCCCGAGCCGTCCGTACCCGAGTCGTTCAAGGTCCTGCTGAAGGAGATCCAGAGCCTCGGGCTCGACGCCAACCTCGTCGCCGAGGAGGGGGCCGTCGACCTCGCCGAGGAGGACGACGAGCTGCTCCGCGCCGCCGAGGAGCTCGGGATCGACCTCTCGGGCGTCCGCGCCGAGAGCGGCGGCGACGGAGCCGCCGACGAGCGGGAGGAGCAGGTCGTCGCGGAGGGCGATGGCGGCACGAACGGCGCCGGAGCGGAATCAGGGGCCACCGAGTCAGAGGCCAAGGTAGAGGAGTAGCGCGAACCACATGGACATCAACAACTTCGACGCGATCGAGATCGGGCTCACCCCGAGCAAGAAGATCCGCAGCTGGAGCCACGGTGAGGTCACGAAGCCGGAGACGATCAACTACCGGACGCTGAAGCCCGAGAAGGACGGGCTCTTCTGCGAGCGCATCTTCGGTCCGACCAAGGACTGGGAGTGCTACTGCGGCAAGTACAAGCGGGTCCGCTACAAGGGCATCGTCTGCGAGCGGTGCGGGGTCGAGGTCACGCGGTCGAAGGTCCGGCGTGAGCGCATGGGCCACATCGACCTCGCGGCCCCGGTCTCCCACATCTGGTTCTTCAAGGGCGTTCCGAGCCGGATCGGCTACCTGATCGACATGGCGCCGAAGGAGCTCGAGAAGGTGCTCTACTTCGCCGCCTCGATCATCACCTGGGTCGACGAGGAGGCGCGCCAGAAGGACCTCGGCAAGCTCGAGAAGGAGGTCCAGAAGGTCCTCGACGGCTACACGGCCGAGAAGGAGCAGCGCATCCAGGAGCTCTCCGAGTCGCTCGAGCGCCGGGTGGCGTGGCTCGAGGGGGAGGGCTCCCAGGAGAAGTTCTCGCCCGACGACGAGCTCTGGGCGGAGGGCCTCGGGCTCGACCTGACCCCGAAGAAGCTCGAGGACTCCGAGCGCCAGAAGCTCGTCCGCGACACCCGCAAGTCGGTCGAGGCGGAGATCGCCGACACCGAGGCCTACCTCGACGATGCCGCCGAGCGGATGGAGGAGGTCTGGCGGATCTTCCAGGAGATGAAGGTCAAGGACGTCGTCAACGACGAGGCCGTCTTCCGCGAGCTCAAGGACCGCTTCGGCTCGCCGTTCGGCTGGGGCGAGTACTTCCGCGGCGGGATGGGCGCGGAGGCGATCCGCGATCTGCTCGAGCAGGTGAACCTCGAGGCCGAGTGCGAGGAGCTCGAGCAGACCATCAACACCTCGAAGGGCCAGAAGCAGGCGCGCGCCGTGAAGCGGCTCAAGGTCGCCTCCGCCTTCCTGAACTCGAGCAACAAGCCCGAGTGGATGGTGCTCGACGCCGTTCCGGTGATCCCGCCGGAGCTGCGGCCGATGGTCCAGCTCGACGGCGGCCGGTTCGCGACCTCCGACCTCAACGACCTCTACCGGCGGGTGATCAACCGCAACAACCGACTCAAGCGCCTGCTCGACCTCGGCGCGCCCGAGATCATCGTCAACAACGAGAAGCGGATGCTCCAGGAGTCGGTCGACGCGCTGTTCGACAACGGTCGCCGCGGCCGGCCGGTCACCGGCCCGGGCAATCGCGCGCTGAAGTCGCTCTCGGACATGCTCAAGGGCAAGCAGGGCCGTTTCCGCCAGAACCTGCTCGGAAAGCGGGTCGACTACTCGGGCCGCTCGGTGATCGTCGCCGGCCCCAGCCTGCGCCTGCACCAGTGCGGCCTGCCGAAGCTGATGGCCCTGGAGCTGTTCAAGCCGTTCATCATGGCGCGGCTCGTCGAGCGCAAGGCGGTGCAGAACATCAAGGCGGCCAAGAAGATGGTCGACTCGATGATCCCCGAGGTCTGGGACGTCCTCGAGGATGTGATCTCCGAGCACCCGGTGCTGCTCAACCGCGCCCCGACGCTTCACCGCCTCGGGATCCAGGCGTTCGAGCCGGTGCTCGTCGAGGGCAAGGCGATCCAGATCCACCCGCTGGTCTGCCACGCGTTCAACGCCGACTTCGACGGCGACCAGATGGCGGTCCACGTTCCGCTGTCGGCCGAGGCGCAGGCGGAGGCGCGGATCCTGATGCTGTCCTCGAACAACATCTTGAGCCCGGCCCACGGCGAGCCGCTGGCGACGCCGAGCCAGGACATGGTGCTCGGGATCTACTACCTGACCTACGGGCGGGCCGGCGACGAACTCGAGCAGCTCAACGAGGCGCTCAAGGCCGGCAAGTGGGACGATGCGAACGGCGCCCGGCCCCACACCTTCCGCTCCGCCCAGGAGGCCGAGCTCGCCTACGAGAACGGCATCGTCACCCTGCACGACTACGCCGAGTCCCGTCGCCGCGGCCACGAGCACTTCCTGACCACCGTCGGGAGGATCATCTTCAACGACCGGGTCGAGCGGGCGCTCGCCGAGGCCCTGGGCGACGACTGGGATCCGGAGAGCTACCGGTTCGTCAACTGGTCGCTGAAGAAGCGCGATGCGAATGAGATGGTGAGTGGACTGGTCGAGGCGTATGGCGCGCCGGTGATCGCCCAGGCGCTCGACGCGTTCAAGGAGCTGGGCTTCCACTTCGCGACCCAGGCCGGGATCACGGTGTCGAAGAACGACGTCGTCTCGCCGCCGAACAAGGAGGAGATCCTCGACCGCTACGAGTCCGAGGCGCAGCAGATCCAGCGTCAGTACGACGAGGGCTACATCACCGCCGAGGAGCGCAAGGAGGCGGTGACCGAGCGTTGGGAGCGGGCGACCGAGGAGGTCGGCCAGGCGATGGAGGCCAATCTCGACGAGCTCAACCCGATCTTCATGATGGCCAGCTCCGGAGCGCGCGGATCGTTCAAGCAGATCCGCCAGCTCGCCGGGATGCGCGGCCTGATGGCGAATCCGAAGGGCGAGATCATGGAGCGGCCGATCAAGTCGAACTTCGTCGAGGGGCTGTCGGTGCTCGAGTACTTCATCTCGACCCACGGCGCCCGCAAGGGCCTCGCCGACACGGCGCTGAGGACCGCTGACTCCGGGTATCTCACCCGGCGCTTGGTCGACGTCGCCCAGGACGTGATCATCCGCGCCGACGACTGCAAGACGAAGGACTTCATCGAGGCGCCGCTGCGCCGCGACGGCGAGATCAACCCGAGCCTGGTCGGCCGGGTGGCGGCGAAGAAGTTCACCACCAAGCGCGGTCGCGAGCTGCTCAAGCGCGGGCAGGAGATCGACGTTCCCGAGCTCGAGGAGATCGCCGAGGCATTCGAGGACGAGGAGGTCACCGTCCCCGTCCGTTCGGTGCTCAAGTGCGAGCTCGAGACCGGGATCTGCCGGCAGTGCTACGGCCGAGCGCTGGCGACCGGGGCACCGGTTGAGCTCGGCGACGCGGTCGGCATCATCGCCGCCCAGTCGATCGGCGAGCCGGGCACGCAGCTGACGATGCGCACGTTCCACACCGGAGGCGTCGCCGGGCTCGACATCACCCAGGGCCTGCCGCGCGTCGTCGAGCTGTTTGAGGCGCGCAAGCCGAAGGGCCTCGCCCAGCTCGCCCCGGTCGGCGGACGGGCCGCGGTCGAGGAGTCGACCAAGGGGGTCCAGGTCACGGTCACCGACTCCAAGGGCGAGGAGCACGGGTTCAGCTTCCCGGCGCGCACCCGCCTCAACGTCAAGCACGGCGACCGCATCGACGCCGGAACGCAGCTCAACGAGGGCTCGCTCTACCCGGCCGAGCTGCTCGACGTGCGCGGGCGCACCGACACCGAGGTCTACCTCGTCCGCGAGGTGCAGAGGGTCTACAAGGCCCAGGGCGTCGACATCAACGACAAGCACATCGAGCTGATCGTCCGCCAGATGATGAAGCGGGTCCGGATCGAGTCGAAGGGATCGACGTCGCTGCTGCCGGGCGCGCTCGAGGATCGCCACCGGCTGAAGGTCCTGAACAAGCAGACCAAGGACGATGGCGGGACGCCGGCGAAGGCCGAGGAGGTGATCCTCGGGATCACCAAGGCGTCGCTCGCCACCGAGTCGTTCCTGTCGGCGGCCTCGTTCCAGGAGACGACGAAGGTGCTCACCGACGCTGCCCTCGAGGGCAAGCGGGATCGTCTCGTCGGCCTGAAGGAGAACGTGATCATCGGCAAGCTGATCCCGGCGGCGACCGGTCTCAAGCACTACCGCACGCTCGAGATCGAGCCGGTGGAGCCGGCGCGACGGCCGGACGAGGATCTGCTCGACGAGGAGGAGCTCGCGGCCGAGCTCGGCCTGTCCGAGGACGGCGAGGAGGTGACCGAGCTCGAGGGCTTCGGTCCCTCGTTCGCCGAGGAGCTCGAGGAGCTCTCGCAGGAGATCGAGACCGGCGACGGCGGCGGCGAGGGCTCGAGCAGCTAGGTCCGCCGGCGGCGGCGGCGCGCGCGCCGTGCGCCGTTCGGCCCAACCAGCGGATCGACGAGCGAGCGAGCTCGCTGCGCTCCCGGCGCGGCAGTACCCTTCGCGCGCGACCACTGGGCGAAGAGGGAGGAGGATCCCGACTTCGATGGACCGTGCACGGACCCGCCGAGATCTTCTCCTCCGCATGCTCGCCGCGTCCGCCGCGGCCGCCGCGATCGCGGCGCCCGCGTCCGCCGCGGCCGAGGCCGCATCCCCGGCTGAGCGCCCGACTCGGACGATCGTCGACGAGAGCCCGCGGGAGCTGCGCGAGCTCTGGACCACCGAGCGCCTGCGCGAGGCGCAGTCCGTCGCCCCGGCCGGAGGCTTCGAGCCCGCCACCGCCCCCGAGCTCCCCGAGGAGCAGCTCGAGACGCTCGCGCTTCCCCGCCTCCGCCCCCAGCGCTTCGCCGTCGCCGGAACGGATCGCGAGATCGGCGCGACGCG
>Ga0299914_10003332_pt1 | contig 11330 bp, 11 predicted proteins | sample RVTome_10_FD_201361 | JGI IMG/M metagenome (GOLD analysis project Ga0299914, IMG submission 201361) | Soil microbial communities from uranium-contaminated site in the Upper Colorado River Basin, Wyoming, United States - RVT153D57 (version 2) ... | reverse complement strand
GAGACCGTGGCTCCCCGCGGAGGGGCGAGACCTTGGACCTGACGCTCAACCCGGACCAGAGCTTCTTCCAGGAGACGACCCGGCGGTTCCTGGAGGGCGAGGCGCCATTGACCAGGGTGCGGGAGCTGGCCGACGACCCGGCGGGCTTCGACCGGGGTTGGTGGCGCCGGGGCGCGGAACTGGGCTGGACGGCGTTCCTGGTGCCCGAGGAGCACGGTGGCGGCACGCTGTCGGGCGGGGGCCTGGCCGACCTGGCGATCGTCGCCGAGGAGTTCGGGCGCCTGGTGTCGCCGGGTCCGCTGCACCCGACCAACGTCGTGGCCGCAGCCGTCGCCGCCTCGGGAACCCCCGAGCAGCGGGCCGAGGTGCTGCCCGGCATCGTGAGCGGCGACCTGGTCGCCACCTGGTGCTTCAGCGAGCCCGGCCGCGGTTGGCGGCCGGGCGACGTCGAGCTCGCGGCGCGGCCCAGCGGCGACGGGTTCGTGCTCGCGGGGACCAAGGCGATGGTCGAGGCCGCGGGCGAGGCCGATTGGTTCCTGGTCAGCGCCCACTCGAACGGCGACGGCGAGGGGATCGTCCAGTTCCTCGTGCCGCACGACGCTCCCGGCGTCAGCGTGACCCCGATGCAAGGCCTCGACCTGGTGCGGCGGTTTGGGCAGGTCCGGTTCGACGACGTGGCCGTGCCGTCGACCGCCCGGGTCGGCGACGGGGACGCGACGGCCCAGATCGAGCGCCAGCTGCAGATCGGCGCCACCCTCGAGTGCGCGCAGATGGCCGGCGCCGCCGACCGAGTCCTGGAGTTCACCGTCGGGTACGCCTTCGATCGCTATTCGTTCGGCCGCCAGCTGGCGTCGTACCAGGCCCTGAAGCATCGCTTCGCCGACATGAAGCTGTGGCTCGAGGCCACGCACGCCACCGTGGAGGGCGCAGCCCGGGCGGTCGACGGCGCAGCCAGCGGGGCGAACGGCGCGAACGGTGCCCACGCCTCCCAGCTCGTCAGCGCCGCCAAGGTGTACGTGGGCGATCGCGTCCCCGAACTGATCCAGGACTGCGTGCAGATGCACGGGGGCATCGCCGTGACCTGGGAGCACGACATCCACCTGTACCTGCGCCGGGTGACGCTCGGCCGAGCTCTCTACGGCACGCCCGACGAGCACCGCGAGCGCCTGGCCGCGGCCGCTGGGCTGTAGGACGAGGAGGCTTCGATGGTCGACACCACCGCCGCCACCACTGACGCACGGCGCGAGGACCTCGACTCCTACCGCCAGCGGGTGCGGGCGTGGCTGGCCGAGAGCATGCCCAGGCCGGAACCGGGCGTCGCCTGGGACCCGCTGCGCGACGACGACGACCGTGCCAGCCGGGCCCGCGAGCTGCAGCGTCGCCTGTACGACGGTGGGTTCGCGGGCATCTGCTACCCGCGGGAGTACGGCGGCCAAGGGCTGCCCATCGAGTACCAGCGGGTGTTCGACCAGGAGTCGGAGGGCTACGAGCTGCCCGCGCTGTTCAGCGTGCCCACGCTGTCGATCTGCGGCCCGACCCTGCTCGAGTTCGGGACCGAGGAGCAGAAGCAGCGCTACATCCCGGCGTTCATCCGCGGCGACGAGCTCTGGGTCCAGTTCATGTCCGAGCCTTCGGGCGGGTCCGACATGGCGGGCGCCCTCACCCGGGCCTCCCGGGACGGTGACGTCTTCCTGCTCAACGGCTCGAAGGTCTGGAGCACGTACGCGTACCGCTCCGACTTCGCGCTGTGCCTGGCCCGCACCAACTGGGACGTGCCCAAGCACCGCGGCCTGACGATGTTCATCGTCCCGATCCACCACCCAGGCATCACGGTCAACCAGATCAGGATGGTGGACGGCACCGAGGAGTTCTGCGAGGAGTTCTTCGACGACGTCGTCATCCCTGCCGAGAACGTGCTCGGCCACGTCGACGACGGCTGGACGGTGGCGACACGCCTGCTGTTCCACGAACGGGCGTCGGTCGGCGGAGCGTCGCCCTACACCAGTGGCCGAATGCCGAGCGGCGGCCAGGCCACCCGCGACGAGCTCATCGAGCTGGCCAGGGCCCGTGGGAAGGGCGACGATCCCCTGGTCCGGCGCCTGATCGGCCAAGCCGAGGCCCTGTCCATCGTGCACGGCCAGCTGGTCGAGCGCGTGCGGACGGGGCTGGAGACGGGCTACTTCCCGGGGCCGGCTGGATCGCTCGTCCGGCTCTACGCCGGGACCGCAGCCGTGGAGCGCGCCAACATCGCGCTGGAGATCGCGGGCGAGGAGGCGGTCGTCTGGGACGAGGGCTCAGGCGGCCGCTACGGCGTCGCCTACATCAAGCGTCAGGCCTCCTGCCTCGGCGGGGGCAGCACGGAGATGGCGCGGAACATCATCAGCGAACGCATTCTGGGCATGCCCCGCGAGTACGCGGCCGATCGCGATGTGGCGTTCCGCGAGGTCCGCCGCAACACCATGCCGACCAGGGAGGGGAGTGGGTGATGGATCAGTTGGAGCTGCGCCCGGGGTCCCGGCTGCGCAGCGCAGTCGACGCCACCGAGGTGGTCGTCGTGAAGCCGCCGGCTGGGCCCGTCGACCTGCGCTGCGGGGGCCATCCGATGGTGCCCCTGGGCTCCGACGGTGGGGCCGGGGCGACGCCGTCGCCCGATCACGCCGGTGGCACCCTGCTGGGCAAGCGCTACGTCGACGCCGACCAGACCCTGGAGGTGCTGTGCACCAAGCCCGGCGACGGGTCACTGTCGGTCGGCGACGAGCCCCTCCAGGTCAAGGAAGCCAAGCCCCTACCGGCGTCGGACTGAGGGTCGATTCCGCGGATCGTGAGGGAGTCAGCCCATAGGCGTCCAGCCACCGCCCTGCAGGTGGTTGCCGCCGTCGACGTCGATCACCACTCCGGTGATCGAGGCGGCCTCGTCGGAGAGCAGGAAGGCGCAGGCATTGGCGATGTCGTCGGCGGTCGTGAGCCGCCCGAGCACGAGGTTGCGGCCGGCGGCGGCGCCGTCGTCGGCCTCCCACATCGATCGGGTCCCCGAGGTCTTGGTCAGCCCCGGCGCCACGGCGTTCACCCGCACGCCCAACGGGCCCAGGTCGCGTGCGAGCGTGCGGGTCACGGCGTTGAGCGCCGCCTTGGCGGCGGCGTAGGCGATCATCGACGGGGTCGTCTTGTTGACGGTGCCACTCGACACGTTGACGACCGCACCGCCCCCGTCCGCCAGGCCGCCGCGCAGCGCCTCCTGGACCAGCGCGATGCTGCCCCAGGTGTTCAGCTCGACCGTCTTCAGGTACGCGGCCCGGTCGATCTCCCGGGGCGACCCCTGGAACCGCGTCCCGCCCACCGTGTTGACGACGGCGTCGAGGCGCCCGTAGCGGTCGACGGCGGCATCCACCAACCGGGTGGGCGTTTCGTCGTCCTGCAGCGACCCGGCGACCGCGGCGACCTCGAAGCCCGCGTCGCGCAGCTCGCGCTCCGCCGTGCGGAGCGTCTCGTCGGAACGGCCGTTGATGATCACCGACGCGCCTTCGCGCGCCAGGCGGGTGGCGGTGGATCGGCCGATGCTGGGGTCGTGCGACGACCCGGTGACGATGGCCACCCTGCCCCGGAAGCGACCACCCGCAGCGCCCGTGTCCATCCGCCGAACGATACAAACAGTCGAACCGACGACGAGGAGTGCCCGTGGACGACTATCCGGTCAGGGTCGGCAGCATGCTGTTCACGATGGTGGACCCCCATCGGGGTCACGAGGTGGCGTACAACCGCTGGTACGAGCGGGACCACTTCTACGCGGGCTGCCTGATCGGTCCCTGGCTGTTCGCCGGCGGCCGCTGGGTCGGGACGCGCGCGCTGAAGGACCTGCGATTCCCGGCCGACAGTCCGTTCGCCGACCCCGTCGACGCCGGCTCGTACCTGTCCATCTACTGGGTCCACGAGGGGCACGAGGGGGAGCACTTCGCGTGGGCGACCAAGCAGGTGCGATGGCTGTACGGCAACGGGCGGGGCTTCGACGAGCGGACGCACGCGCACACGGCGCTGTACTCCCTGGTTGCCCGCCACGACCGCGATGCCGACGGCGTACCGCTCGAGCTGGCGCTCGACCACGGCTACGACGGGCTGGGCGTCGTCGCGGTCGAGCCATCCGACGGCGTGAGCCGGGACGAGCTGGTGACCCACCTGTCGGCGGACGCCGTCCCGGCACTGTTCGAGGGCGACCGGGGCGGTGGCGTCGCCCTGGGCTCGACCTGGCGGGTCATGCCGATGGGCGGCCAGTCGGAGGGCGCACCGCCGGCGCCCATGGCGCTCGGGACCGACGGGGGCAGCCCCGAACGCGTGGTGCAGCTGCTGTTCCTGGAGGGCGACCCGGCGCCGTCCTGGGATCGGATCCGTGCCTACGCCGATCGCGTCGACGGGGGCGGAGCCGGGCGCGTGACGTTCGCGGCGCCGTTCCTGGCCACGGTGGTCGGGACCGACACGTACACCGACCAGCTCTGGTGACGCCGGGCGGCGCGGACCCTCAGCGCGTCGGGTTCGCGCTGTTGATCCCCCTCCAGACCCGCTCGGGCGTGAGGGGGAGGTCGATGTGGCGCACACCGAGGTGGGCCAGGGCGTCGATCACCGCGTTCTGCACGGCCACCGGCGCCCCCACCGTGCCCGACTCGGCGATGCCTTTGGCGCCGAGGGGGTTGTTGGGGGAGGCGGTCTCGACCAGCCGGCATTCGAACGGCGGCAACTCGACCGCCGACACCAGCGCGTAGTCGGCGAAGTTGGTCGTCAGCGGGTTGCCGTCGGCGTCGTAGGCGAACTCCTCGAACAGGGCCTGGCCGACGCCCTGCGCCAGGCCGCCGTGAACCTGCCCCAGCGCCAGCAGCGGGTTGATGATCGTGCCGGCGTCGTCGACGGTCACCAGCCGGCGCAGCTCCACGGCGCCGGTGTCGCGGTCGACCTCGACCACGGCCGCGTACGCGCCGAAGGGCACGGTCGGCCCGTCGCCGTCGAAGTCGACCTCGCACTGCAGCGCCCGGTCCTGGCTCCGGTGGGCGGCGAGCTCGGTCCAGTCCACGGCGCGGGCCGCCGGTGCGCCGGCCACGTGGAACCGGCCGGAGTTCGTGTCGAGGACCACGTCGGCGGCAGTGGCCTCCAGCAGTTCCGCGGCGGCCAACCGCGCCTCGTCGACGAGCGCGGCGGTGGCCTCGGCGACGGCGGCGCCCGCCTTCTGCGCCGACCGGGAGCCGCCGGTGAGCCCGCCCCGAGGCACGATGTCGGTGTCGCCGTGCACCACCTCGATGCGATCGAGTGGCACCCCGGTCCGATCGGCGACGAGCATCGCCCACGCCGTGTGGTGACCCTGACCGAACGGCGTCGAGCCGGTGACGACCCGCATCGTGCCGTCGGGCCGCAGCTCGACGGCGCCGTACTCCGTTCCGGGGACGCCGGCGGTCCGGTCCACGAACGTCGCGATGCCGACCCCGAGCAGGCGGGGGTCGTCGGTGGCCCGCCGGCGGGCCTGCTCCGGGCGCAGTTCGTCGTAGCCGACCGCGGCCAGCGCGAGGTCCAGGGCCGCGTGGTAGTCACCGCTGTCGTGGCGCATGCCGGTCTGGCTCTCGTACGGGAAGTCGTCGGCTCCCACCAGGTTGTGCCGCCGGACCTCGACGGGATCGCGGCCGAGCTCGGCGGCGAACAGGTCGATGGCGCGTTCGATGAGCGTCGCGGCCTCGGGCCGTCCCGCGCCGCGGTAGGCGACGATGGGCGTCGTGTTGGTCACGAACGCCCGTGTCGACCACTGCACCTCGGGGATGCGGTAGGCGCCGGCGCACATCACCGCGGTGTTGGCGACGAGCAGCGGTCCCACCATCGGGTACGAGCCGGCGTCGCCGTCGATTCGGACGCGCAGGGCGCGGATCGTGCCGTCGCGGTCGCCGCCGATCTCGACCTGCTGGCGCTGGGCGCGCGAGTGGCCCAGGCCGACCATGTCGGTCGAGCGGGGCGGCACCCAGCGCACCGGCCGGCCGGAACGGCGGGCGAGCCAGGGGAGCAGGATCTCCTCGGGATGCGGCCGGGCCTTGGCCCCGAAGCTGCCACCGCTGTCCGGGGCGATGACGCGCATCCGTTCGGGCGGCAGCCCGTACACCTGCTCCATCACCGACCGCACCGGGTGCGCGCCCTGGCACGACGACCAGTGGACGAGCCGGCCGCCCTCCTCCCAGAACGACGCCCCGGCCCGGCCCTCGAGCGGGCAGGGGGCCAGGCGCTGGTTGACCAGTGCGGCGGACACGACCACGTCGCAGTGAGCCAGCGCGTCGCCGACCGTGCCCGAGCCGCCCTGGCGGGTCGCCACGACGTTGGTGCCGGCCTCCGGGAACAGCAGCACCTCGCCACGCTCCGCGACGTCGAGGCTGACGACGGCGGGTAGGGGGCCGTAGTCGATCTCGACCAGCTCGGCTGCGTCCTCGCCCTGCGCGTCGGTCTCGCTCACGATGGCCACCACCGCCTCGCCCACGAACCGCACGCGGCCGTCCGCGAGCAGCGGGCGGGCCATGGCGGGCGGGTAGGCGGGGCTGACCTGCGGCTGCGGGCCGATGTCGAGGTCGGCCGCGGTGACGACGTCGACCACCCCCGGGGCGGATCGAGCCGCGTCGACATCGACGGACCGGATGACCGCGTGCGCCACCGGGGACGTCACGTACGTCGCGCTCAGGCATCCCGGCAGGTCGAGATCGGCGATGAACCGGGCGTCCCCCGTGAGCAGGCGATGGTCCTCGCGCCGGGCCACGGGCGTTCCCACGAGCGGCATCGGGCCGACGCTACCGGCGTCGACCAGGGAACGGCGCAGTAACATCCGCCGACGACCAACCGGCTGGTTCGGGAAGGCTGTCCATGCCCGACGACATTCGCGACGCTCCGGTCGGCGAGTACTGGGACCGCTTCGAACGGCGCTGGACCGGGCTGCTCAGCTACCGCTACCTGGGCAGGACCAGCGCCGCGCTGGACCGAGGCGGGGGGGAGACGATGCGGCTGCGCCACGACATGCGCAACCCGTCGGGTGGGGTCATGGCGGCGCCGCTCTGCATCGCCTCGCCCGAGTCGGGGGGCATGGCCGACGATGCGTACGTGCCGAACCCCGTCATCGCCTCGCTGCACATCCTCGACGATGCCCGCGACGTCGGGGAGATCGAAGTGCGCCGCGAGGTGATCCGGATCGGTCGCCGGATGGGTTTCAGCCGCTCGCAGATCGTCGACGCCGCCGATCCCGAGCGGGTGATCGCCCTGTCCGAAGGGATGGGGGTGAGCCTCGGCGAGCCGCCCCCCGGGTTCGAGCCGGTCGACAATCCTCCCATCGCCGTCGAGGACTCCGCCGCCCTGCCGCCTCTCCACGTCGTATTCGGCGCCCGCCGCCGCCGCGACGGCGCCTGGGAGCTCCCGAAGCTGAGCGACGAGCTGTCCTCGCCCGACGCCGCACTGCACCTCGGGCCGATCCACGTCGTGCTGGAAGCCGCGGCGATGGAGCTCGCGTCCCGGGAGGCGGCCACCGACGCGCTCCAGATCGAGGACTGGCACGTGATGTTCGTGGCGCGCGGCAAGGTCGGCCCGTTTCGCGTCGCCGGCGAGGCGATCAGCGGCCGGCGAGGGCGCATCGCCTGTCGCCTGTCGCTGCACGACGAGGGCAACGGCGACCGGGTGGTCACCACCGCGTCGGCGGTGTTCCGGCCAGCCTCCTAGCCCGTCGCGTCGTCCGCTGCGGCGCCGTGCCCTAGGTTGACCCCATGCGCTTCGGCAACGTCGGTGGGCGGATGCAGCTGGTGGTCGGTGACGGGCTGGTCGACGTGGAGCAGGCATCCGCGGGGCGCCTGCCCGCCGACCCGGTGGCGGCGCTCGAACACTGGGATGTGCTCGTCGAGTGGGCCCGGTCGGCGGACGGGGCCGCGGTGCCGTCGGCACCGCTGGCGGGCGCGGCCCTGCAGGGTCCGGTGCCGCGGCCGCGCCAGGTGTTCGGCGTGGGGTTGAACTACCGCCTGCACGTGGCGGAGGGCGGCCGCGACGTGCCCGAGGAGCCGGCCGTGTTCACCAAGTTCCCCAGCTGCATCACGGGCCCGACCAGCGAGATCCCCGTCGGCAGCGAGACCGTCGACTGGGAGGTGGAGCTGGTGGTGGCCTTGGGACGAACCACCCACCATGTCGGTGTCGACCGCGCCTGGGACCACGTCGCCGGGCTCATGGTGGGCCAGGACGTCTCCGACCGGGCGGTCCAGATGCGGCCCCCGGCGCAATGGTCGCTCGCCAAGTCGTTCACGGGCTTCGGCCCCACGGGCCCGTTCCTCGTGACCGCCGACGACGTTCCGGACCGGGACGACCTCGAGCTGGGGTGCTCCGTCAACGGCGAGGAGGTCCAGAAGGCCCGGACATCCGACCTCATCTTCCCGGTGCCCGAGCTCGTCAGCCGGCTGTCCCATATCGTCACGCTGTGGCCCGGGGACCTGATCTTCACCGGCACCCCGTCGGGTGTCGGCTACGCCCGGACGCCGCCGCGGTTCCTCCACGCCGGCGACGTGCTGACGAGCTACATCGAGGGCATCGGCGAGCTGCGCAACCCCTGCATCGAGCCCTGACCGGGGGTCGAGGGAGGGCCCGCCTACTGGGCAGGACGGCAACACTGGCGCGCATGGACATCACGTGCGTGACCATCGACTGCCGGGACTCCGAGAAGGTGGCGACGTTCTGGAACGAGGCGCTGGAGTGGGGCGGGATCTCGACGGTGGCCGACGGCAGCGGTGCGGTCTGCGGCCCGGCCGGGGGCGGCGTGTACCTCGAGTTCATCCGCGTTCCCGAGGGCAAGGTGGTCAAGAATCGCGTCCACCTCGGTTGCACCGCCGGTGCGCTCGAGGACCTGGACGCCGAGATCGAGCGACTCCGGGACCTTGGCGCGACGATCGCCTGGGAGGAAGCGTTCCCCGCGGAGGTCGCGGCGACCTACCGCAACGTCGTGCTGCGTGATCCCGAGGGGAACGAGTTCTGCCTCAGCGCTGGCACGCTCCCGACGTGATCGTCAGCGGTCGCCACGGCGACGAGCCCGACCGGGATGCTTTCGCTTCTCGGAGCTCGGCGTCGACCCGGAGGCGGCCGCGTAACCGCGCCGTCGGTCAGCTCTGGTCGGCGGGGGCCGCGACGAGCGAGCCCGAGCGGATCCATTCGGCCGCGGACGTCGTGGCCGCGTCGAGGGTGCGGAGCACGGTGACGAGATCGTCGAGCGATGCGATCGGCACACCAGCGAGCGTCACGAGGAGGTCGCCGTCGTCGAGCCCCAGCTGGCTGGCCAGTCCGCCTTCCCGTATCCGGTCGACGCGGACGCCGCCGTCGATGGCGGTCGCGTCTGCGCCCAGGTCGCCCCAGGGCCTGAGGTGTCGGCGGGCATGGACGCCGGTCGCGAGGTACGTCTGAAGATCGGCGACGATGTAGCGCCAGCCGACCGACATCATCTCGTAGTGCTCGGGAAGCCAAGCGCCAAAGCGCGACTGGACGACATGGATCCGCACGCCGATCGCGTCGTCCTCCAGCGTGACGACGATGTCAGTCCCAGCGCACGGCTCGTCGTCCTTGCTTGCGTGGAGACGCCTCGGTGGGTCGGCGGCGACGATGGTGGCCTGCGAGTCGAACCCGGGGAGCCACACGTGCTCGCCCTCGTCGCTGCTGGTTGCGTTCTCGGTCAGGCGGCGCCAAGCCGCTTCGCGGTCGATGCGGAGGCGGAAGGTCGCCTCGAAGCCGTCGGGCGTCATGACCGCTCCGGGTTCGGATAGGCCGCGAGCAGCAGGCGATACGGGGTGCCGCGGCGGGAGCCGTGCTTGCGCGCGAGGGTGGTCAGGGCGTCGACGTAGCCGCGCAGGAAGGCGGATCTGGCCTCGTCGGAGCCGAAGCGGATGTCGGTGGTGACCGACGCGCTGGGAACCTCGTCGCCGTCGAACGCCGCCCGATCGAGCAGCAGCGCGCAGTCCTGCTGGAGTCGTTCGCCCGCCGTGAACAGCTCGGCCAGGCTGAGCTGATCGGCGAGCGCCTCGGTGCGGGCGCCTGGATCGCCCCAGGTGCACGTCGGCGAGATGAGGAGTGTGTCGGCCACCGCCACGTAGATCTGTTCGAGGAAGTTGCCGTTCTGGCGCTGGCCGACGTGGCGCAGCAAGCCCGCCTTCTCGAGCTCACGCACGTGGTAAGCGACGTTCTGCCGCGTCTGCCCGACCAGTCGAGCGACGGCGGCCGCGGTCGCGGGCTCCCGCATCGCGTCGAGGATCGCGGCACGCACCGGGTGGGTGGCGGCCGCGATGGCCACGGGATCATCGAGCGTCATCGACGTTGGCATGGCTGGGAGTCTAGTCGGCAATCACTTGCTAGCAAGTGTGAACTTTCTAGACAGGCGGCTGGTGGAGGATCTCGACGCTCACCACGCGCGCTAATGGTCGGCCTTCTCCCAGACCGAGACGTGCGACGTGCTCTCGCCGGTGAAGGGTGAGCGGTCCCAGCCGGCCCACCGGTCACGCAGGGACATGCCGGCGAGCCTGGCCATCAGGTCGAGCTCGGACGGCCACACGTACCGGAACGGCGTCCGCGCCTCGCGTACGCCCGAGCCGTCGGCGACGAAGTGGTGGGACGTGGCCTGCTGGGCGACGAGGTCGGTGTACCGGTCGTAGCCCACGTAGCCCGGGGCGTGCGAGAACACGCGGGCGTCCTCGCCGGGTGGCAGCCGGCGCAGGTCGGGCACTTCCACCTCGATCACGAAGTAGCCGCCGAGCTCGAGGTGGGCGGCGGCGTTGGCGAAGCACGCCACTTGCTGGTCCTGGGTCGTCAGGTTCCCGATCGTGTTGAACACGAGGTAGACGAGCCGGAAGCTGCCGTCGACCCGCGTCGTCGCCATGTCGCCGATCGTCACGTCGATGCGTTGCGCAGCGTCCTTGGCACGCAGCCGCTCGGCCATCGCGGTGGAGAGCTCGATTCCGGCCACGGGGACGCCCCGGGCCGCGAGCGGCAATGCGACCCGGCCGGTGCCGACGGCGAACTCGAGCGCAGCCCCGTCGCCGGCGAGCTCGGCCAGCAGGTCGACCGTCGGGCCGAGCAGGCTGGGGTCGAACATCGAGCCGGAGCTCTCGTCGTAACGGGCGGCGACTTCCTCACCGAAGTGGTCCTCGGGCACCCGCGGAAGATCGCATCGGCCGGTGGCGCCACGCCAACGAGATTGCGTTCCGCGCGCCTCATTCTCTGAGGGGTGGGGGTGGGGCTCGGCGGGTGGCGGGTGGGTGGCTGGTGTGGACGTGTCCGGTGGGGTTGGTGGTCTCGAGGGTGGTGTCGGGGAGGAG
>Ga0299914_10003331_pt1 | contig 11332 bp, 9 predicted proteins | sample RVTome_10_FD_201361 | JGI IMG/M metagenome (GOLD analysis project Ga0299914, IMG submission 201361) | Soil microbial communities from uranium-contaminated site in the Upper Colorado River Basin, Wyoming, United States - RVT153D57 (version 2) ... | reverse complement strand
CTGCGGCGTACCTCGGCGAACCCGTCGTCGTGACCGACATCGAGACCGACCCGCTCTGGACCGACTTTCGCGACCTCGCGCTCTCGCACGGACTTCGTGCGGCGTGGTCCAGTCCGATCAAGGCACCGTCGAGTGACAACGTCCTCGGCACGTTCTGCCTCTATTCCCACGAGGCGCGCTCTCCGTCGCGCCGTCACGAGCAGCTCCTCGAGATGGTCGTGCACCACGCCGCGATCGCGATCGAACGAAAGCAGTTCGAGTCGCAGCTCGCGCATCAGGCCCATCACGACCCGCTCACGACGCTGCCGAACCGCGTGCTCTTCATGGAGTTCCTCGTGCTCGCGCTCGCGAGGGCACGCAGGTACCGATCGACGGTCGCCGTCCTGTTCCTCGACCTCGACAGGTTCAAGATCATCAATGACAGTCTGGGCCACGACACCGGGGACGAGCTCCTCGGCGCGCTCGGTGAACGGCTTCGCAGCGTGTTGCGTCCCGGCGACACGGTCGCCCGCTTCGGTGGGGACGAGTTCACGGTCCTGTGCGAAGACCTCTCCGGTCCTCAGGCCAAGCAACAGGCCGTGGAGGTGGCGGAACGGTTGCTGGATGTCATCCATCAGCCGTTCCTCCTGGACGGCGAGGAGCACTTCCTTTCGGCGAGCATCGGCATTGCGCTCGCGAGCAGCGGCGACGACCAACCCGACGCGCTGCTCAGGGACGCCGACGCCGCGATGTACCGAGCGAAAGAGCGCGGCAAGGGTCGATGGGAGCTCTTCGACGAGAGCATGCGCCAGACAGCGCTGCGCCGACTCGAGATCGAGAACTCGCTCCACCGAGCAATCGATCGTGGCGAGTTCCGCGTCTTCTACCAGCCATGCATTTCGATCCCGGATGGGCGCTGTGTGGGCGCGGAGGCGCTCGTTCGCTGGCAGCATCCCGAACGCGGGCTCGTCGCACCGATGGAGTTCATCGGCCTCGCAGAGGAGACCGGACTCGTCGTACCGCTCGGCCGATGGGTGCTCGAGGAGGCGTGCGGACAGGCCGCGCGTTGGTGCGCCGAGCGCACCGAGCTGGACCAATTCCAGGTGTCGGTCAACCTCTCCGGTCGCCAGCTCGGTCATCCCGAGCTCGTCGAGCAGGTTGCCTCGGCGCTCGAGCGTGCGTCGGTGGATCCCGGCCTGTTGTGCCTCGAGATCACCGAGAGCGTCCTCATGGACGACGTCGACGCCACGATCGCGACACTTGCCCGGCTCAAGGCGCTCGGCGTGAAGCTCAGCATCGATGACTTCGGGACGGGCTACTCCTCGCTCGGGTACCTCAAGCGGTTCCCCGTCGACTTCGTGAAGGTCGATCAGTCGTTTGTGGGGGGTCTCGGCACCGATCCCGAGGACTCGGCGATCGTGGCGGCGGTGGTGAGTCTCGGGCACGCCCTGGACTTGCGGGTCGTTGCCGAAGGCGTGGAGACCGAGCTCCAGCTCTCGGAGCTCGCCGCGCTCGGATGCGACCAGGCGCAGGGTTACCTCTTTGCGCCTCCCCAGCCCGCCCTCGAACTCCACGACACGATCACGAGCTTGACGCGCTGGCAGTTCGACTCGGGACTCCGCTAGCGCGTTCATACTCTCGAAACATTCGCGCCATGTCACAGAAACAGCCTGTCGTCAGGATGAAGCCGACCTGACGTCGAGCTGTCGGAGGCGGGCATGGAAATCGATTCGGGCACCACCACATGGATGATGGTGTCGATGGCCCTCGTGATGTTCATGGTGGTGGGCCTGGCGCTCTTCTACGCCGGTATGGACCGCGCGAAGGACGCGCTGAACATGCTGATGATGAACTTCTTCTCTCTCGGGCTCGTCAGCGTGGTCTGGGTGGTCGTCGCCTACTCGCTTGCCTTCGGTGGCGACGGGAGCGGGTTCATCGGGAACTTCGACTATCTGGGTCTGAAAGACGTGAGCAACGATGTCGCGGCGGGTGCCGGGGTGAGTCAGCTCCTCGACATGGGCTTCCAGATGACGTTCGCCGTCATCACGCCGGCGTTGATCGCCGGCGCTGTGGCCGATCGCATCAAGTTCAACGCGTGGATGTGGTTCATCGGGCTCTGGGTGATCTTCGTCTATTCCCCCGTCGCGCGCTGGGTCTGGGGCGGTTGGCTCGAAGAACGCGGTGCCTTGGACTTCGCGGGTGGCACTGTCGTGCACATCAACGCAGGGATCGCGGCACTCGCGCTCGTGCTCGTGCTCGGGCGCCGGAAGGGCTGGCCCGAGCATCCGATGCCACCGCACTCGCTGCCGCTCACGCTGCTGGGTGCTGGCATCCTGTGGTTCGGGTGGTTCGGGTTCAACGCCGGCTCCGCCTACGCCGCCGACGGGATTGCCGTGCAAGCTCTGATCAACACGCATCTCGCCGCGGCGGCTGCCATGTTGGGCTGGCTCTTCGTCGAGAAGCTCCGCACAGGACACCCGACGACGCTCGGCGCGGCGTCTGGCGTCGTCGCCGGTCTTGTCGCGATCACCCCGTGCGCGGGCTTCGTCGGCGGGATGGCACCGCTCATCATCGGGTTCATCGCTGGCGGAGTGTGCATGTTCGCGGTGAGCGTCAAGTTCAAGCTCGGCTACGACGACTCGCTCGACGTCGTCGGGGTCCACTTCGTCGGCGGGGTCATCGGGACGCTGCTGCTCGGTTTCTTCGCGGACTCCGCGATCAACGAGGGGGTCACCGATCCCGGCGTCTTCATGGACGGCGGTGGTTGGAGCCTGCTCGGCGAGCAGGCGCTCGCCGCCGGCGTGACGATCGTGTTCGCGTTCACCGTGACCGCGATCATCGCCCTCGTGCTCAACGCCGTGATGCCTGGTGGCATCCGCGTCCCCGAGGACGACGAAGAGGTCGGTCTCGACCTCACGCAGCATTCCGAAACGGCATACGCCCTCGACCGGGTCTAACAGGGAGCTGAGATGAAGCTGATTGTCGGGATCATCAAGCCGTTCAAGCTCGACGACGTGAAGGACGCCGTGAAAGATCTGGGCGTCCACGGCCTCACCGTGTCCGACGTCCAGGGTTTCGGTCGCCAACGCGGGCACACCGAGGTGTACCGCGGCGCCGAGTACGAGATCGACTTCGTACCGAAGGTCCGGATCGAGATCCTCGTCGATGAGGGCGACGTCGATCGGGTCACGAGCCGGCTCGTGGAGACGGCCCGCACCGGCAAGATCGGCGACGGCAAGGTGTGGGTCGTCCCGATCGACAACGCTTGGCGCATCCGCACGGGCGAGTCGGGGACGGACGCGCTCTAAGGTCGGGAGATCGAGGGCAACGCCGAGAGGATGCAGATCGGGCCCGCTTGGCTGCGCGCCGAGCGGGCCCGGCTCGTCGCGAGCGACCAGCTCGGCGGCCGAGCGTTCGGTGATGCGCTCGCAGCTGCGCTCGACGAGGCGTTCGCGCAGCTCCTGCTCGCGACGGGCGCCGGGGGTCGATGGGCGCTCGTCGCCATGGGGTCGTATGCGCGGCGTGAGCTGAGCCCGGGTTCCGACGTCGACGTGATGCTGCTCGCCGATCGTCGGCGCGCCGGCCGCCTCGACGACGCGGCCCGCACCGCGTGGTACCCGCTGTGGGATGCGGGCTTCGTCCTCGGCCATGCCGTGCGAAGCCTGAAGGAAGCTATCCGGATCGCGGGGAGCGACGTCGACGCGATGACATCGATGCTGGACGCGCGCTTCGTCTCGGGCGATCGCGCATTGGCCGACGAGCTCGTGCATCGGGTTCGGCGTGCTGCACACAAGCGCCGGGATGTTTTGATCCGTGAATTCGCGGACGCGTCGGATGCCCGCCGAGTCGATCCGGGACCGATCGCGGAGATGCTCGAGCCCGATCTGAAGCAGGGGTCGGGCGGCCTGCGCGACGTCCAGGCGCTCGGCTGGATCGGATACGCACTGGACGACGAAGGACCCGGGGGGATGGGTCGCCTCGTCGAGCTCGGCTACCTCGACGACGACGACCGGTCGCGGCTCGACGCTGCCCACGAGGAGCTGCTCGACGTACGGCTGGCGCTCCACCGCGTCACCGGGGGCCGCTCGGACCTGCTCACGCTGCAGGAGCAGGGACCGGTCGCGGCCGGCATCGGGGCAGGTGACGCGGACGACCTGGTCCGTTCGCTCGCAGCAGCAGCACGCGTCGTGGCGTGGATCGCGGGCGACACCTGGGATCGGCTGCGATCCATGCTGGCCGGGCCGGCGAGGCGGGGGAGTCGGCCCCGCACGATCGCCGAGGGCGTCGTGGTACGGGACGGTCGGATCGGCTTCGTCGGTGATGTCGAGGTCGACGGGCTCGTCGTGCTCCGAGCGGCCGCGGCGGCCGCAGAGCTCGGCTTCGGATTCGAACGCGGCGCGCTCGATCGGTGCGCGTCGCTCACGCACGTCGTCTGGGGTGCGGCCGAGCGCGACGCACTCGTGCGCCTGCTCACGGCGGGTCGGCCTTCTGTGCCCGTGTTCGAAGCACTCGACCACGTCGGGGTGCTGACACGGGTCCTCCCCGAGTGGGAGTCCGTGCGGTCACGTCCGCAGCGCAACGCCTATCACCGCTTCACCGTCGACCGGCACCTGCTCGAGGCGGTCGCGGAGTGCGCGGCTTTGCGCGGCGACGACGACTTTGACGGCGAGGTCGCACGACGCTGCCGCGCCGATCTCCTGATGCTCGGCGCCCTCCTCCACGACATCGCGAAGGGATCGACCCAGGACCACTCGGTCGTCGGTGCGGAAACTGCACGCGCCGTCGCCGAACGCATCGGGATCGATGCATCGGGCACGGAGACGTTGGCGTGGTTGGTGCGCCACCATCTCCTTCTTGCCGACACTGCCACACGTCGCGACCTCGCCGACGAGACGACGATCGTCCGCTTCGGCCGGGCCGTCGGTACCTCGGAGCGTCTCGACCTGCTCTACGTCCTGACGATCGGCGACTCGCGCGCAACTGGACCTGCGGCATGGAATCCGGTGCGCGCGGCCCTCGTGCGAGAGCTCTATCTCCGTACCGACGCCCTGTTCGAAGCCGGCGTCGTCGACACCTCGGCGAGCGACCACCAGCGCGACGAGCTCGCGGCGATGGTCGGTGAGCCGGAGGCGCTCGAGTTCCTTGACGCGTTCCCGGCGGGCTATGGCCTGACGTTCGAGGCAGCCGACATGGCCCGGCACCGAGAGCTGATCGCCGTCGGCGAACCCGCGGTCGACTGGCGCGACGCTGACAACGGGCTGGTTCAGGTCACGGTTGCGGCTCCCGACCGTCCGGGTCTCCTCGCGCGCGTCGCGAGCGCCCTTGCCGTGCTGGGCGTCGACATCCGAGACGCGAACGCGTTCAGCCATCGTGACGGAACCGCGATCGAAGTGTTCCTCGGGGAGGATCGTTTCGGACGTCTCGCGGAACCCAGCGAGCGTCAGCACGCGACCGAGCTCATCGTGGAGGCAGCACGCGACGAGACCGACCTGACGTCCCAGCTCCGTGAGCGGCAACGGCGATATCGCCGAGCCCCCGGAGTGGTCACCACACGCGTCGACCTCGACGCCTCCGAACACGCGACGGTCGTCGAGGTGGAGGCGCCCGACGAGGTCGGCCTGCTGGCGACCGTGACTTCCGTGTTCGTCGATCTCGGCCTCGACGTCACGCTCGCCAAGGTCCAGACGCTTGGGGACCGTGTGATCGACGTCTTCTACGTCCGCGGCGCCGACGGGGCGAAGATCACTGACACCCTCACCCTCGAGCGTCTTCGTGCCACGCTCGTTGCCCGCCTCACCAGCGAGTACGTCCTCGACTGACCGCGCGATGATGCGTGCATGACGAGCGATATCTCTCGCCCAGGGACGCATCGATGACGACGCATCGCAACGACCTCCTCCGGTGGGCCGAATCGCTCGCCGGCATCGCCCGTACGGGTCTCGGCTTCACGGACAACCTCTACGAGCGCGAGCGCTTCGAGGAGGTGTTGAAGGTCGCCGCCGACATCCACGCGGCCGCGCTCGTCTCCGACCGCGAGGGCCACGCATCGCTCATCTACGAGGAGTGGGTGTTCTCGGTGGGCTCGGGTGTGCCCGGCTACGTGACGCCGAAGGTGGCCGTTGCGGCGGTGGTCGGCAACGACGAGGGTGAGATCCTGTTGACCCAGCGCGCGGACTCCGGTGTCTGGCTCTATCCGGTGGGGTGGGCCGACGTTGGATACTCGCCGAGCGAGGTCGCGATGAAGGAGGTTCACGAGGAGACCGGGATGCACGTCGAGCCGGTCGCGCTCATCGCCGTGCTCGACGGGCTTCGCCTCGGGTTCGCACCGACGCCTCTCTACTCGCTGGTGTTCCACTGCCGCGTCGTCGGTGGTGAGCTCCGTGGCCATCCACTCGAGACCCGCCAGGTGGGGTTCTTCGCTCAGGATGCGCTGCCGCAGCCGTTGGCCGGCGGTGCGCGCTGGGTCGACTTTGCGTTCGCCGCGATCCGCGGCGAATCGTTCCCCGCGGTCTACGACCCGCCGCGCACACCGCCTTGGCGAGCGCCACCTTCGCCACCGACGGTCGGCGCATAGACGACGCCGCCGCTCGCAACCGAGCGCATCACGTACGCAGCTCGTCGAAGAGGGTGTCGACGATGCTGATCGAGCCGTTCGTCCGCTCCCACTGTTCGCCGATGTTCTCGTGATCGACCATGCCGGATGCGTCGGGGGCGATTGCCAACGTTGCCGTTGCTGCGTGCGCCAGTGGTGCGGGCTCCACGTCCTCGCCGTAGGCCGGGAAGCACTCCAAGCCGTCCCACAGCGTCTCCAGCCTTCGCGACTCGTCCCCGAAGCGCACCGGACCGGGGAGCTGGGCGATCACCTGCTCCCAGAGCTCGTAGTGCGAGATCGACGCCGGCGCTCGGTAGCTCGCGACCGGGTGCAGTCTCCACTCGAGGGTCGCCCCATTCGGGCCGTCGGACGTGAGCCAGGTCTGTGTGCCGTTGACATAGGAGTCCAGCGGCTCACCGAGCCGTTGGGCGAGCGCGGTGAGCAGCTCGGGGCTGATTCGCCAGACGGCGGCCGCTCCTGCCAACTAGGGACCACCTCCGACCGGCGGGATCTCGAGGTCGCGATACGTCGCCAGGGGCGCGTACGCGATGCCCCGCTCGGCGAAGAAGGCACCAGCGACGTCGCCACGGTCGACGAGAGTGAGCGCGCCGACGACCATCATGCCGAGCTCGTCGAGCGCGTGGAACGCCTGCTGGATCGATCCGCCGGTCGTGACGACGTCGTCGACGAGCACGACTCGCGATCCAGCATCGAGTGGAGCACCCTCGAGGAACTGCCTGGTGCCATGCCGCTTCGGCTCCTTGCGGACCGAGAACCACTGCGTGTCGGCGACGATCGCGATCGCGTGCGCGAGGGGGTCCGCACCCATCGTGAGCCCACCCACCGCGTCGAACGTCGTCACACCGACCGCGCCGAGCGCCTCGACGGCGGCTTCGGCAGCGAGGCGGAGGTCGGATCCACGCGAGATCGCGACCTTCGCGTCGACGTAGTCATGGCTCAGCTCACCCGACGTCAGGCTGAAGGGTTCGTCGCGGTGCTCGAGACCGAGTCGAAGGATCAGGTCGATGACCTGGTTCCGACGATCCACTCGGTTCCTCCATCCTGGTCGGTCACGTTCTGATGCGGACCGTAACAAAGCACGTCGGCGACAGTATGAACGCTAGGTTGACCGGGCGTGTTCGCCCGAGCTGTGCTCGCCGTCTGCCTCGTCGCGCTCTTCACCGGGAGCGGTTGTGACGGAGGCCAAGGACGCCTGTCGAGTGACGAGTTCGAGCAGCGAGCCGACGCGGCGTGCGGGGATGCGAACGATGCGATCGACGATGTCGCGACGCTCGACACGGATGACCCCGATCGAGTCGCGGACCGTCTCGACGAGATCACACGCATTCAACGGGGTCTGCGCGATCGGCTCGCGCTGTTGGCCCCGCCCGCAGACGACCAGGAGACCTACGACGAATGGATCGCCCAGATCGACGCCGGGTTGACCGCGTTCGACGATCTCGCCGCAGCCCTGCGCGCCGGCGACCTGGGTGCCCAGGTCCAGGCGAACGAGGCCGCCGTCGCGGCGTCGGAACGTGTCGACGCCGCGAGTGCCACGCTCAGGCTGAGCGAGTGCCGCGAACCGGACGCCCCCTAGCGCCGCCGCGGACCCACCCGTACGATCTCCCTGTGGCCACCTACGATCGGCTGTCGGCTCTCGACTCGTCGTTCCTGCACTTGGAGCACGTCGAGACGCCGATGCACGTCGGCGCGCTCTCCGTCTTCGAAGGCGAACCCTTCTTCGATGAGACCGGACGTTTCCGCCTCGCCGACGTGCGAGAGCTCGTCGCTTCCCGCCTTCATCTGATCCCGAGGTTCCGCAAGCGGATCATGAACGTACCCCTCGAGCAGGGTCGACCGATCTGGGTCGACGACGACCACTTCGAGGTGGCACACCATGTCAGGCTCACGGCGCTGCCCTCGCCGGGGACACGCGAGCAGCTGTTGACCCTGTGCACGCGCGTCGAGGCGCAGTTGCTCGAGCGTTCGCGTCCGCTCTGGGAGCTGTGGTTCGTGGAGGGGCTCGAAGGGGGCCACGTCGGCCTGATCCAGAAGACCCACCACGCGTTGGTCGACGGCGTGAGCGGTGTCGACGTCGCGACCGTGCTGCTCGACTTCGAGCCTGCCCCGACGATTCTCGACCCCCCGCCCTGGGAGCCCGAGCCCGTGCCCGGCACGTCGCAGCTCCTCGTCGACTCGCTGCTCGAGCGCGTCACAGAACCGGCTGAGCGCGCTCGTTCGCTGCGATCCGCTGCCCGCGGTCCGCGCCAGCTGTTCGAACGAGCCGGTTCGCTCGCGAGGCAGCTCTCCACCATGTTGAATCGCGAGATGATCACCCCGCGCACGTCGATCAACGGCGCCGTCGGTCGTGGCCGCCGTTTCGAACCGGTCCAGATCTCGCTCGACGAGGTCAAGGAGGTTCGCCGGGCTCTGGGGGGAACCGTGAACGACGTCGTGCTCGCCGGCGTCGCGGGTGGCTTGCGAGAGTTCTTCGCTTCGCGCCGCGAGCTCGACGACCTCGAGAGCTTCAAGGTCTTCTGTCCGGTGTCGGTGCGCGCAGAGTCGGAGCACATGCAGCTCGGCAATCGTGTGAGCGCGATGTTCGTACCGCTGCCGATCACCGAGGCCGATCCCGTCGTGCGTCTCGGCGCTATTCGCACGACGACCGCTGATCTCAAGGATCGCGAACAAGCGGTCGGGGCGGCGTTCCTCGTCGATCTCAGCGAGTTCGCGGCACCGACGCTGCTCGGCCTCGCGGCACGGCTCGCGCATCGACAGCCGTTCTTCAACCTCATCTGCACGAACATCCCAGGCCCGCAGGTGCCGCTCTACTGCATGGGCGCGCGGATGCTCGAGGCGTATCCGATCGTGCCGCTCGCACACACGCTCCAGGTCGGTATCGCGATCGTCTCGTATTGCGGGAACCTCAACTTCGGGTTGTTCGCCGATCGTGACGCGGTCCCCGACGTCGATGTGCTCGCGACAGGACTCGAGAACGCATTCTCGGAGCTGCTCAAGGTTGCTCGAGAGTCCGACACGGGCGCCGGATAGCGATGGAGCTCTGGGAGCGGGACGGGTGGGAGATCGCCGATGAGATCCGAGCGGGGCGACAGTCCGCTCGGGACACGCTCGAGGTGTTCCTCGATCGGATCGCCAAGCTCGAGCCTCCGCTCAACGCAATGTGGTGGCGTGACGACGACGCGGCACGGGCCCGTGCCGACGAGATCGATCGGAGGGTCGGTCGCGGCGAGGATCCGGGTCTGTTCGCGGGTGTGCCGATGGGGGTCAAGGAGCTCGCCCAGGTGGAGGGCTGGCCGGACACGGCCGCCTCCGTGCCCCATGCCGACGACGTCGCGACGTTCGACTGCACGGAGGTCGCGCGCCTGCGCGCGGTCGGCTCCGTGCTCGTCGGACTCACGACAGCACCCGAGCACGGCACCGTCAGCTTCACCAAGTCGAAGCTGCACGGGGTGACGCGAAACCCCTGGAACCTCGAGCGCACACCCGGCGGGTCGTCGGGTGGTTCCGCCGCCGCAGTCGCCGCCGGGCTCGTTCCGGTGTGCACGGGCAGCGATGGCGGTGGTTCGATCCGCATCCCCTCGAGTTACAGCGGGCTCTTCGGCATGAAGACCACGCTCGGACTCTGCGGAACCGGTCCCGAGCCCTACCCGTTCGCGCTCCAGTCGGTGCACGGGCCGATCGTGCGATCGGTGCGCGACGCGGCGCGCTACGTCGACGTGACAGCTGGGCCCACCCTCACCGATGTGATCTCACTCCCGCCGCCGGCCGAGTCGTTCGAGGAGCTCGTCGCGTCCGAGGCATGGCTCGATCGTCTCCGTGGCTGTCGAGCAGCGTGGTCCTCGACCATAGGATTCGCGAGCACCGATACCGACGTGGAGAAGCGGACCTACGAGGCGGCGATGCAGCTCGTCGACGAAGCCGATCTCGAGCTCGTCGACGTCGAGGTGAACTTCCCCAAGCCCGGCGTGTCGTGGGGGATGATGGGAGCGATCGGTACAGCTGCCTGGGACTTCGACGCGGTGATCGACCGGCTCGACGACCTCGACGACGTGTACCGAGCCGGCACCGAGCTCGTCGCGCACCTTCGGCCGGAAGGTCTGCTCAAGGCCGTGCGCCGACGTCACGAGATGTTGGTCGCGAGCGCTGCCGTGTTCGAAGAGGTCGACCTGTTGCTCACCCCCACGACACCGACGACCGCCATCCCCGCCGAGGGCACCCTCGGGGGTGAGGTGAACGGCAAGCGTGTCTCGCTCATGGGGCTCTCTGCTGCGTTCACCGCGCCGTTCAACATGACGGGTCAGCCCGCGTGCTCCATCCCCGCAGGTCTCGTCGACGGGCTCCCCGTCGGGCTCCAAGTGGTGGCGGCGCGACATCGCGACGACCTCTGCTTCGCGGCCGGTGCTCTCATGGAGCGGTCCAGACCCTGGCCGAAGTTCGCGCCGCTCGCAGGCTGACGCCCGCCACGTCACACCCCCGACGGGGCGGGCATTTCGGGCACTCGATGACAGGATCATGTGCCGCCTCTGACTGTCCCGTTGACAGTCCGTGAACCGCGGTTTACGTTGGAAGCGAACCAGCGTTCACCTCGAGACGGTCGCGTTCGCCGCGGTCGGGCCGGAACAGTCACCGGGGGGCAGCATGAAGGTTCGTCAGTTCCGCTCGATCGCGTTGGTGGCCGCGGTGGTGATGGGCCTCGGATCGCTCTCGACGGCGGTGATCGTGTCGGCGCCGGCTGGGGCG
>Ga0299914_10003330_pt1 | contig 11332 bp, 11 predicted proteins | sample RVTome_10_FD_201361 | JGI IMG/M metagenome (GOLD analysis project Ga0299914, IMG submission 201361) | Soil microbial communities from uranium-contaminated site in the Upper Colorado River Basin, Wyoming, United States - RVT153D57 (version 2) ... | reverse complement strand
GCGCTCAGAAACTTGGCCATACCTCGGACATACCGGCCCGGGACCGCTGATCGACACCTGCGGCATGGCACCACCAGGTCTGGCGGGCTCCGTCCGCGAGGAACCGATCTGAGCCTTGGACTCAAATGGTTCCGTGAGAGCTTGGGCTCTGGTGGGGATAGTGGTGGCTGCGACAATGGTTGCGCAGGCCTTTGGGCGATTCACCTACGCGCTCGTCCTCCCCTCGGTGCAACAGGACTTGGGAATCTCCTACACCCTCGCCGGCACGCTGGGGATGCTGAACCTGGCCGCATACCTCGTGGCAAGCCTGGCGGTGGCATGGCTCTCGACGCGTGTGGCTCCGGATCGAATCATGCGCCGAGGCATAGGCCTCTGTGTCGTCGGGCTGGCAGGCATGTGGTGGGCGCCTAATCTCCCGGTCGTGGTCGCAGCCATGGTGGTCACCGGCGGGGCAGGTGCGTCCATCTGGATCCCGGCGCCGGCTGTCTCCTCGACACTGGTGCCGCCGGAGCGGCGAGCCCTGGCGATCGGGACGATCGGGATGGGCATCGGGTTCGGATTCGTCTCGGCCGGTTGGGTCGCTCGCAACGTCGGGGATGATTGGACTGCGGTTTACGGATTCGAGACCATGGTGGCATTGGTCACGGCCCTGCTGGTCTGGGTTTTCGTCCGGGTTCCTGCTGAGCCCGGTGGCAGCCCGCCCTCATTGCGCGCCCTGGGAACGGTTCCGGGCTGGGGATACGTCCTCGCCACCTATGGAGGGTTCGGGTTGTCCATGTCCCTCTTCGTCAACTTCTTCGTGGCTCGACTGGAGGAGGATGCCGGCTATTCGCCGGCCACCACCGGGCTCGTCTTTGCCGCCTTCGGCATTGCGACGATCTTCGGAGGGCCCATCTACGCCGGACTGTCCAATCGAATCGGCAGACGGGCGGCCATGCAGATCGGATTCACTAGCATGGCGGCCGCCTCGCTCATCCTCCTCATCGGGACCGGCATTTGGCCATGGCTCGCCGCAGTGGTGTTCGGGCTCGCCTTCGCCGGCGTCCCAACCAACACGGCCACGTACCTGCGGGATTACCTCTCCGCTCGAGAGTTCGGCTCGGGATTTGGCGTCATCACCCTTGCGTTCGGCGTTGGACAGTTGCTGGCCCCACAGATAGGAGGATGGATCGCGGATGCCTTGGGCTCGTTCACCGTTGTATTCTTCCTGGCCGCCCTCGTCGCCATGTTCGCCGTTGTCGGTAGTGGACGGTTGTCAGGAGCGCGTCCGCTCGTAGATCCGCGGTCACCAAGCCGGTGACCACCGCTTCCTGACATGTCGCCGGGCACAGTCACTCGCACACCGCCATAGCTTCTGACCGTGTCTCGCTCCAGGTGACGATTCTCCTCGGCCTGCTCGACTCGCTCAGACTCTCAGTTGAGCTGCTCTTGGATACGCCGACCTCTTCCCCGACAGTCGGCGGGAAGTTCTCAGGCGCTTCAGCTACAGGTCAGCGTTTGCCTTCAGCGCTTTGACGATCTCACCGTCGGCATGGCTTGACGTGCTTCCTGGGTGGCGAAGGGTCGAAGACCCAGAAGGTGTCCGGGCTAGTCGTCGCTGCGAGCCAGACTTCGGTGGCCTCTTAGTCAAGTGGTCGGTCGCCCGACCCTCATCGTCATCAATCTGCCCCTTCTGAGGACTTCCCCATTCGGCCCGTGGAGCGTGAGCGATTGAGGGCGGTCCCGGCGTCGACGCCGCCGACGCGCCGGATCGTGCCACTGGTGCCAAACGAGGGTCAAACGGATACGACCCCTATTTGTCGTCCGACTTCTATGCCTGAGACTCTGACCGGGGAAACGGTGCCCTTTCCCGGTCCTGTGGCGCGTCTGTGGGACGAGAGTCGTGAGACAGGGTGAGACGTCGCTCTGCCCCTCAACCGTCCGTCGAGTCGAAGTTGATCGCAGCCTCTAGGAGGTCCCTGAGACGGTCCTCCCCCTGTTCCCCCACCGATCCGAAGATCCGCTCCTCGAGAAGGGTCACTTCCTCGTCACACGCCTTGAGCATCGCCACCCCGTCGTCGGTGAGCTCCGTGAGCTGAATGCGGCCGTGGTCGGGTGACACCCGTCTTGCGATGAGTCCACGCTCTTCGAGCCCATTCACAACCTGATGCATCGCCTGCGCGGTGATGTAGGAGCGTCGGGCGAGTTGGGCGTTGGAGAGACCCGGGCGGTGCTCAATCACACTCAAGAGCGTGTACTGGGGAACCGACAGCTCGAACGGCTCGAGCACGTCGGCCAGCTGGGATCGGACGAGCCGATCGAGCCGAGCCACCAGGTAGCTGATGCGGGGCGCTTTCTTGACACGCTGGCGAGTCATTACGTCATGAACCTAGATCGAACCCGCCGGATTGCCGGTCATCCACGGCGATTGCATGCAGCCGGACACTCTCATCCTCCATCCAGGCCGAGGAGGGCGACGGCATTGTGTTTGAGGATCATCTTCTCCACTCCCTCGTCGACGTCAAGTGTCCGGAAGTCGTCGATCCAACGGTCGGGTGTGATCAGCGGGTAGTCCGAGCCGAAGAGCATCTGGCCTTTCAGCGGGCCCTTCATGAAGGAGACCAGCTGCGCCGGGAAGCGTTTCGGGGTCCATCCCGACAGGTCGATGTACACCTGGGGTTTGTGCAGAGCCACCGAGAGGGCCTCGTCCTGCCAGGGAAAGGACGGATGCGCCATGATGATCTTCATACCGGGGAAGTCGACGGCGACGTCGTCGATCAACATCGGGTTGCCGTGCTTCAACCGGATGCCGCCACCACCTGGGAGACCGGCCCCGATGCCGCTGTGCCCGGTGTGGAAGAGTGCGATCGACCCATGAGACTGGATCAGCTCGTAGAGCGGATAGGCGATGGGGTCGTTGGGATCGAACTGCTGGATGTTGGGATGGAACTTGAAGCCCTTTACTTCCCCCGTCTCGAGCAGCGCCGCGGCCTCGCCGACACCTTCTGCTCCCCGGCGCGGGTCGATGCTGGCGAACGGGATCAACACGTCGCTGTGTCGCCGGGCGCCCTCGACGACGAAGCTGTTCGGGATCCTCGGCTGGCCTGTCGTGAGCGCCGAGTCCACCCCGAAGACGACCGCCATCATCTGCCGCTCCCGGTAGTAGTCGGCGACCTCGTCGATGGCGGGAAGGTGCACCTCCCCCTTGAAGTACCTGCTCGCTGCCTCCCTCAGACCCGGGGAGAGGTGATCGTCCCCGTCGGGGCCGACCTCGACGTGGACGTGGACGTCGATCGCTGCCCGATCTTCGACTGTTGGTGCCAACATTCTCTCCAGCATGGAACCGGGCAGAACGATATCAAGGTACCTGATATATTGCGACCCGTTGCCGATGTAGGAGGTCGTCCGTGAGAGGTCTCATGCAGGACATGCCGCTCTCCATCCCGTTGATCCTGCGTCGGGCCATGTCGATCGGGGCCGAGATGACCATCACCTCGGCGGAATCGGCCAGGTTGGATCGGCGAACCTGGGCTGAAGTCGGGGACCGCTCGCTTCGTCTCGCCTCCGCCCTGGACACCCTCAAGGTATCTCCCGAAGCCACGGTGGCCAGCTTCGCTTGGAACGGGCACCGTCATCTGGAGCTCTACTACGGGGTGCCCTGCTCGGGGCGGGTGCTGCACGCGATCAATGTGCGTCTCCACGGCGACGTCGTCGAGTATGTCGTCCGCCACGCCGACGACGAGGCCATTTTCATCGATGCCTCGCTGACACCGACGCTGGCACCTCTGCGTGACCGTCTCCCGGTGCGAACCTTCGTCGTCATGGAAGACGGAGGGGAGATCGATCCCGCCTTCGCCGACGACCCCCGCTACGAAGACCTGGTCGCGGCTCACGAACCGGCGGAGCCGGTGGAGGTGGACGAGAACGACGCCGCCTCGATCTGTTTCACGAGCGGAACCACCGGCAATCCCAAAGCGGTGGTCTATTCCCATCGCTCCGTGGTCCTCCACGCCATGGGCGAGCTCATGGTCGACGGCCACGCGATACGTCGTGGTGACACGGTGCTCCCGTTGACGCCGATGTTCCATGTCAACTGCTGGGGACTCCCCTACGCCGCCGGTCTCGCCCCGGCCTCTCTGGTCTTCGCCGGCGCCGACACCAGCCCTGCCGCGGCGGCGTCGTTGATCAGCCAGACCCGGCCAACGGTGCTGGCCGGGATCCCGACGTTCTGGGTGCAGATGAACGATGTCTTCTCGTCGGGCGACTACGACCTCAGCTCGGTTGAACGCATCCTCTGCGGGGGCGCCGAGGCACCGCCCGCCCTGATCCAGAAGTACACCGACCGGGGCATCCATTTCTTCCACGCCTGGGGGATGACCGAGATGTCACCCAGTGGCACCGCCAACTGGATCCCGGCCAACAGCGAGAACGTCGAGCATGGCGCCAAGCAGGGAATCGCCGCACCGACCGTCGAGCTGCGTCTCATGGTCGACGGGGACACCGAAGCACCCTGGGATGGGGAGACGGTCGGAGAGGTGGAGGCGCGCGGCCCCTGGGTCGCCGCCGCCTACTACGAGCCCGACGACGACGCCAACGAGGAGAGGTTCAACGACGGCTGGCTGTGCACCGGCGATGTGGGACGCATGTACCCCGACGGCACCCTGGAGATCGTCGACCGCACCAAGGACCTGGTGAAGTCGGGTGGCGAGTGGATCAGCTCGGTCGAGCTGGAGCGGGCCCTGGCTTCGCATCCGGCGGTGCTCGAGTCTGCGGTCGTGGCGGTCCCCCACGAGCGATGGGGCGAGCGCCCCGCCGCGCTGGTCGTCCTGACCCGACCGGGAGCAGCCGACGCCGATGAGCTCAAGGAATTCCTGTCCACCAAGGGCGCCTCCTGGCAGGTCCCGGACCTGGTCGAGTTCGTCGAAGCCCTGCCCAAGACCGGGGTGGGAAAGATCGACAAGCGGCGACTCCGGGACGAGATCGTCCCCAGGCTCGCCGATCAGTCGTAGAAGCGGTAGACCGCCTCGGCCGCTAGGGCCGGTTTCTCCGAGCCTTCCACTTCCATCGTCAGGTCGGCCACGGCCTGCACACCGCCGGACACCTCGCTCACCGAAGCGAGCTTGCCCTGGAGTCGGATCCGGGACCCCACCGGCACCGGCGCCGGGAAACGAAGTCGGTTGAGCCCGTAGTTGACCGCCATGCCCACCTTCTCGACCTGGAGCAGCTCAGACCAGAGCGGGATGACCAGTGCCAGGGTGAGATAGCCGTGGGCGATGGTCGACCCGAATGGCCCGTCAGCGGCGCGCTCAGGATCGACGTGGATCCACTGATGATCGCGGGTGGCAGCGGCGAATGTGTCGATGTCGTCCTGGGTGATCTCGATCCACGAGCTCTCCCCCAGGTCGGTGCCTTCCTCGAGATCGAGAAGGTTGGACGGTTTCTCAACGGTTAGCGGCACGATGGCTCCTCTCTATGTCCTGAGTGGCGAAGTCCGGAGGCTCGACCCCGTAGGACTCCAGACTCTCCCCCACAGTCGTGGCGAAAGCGTCGGCGATGGCGTCTGCGTCCCAGCCTCCGTCCTTGAAGGCGCTGCGCACCTCGACCGGGTGCGACCACAGGCTGAGACGGTCGCCCCCGATCCCGATGCACTGCCCGGTGATGCCTGCGGCCCGGTCGGAGGCGAGAAAGACCACCAACCCCGCGCAGTCCTCCGGAGTCCCGAACGAGATCGCCCGTCTCACTTCGCTCGGGATCGGCTCCCCCTTCTCCACCATCTCGGCATAGGGAGCCAGGAATGGGACCGTGGCGGTCATCGCGGTGACCGCATTGGGGATGACCGCGTTGACGGTCACCTCGGCTCGAGCCAGCTCCATCGCCCAGGTCCGGGCCATGGCCGCGATCCCTGCCTTGGCCGCGGCGTAGTTGGTCTGGCCGAAGTTGCCCCGCTGCCCCGCCGGGGATCCGGCCAGGATGAGCCGTCCCCCGTTGCCTGCCTCCCGGAACTGGATCACCGCGGCACGGGCGCAGGTGAATGTGCCACGAAGGTGGACGCGGATCACGGCGTCGAAGTCGTCATCGCTCATCTTCCAGAGTGTTCGATCCCGCAAGATCCCGGCGTTGGTCACCATGACGTCCAACTGTCCGTAAGTGTCGACCGCCGTGGACACCAGCGCTTCGGCGGCCTCGGAGTCTCCGACCGCAATACCCACAGGAGTCGCCTCTCCCCCGGCGGCCCGGATCTGGTCTGCGGCCCCGCCGGCCTTCTCATCGTCGATGTCGTTGACCACCACCGCCGCGCCCTCCGCCGCCAGCGCCGATGCATAAGCCAGACCGAGCCCCTGCCCAGCTCCGGTGACTATCGCGACCTTTCCTGTGATATCCATGCGTGCTCCGTCGTGGGGTTTCAGGAGTATAAAGAAACATGATACTCGAATAGGTACCCGGGATCGCGCGAGTCAGTGGCGGCTTCAGATTCCGTGAGGGATATCCCGATCGATTTGGGCCGGAAAAGAACGCCCATATTTCTCTTGCCGGTATCAAGTAGCTTGATAACATCGCATCACTCGAGGAGGAGCTGGCTACGAGATCGAATCTCGAAGGGCTGCGCAGAACCAGTCATCCCGCATCAGCTGAGGTGGCGTCGTGCTCCAGGTGGTAAAGGTCAGCAAGACCTTCGGGGGCCTCCGGGCACTCGACGGTCTCTCCTTCGAAGTCGAGAGCAATGAGATCCTGGGCATGATCGGCCCCAACGGTTCGGGCAAGTCGACCGCCTTCAACGTCATTACCGGTGTGTTGTCCAGCGACACCGGGAAGGTCATCTTCGACGGCGAGGACATAACGGGGCTGGCCCCGCATCGGATCTCGCACAAGGGCATCGCGAGGACGTTTCAGGTGGTGAGGCCCTTCCCCCAGTTGACCGCGCTGGAAAACGTACTCGCGGGACGCCTCTTTGGCGGGCAAGGCTCGAGCCGAAACGATGAGGCCACGGACGCGGCGCTGGCGGTGTTGGACCAGGTCGGTCTGGCCGACAAAGCCGAGGTCACCACAGCGTCGTTCACGATCGTCGAAAGGAAGTGGCTCGAGGTCGCCCGGGCACTCGCCAGCAGTCCGAGGTTGATGCTGCTCGACGAGTTCATGGCAGGGCTCACGCCACGGGAGATCCCCGATGCGATCGACCTGGTCAAGTCGATCCGCGACTCGGGCGTGACCATCGTCCTCGTCGAACATGTCATCAAAGCCATCACCGGTACCAGCGACCGGGTCGTGGTCCTCGACGCGGGAAAGAAGCTCGCCGAGGGACCGCCAGACGCCATCGTCAATAACTCCGCCGTCATAGAGGCATACCTGGGGACACGTCATGCTCAGGGTTGACGGCCTGGAAGTGGCCTACGGGGACCTCCAGGTGGTGTGGGGAGTGTCGTTCGTAGTTCCGGAGGACTCGATCGTGGCGATCCTCGGCCCCAACGGAGCCGGGAAGACCACGACCCTCCTCGCCATCATGGGGCTCCTGCCAGTCAAGGCTGGTTCGGCCTCGTTCAAAGGAAACTCGCTGATCGGCTTGCCAACACACCAGATGGTCGAACGCGGACTGGTGATGATCCCCGAGGAGAGAGGCGCCTTCACCTCGCTGTCCGTCGAGGAGAACCTCGAGCTCGGCGCGTACACCCCGCGAGCACGGACTTCTCGGACCGAGACGATGGAGGAGGTCTACGACACCTTCCCGCGTCTCGCCGCGCGCAAATCACAGTCGGCCGGGACGCTGAGTGGAGGCGAACGCCAGATGCTGGCCATCGGAAAGGCCCTGATGGCCCGTCCGGAGCTGCTGATTCTCGACGAACCATCCCTTGGGCTCGCCCCGATCATCGTCGAGCAGATCTTCGACGTGATCAGAGACATCAGAGACCGTGGAGTCTCGGTGCTCATGGTCGAACAGCACCTGGAGATGGCTCTGGAGTCGGCTGACTACGCGTACATCCTGGAGATGGGCTCGATGGCTACCGAGGGGACGGGCCCCGAGCTGGAGGCCGACACCAGGGTCCGGGAGGCGTACCTGAGCCTATGACACAGCTGATCCTGCAAAGCGTGGTCTCGGGCATCCTTGTGGGAGGCATGTACGGCCTGGTCGCCCTCGGCCTCGCTCTCGCCTTCGGGGTCCTCAAGGTCCTCGATGTCGCCCACGGCGAACTGCTGATGCTCGGGGGCTACGCCTCCTTCTTCGCCTTCACCTTCTGGGGCCTCGACCCGTTCGTATCCATGCCGCTTGTCTTCGTGGCCATGTTCGGCTTCGGCGTGATCCTCTACCTGGTCCTCTTCAGATACGTCACCCGGACCGAGATCCACACCAGGATCAAAAACTCCCTCCTCATCTCCTTCGGGTTGGTCCTCGTGCTCCAGGCTCTCGCCGTTCGCTTCTTCACCGCCGACGAGAGGACCATTTCGACTGCCTACTCACTCGAGGCTTTGACGATCGGACCCGTAAGGGTCCCCGTAGTGAGGCTGGCAGGCCTCGTCGTCGCGGTCAGCGCGGCGCTGGCGCTCGAATGGCTGCTCTCCCGCACCAGGTTCGGACGTGCTCTGCGGGCCACATCCGAGGACTGGACCCGGGCGGCGCTCACGGGCGTGAACGTGAGGAGGGTCTACCTCATCGCTTTCGCCATCTCGGCCGCCTTGGCAGCGATAGCCGGCTCACTGGTGAGTATGGGATACAGCATCAGCCCGAGCATCGGCCTTGGATGGACGTTGAAGGCGCTGATCGTCGTGGTTCTCGCGGGTCTCGGCAGCATGCGGGGGATCATTGTGGCGGGGATCTTCCTCGGGCTGGTCGAGAGCCTGGCGAGCGTCTGGCTGGGAGGGCAGTACCGGGAAGTAGTCGCGCTGGTGTTGTTCCTCGTCATCCTCAGCTTCCGGCCGCACGGCTTCTACGGGAGAGCCCATGCGTAGGAGCACGAGGCTGGTCGCCGCGATCGTCGTCCTGGACCTGATCGTTGCCGTCGGGCTGATCTCTGAGAACCAGCACGTCCTGACCCTCGCCATCCAAACGATGATCCTGGCCGCACTCGCGGCGAGCTGGAACATCCTCGGAGGCTTCGCCGGGCAGATCAGCCTGGGTCACGCAGCCTTCTTCGGTCTGGGTGCCCTGATCACTCGGGAGCTATGGCTCGGCGGGACAGCACTCGCCCTCGCCATAGCCGCGGCAGTCGCTGTCACTGCAGTAGCGGCTGCGGTCGTTGGTGTCCCCATCTTGAGGTTCCGGGAGATCTACTTCGCTATAGGGACACTCGCACTGGGTGTCGCCGTCTTCATTACCGCCGGCAACCTCTGGCCCGGCATCACATCGCTCCCCGCCGAGTCCCTGCGCAACTACCGCTTCACCGGGCCCTACTTCGTGGCACTCGGCGTGTTGGTCACCACGGTCGTCATCTCGCTCTGGCTGAAGCACAGCAAGGTCGGGCTGGGGATGATGACGGTCCGGGACGACGAGGAGGCAGCCAAGGCCACAGGAGTCAACACGTTCGCCCACAAGATGATCGCCTTCGTCGTAAGTGCCAGCCTGGCGGCACTAGCCGGCAGCGCCTTCGCCTACTTCAGCGTCAGCTACTACCCCAATTTCGCGTTCAGCGTCATATGGACCTTCGAGGCGATCCTCGTTGTGTTCATCGGAGGCCTCGGGACGATCGTCGGCCCACTGCTCGGGTCGGTCTTCTTCATAGTCGGGCGCGATGTCCTACCGACAGACATAGGCGAGTTTCAGGTGGTCCTTTTCGGGCTGCTCTTCATCGTGGTCGTCCTCCTCCTCCCCGGCGGCCTCACCGAAACAGCAACGCGACTGGTGGAGACGACTGGGCGCCGCTTCACAAAGACGACATCAGATGAACCGACGGCAACGAAGGGAAAGGAACCGACATGAGACACAGATCGCTATTGGTGGTGCTCACCGTGCTTGCCATGGTGTTGGCCGCTTGCGGCTCGGGAGACGAGGGGTCCGATACGACCCATTCTGACGAGACTCCAACCACTGCTTCGGCGGAGGAGACCACCACGACCAGTGACGAGACCACCGCAACGACCGGTGAGCCGATGGAGGCTCCCGAGTCGATCAAAATCGGAGCCGTGGTCCCCCTCACCGGTGCATTCGCAGGCGGTGGGGCTCAGATCGAGCGTGGCTACACATACGCGGTCGACGCGATCAACGAAGCGGGTGGCGTCTACGTGGAGGAATTCGACACCGAGTTGCCACTCGAGTTGGACGTGCGTGACGACGCCTCCGACCCGAACCAGACGACCAGCATCATGGATGAGCTCGCGGGCGACAACGTGGTGGCCTACCTGGGTGGTTTCGCCACCCCCGTGCATGCTGCGGGCTCGGCAACGGCTGAGAGAAACGGCATCCCCTACCTCGGCGCGGCTACCTCGACCCAGGCGCTGCACGAACAGGGATACGAGTACTACTTCTCCCCGTTCCCCAAGTCACCCGATATGGCTGTGACGGTCTTCGAAATGCTCAACGGGTTGATCCCCGAGGGCGAGCGTCCGCTGCGCGTGGGCATCTTCCAGGAGGCCACCGACTGGGGCGAGGAACTCGGGCCCTTATGGGTGCAGGAGGCTGAAAACCACGGATACGAAGTGGTATATCACGAGACCTACGCCCCAGGGACAACCGACTACACCGACCTCATCCTCGGAGCACAGGCGGCCGAGGTCGAGGCCCTGCTGACTCTGCCGACGCCACCCGATGGCTTCGCCATCTATCAGCAGATGGGAGAGCTCGGTTGGAAACCACCATTCAACCTCGTCGTGCGGGCCGCCGACGTTCCCACATGGAACGACCTCGGACAGGCGGGCGAGGGAGTCGTGCTGTCGACGCCGTGGCACCCCGCGCTTGGGTACCCGGGAACCGAAGAGGTGAACCAGCGTCACCTCGAGGAGCTGGAGCGGCCGGCCGATCCAGTCGTGGGAAGCTCCTATGCACTGGTGGAGATACTGGCTGACGCCATCGAGCGAGCCGGCACTCTCGAGCACGATGCGGTGCGAGACGCAATCGCTGCCACGGACGGACTCTCAACCATCATCGGGCCCATCACCTTCCGCGAGGACGGGACGGCCGCGGTGCCGAATCCGCAAATGCAAAGGATGGGCGGCGCCATCGAGCTGATCTGGCCTGCGGATCCAGCCACCGCGGATCTGGTGTATCCGGCTCCCTGAACCAAGCAATCTCGGGCCTCGGTCGGTCATATCCGCCCCGGGGCCCGAGGCCACCTCGGGTCAAGGGAAAGGAGCGACAGCTCGCTACCGCATCTGGTTCCCAGTGTCGCTGTCTTCCGTTCTTCGTGTGATGTCGGCGCAGCATCGCCAG
>Ga0299914_10003329_pt1 | contig 11335 bp, 9 predicted proteins | sample RVTome_10_FD_201361 | JGI IMG/M metagenome (GOLD analysis project Ga0299914, IMG submission 201361) | Soil microbial communities from uranium-contaminated site in the Upper Colorado River Basin, Wyoming, United States - RVT153D57 (version 2) ... | reverse complement strand
GGTCGAGCCACACGCCAAGGGCCTGGATGGCCGCCGTGCCGGCGAAGCCGAGGACGATGGCCGCGCCCATCACCGGCGCCAGCGGCGTCAGCACCGCGTTCCTCTCGCCGCGCCGACGCCACCACAGCCAGGCCCCCAGCGGCAGCGCCATGTGGAAGGCGACCGACATCAGCGCGTTGGGCGCGATCGGGTAGAGCAGGTACGGAAAGCGCGCGTCGAGCGCGGCTCGCACCTCGGCCGGCATCCCCCCGCCCTCGCGGCCGGCGAAGAAGGGCACGGTGTAGGGCAGCGTGCCGAGCACGAACAGCGCGGCGCCGAGCGCCACCTGGCCCAGCGCGCGCGGCCGCGCCCGCTCCTGCCACAGGTGCGCCACCGCGGTCACCTGGGCGAGATGGTACGCCGAGACGGGGTGGACGTTGAAGAGCGCGCCCAGCAGCCCCCAGTACGCCGGCAGCCACGGGCGGCGGCGCGCGTACAGGAACAGCAGCAGCAGCGGGGGGATCAGCCCGGCCAGGATCGTCCGGGTCGACGCCGAGCGCAAGCCGTCGAACCCCCACACCTCGCCGCCCAGCGCGTTGCGCAGCGTCAGGGCGCCCAGCGTGGCCAGGGCTGCCGGGGCGGCGCGTCCCGTCACCGCCCGGAAGAAGGCGTAGTGGCCGACGATGAAGACGGCGCCGATGAGCCAGCCCAGCCAGGCCAGCGCGCACTCGACGTCGTCGCCCAGGCGCCGCGCGAGGGCGGCGTGCAGGTCGAGGAACCACGGCACGTGCAGCAGGTCGGGATCGTGGCGATAGAGCGCGTCGCGCGCCAGCAGGCCGGCGTCGAGCTTGCGGGCGACGAGCAGGTTGTAGGCGTGCTGGTCGGAGCGAAGGTCGGTGTCACCGACGAGCACCAGGCCCCCCGCCAGGGCCAGGGCGGCCAGCACGACGAGGAGGGCCTCGGCGAGGCGGCGGCGGGTCGTCAGCGGCGGATGCGCGGCCGGGCCCACTCGCGCACCAGGAGCGCCCCGAACCTCAGGCCCACCGGGATGGCGTTGAGCTTGGACACCCCGCGGCCGATCCGGGGCGACTCCTGGGTCGGGACCTCCAGCACGCGTAGCCCGAGCTGGAGCGCGCGGATCGACATCTGGAACTCGATCGCGTAGCCCTCGGCGTCCGGCGCCAGGCGCTCGAACGCCGCGCGGCTGACGGCGCGATAGCCGTTGATCGTGTCGGTGATGCGCGCACGACCCCGGCAGAGCACGTTGACCAGCCAGGTGAAGAGCAGGTTGCCCCACCGCCGGCTGGCGAAGAGGAACTTGTCGTCGTCCTCGGAGCGCGCCCCCCGCATGAAGCGCGAGGCGATGACCATGTCGTAGCCGGCCGCCAGCCCCTCGACCAGCCGCGGGATGTCCTCGGGGTCCTCGTTGCCGTCGGGGCTGAAGAAGATCAAGAAGTCGTTGCGCGCGTGCTGCACGGCCAGGCGGAACGCCTCGCCCCGGCCGCGGCGCTTCTGACGGATCACCCGCACGCCCCGCGACTCGAAGAACTCCAGCGTGCCGTCGGTGGAGCCGCCGTCAACCACCAGGACCTCGTCCAGGCAGTGCAGCGGCAGCTTCGGGAAGACGTCGGTGACGCCGTCGATCTCGTTCAGCGTGAGCACGATGAGCGTGACGGCGGGCGTCACCGGGCCGCCACCGCCTGGCTGTGCCGGTACCACTCGATCGTGCGGGCCAGGCCCTCGCGGAAGCCCACCTCGGCCTCGAAGCCGAACAGGGTCCTGGCCCGCGAGACGTCGGCGCACCGGCGCCGCTGCCCGCTCGGCCGGGAGGCGTCGAAGACCAGCCGCCCCCGATACCCGGTCAGCTCGGCCAGCAGCTCGGCCAGGTCCCGGATGGAGAGCTCGAAGCCGGCCCCGAGGTTCACCGGGTCGGCGCCGTCGTAGCGCTCGGCGGCCAGCAGGATGCCGCGGGCGGCGTCGTCCACGTACAGGAACTCGCGGGTGGCGCGGCCGTCGCCCCAGACGACGATCTCCGGCGTGCCGGCATCGGCGGCTTCGAGAAAACGGCGGATCAGCGCCGGGATCACGTGCGCGCGCTCGGCGTCGAAGTGGTCGCCGGGGCCGTAGAGGTTCATCATCAGCAGATGGACGGCGCCGAAGCCGTACTGCGCCCGATAGGCCTGCCCCTGCACCAGCAGCATCCGCTTGGCGGACCCGTAGGCGCCGTTGGTCGGCTCCGGGTAGCCGTCCCAGAGCTCGTCCTCGCGGAATGGCACCCGCGCGTGCTCCGGATACGCGCACACCGAGCCGACCGCGACCAGCTTGGCCACGCCCGCCCGCCGGGCATGCTCCATCACGAGCGCCCCCATCATCGCGTTGGCGTAGAACGTCCGCCCCGGGTTGGCGAGGTTGTAGCCGATGCCGCCCACGTCGGCGGCCAGGTGCAGAACGAGATCGACCGGGTGCGCGGCGAAGAGGCGCTCGACGTCGGCCTCGCGGGTGAGATCGACCTCGGCCCGCCGGGGCACGATCACCCCGGCGCACCCGGCTGCCTGCAGCCGGGCCACGACCGCGCGGCCCAGGAAGCCGGCACCGCCGGTCACGAGCACCCGGGCGCCGGCGAGGGACATCGTCACGGCCACTGCGCCATGAACTCGTCCACGCACTCGACGACGTAGGCGCGGTCGCGGTCGCTGATGGCGTGGTGGTTGCCGATGAAGAACGACTGGCGCATGATCAGGTGCGCGTTGTCGAGGGGCCCGGCGATGCGGTGCGGGAAGAGCCGGATCGCCGGCTGGTCGCGGAAGTTGCCGGCCATGATGGGGCGCGTCTCGATGCCCTTGCTCTCCAGGAAGCGCACCAGGGCGTCGCGCGAGAACGGCGCCTCGGGCCGCACGCTGATCGGGTAGCCGAACCAGACCGACCGCGAGCCGTCGGTGTCGCGTCCCGGGCACTCGCGCAGCCAGCGGGCGTGGCGGCGCAGCCCGGCGTTCCAGTACTCGACGTTGTCGCGCCGGATCTTGATGAACGGCTCCAGCTTGGCCACCTGGTGCAGGCCGAAGGCGCCCTGCAGCTCCATGGGACGGAAGTTGTAGCCGAGGTTCACGAACAGAAAGCGCTCGTCGATCGGCGCCCCCGTGACGGTGGGCTTCCTCTTGACGTCGCGCGTCCAGCCGTGGGCGCGCAGCATCCGGGCCAGGTCGGCCAGCGCCGGGTCGTCGGTCACGACCATGCCGCCCTCGATCGTGCTGATGTGGTGCGAGAAGTAGAAGCTGAACGTCCCCATGGCGCCGAAGGTCCCGGCCATCCTGCCCTCGAACCGGGCGCCGTGCGCCTCGCAGGTGTCCTCGATCATCACCAGGTCGTGGCGCGCGGCCAGCGCGCCGAGCGCGCGCATGTCGCAGGCGTTGCCCAGCAGGTGTACCGGCATGAGCCCGCGCGTGCGGGGGCCGACGGCACGGGCGGCGGCGGCCGGATCGATCGTGAAGGTGTCGAGGTCGACGTCCACCAGCACCGGCACCAGCCCCACGTTCACCAGCGGGTAGTACGTGGTCGACCACGCCACCGCCGGCACCAGCACCTCGTCGCCCGGAGCCAGCGGCCGGGGAAAGGCCGGGTTGACCAGCGCCGCCGCCGCGACCAGGTTGGCCGACGAGCCGGAGTTCACCATCACCGCCTCGGCCACCCCGAGGTACTCGGCCCACAGGGCCTCGAAGCGACGAACCTTGTCGCCCATGGTGACGCGGGTGGAGAGCAGGCTCTCGACCGCCTCGTTCACCTCGTCGGCGCCGAAGGACGGCACGTGCAGAGGCAGCCGCACCGGCCCCGCCGCAGGCTCGGCCTGGGCGAAGTACTGCTCGATCAGCGCGCGGATCTGGGCGGCCAGCGCGGGGCGGCTTATCGGAGCGCTCCCCCGGCCAGCCGGCGCCAGCGGCGGCGCGTGAAGAAGACGTCCACGAACCACTTGGCGTAGCGCGACTCCTCGCGGCCGGTGAGGATCGCCCGGGCCAGCGCGCGCACGACGCGCCAGGGCCGCAGCGCGAACGAGATCACGTAGAAGTTCACGAACAGCCACACCATCGTCCAGTACAGCTTCCGCGTCGAGACCGCGTCGGCGTAGGAAGGCGCCCGCGCCGTGTAAAAGTCCATCGGCGACACGAAGAACGCGTCGTCGAGCTCGATCTTGCCCTCGCGCTGCAGGCGGCGGAACAGCTCGGAGCCGGGATAGGGCACGAACTTCGACACGGCCACGTCCCAGACGCCCAGGACCGCCATCCGGCGGATCAGCCCCAGCGTCTGCCGCAGCGTGGCCGGCGTGTCGTCGGGGAACCCGATCACGATGAAGCAGGACAGCCTGAGGCCGCGCTTCACCGCCGCTCTCATCGCGGCCAGCATGTGCTCGAGGTCGACCTGCTTCTTGACGGCCTTCAGGATGGCCGGCGAGCCGCTCTCCGGCGCGAACGCCAGCGCCCGGCACCCCGAGCGATAGAGCAGGTCGGCGACCTCGGCGTCGAACACCTCGGCCCGGGTGCCGCTCGGCATCTGCCAGGTGATGTTCAGGTCGCGGGCGATCAGCTCGCGGCAGAAGTCCACGATCCACTGCCGCTTGACGATGGCCGTGAGGTCCTGGAAGTCGAAGTTGGTCACGCGGTACTTGCGGACGTACAGCTCCATCTCGTCGGCCAGCTGCCGCGGATCCCGGGCGATCCAGCGCTGGGTCCACATGGCCGGGTTCGAGCAGAAGGTGCACCGGAAGGGACAGCCGCGGGTGCCGAGCATCGGCATCGAGCGCCCGAGGTTGATGCCGTTGGTCTGGTGGCGCTCGATGTACTCGTGGATCGGGAACTCGTCCCAGGCCGGCAGCGGGATCGCATCGACATCGCGCCGGCGGTCCGACAGCCCCGTGTCGACCACCCGCCCGTCGCGCCGGAAGGCGATGCCCTTGACCTCGTCGAGCGGCCGGCCGGCGGCACGCGCGCGGAGCAGCGCGACGAACGTCTCCTCGCCCTCGCCCAGCACCACCACGTCGACGGGGCTCGTCGCCAGCACGTGCTCGGGGACGGCGGTGCCGTGCTCGCCGCCCAGTACCAGCAGCGCGCCGGGGAACCGCTCACGCACGGCCGCGGCCACACGCTGGGTCAACGGCCACAGGGTGCTGAACATGCAGGAGATACCGACGACGTCGGTCCGGGGATCGATACGGTCCACGATCTCGTCCAGCGTCAGGCCCTGGACCAGGAAGTCGTCGCGGTCGGGATAGGGCGACATCGCGTCCAGCGCCTCGCCCGTGGCGTCGATGACGCGATGCTCCAGGCCCGCCTCGGCCAGGGCGGCAGCCACGTAGGCCAGGCCGAGCGGGGGATTGGGGGTGTGCATCTGGAGGCCTGAAAACGTCTTGATTCCCGGTGGGTTGATGAGCGTGATCATTTGACCGAAGCCGTGCCGATTATACAGCAGCGACCCGCCGGAGCAGCGTGATCTCGGCGGCGACGAGCACGCCGAGATCGTAGCGGGAGACCATCAGGCCCCGTGCGGCCCGCCCCAGCGCCTCGGCCAGGGCGGGATCGGTCAGCACCCGCCCCAGCCGGTCGGCCAGCTCGTCGGCCCGCCGGGGATCGAACAGCAGGCCGGTCCGCCCGTCGGTGACCAGCGAGCGGTTGCCCTCGCAGTCGGAGACGACGCACGGCAGGCCGGCGGCCATGGCCTCCAGCAACACCTTGGGGTGGCCCTCGGTGAACGAGGCCAGCACGAACGCGTCGGCCGCGGCATAGAGCGGCGGCAGGCGCTCCTGGGGAACCACGCCCGTGAACTCGACCTCGACGCCGGCGGCCCGGGCCTGCTCGCGCAGCCGCGCGTGCAGCGGCCCGCCGCCGACCAGCACCAGCCGCGCCGGCACCCGGCGCGTCAGCGCGGCGACCGCCGCCACGACGGTCTGAAGATTTTTCTCGCGCGAGAAGCGGCCGACGTAGAGCACGCGCGCGGGCCGGCCCGGCGTCCGGGGGCCGGGCGGCGGCGCGAAGTGCCGCGTGTCGACGCCGTTGGGGACGAGGTGGACCTCGCGAGCCAGGCCGGCGGCCCGCCGGCGCAGCGCCTCGGTCGTGGCGATGACGGCGGTGGCCCGGCGCAGCCCCACGCGCTCGACGGCCGCCTTGAGGAGGCGCGTGGGCCCCGGCCGCGACAGCCGGGCGTAGGAGAACCCGTAGGTCGTCACGTAGGGGGTGCCGAAGCGCGCGTTGGCGACGATCGCCGGGACCGTGCCGGTCACCTGGAAGGCCCGCAGCACCGCGCACTCCCGCAGGCGCGCCGCCTCCGTCCACGCCAGCGTGGCGGTCCGCCGCCCGCGGCGCAGCGGCCGGGCCGGCGCCACGACCTCCACCCCCGCCAGCAGGGCCGGGTTGCTGGTGAACTGCCCGAGCGACTCGACGAGATAGGTGAAGTACCGCACGCGCTCGAAGGCTGTCACGTAGCGGGCCATGTAGCCGTCGAGCAGGCGGCTGGCCTGGCCGGTGGTGGCGAGCTCGCCGAGGCCGCCGCCGAGGGCGGGCAGCAGACCGAGCATCATCGGGCCAGGTATCCGTGTCCGCGCCCGGCCGAGCGCAGCAGCAGGGCGGCGAGGGCCTGCTCGGCCACCGAGAGCTCCCGACGCCACCGCTCGTCGACCGCGCCCAGGACGGCGCCGGACACCCGCCGGTCCTCGTACATCGAGTTCGAGGTCAGGGGCACGCCGTTGCTCGTGGCGGTGAGCAGGCAGTCGTCCCAGCCCACCCCCAGGAAGGCCGCCACGCCGGCCATGACGCCGCGCGGATCGGTGACGAGGTCTTCGTAGCGCACGACGTGGTAGCGATCCGGGGCGAGCCGGCGGCGGTTCGCGTGCGCGGCGGCCAGCGAGCGGCGCAGCCGCCAGATGGCCATCGGCGCGCGCCACCGCCAGCCCCGATAGCGCACCAGCTGCTTGATCGAGGCCAGGTTGGCGCGGGGCTCGCGCACGACGTGCAGGAACCGCGCGCGCGGGAACAGGGCGAGCAGGGCCTCCACGCGCGCCTCGTTGCCCGGCGTCTTTTCGACCCAGGCCCGGGGCCGGCGGGCGCGCCGCGGGTTCACGCAGTGCAGGGCCAGCACCGCCGACAGGAACGCCCGGCGCCCGTCGGCCGGCAGCACGCGGCGCCAGTGGTCGAGGGCGTGCAGGAAATCGCGATACGGCTCCGGCCCCTCGCCGAGAAACCAGAACGGGCGCTGCCCGTACGGGTTCACGAGGACGGTCATCCAGTGGGCGGCTGCCTCGACGTCGCCCGGCTCCCCCCGCTCGCGAGCCAGCATGGTCAGCATGTGGGAATCACCCGGCAGCGCGGTCAGCTCGGGGTGGCCGTCGAGAAGCCCGAGAAGCAGGGTGGTCCCGCTCTTCATGGCCCCGCCGACGAATACCGCCGCCTCGGCGAGGCCGAGGGCCTCCGCCTCGAGCGCCGGGTCCAAGGTCCACGGCGCCCTCGGCATTCCCCGCGCGGCGGCCGCCCAGGTGGCGATGGCCTCACGCACGGCCAGGGTATTCGCCGGGTCACGCCGGGGGAACTGCCGATCGCGCTCGCCGAGCAACGTGTCCAGGCGGGCTCGCAGCGCGGCGAGATCGGGCGCCGTCATCGACGGCGTCCCACGACGATGAACCCGGTACTCAGCACCGCACCCCGGATCGTGCCAGTGAAATCATCGCAAACCCGGGAAGCGACCGTCATGCCACCACGGCCTCGTACGCCGCCAGGAGCTCGCTCACGCTGCGGTCCGCCGCGAAGCGGCCAGCGACACGCCGGCGGGCGGCCGCACCGAACGCCTCGCGGAGCGCCGGCTCCTGCAGCAGGCGCGCGATCGCATTCGCGAGCGCTGCGGGCTGCCCCCGCTCGACCAAAAGCCCGCTGACGCCGTCCTCCACGAGCTCGGGGGTGCCGCCCACGCGCGTGGCGACCACCGCGCAGCCGGCCGCCATGGCCTCCAGGATGACGCGGCTGAGCGCGTCGGGGATCACTGAGGGCGACACCACCACGTCGGCGACCTGGTACAGCTCGAGCACCTCCCGGTTGGAGCGGGGCCCCAGGCAGTGAAGCCACGGCGCCGCGCGCTCGGTGGCCCCGTCCCCGACGAGGACGAACACGGCATCGGGCACGCGCCGCAGCACCTCGGGGGCCGCCGCCAGCAGGTCCGGCGTACCCTTGCCCGGCGAGCGCTTGCCTACGTAGAGCACCACTGGACCGGGGCCCAGGCCGAGCCGGGCGCGAGCGGCGGCAGCGTCACCCTCGACGACCGACAGCGGCGGCACGTTGTAGACGGCGCGGGTCCTGGCCACGCCCTTCAGCAGGCCGGAGCGCCGGTAGATGTCGAGAATACCCTCGCTGACGCCGATGACGCCGTCGACGCGCCTGAGCGCGAGCTGCTTGAGCCGGCTGTCGAGCCAAAAGTAGAGAAACGCGAGCTTGGTGCGCAGGCGCCGCCCCGGACCGCGCGCATACAGACGCCAGTACTCCTCCGAGCACTCGCGCCACAGCTTCCGCACGCCGCAGTCGCTCGGCATTTGGTCGCCGTGGTGCAGGCAGACCGGGGCGGCATCCACGATGCTACCGTCACGCAGCGTGACGAAGACGGGCCGTCCCAGCCACCGGCCGGCAAGCAGGGCCGGAATGAGCATCTGCTTGTTCTGCGCGTGGAGCAGTTGGGCGCCCTCCCGGCGTGCCACGCGGGTCAGGTGGAACGCGGCCCACAGATAGAACAGCGGGTTGGCGAGCCACTTGGGCGTGAGCCATGAGCGTCCCGGCGGCAATCGACGCGGAAACGGAAAGCGCACGACCCGGAAGCCCTCCCGCGCCTCCGTGGGCGCCGCGCCGTAGTTCGGCGTGACGATCACCACGTGGTGGCCCCGGGCGGCCAGCGCCCGGGCGAGCGCCTCCAGGCTCCACTCCGCCCCGCCCGGGGCGAACGGCGGGAAGTACTCGTTGGCCAGGCAGAGCCTCATGCCGCGCGCTCCGCCGGGCCGGGAGTCGACGTCATCGGACCAGGGAGCGACGCCGCCAGCCATCCAGCACCTCCTCGTAGACGGCGGCGGTGTCCGCGACGCAGCGCTCCCACTGGAACCGCCGCTGGGCGCGCTCCCTGTTGGCGGCACCAAGCCGGCCCCGAAGCGCGGCATCCCGGAGCAGTCCTACGGTGGCGGCCACAAGATCGGCTGGTCGGTCGGGATCGACCAGGAATCCGCCTTCGCCGTCGATCACGAGCTCGGGCAGTGAGCCTCGATTCGAGGCCACCACCGGCAGTCCGCAGGCCATCGCCTCCGCCACCGTGAAGCCGAAGCCCTCCAGTGCCGAGGGAAACAGGAGTACGTCGGCCAGCCGATAATAGTCAACCTTGTCGCGCTCAGGGACGTACCCGGTGAACACCACGCCGCCAGGTGCACCGGGCGCGCGCGCGCGTTGCTCGAGGTGCTGGCGGAGCGGACCGCTGCCGGCGATCACGAGTCGCGCTTCGGGGCAGGCGCGCGCCACCTCCCGCCAGACGTCGAGGAGCAGGGAGAGGTTCTTGCGTGCCTTCAGCCCACCGAGGAAGAGTACGACCGGCTGGGCGCCCACTCCCCAGCGGCCGCTCAGCTCAGCCGGACGCGGCCCAGGCGCGAAGCGGGCATCCACGCCGTACGGCACCACCGAGAACTTGTCGGCCGGGACGCCGAGCTCCGCGGACGCCTGCCGGCGGGCAAACTCGCTGCCGACCACGACGCGCTCCACCGCCCGGATCACCCGGCCCTCAATGAACGGGTTGAGCGGGCTGGGATCCAGGTGGTGATGGTGCGCGACGATCGGCACGTCGAGCCGGTAGCGCCGACGCGCGAGCAATGCTGCGGGCCCGATGTAGCGCAGCGAATGGACTCGCAGAAGGTCGAATCCGGCGGTGTCGTAGACTCGGCGGATGATCGGCGGCAGGACGAAGGGAGCAACCGGCCAGCGCAGGCCGCGGCCGATCGGGAGTCGGTGGATCGTCCAGTTAGCCACGCCATCGGGATGACGCTTGTGCCGGGCAAGCAGAATTTCGAAGCCGATGCCGTGGGCGGCCATCCGGACGAGCAGCTCGCGCTCGAAGGTCTCGCCCCCGGAGGTCGTCTCGGGGTCGATACCGCAGTGGGGCGTGCACACCCGCATTCCGGACCGGCCGCTCTCACTCACGGCTCGTAGCCGACCCGCCGCAGAACCTCGGCCTGCAGGGCCGTCAGCCGGCCGAGTTGCTCCGCCGTGAGGCGCTCGCGCGCCTTGAAGTTCTGATTCTCCATCCGCTCGGGGATGCGGGCCAGCGTCGCGGGCGACACGGAAAGGCCGGCGAAGCGGAAAATCCTCTCCAGCGTCCCGCGGGGATCGGCGCAGAGGTCTTCGTACCGCACGTGCAGGACCCGCAGCCCGAGCTTCTCCTCCAGTGCGAGGGCGTACCGCACGACTTCGCGCCATTGCAGGGCGTGTTGTTCGAGCCCGTCGTCGTGCAGCAAATCTCGCCAGTTAGGGGGCTTGCACCCCGGGAACGGCCCGACCCGCTCACGCCAGGGCCGGAATCGATCCTCCGTCTCGCTCGCGTTGCGGTGCCCCCATACCAGAGAGTGGGCCACGGAACGCCCGTCGCGAAGAATGTGGACGAAGCAGGCGTCGGGGAACACGCGCTGGAGGAAGTCGAGACGGACCGCGTTGTTGGGGCTCTTGTTGAGCAGGCGAGGCTTGCGGTGCAACACGCGGTGAAACTCGAAGCGCTGGTGGAGCCGCCGGATCTCGGCCGGCGTCGCCTCCTGCGCCGTGCGGACGCGGTCGCCGTTCGCGTTGTCGAAGTAGCCGTGCGGCTGCAACACGGGGTTGGCCTCGGAGAGATTGGCCACGTCGGGATGGCGGGCGACCAGCTGCATGGAGATGCTGGTGCCGGAGTGGGGCACCCCGTACATGAGGATCGGCCGCTCGACCCGGGCCGCGCGGCCCCGGGTGTGGCGCCACGCCTCGTAGAGAATCTCGTAGGCGAGCGTCCGGGCCAGCCGGACCGGGCACTTGACGAGCCAGCCGGCGGTGCCCCAATCGCGCGTCACGATGCGGGGGTCGATCTCGTTGAGCCGCGTCCGGTCGCCGAGAAGCATCTGGATCCGGTGCTCGGTCATTCGAGCCACGTCGTCACCTCACCGTCATGGGAGCGATCGCGTACACGTCGGAGAATCCCTCGAGCTCGAGGCTGTTCGCGCGCTGAAACGGGTCCTGCGTGAAGCGATCGATGCGCGCCCAACGCCCGGGCTGTCGGCGGTGACGCCGCAGCGTGTAGCCCACGAGCAGGCTTCCGTCGGAGGCGGCGCACAGACCACGGG
>Ga0299914_10003327_pt1 | contig 11338 bp, 9 predicted proteins | sample RVTome_10_FD_201361 | JGI IMG/M metagenome (GOLD analysis project Ga0299914, IMG submission 201361) | Soil microbial communities from uranium-contaminated site in the Upper Colorado River Basin, Wyoming, United States - RVT153D57 (version 2) ... | reverse complement strand
GCGAGCGCGTACGGCAGATCAAGGAGAAGGCGCTGCGTAAGCTGCGCCAGAAGCACCGGCGGGAGGAGCTCCAGATGCACATCGGCTGAGCGCCCCCGTGCATCCCGGCACACCGCAACGACCCTTCACACCCCAACCGTCCCGCCACGGCAGCGCTTTCGCCACGGTGCCGCTGGCCCGCACTCGGAGCACCTCCCCCTGTGGGGGAATTCCCTACAACCGGATTCCAATCGGCCCGTCTGTATTCCCCTTCCGGCAGTCCCTACCTTTATTCAATGCCGGCATCGCCGAACCGGTCATCCCCGCGGTTCATCGTCCCGGCATACCATTCATTGAAATGCGTGATCGGGTCGTATGGCAAAACCGCTGGACGCAGCACAATCACTGTCCGCTCGCCGGCAGCAGGCGGCCGTAGCGCGTCTCGGGCTCTTCGCGCTCCAGAGCCGGGCGCTGGGAGAGGTGATGGAAGAGACCGTGCGCGTCGTGGTCGAGGCCCTCGAGGTGGACCTCTGCACGGTGCTCACGTTGCAGAAGGACGCCGGATCGTTCCTCGTTCGGGCCGGTCACGGATGGGAAGACGGCGTGGTCGGCCACGCCGTCGTGCCTGCGGGTCCGAAGGAATCTCTTGCGGGGTACACGCTCGCCTACGGCAAGCCCGTGATCATCGACGGTCTCGCAAAGGAGGCACGTTTTCACGTCACGCAGCGGCTCCTCGATCATCAGATCGTCAGCGGTCTGAGCGTCGTGATCGAAGGCGAGGAGGAACCCTACGGCGTGCTCGCCGCGCATACGACCCTTCCTCGCGGCTTCGATCAGGCGGATGTCCACTTCCTTCAAACGGCGGCGAACGTGCTTGCAGGCGTCATCGAGCGCAAACGCGTCGCAGATGCCCTGCGCGAGAGCGAGGCCATGGCCCGAGCCGTTCTCGATACGACCGTCGACGGCATCATCACGATCGACGAACACGGCAACATCGAATCGTTCAATGCGGCCGCCGAGCGCATCTTCGGGTATACCGCCGGGGAGGTCCACGGTAAGAACGTCCACGTGCTGATGCCTCCCCCCTACAAGGAGGAGCATGATGAATACCTTCAAAGCTACCGGGACACGGGCCGCCGAAAGATCATCGGCATCGGCCGCGAGGTCGTGGGCCGGCGCAAGGACGGATCTACCTTTCCGCTCGATCTCGCCGTAAGCGAAGTGTATCTGAACGAGCGCCGCATCTTTACCGGCGTCGTGCGCGACATAACGGATCGCCGCCGGCTTGAACACGAGATCCTGCGCATCAGCGATCAGGAGCGCCGCCGCATCGGGCAGGATCTTCATGACGGGCTGGGGCAGATGCTCACCGGCATCGGTTTGATCACCCGGAATTTGGCCAGGAAGCTAAGCCTGCGAGATGAAGCGCATGCTGCTGAGGTGGCGGAAATCGCCGAGCTGCTCAAGGAAGCGGACGAATTCGCCCGGGCGCTCGCACGCGGCCTCGTACCCGTCGACCTGGAAACGAGCGGGCTTCGGTACGCACTCCAGCGCCTGGCAGTCGGCGCCGAGAAGCTCTTCGGGATCCGATGCACCTTCGAGGAGATGGGCAACGTGCTCGTGGAAGACCACTCGCTGGCGACGCATCTTTTCCGGATTGCGCAGGAGGCTGTCAGCAATGCGGTCAAACACGGACGAGCCGAGCACGTCAAGATCAGTCTCGCCGGAGGCGGGGACCTCACCCGGCTCCGCATTCGCGACGACGGCATGGGCTTCCCCGCCGATGTCGATCTCGATTCGAATCACGCGGGGATGGGCGTTCGCATCATGCGTCACCGGGCACGTATCATCGGTGCGCACATCGAAATCGCCTCCCAAGAAGAGGACGGAACGACCATTACCTGCACGGTGCGAGATCACGGCGCACCCATTCCGGCCGGCGGTGAAGAATACGGTCGCAACTAAGTCTATATCTGGCCATGAAGAAAATACTCATCGTCGACGATCACCCCCTCATGCGGAAAGGACTCGCCCTCTCGCTCGGGGGTGAGGCGGACCTCCAGGTAGTCGGGCAGGCAGCCGATGCGGAAGAGGCGCTCAGCATGGTCGAGAAGCTGGAGCCTGACGTCGCGGTCGTGGACATCTCCCTTCCCGGGATGAGCGGCCTCGAATTCATCAAGCACCTGCAGGCCGTCTATCCGAATATCCGCTCGCTCGTGGTATCCAGGCACGACGAAGCGCTCTATGCAGAGCGTGCGATCCGGGCCGGCGCCCGGGGATACGTGATGAAGCTGGAAGCGGCTGACGAGATCGTGAAGGCTGTGCGCCGCGTGCTCGCCGGACGCATCTACGTAAGCGAGGAGATCAACGAACGCTTGTTGCTGGGGCTGGCGGCCGGGCGCGACGAGCTGGCGCAGTCCCCGCTCGAAGTACTGAGCGATCGGGAGCTTGAGGTCTTCGAGCTCTCCGGCCGTGGCCTCGTCACGCGCGAGATCGCAGAGCGGCTGCACCTCTCCGTCAAAACCATCGAATCCTACCGGGCGCGTATCAAAGAGAAGCTCAATCTGAAGACGGCGGCCGAGCTCATGCAGCATGCCGTGCAGTGGGTAGAGGGCGAGGGCACCGGGTAAGGCGGTCGACCGGGAGTATGGTGCGGTGGGCACCGCACCCTTCACTCGGGCGACCCGGCGGAGGAGCTCCATCTCACGACGTGCCATGCTGCCGCAGCAGAGCGTGCACCTCGGGCGTACCCTCAGCGCGCGGCGGAACCTCAGCGCCTGCGGCGATGAGCGCCTCGACGGTCGCCGTATAGTCTCCTTCCGATCGACTCCAGCCATGCTCGGAACCGTGTACGGCCCAGCCAAGCGGCGTACTGCGGAAGGCATTGTCGTCGTCCTCGAGCGATGGGCTGCCCTCCAGGATACGGCGCACGAGCCCGGCATTCCCGTGCCAAGCGGCCCAGTGCAGCGCTGTGCCGTGGTGCTGGCTGAACGCGCCGGACGGGGAAAGGCCGGCATCCAACATGAGCAGGGCGGCACGGCCGTCGTTGTTACGGGCTGCGTGCGCGACATGCCGGCGGAGCCCGGAGGAGATCGAGCCCGGAAGTTCGGGATGACGGCCCAGGACCGACCGCACCAGATCCGCATCGTGAAGCCAGCAGGCATTGACGAGCACCTCGTCGGGAGGGCTCCCTTCCATCAATTCGTCGAACAGATCAATATGGCCGAAGGACTGCGCAACCTGGGCCGCCGAGACGTGCCATCCGAGCTCCCACTGGTAGATGGTTCCTCCTGCATGGGAGTCCACCATGGGGAAGTATTCGTCGCTGACGCGCATGCGAATGCACGCCGGATCCCGATCGAGATGCCTGCGGGCGAGGTCGGCATCACCGAGCGCCGCAGCCATCAGGACGTCCGATTCGCACCCGCGCTGTATTAGAAAACGGGCGACATCCTGACGGGAACGCACCATGTACTGCGCCGGTGTGGAGAGGTGGTCGACATCTCGCGCATCGATCTCCGCTCCCCGATCCAGCAGAAGGGCGGCCACCTCGACGCTGGAGGCCACGTGAAGGGGCGTCTGCCCGTCTCCGCCACGTGCGTGCACCAGATCGGTTCGGTCCTCGAGCAGCAATCTAACATCGCTCATCATGCCCAGGCGTGCCGCGGCATGAATCGTAACGACGGCCCCACGCCCGATCGCGTATTCGGCCAGGTCAGAGTCGGCGCGATCCAGCAGCCCGAAGCCGCCTGCCCACCATGTGCTGAGGGCGTCGATGTCCGCGCCTGCCTCCAGCAGCACATCGAGCATGGCGCGGCTGCGAACCAGCGTGATCGGCGGATCACCGAACTCGCCGACGGGATCGTTGATGCGTTCCTTCAGGGCGGGATGGCGATCCAGCAGACGTCGGACTTCTGCGGAGTCGTCGGATTGAAATGCCCGGTGAACCTGGTCCAACAGTTCGTGCGTCATCGCTGCGAGGGCCATTTATAGCTAGAAAAACCGGAATCCGGGCGAGACGAAAATTCGGCGGCAAGCACGTCGCGAAGAAGGGGCCGTAAGCGGTCCACCGCGTCCATCCGCTGGTGCCCGCTGTTCGTACCGCTGAAGATCTCCACGGTTGCGCGCGACACGGCGAACGCATCGCTGAAATAGCCGTTCAAAGAGCACATCGGCACGACACCGTATTCACCACGCACCATGCTCACCATCAAGAACATACTCGCAACCACGGACCTCACGGAGGAGGGCCTCCCGTCTCTAAGGCATGGTTGGACGCTGGCTACACGTTTCGGGGCAGAGCTCCACATGTTCTATGCGGACGTACTGCACGGCCCGCTCCACGGTGAGATGGACCCGGCGCGAACGGAGGCAGAAGTGGCTGCTCGCATGGACGAGCTCGCAAGACGCATCGCAGCGGGTGACGGGGACGCCGCCCGGGTCACCGTGCGGCGCATCGTTGAGCGCAGCGTCTATCCCGCTCCGGCGGTCCTGGAGTACGCCGCTAGCCACGACGTGGACGTGATCGTCACCGGGACGCACGCCCGCCGGGGCATCAGCCGGCTCGTGCTCGGAAGTGTGGCTGAGGAAATCGTGCGCCACGCCGGCTGCGCCGTGCTAACGGTTCCGACCTCGGAAGAGGAGCGTTCCGGTCGCATTGATGTCACATCGCTGCTCGTCCCGTTTGATTTCTCGATGCATTCGAGGAACGCCCTGGCGAACGCCAAGGAGTTGGCGGCCGCTTTCGGTGCACGGATCGACATGCTGCACGTGGTCGAGGAACGTCTACACCCGGCGTTCTACGGAATCGCCGTACAGTCCGTCTATGACGTGGAACCGGAGATCGAGAGCAAGGCCGTCGACCACATGCGGGCCGCCTACGATTCCGCAGTCGGGCCGGACGGACCTGTTAGTTTCGAGGCACGGCCGGGATCGGCCGCACGGGAAATCGTCGATTTTGCCGGCGATGTGGGATCGAGCATGATCATAATGGGCACGCACGGCCTGACGGGACTCGATCATTTTCTACTCGGAAGCACGACCGAGCGCGTACTGAGGCGTGCATCCACACCGGTCTTTGCATTGAAGCATGCCGGCCGGTCACTCATGGGGGGGCGGCCGGATTCCGAGGGGACAACCCCTTCGGAGCACGGACTTTCGAGTCCGGAGAGCAGCGCCAGCGCCCCGTGAAGGTTCGCCTCGTCCGGACGGCCCGGTGTTTCCGGTTCGCCGGGCTTTCCGGGCGTGCGGGGCTCCTCCGGGTGTCCAGGCGTGTCCGGTTCCCAGGGCTCTCCCGGTGTATCGGGTTCCTGTGGATGTCCGGGCGTATCGGGTTCAGTCGGATGTCCGGGCGTATTGGGCTCAGTCGGATAGCCCGGCGTTCCGGGCTGTTGGCCGGCAGATACTGACCCGGCGGATGCATGATCCATGGTACTCCTCGTCCATGTGGTGGTACGGGTCGCCGTCGTTCAGGCCGTCTCCCGGCAACTTCCGAATGGCACGCGTACGATCACGGCACAAGGTGCGTGCATAAGCCTGACGTGAGACGTTAGCCTGATGACATGAGACGTTCCAATCGGTATGTTGATCTCTACACGAAAGGAAGAGTCATGTCAGCGACGTCGTTTATCCGAGGCAGGGTCGGAATCATAGGAATGGGATGGGTTGGATCGAGTGTAGCTATCTCGAGCCTGCACGCGGGCATCGCCGAGGAGCTTCTCTTGAACGACGTGCGTGAGGAAATCGCCGAGGGAGACGCCATGGACCTCGCCCACGGTGCAATGTTCTATCCATCGGCTCGCGTGCGGACGGCGTCGATCGAGGAGATGGTGGAATGCGACGCCGTCGTGATTTCGGCAGGACGCGGTGGCCGGCCGGATGAATCCCGGCTGGAGCTCCTGAAGGACAACGTTCGTCTGATCGCCGAGCTCGGCAGGCGACTGTCCGGTTGTAGAGGCGTCATCGTGATGGTCACCAACCCGGTCGACGTGCTCACGAGAGTGCTGACGGATGCTTCCGGGCTTCCACCGTCCTGCGTGATCGGTACCGGAACGATGCTCGATCTCGCCCGCCTCCGGCAGGAGCTCAGCCTGCGCATCGACGTCAATCCGCGCTCCATTCACGCGCAGGTGATCGGAGAGCACGGCGATTCGGAAGTCGTACTCTGGTCGTCGGCCACGGTCGGCGGAACGCCTATCCGGGAATGGGAAGGTTGGGACGGGGCTGCCGAGTCGGACGTAGCGGACGCCGTGAGGAGAGCCGCCTACGAGATCATCCGCCGGAAGGGAGCGACTAACCATGCTATAGGTCTCGTAACGGCGGATCTTCTTTCGTGCATCATGCGCTCGGAGCGACGCCTGCTGCCGGTTTCGCGCGTGCAGTCGGAGCTTTCGGAGTTCCGAGACGTCGCGCTCTCGCTTCCGGCAGTCGTGTCTCGTGAGGGCGCCGTCCGGGTCGTCGAGCCGGAAATGGACGGCGCCGAAAAGGACGCCTTTATGCGGTCGGTTGAGGTTCTTCGTGCCGCATACGGATCGATCCAGGGCGTGACGTAATCTCGCCGGCCGTGAGGGCGCGACCGCACGTGTTTGATGAGAATCGCTGGGCAGGGCGCGCGCCCTACGATCTCCTCCAAGGTCTGCTCGAAGGGCGAATTCATCGATGCCATGCCCGGCGCTTCCAGGACAAGCATATCGGCCTCGGCCCGCAGAGGCCCCAAAGGCGCGGCGCGTGCGGCACGTAGGGTTTTCCACTACATCGCGCCCTCCAACGCCGCACAAGACGCCAAAGCCGGTACCTACGCACTTGGTGGGAATGGTCTCGCAGGAGGGGATGTCCTGCCGTCGGAAATTGACGGACGATACCAGCACACCCGTCGCGAGCGGGCATACCGCCGCGAGCGGGACCGACCGACGACATACAGACACCTGCGCTATGAAACGGACCTCAACCATCTTCACGATCCTCGCCGCCCTCACGATGATTGCTGCGACCTTCCCTGGCGGACAGAGCCAGCTCACGATCAACGATCAGAGCCGAATGTGGGTCGACGGAACGTCGACGATTCACGACTGGATGTGCGAGGTCGGGACGGTCGAGGGAAGCATCATGCTCGATGCCGAGGTCGGACAGGTGTCGAACGCCGTCGTCACGGTACCCTCCGCCTCCATCGACTGCGACAATTCCACGATGAACAAGAAGGCAAGCAAGGCGCTCTCCGTCGGAGATTATCCGACGATCCGGTTCACGCTCGACGAGGCGGACGTCGCCAGGGACGGCAAGGACCTGCGCATCGAAGCACTCGGCAAGCTGGAGATGGCCGGCGCCACGAAGGCCGTCGAGGCGAGCCTGGTCGGTCAGCCAGCAGCCGATGGCGGCTTCCGCTTCATGGGTTCGATGCCGATCGTGATGTCCGACTTCGGCGTCGATGCGCCGACCGCCATGCTCGGCACGATCAGAACCGGCGACGAGGTGACGGTTCGGTTCGAGCTCGTAACGGACGCCGGTTTCCCTTCTATGACGAGTGCAAAGTAGCCTGGTGGCAGGCTCACACATAAGAGGTGGACGAAATGCCTATCCAGCGACTACTCTTTACCACGGACTTTTCCGAATGCGCCGAGCGCGCCTTTTCGCACGCCTCTCATCTGGCCGTGCGGTACGAATCCGAGCTGCACGTACTGAACGTGACGTCCCCCCACCGCCCGTCGGAGGAGGATCCGCTCGGGCTGCTCGATCTGGAGCCGGAGAGCGAGGGGCTCTTCTCGGATGCTGCCGATCCTGAGGAGGTGGACGACGTGGTCGTGATCCACAGCCGCATGACAGCGCATTCGCCCGTGGCAGGAATCCTCGATTACGCGGAGCACCACGAGATCGATCTCATCGTGATGGGCACGCACGGGCGCGTGGGCATCGACCACCTGCTCTCGGGCAGCGTGGCCGAGGACGTCGTACGCCATGCCGCTTGTCCGGTGCTCACGGTTCGGTGCAAGGACGGGGCAGGCTGGAAGGATCAGGTTCGCCGCATCCTCGTGCCCGTAGACTTCTCCGAGCACACGCCCGTACGCACGGCGATCGAGCTTGCGCATGCCTACGGCGCCGAAGTGGATCTGCTGCACGTCATCGAGGAGGCCGTCCTGCCCACGATCTACGGCGTGGAGCCGCTTTCGCCGGGTGCGCCGCTGTACGTACAGCGCACGGAAGGTGCGCTCCGCAAGACGATTGCGGACCTTCCGACCGGCGACCTCACGGTTCGCTCACACGTCCGTATCGGGAATCCGACGCGGCGCATTCTCGAGTTCGCGCAGGAGGGGGGCTCCGATCTGATCGTACTCGGATCTCAAGGTCGAACGGGACTCGGCAAACTTCTCATGGGCAGCGTCGCAGACAAAGTGGTGCGCCTGGCGGACGTGCCGGTCTTTACGGCGAAGTGGCGGGCGGGAGCAGATCGCCCGTCAGAGGCCGGACGTGAGGTCGCGGCCTCCGAGTAGGCCCGACGCGATCACGACGGGAGCGATCATGGCCACCTCCCGGCCGACGCGCTTCAGGTTTCGGAGCGTCAGAAGACCCCGGACGAAATGCTCACGCGAGCTGACGATCGTCTCGAAGAGTTGATGATCGGTGACGAAGCGGCGCTTCGAAAGCGGCCACAGGAGCGGAAGGCCGCTGTCCGCCTCCTTGCCGAAATAATCGAGCAGTAGGTGGGATGCGTACGCGGCGGAACCTCGCAGGGCGAGCGGAACGAAAAGGCCGCCTCGTAGCCAGCGCGCCCCTCCAATGGCCGCACCAGCCGCCAGAGCGGCTCCGATGCTGTGCGAACGGCGGTATGCATAGTCGATCCGCCTGCCGCGAAGGCGAGCAGCGGCGATGTCGAGATCCGCGGCCGTAGCCAGCAGGGCGTGCGCGCAGTGCTCGCGCGGACGGCCTCCGAAGACGCGCGACACGGCTACCCCCGCCAGCATGTGCCCGACAGATGACGGCATGGAAGACCTCCTGAAAGCCGGATGAACGATGCGATAAAGCGCAGTGCGGCGCGTGCGGCCCGTGCGGAAATCGACGCAGTAGACCGATCCCGCGGCCCTTCTAGAAGGGCAGCGTCGTGCGTATTCGGTAGTACACCTCGTAGTCCGAACGCCCTAGAACCTCCGTCGCAGGCTGGGCGGTCCCTACTGCGTGCGCAAAACGAATGGCTCTTCCGAGTCGCAGCGCATTCTTTACTTCTATCCCGAAACCCAAACGTCCGACTGCAGCCTGGGACTCACCGGCCGTCCACACCCTGCCCGCGTCCGCGAAGAAAGCGCCTGCCAGGCTGCCGAGCGACACGGTGCCGAGTAACGTCGTTCGCAGCCCGGATGCGAACGGCACGCGGTATTCGACCGTGCCGAAGAGCATCCGATCCCCCAGCGCATAACTGCGATAGCCGCGAACCCGCTCCGTATCGCCGAGAAAGAGCGGCACGTCGTTGGGAAGCTGGAGGCGCACGGCATCGTGGCGCGACAAGCCTACGAAATCCTGATTGAGGGCGCCGCCGGCCTGTGCCTGGGCGCGGCCGTAGGCAAACACCCGGTGCGCGCCGATACTTCGAAAGACGCCGTAGGCTGCGAGGTCTCCTCGAACGAATTCCGTATCGGTGCCGAGGACGTGCACGGCGCCGGTCACCTGAAGGCGCAGGCCGAGACCGTCGAGCGGGTGGATGAGATTGTTCCAGTAGGGGCGCTGCTTGCGCCAGGTCAGCGCCAGCCGCAGGTCGGCCTGCTGACCTTCCCCCGGCTCGGCGATGTCTGCCTCGTCGAAGGATCCGGCAGCGAGGGCCTCGACGTCGACGATCCGAAGACGGGCCGAAAGGCTATGCGCGGAGTACGGCCGATCGGACCAGTCGAGCGGCCAGGCCACGGCCACATCACCGCCCGCGTAGCCTTCCACGAGAAGGTCGTCCCCGTAGGCCTGTACGGAACCGGGCATGCGGTACAGATTCATGCTGACCGTGGGATACCACTGGTTGTTGACGTAGGAGGCCAGCACGTAGCTCTTCCCCAGCGGGTCCCGAAGCGAAACGCCGCCCGCGGCAGCGATGGTGTGTTTGCCGAGCGGTTCGATCCATGCAGTCAGTCCGGCGATCCCCCAGTCGGCTCCGAACCCCCCATCGTGCCCGATACCGACGTACGGAACGGCGAGACTGGCCACGTGCCTGAGGTTCCGTCGCGACAGGTAGCGATAGCGCGAACCGATGAGATCAGGATTCGGTGCCGGCGCGCGAGGGATGAGTTCGGGAGGCCGGTGGCGAATCCATTCGGCGTACGCAGCCGGGACGTCGGCGAAGGTCTCCGCCGCACGGCGTCCGGCGTCGATCCGGTAGGCACGGTCGGCAGACTTCTCCTCCGCAGTGATCACGATGAGCGAGCCGGCAGGGAAGAGCGAGTCCGGGGGCAGCCAGTCCGCCACGGCAGCGCCCGTGGCAAGGTTGGTGACCCGTTCGTGGCGTCCGGTGGATCTGTCCAGCACGAAGACGTTCGGCACGTGGTCGCGGAGCGAGACGTAGGCTATACCGGTACCGCCGGGTCCGTACACCGGATCGCGGTCGTCGTGAATGCCGGCAGTGAGCGCCTCCGTGCGCCCTGTGTGGAGATCCAGCACGGCGACGTCTCGGCGCCCGTCCGCCCGAAACCGGTCGAAGAGCAGCTCGTCGCCCTCGGGATGCCAGCGGATCGATGACACCTGGACATCTCCTTCGAACTGCGTAAGGACCTCTACGGAGTCGGACGCCAGGTCCAGAAGGTGAATGTTCTCCGCGCCCGCCGCGGATGCGGCAAACGCCAGCTTCCGTCCATCTGGTGAGAAGGACGGCGAACCGGCCCGTCGATCCTGTGTGAGCCGTCGTCGATCGGTGCCGTCACGGTTTACGATGTAGAGATCCCGCACGAGGGAGCCGCGGCGGCCGCGGTGCAGGCGTGCATACGCAATCCGGAGGCCGTTCGGACTCCACGCGACGGGCGCCTGGACCGAGCCTTCTTCCACGATCTCGTCCTCACCGCTCTCGAGATTCACGACGTACAGGCGCTGAACCGGCCGCTGAAGCGACGCCAGGGAAAGGACGGCAGCGTGCGTGGTGTCCCGGCTGTACGCGACGTCGAATACGTACTGACCAGGCAGATCGAGTGGATCGGCATCCAGCGAGTCGACGTTCTCGAGCTGCGAGGCCAGCGTGTTGTAATACACGTTCACGTGACGCCGCCAATCGTCGTAAAACGACCGGTACGTCGATCCAGTAACCTCGCGGAAGGCCGCATCGAAATCGTGCACGCGGGTGAGGCCGAATAGAACGGATCTCCGGTGCGAGAGGATCTCGACGAGCGTGGAGTCGCCGAAG
>Ga0299914_10003326_pt1 | contig 11339 bp, 12 predicted proteins | sample RVTome_10_FD_201361 | JGI IMG/M metagenome (GOLD analysis project Ga0299914, IMG submission 201361) | Soil microbial communities from uranium-contaminated site in the Upper Colorado River Basin, Wyoming, United States - RVT153D57 (version 2) ... | reverse complement strand
TCGCCGACCAGCATCATGCCGGCCGGATGAGCGCTGCGCCACGCGGCAAGAACCTCGCACTTCCCGCGCGAGCGCGCCAGCGGAGATTGCTCGTCGAATCCCGCGTACGTGCCGTCGTCGGCGAAACGGATATCGACTGCGGCTACATCGTCGTGTGACAGGCTCAATGCATCCGCGACTGCGAGCACTGCGGGCAGCAGGCCGCCACTCAGGATCCGCACAGCAATGCCCTCGGTGCGGAGCGCCGCCACGACCGCCGCCGCGTCCGGGACCAGCCGCTCGACATACTGGCGTGCCAGCGCTGCCATGCGCGCACGATCCGGCCGGATCAGAGCGAGCCGCGCGCCGTAGACCGCCTCCAGCGGTACAGCGCCGCGCATCGCCGACTCGGTGAGCGCCTCGACCTCGGCGCGTTGCGATGCCGCCAGCTCGTCGATGCCTTCGATGGCGCTCAGTGTTGAATCGCAGTCGAACACAACCGCGCCGACGCGCCGCAGCGGGCGCATCACGCGTTGGCCGGTACTCACTATTGAATCCGGTGCAAGTGGCTGTTACTGCCGGAACCTGACAAATTGGACATTGCGGTTCGCTCGGGGCAAGGCCCGGCGACCGCGCCGTCAAGCGAATCCGTCGGAGCCATCGAGCTCCCGGATTGTAACGGCGACACGTTGATGCCGTTCAGGGTTGTGTCCCCAGCTCCAGCGTGGGGGACCCGTTCAGAGCTGAACCACCAGCTCCAGAGTGTAGTAGCGCTCGGGCGTGAGGAAGAACTCTCCCATGGTGGATGGCCCGTCGTAGAACCGTGTCATCAACCGGAGCGACCTGCTCTGCTGCACGCCGATCCCCAGCGCGCCGGCGATGCCAGTATCCCAGTCCGTGCGCTCCGCCGTCTGCACGTCGATCCCGGCATAGATCGCGAGCGGACTGCCGTTACGGGGCTGCCACATGTTGTCCGCACCGATCTGGAAGAGCCCGCGATCCTTCACGCCGAGCGCAACGAGCTGCGGCTCCCACCCGAGATACGACCGGAAGATCCAGCTGCCGCCACCGTACAGCCGTGCGATTCCGGGTACCTCGTACGACGCGGTCACATCCAGCTGCTCGCTGCCGAACTCGATGCGCTCCGCCCCCGTCATTTCGATGAACTCATCGCCGAGGTGGGAGCTGCGATGAATGATCGCCGCACGGCCGGACCACGCATCGCGACGCATCTCGAAGCCGCCGCCGACGAACCAGTCCTGACCCATGTCGTCTCGACTCTCATACTCGATGCGGAAGCGCGAGAACACGCGCGCATCGAGATACATCGTCACGCCGCCGCGCGACGACTCCGAGACGTGGATGAGCGGAACGACGGCTCCGAGCGCAACCGCCGCCACGACATCCGCCGCAGCGTCGTCCGGATCAGGCAGAGTGAACGCCGGACGTTCCGGCCCCTGCGTCGCCAGCACGTTCGTGTGCAGCAGGCCAACCGCTATGCGGCCGGCGAACGGGTCCGCGACCGGCGTGCGGAAATAGCTCACATCGGGCAGGAACCGCTGATCCTGCGCCGCGGCAGGTGCTGCACAGGTGACCAGCGCAGCGAGCACTGCGCTCACGAGCTTCATCGCCATTCCCCCGGTCCGGTTGCGCGTTTTGCCCGGGCACCTCATTCTCCCGCCCCACCGTTCCACCGTCAAGGCGCGGATGCCCGATCGTCTGCTGCTCGTTCGACCACCCGCGCTCGGCGCGGCTCTCGCCCTGGCCGTGCAACGGGCGTGCGCCCGGCGGATCGCAGTCGCCGGCCGTGACATCCCGCTGCTCGACGCGAGACTCGCCTGCGGCGACTTCGATTCCGTTCGCGTGCTGCTCGGCGCGGCGTTTCCCGACCCCGCGCTCCCGCTGTTCGTCGCGCGCTATGCCATGTGGACGGGCGACCTCCAGTCCGCGGCCGGCGCCTGGGCCGCAGTCCTCGCCTCCCTCGATCTGACCGCGGAGGACCCGATGAGCGCCTCACTGCGCCGCACTGCATCGATCGAGATCGCACGGACGGCGACTGACCTCGGAGATGCGCCCCTGGCCGCTCGCCTGCTCGGGGACGCGCGCAACGCAGGCCCGGTTGTTGGCACACCGGGTCCTGATCCACCAGCGGACGCAGACCCGGACTCGATGATGATCTCCGACGTCGCATTCAACGTCCTCGGCCTCGAGCCGGATGCGGTGCGCGGCCGACTCCGCCTTCGGCCCAGGCTCGATCGGTTCGCCGAGATCGAGGCGCTCAACATTCGCTTCGGTGATGGCAGCGTCGGCATGTCGGCCACTCGCGAGAGAGCAGCGATCGTCCTGCGCATCGAACAGGAGTCGGGTGCAATCCCGATGACCGTGCTGCTGGAGCCGTTCGTCGACGGCCCGGTGAGCGCCGAGGTCGACGGCAGGCGCGCGGATCTGCCGCCGCGAAGTACCGACGGCGGGACCATCGTGCCCGTGCAGCTCGTGCTCGACCAGGTACGCACACTCATCATTCACACGCGTCCGCCCGGCGATGCATGATGGCCCGAATGGGGCGCATGGCGAAGAGGGCGCATGGCGAAGAGGGCACATGGCGAAGAGGGCACATGGCGAAGAGGGCACATGGCGAGAAGGGCACATGGCCAAGAGGGCGGATGGCGAAAGGGCCGGTCACGTGTAGTGGCCGGCCCTCCCGGTATGTATGTGTTGCGACGCAGTCAGCGGGCGGTCATCCTGCCATCGTCGGCGAGCAGGGCTCGCAGCTGGGCCGGCCGCTCGGGCACTGACGTGCGAATGATCGAGCGGGCATACGTGATTCTCTCGTCATCGGACAGATGTTCGACGACCGATATCGGCGCGCCATACCGCAGCAGCAGCCGCTTGGCGTCGTTGGCGACACTATCCTCCACAGGGACCTCCACGGATGGGTGGGAGCGGGATATTAATGTATCCGCTTCGACCGCAGGCGGCAACTGACCAGGGATCGGCCGCCCGCCATGCGGCCCGGGGGTTGCAAGGTAGCGGCAGTTCATGCGAAACAGAGTGACGGAGGCGGAATGAGGACCCCGCTCGACTGGTGGAGGCAGCGCCAGGCCAGGACCCGCTACATGCCGCGCAAGGTCAGGTCGGGATCCGGCCGGACCGCGAAAGTGGCAGCGGTCGCGCTGGTGGTGATCCTTGCGACTGCCGCACTCCTGGAGTTCCGACGCGGCGGCGGGTCGGATTCGGACCTGGTCGAGCTGGCGCGGACGACCGGACAGGATCCGCTCACTCTCGTGGAGGAAGCGGCACGGGCGCGCCGGCTCATCTTCCTGAGCGACATCTCATCGGCCGTGGCGCCCAAGCAGTTTGCCGCGCAGGCGATCGAGCGGATCGCGCTGACCTCGGGCCTCGACCTGGTCGTCCTCGACATCGATGAGGACGAGCAGACCTACATCGACCGCTACCTCGCGACCGCACCGGAAGACCCATCGATCCTGCTGTCACGGCCGCGCGCCATCCGCGAGGGTGATGGCGCAACCCGTGCCCTGCTCGATATCTACCGGACGGTGTGGCGCGTCAATCAGGAGCTCGGAGCCGCACGCCGCATCCGCATCGTCGCAGCCGATGCACCCGGCTGGCCACCGGCGCGCGCGACATCGGCCGCGAATGCTGCCCGGCTGTTCCGTGAACGCGCGGAACACATGGTGGAAAACGTCAATGACCGCGCGCTCTCACGTAACCCCGGCGCGCGGGTGCTCTTCTTCGTCGACGGGCTGGATGCGCTCAGGTCCGGCGGCGGCCGCGTCCTGACCGGCGGCGCCCCGCCGGCTGACCTGACATGGCTCGCAGCCCGGATGCACGAGCGCTTTCCTGCCGACGTCTTTTCGATCCTCGTCGATGCCGCGCCATCGCGCTCGCTCAACCCCGCCGTCGTCGCGTATCGCGGTACCGCCTACGCCGATGTGTTGCGCCGCGGCTCGATCCCGGTCGGCACCGCATTGCGCGTGACCGCTACGTTCGACGATGTGTCGCGTTCGCCGATCCACACTGCGGCCACCACCGGTGTCGAGTTCTCCCTCGAGCCGCGCGCCGTGAGCATGACCGACATCGCCGACGCCTACATCTACCTGGGCGGCTGACGTGCCGACCGCCAGACTCCTCGTTCCTCGCCTGCGCAGTGCCGATGATGAGGCCCGCCTCGAGGCAGCCGTGCGCGCAGTGACCGGCGTGTATGGCGTGGTCGCAAGCTGGCGCAGTCACTGCGTGGAAGTCGACTTCGAGGACGACATGGCGGGATTGAACGACATCGTCGACGCCGCGAGCAGCGCTGGCTTCGATGCACGGTTCGCGGGTTGACTGACCAGACTCGCGAGCTCAATGCACGGCTCGCGCGCTGACAGACCCGGCTCGCGGGATGGCCCCGCGCAGCCTCGGGACTACACCAGCCCGCGCGACCGGAACTCGCCCCGGCCTGCCTGACCCACTCCTCCGCGCGCCTCGACATCCCTGCCCTCGGCACGCATAGCATCGCCGGTTGGCGGCGTGCGCTCCGGATCCAGCGGCCACGCACCGCGCTCGGTCGTTCGCTGCCCGCTGCCGCCCTCGCGACCGGCGCCGCGAAGACCCCCGCCGGCGCCGTCCTCGCGGCCTTCCCTGCCTGCGTCCCGCCCCGCTCCGCCCCCGCCGATCCCTCTGCCCTCGACTCGCGAGGGCGTGGATTCCGCCGCGGACTGCTCGTGCCGCGCCTCCGCATCCTTCTGCCGACTCGGCGGAACATCCTGTACCCGCCGGGCTTCCTCCTGCAGCTGATCCATCAGCTTCGCCATCTGCGATCGATTCATCAGCGTGGCGAGATGCCCCACCAGACCGAGCGCCAGTGTCGCCCGGTCCGGCACGGTCATTTCCCGGATCCTGTGCATGATGTCACGTATCGCCGCGTTGTCGCGGTTGATCGACTCCGTCGTGCGCGACCCCTGCGTCATGGCGCCTCCTCCGCTTCGTAACCTTCGCCCGCAACCACGGCCGCAAGCCCGGCGGGCGTGATCTGGCTCTGATCGTACTCGACGCGCGCCCGCCCCGCTTCCAGGTCGACCGCCGCCCGCGTCACGCCTGCCTGCGACTCCAGTGCCTGCGTTACCGACCGCACGCAGTGATCGCACGTCATGCCGCTCACCCTCAATGTCGTCGTGGCCATGATTGTGCCTCCTCCGGTTGTATCATTGATGCCAGAATCAGGCCCACGACCTGCGGACCCGGCACCCATTATTCAAAACGGCTCAGTCGCGTATCGTAGCGCCCCGAACGCCTGATCGCAGCCGGAGACTGTTCGCGACTACGCTCACGCTGCTGAGCGCCATGGCCGCACTCGCGAAAACCGGTGAGAGCAGCACGCCGGAAAAGGGATAGAGCACACCCGCCGCGATCGGAATTCCGATCACGTTGTAGACGAACGCCCAGAAGAGATTCTGCCGGATCACGCGCATCGTCCGACGGGAGAGTCGGACAGCCGTGACGACGCCGGCCAGATCGCCGCCGACGAGCGTGACATCGCTCGCTTCGAGTGCGACGTCCGTGCCGGTACCGATCGCAATACCGATGTCCGCCTGCGCGAGCGCCGGCGCGTCGTTGACGCCGTCGCCGACCATCGCGACACGGACCTTGCGTTCCTGCTGGAGCTGCCTGACCACGCGAGCCTTGTCCGCGGGCAGCACGTCGGCAATCACCCGATCGATGTCGACTTCACGCGCCACGGCCGCTGCCGTGCGCTCGTTATCGCCGGTGAGCATCATCACCTCGATGCCGAGCTTCCGCAGCTCGCGTATCGCGGCGATACTCGTCGGCTTCACGGGATCGGCGATCAGCAGCAGGCCGTGCGCGACGTCATCCACCGCAACGTACACGGGCGTGCTGCCCGCTTCCGCCGCTTCGTTCGCGGTACCGGTGATTCCGCGCACGTCGATGCCACTCTCCTCCATCAGCGCGCGATTGCCTATGAGCACGCGCCGATCGTCGACGACACCGAAAATGCCGAGGCCGGCGAACGACGTGAAGTCCGCTACGTCGCATGCAGCGATGCTCCTTCGCCGCGCCTCATCCGCCACCGCCGCACCGAGCGGATGCTCCGATGCCCGTTCGACGGATGCGGCGAGCATCAGCAGGTCGCGCTCGTCGATGCTCTCGTCCGCGCGGTGAATGCCGACGACCGCAGGCCGCCCTGCCGTTACCGTGCCGGTCTTGTCCAATATCACGATGCCGATTTCACGCGCGATCTCGAGCGCGTCACCGCCACGGAACAGTACGCCGCGCTGCGCCGCTGCACCCGTACCGACCATGACCGCGGTCGGTGTCGCCAGGCCGAGCGCGCACGGACATGCGATGATCAGCACCGTGACGAATGACACGAGCGCGAACACAACGCGCGGCTCGGGACCGAACAGTGTCCAGGCAATCCCGGACAGCATTGCAATCCCCACGACGATGGGAACGAAGATGCCTGCGATTCGATCGGCGATGCGCTGTATCGGCGCCTTCGCGCCCTGCGCGTCCTGAACGAGCCGGACGATCTGCGCCAGCGCCGTGTCACGACCGACCTTCGTCGCCTCGAACCGGAACGATCCGCTTCCATTGACGGTGCCGCCCACCACCTCGTCCCCAGCTTCCTTCTCGACCGGCAGCGACTCACCCGTCAGCAGGGATTGATCGACCGCACTCCGTCCGCTCACGACGACGCCATCAACTGCAACGCGCTCGCCCGGCCGCACCACCACGACGTCGCCGACTACGACATCCGCGACATCGACATCGACCTCGGTTCCGCTTCGCACTACGCGCGCCGTCCTCGGCTGAAGCCCCATCAGCCGGCGTATCGCATCGGACGTCCGGCCCTTCGCGCGCGACTCCAGCACCTTGCCGAGCAGGATCAGCGCGATGATCATCGCAACGGCTTCGTAATACACGTCCGCCGCGAGACCTGCTCGTGTGAACAGCTGTGGAACGACGGTCGCTACAACGCTGAACCCGTACGCCGACCCGGTGCCGAGCGCAATCAGCGTGTTCATGTCCGCAGTGCCGTGCAGGAGACCGCTGTATGCACCCCGGAAGAAGTGTCTGCCCGACCAGAACAGCACCGGCGTCGTGATCGCCAGCAGCAGCCATCTCACCGCATTCCCGGACAGCGAACCCAGGAACGGCAACACGGTCAGCGTCCAGGTCGCCAGCGGCATCATCAGACGGTCGAGCAGATCCGCGCGCTGCATTGCCGACGGCTCCATCATCAGCGGCATCGACAGAATCATCGCCAGCACACCGGCGCCGGCCGCCAGCCAGAACCTGTGCAGCAGCGTGCGGTAATCACGTTCCCGCGATGCCTGCTCCCGTGCCACCGGATCCGCAATTGCAACCGGGGTCGACAGACTGTAACCCGCGCGACGCACCGCTGCTTCCAGCGCATCCGCCGTGACAACTTCCGGCAGCACTTCCACGCGCGCTTCCCCCGTCGCCAGGTTCACCGTCGCGTTCACCACGCCCGCTGCCGTACCCAGCTCTTTCTCCAGGACCTCGCCGCTCACGGCCCACTCCAGTCCCGTCACTGGCAACACAGTCACTTCCGTACGCGCGCCATACCCCGCCGAACGGATCAGCTCCACCAGCCCCGCAGCATCCGTCCGGCCCGCATCGTAGACGACCGTCGCCCGCTCCGTCCCGAAATTCACCGCAGCGTCCTCCACACCCACGCCCCGTTCCAGCTTCCGCTGCACACGGTTCGCGCACGCAGCACACGTCATCCCCGTGATCGGGATCGTCATGCGCGTCGGTGATGTCTGCTGTGCAGCGCTCATGTCCCCTGCGGTGTGGTTCTGGGGCGTCTTCCGGTCTGTTAATATACCCCCGAGGGGTATAGGACGGCAAGGGGCGTTTTCATGACTGTGCGGGGCATTTTGAATTGCCGGTGCCGGGTCCGGGGGATGGTCCGGTAGTTGTATCAGCGGCATTCCATGCCGAACCCACAATCCAACCGCTGGTGGCGCCGCGTCGGGACTCCGAAGAGGGGGTTTCGCTATATCGGCGCGAACGGCAGGGAGCTGACTGCGGAGCCGACGCTGGAGCGGATCCGGGCGCTGGCGATTCCGCCGGCGTGGACGGACGTGCACATTGCGCCGGATCCGGAAGACAAGGTCCAGGTGTGGGGTCGTGATCAGGCGGGGCGGAAGCAGTATCGCTACAGTGCGGGCCACGAAGAGAAGCAGGACCGTCGGAAATGGCGGCGCGTACTGCACGTGGCGCGACTGATGCCGGAGCTGCGCGCCGCGACGAACGCGCATCTGCGCCGACGGAGCCTGGATCGGGAGAAGGTGATGGCGACGGTGGTGCGGCTGATCTGCCGGGCGTACTTCCGTGCCGGGAGCGAGCGTTACGCAGTGGAAAACAAGACGTTCGGCATCTGCACGCTGTCGAAGCGGCACGTGCGTATCGAGGGCAATTGTCTGGAGTTTCGATACGTCGGCAAGCAGCGCAAGGACCAGCGTCAGGTGGTGGCGTCCACGCCGCTGGTGGAGATCATCGAGGAGTTGATGGCGCAGCCGGGCACGCGGTTGTTCCGTTATCGATCGGCGGACGACAGGCGGAAATACCGGGCGGTCACGGCGAGCGGCATCAACCGTTACCTGCGCGAGATCGTGGGTGAGCGGTGCACGTCGAAGGATCTGCGGACGTTCGGGGGCACGGTGCGCGCCGCCACGATTCTCGCCGACATAGGTCCCGCGAAGACGAAAGCGGAAGCGAAGCGGAATGTGCTGCTTGCCTGCAAGCTGGTCGCGGCGGAGCTGGGCAACACGCCCGCGATCGCGCGCAAGGCGTACATCCATCCTGCGGTGCTCGAGGAATACGAGCAGTCCGGCCGCACCGTGGAGACACGGCGGCGGTCGAAGGCGGCAGTGGAGGCGAGCGAGCCGGTGGGATGGTACCCGGAAGAGCTGGCGCTCATGAAGTTTCTGGAGTTACGACGGGCTCCTTCCGCCGGTCCGGCGCGGGCACGCTGAACGTGCGATAGCTCAGGCCCGCGTTCGCGAGCAGCTGCATCGAGACGTTGTAGACGGGGATGCCGCCGGGCGTCTTCCCTTCGGCAGTGCCGTGATGCGCATGGCCGTGGAACACGACTGCGGCCCCGAGCGTGTCGAGCGGCTGCACGAGGCGCGAGCTGCCGAGAAACGGATAGATCTCTTCCGGCTCGCCGCGAATCGTGTCCACGATGGGAGCATAATGGAGAAGAACGACCCTGGTATCGCTGGCGATCTGGTGCAGCGCCCGCTCGAGCTTGAGCGCCTCGTCGAGCGCGGCGTTGACGAAGTCCTTGATGAGCTGCTCGCCGAACGGGCCGAGTGATCCCCGGCCGAAGCCGCCCGCGAAGCCCTTGGTGCCGGCGAAGCCGATACCGTCGATCTCGATGTGAGTGCCGTCGAGCACATGCACGCCTGCATCGCAGAGAATGTCGGTGACCTGCTGCTCGGCTGACGATTCGCAGTCGTGGTTGCCGAGCACGGCGACGATGGGGATGTCGATGCCGGCCAGCTCATCGACGAACGCCTTCATCTGCTCGGGCCGGCCGTGCGTGGTGAGGTCGCCGCACAGGGCGAGCACCTCGGCGTTGCGGTGTATGTCGGCGAACAGGTCGCGTAGCGAGCCATGACGTGCGCCATCGAAGTGGATGTCGCCGATGGCGGCGATGCGGAATTCGCGGTCTGCTTCGTCCATCTAACGCTCGTCCTTCGGTGTCATCTCCTGCCAGACATCGCTCGCAGTGATCTCGTGCACGATGGGCAGCTGCCGCGTCGCAATCGTTGCTTCCTTGCGGGGGTCACGGAATCCCCACTCGTTGACATCGATGTTGTAGGAGAACCGTGAGATGAGCGTGCCCTGGCAGACCGCCGCGTCGCCCGTCTCATCGATCGCGGTCTCGGCGGCGTCGTACAGTGTCCTGCGGACCCACTGCGGGATGCGCGAGCGATGTCCGGGATAGACGAAGTCGTAGAGATGCACCTGGGCGAGGAGCAGCCTCCAGTGCACATCGACCCGGCGAATCAGCCTCTTCCAGTCCAGCTCGTCGCCGCGGCAGAGAATGAGGTGCAGGATATCGGAGACATCGGAGCGGTGTCGCTCCGAGACGAACAGCCGATGCCATAGCAGGTCCTCGGGCGGTGCTACGCGGACTTGCGTCCCCGCCAGGATGCCGGCGCGGGAATGGTCGAACCATGCTGCATCGATGAATGACAGGCCGTTGCCGGTGCCGTAGATGAGGTCGATCTGACACTCGCCCCACATTGCCTTCGCGATCCAGTGCGCCTGCTCCAGGTAGGTGACGAAGCCAGCCCGTTTCAGTGCGCGGGCGGCGTCGACGACGTGTGCCGGCTCGACGAAGAGATCGAGGTCCTTCGTCTGCCGGTAGATGCCGGTGTACTCGTAGAGCGCGTATAGACCGCTCACCACGTACGGCACGGCCGCGCTGTTCAGCGTTTCGAGTGCACGCCGGTATGCGTCGCGTTCCGTCTCGGGTATCCAGAATTCGCCGTGCGTGAGCGATTTCCGCTCTTCCCGCGAGAGATTGGCCGTCTCCGGAGTCGTGGTATTGCCAGGTCGTGTTTTCGTCATGCTCCCAGTCCGCGCGCAGACCTCGTCGGGAGTCCGCGTCCGCGCGCCCGAGGCGCAAGGTTCGCGCCTGTCGGACCCGGCTCCAGATGATTAGCTTCGAGCGCATGTTCGATGACTGGAAGCAGGCCTGGCGCCAGGCGGTCGAGAACTTTCAGCGCGAGGCTGGAGGCGGCTCGAGCGGAGCACCGCCGCGCATCCGCGCGATGGAACGCGAGCTCACATCGGTGAGCGGCGCGCTCGGCAAGCTCGATGATGAGATCCGGCGCACGAAACGAGATGTGACCAGGGAGCGCGAGGCGGAAGCGGTCTGCCGCAGGCGGGAGGCGCTCGCCCGCGACGTGAATGACGACGAAACTGTGCGCATCGCCAGCGAGTTCGCGCAGCGTCACGCCGAGCGCGCGGCCGTGCTCGAGCGCAAGATCGCCGTCCTCGAGGATGAGCGTACCCTGCTCGCGCGCGACGTCGACGACATGCGTGCGACACTCGCGCGCCTGGCACCGTCACCGGCGGCGGCGCCCGGCGTGGCCGGTCAGGGGGGCGCAGAACGCGGTGTTGCCGATGGCGCAGCGGCCGGATCCACGCGGGACGACGCAGGCACGCATGAGTTCAACCGGATGGAGCGCGAGGCGCGCGAACGCGCTGCGGACGAGCGGCTGGAAGAACTGAAGCGGCGGATGCGCCAGTAGGGCGGTACGAATCAGCTTTCGGGCAGGTTCGCGGCCGCC
>Ga0299914_10003325_pt1 | contig 11341 bp, 11 predicted proteins | sample RVTome_10_FD_201361 | JGI IMG/M metagenome (GOLD analysis project Ga0299914, IMG submission 201361) | Soil microbial communities from uranium-contaminated site in the Upper Colorado River Basin, Wyoming, United States - RVT153D57 (version 2) ... | reverse complement strand
CGCTCTCCGGCCGGTCTCCTCGCCCGCGGCGCTCCGCAACGCGCTGGAGGCTGCTGCCGGCGACGTTCACGCCCCCGAATGGAGCGCCCGCGCGATCCGGGTGCTGAGCGAGATCGGCGTGGCGCGCACGGACGGCAACGGCCGTGCACGGCGCCTGGAGGTCGTATCCTCGGTCCGCGGCGAGCTCGAGCGATCGCCGAGCTACGTCGCGAACCGGAAAGCCCACGAGGAGTGCGTGCGATTCCTGACCAGGGACCAAGAACAGAGCTCGAGCCCGATGCCGGCGGCGGCGTAGACGGCGGCGGCCAGAACGGCGAGTTCGCGGAAGACGTCTTCCTGACCCCCGAGCCGGGTGGCCACACTCGGGTCGGCACTCACGAGCACACCCCCGCGGTCCGGGTCGAGGACGACGAGTACACCAAGAGCCTGACCGAGGGGGAGCGCAAGCTCCTGGGCGACCTGTTCGCGGTCGTCACCGAGCACGCGGACGAGACCAGCAGCGACCTCGACCGGCGCGCCGTCGAGCAGGCCTTCGCGTTCGCCTGCGAGCGCCACGCGGACCAGCGCCGGCGCTCGGGCGAGGACTTCATCACCCATCCCGTCGAGGTCGCGAAGATCTGCGCCGGCCTGCGGCTCGACACCGAGACCCTCTGCGCGGCGCTGCTCCACGACACCGTCGAGGACACCTCGGCGAGCCTCGACGAGGTCCGCGAGCTGTTCGGGGAGGCGATCGTCGGCCTCGTCGACGGCGTCACCAAGCTGACCGGGATCACGTTCCAGAGCCGGGACGAGAACCAGGCCGAGAACTACCGGAAGATGATGGTCGCGATGGCCACCGACGTCCGGGTCATCCTGATCAAGCTCGCCGACCGTCTCCACAACATGCGCACCCTGGCCGCGCTGCCGAAGAACAAGCAGATCGAGAAGGCCCGCGAGACGCTCGAGATCTACGCGCCCCTGGCGCACCGGCTCGGGATCCACGCGATCAAGTGGGAGCTGGAGGACCTCGCGTTCCAGCGACTGCATCCGCGCAAGTACGACGAGATCAAGAAGCTCGTCGCCCAACAGCGTGACGAGCGCGAGCGCTACGTCACCGAGGCCGGCGAGTTCCTGCGCCGCGAGCTGGCCGCGGTCGGGATCGAGGCCGAGATCTCGGGCCGGGCGAAGCACTTCTACTCGATCTACTCGAAGATGAGCAAGAAGGGCCGCGAGTTCAACGAGATCTACGACCTGACGGCGATGCGGGTGATCGTCGCGTCGGTCAAGGACTGCTACGGGGCGATCGGGATCATCCACTCGCTCTGGAAGCCGCTGCCCGGGCGCTTCAAGGACTTCGTCGCGACGCCGAAGCTGAACCTCTACCAGGCGCTCCACACCACCGTGATCGGGCCCGAGGGGCGGCCGCTCGAGATCCAGATCCGCACCCCGGAGATGCACCGGGTCGCCGAGTACGGGATCGCGGGCCACGTGCTGTACAAGGAGTCGCCCTCCGGCGTCCGCGGCAAGAGCGGCGCCGACGTCGCCAAGGAGAAGATGACCTGGCTGCGGCAGCTGCTCGAGGCGGAGGGCGAGCAGGATCCGGCGGAGTTCCTCGAGTCGCTCAAGGTCGACCTGTTCGAGGACGAGGTCTTCGTGTTCACGCCGAAGGGCGAGGTCAAGAACCTCTCGGCCGGCTCGACGCCGCTCGACTTCGCCTACGCGGTCCACACCGACGTGGGCCACCGCTGCGTGGGGGCGAAGGTGAACGGGAAGATCGTGCCGCTCCACTACCAGCTCAAGTCGGGCGACATCGTCGAGGTGCTCACCTCGAAGCAGGACCGTGGTCCATCGCGGGACTGGCTCTCCGTGGTAAGGACGACGCGGGCGCGGAACAAGATCCGGGCGTTCCTCGGGCGCGAACGGCGCGAGGACTCCGAGCGCCGCGGCCGCGAGGAGCTCCAGGAGGCGCTGCGCAAGCAGGGCCTGCCGCCGCAGCGGATCGCGGGCTCGCCACTGCTCGCGGACGTGATCCGCGAGATGGGCTTCCGCAAGGGCGATGACTTCTACGTCGCCCTCGGCGGCGCCAAGATCTCGGCCCGCACCGTCGTCAACAAGGTCATGCAGCGACTCAAGTCGGGCGAGGCGGTCGCCGGAGACGAGACCGAGGCGCGCCTGGCCAGCGTCCTCGAGGGTCGCGACGAGCGCCAGCGCCGAACGCAGGAGGCGTCCAACTACGGGATCGTCGTCCAGGGCATCGACGACGTCATGGTCCGCCTCGCCAAGTGCTGCCGCCCGGTGCCGGGCGACGAGATCGTCGGCTACGTGTCGCTCGGACGCGGGATCACGATCCATCGCGAGGACTGCAAGAACGTGAAGGCCCTGATGAAGGCGCCGGAGCGCTTCACCGACGTCGCCTGGGAGGGCGAGAACGCCGCCTCGTACCGGGTCGAGCTGGAGATCGACGCCTGGGACCGGCCGCGGCTGCTCGAGGACCTCTCACGGACCTTCGCCGAGACCGGCGTGAACATCATCGAGGCGTGGTGCTCGACCAAGCACCCGATGGTCAAGAACCGCTTCGTGGTGGAGGTCGGCGACTCCGAGCAGCTGCGCCAATGCGTCTCGCGCCTGCGGCACGTCGACGCGGTGTTCGACGCGTATCGGGTTACCCCGACGGCGTAGCGCGTCGCAGGTAGCCGGTAGCCGGCGGACATGCGCCCCGCGATCTCGGTCGTAGTCCCGTTCCACGGAGACCAGGCCGCCGCAGCGCGGCTCGCCGCCAACCTGGCGGCGCTCGAGCTCGGCCCGGGCGACGAGCTGATCGTCGCCGACAACTCGGACCCGGGGCCGGCGCGGGTTCCGGGCGCGCGGGTGGTCCCCGCCACCGGCGAGCGCTCGTCCTACCACGCTCGGAACGCCGGCGCGGCCGCGGCCGCCGGCGAGTGGCTCCTGTTCATCGACTCGGATTGCGTTCCGGGTCCCGGCCTGCTCGACGCCTACTTCGCGCCGCCGCCGCGGGCCGCGGTCGGGGCCCTCGCGGGCGCGGTCACCACCGATTCGAGCCAGACCGCCTTCCTCGCACGATATGCGAAGGACCGCGGCTTCCTGGACCAGGACGCCGGGCTACACACGGCCGGGGACTCGGCCGCGACCGCGAACCTGTTGGTCCGCCGGGAGGCGTTCGCGGCCTTGGGCGGGTTCGAGCAGGGGATCCGCTCGGGCGGCGACGTCGACCTCTGCCGGCGCCTGATCGAAGCCAGCTGGCTGATCGAGCGACGGCCGCAAGCCGCCGTCGCGCACCTGCATCGGGAGTCGCTCGCGGATCTGCTCGGGTCGATCGCGCGGTACGCGGCGGGCGCGCGCTGGCTGAACGAGCGCTATCCGGGTTCCGCTCCCCGCTGGCCCCTGGTGCACGGCCTGGCGCTCTGCGCGCGCGACATCACTGTCGAGGTGGCGCGCCTGCGCTTCGAACGCGCCGCCTTCCGGGGGGTCGACGCGCTCGGGATGTTCGCGCACGTGATCGGGTACTCCCGATCCAACGCCGCGCGCTAGGAGCGCCGCCGCCAGCCCAGGAGAAGGACCAGGAGTCCCAGTGCCAGCAGCGCCTGGGTCGCGATCCGGCTCACGTCGACGGCGGGCTCCCAGCGGACCTGGCCGTCGGCGATCACGTAGGCGCCGACCGGCCGGGCTCCGAGCCCGAAGCCGCTGCCGCCGCCGGTCTGGCCGGTCTCGGGCCCCTCGCCGGAGCCGCCGCCACCGCCGCCCCCGACCGAGGCGGCGGGGATCACGGTCACCCCTTCGCGCTCGTAGGGATCGCCGTAGACCCGCTTGACGGTGATCGCGTCACGCGCCTTCGCGATCGTCTCCTCGATGTCCATCGTCTCGCCTCCTTCTTCGCCGGGCTACCGCCAGCGTCGCACAACCGGCTCAGGCGAGTCCGGCGGCGCGACGCGCCTGGTCCTGGTCGAGGAAGTGCTGGATGCGGACGATCCTCCCCGACTCCACCGTGTAGAGCGCCCCGGCGTGGACCTCGACCTCCAGGCCGGAGCCGGCGAGGCGGCCGAGCGAGTCGCCGAGGAACAGGACCTGGCCGGGGCCGGCGTCGATCCAATCAGTTCCCCGGAAGCTCCACGCCTCCCACGGGTCGGTCCACTCGGCCCACGCCGCCTGCAGGCCGCCGAGCCCCCGGAACGGCCCGCCCATCGCGCCCATGAAGCCGCCGTCGGGTGTCTCGAACTCGATCGGGGCGTCCGGGTCGAGCAGCTGCTCGAGCCGCTCGATCACGGCGGGTTGCTCGAACAGCCCGATCATGTCTGTGGCGGTCCCGAGCGGCACATCGCCGACCGCCCAGCGGCAGAGCTCGAGGTCCGACATGTCCGCCCGGCCGCTCACGGCTCGAGCTCGGCGCGGATCCGGGCGGCGACCTCGGCGGCCTGGGCGTCGGTCTTGTACTTGGTGCGGGGCCAGAAGAACCCGCGAAGCCCGTCCTTGCGGTTGCGCGGGGCGATGTGGACGTGCAGGTGCGGCACGGACTGCGAGACGACGTTGTTGATGGCGACGAACGCGCCCTGGGAGTCCATCGCGGCCCGCACGGCGGCGCTCAGGCGCTTCGCGTTGGAGAACAGCGGCGCGAGCAGCTCGTCCGGAAGGTCCCACAGGGTCTCGTGGTGCTCGCGCGGGACGAGGAGCGAGTGCCCGGGGAAGAGCGGACGGGTATCGAGGAACGCCACGCTGACATCGTCCTCGAAGACGAGGTGCGCCGCCTCGTCGCCGGCGACGATCCGGCAGAAGAGGCAGTCGCTAGGCAACGACGGTGAGCGCGCCCGGATCCACGCCCAGCTCGAGCGCAGAGTGGTCGCCGATGTAGTCGCCGTCGACCTGCACCGGGAACGCCATCGGCTCGCCGTCGGCGCCGGCGGAGAGCGAGTCCACCCGCGCCTCGCGCAAGCCCGCGAACGCCTCGATCTGCCGGTGTCCGGTGGCGGGGAAGCGGTCCGAGTCGGCCAGGCAGCGCCACATCACGGTCGGCATGTCGCGCAGCGCCGCGCGCTTCAGCATCGCGACCGAGATCGTGCCGTTGTCGAGGGCCACGCCGTCGCAGACGCGGATCGCGCGCTGCCCGAAGTAGGTGAACGGGTCCGAGTTCTGGGCGACGGTGGTGATCCCCTCGACCTCGCCCCGCTCGGAGCGCAGCCGCAGCCGGGCCGGCTCGTTCATCAGGTAGTGGCGGTTGAAGCCGGTGATCCCCGCCCACGTGTAGTACCACTCGCCCGCGCGCGCCTTCAGCTTCGGGTGGGCGTCGACCCGCTTGACGACCATCGCGTCGAGCCCGGCGCCGCAGGCGAACACGAAGTGGCGGCCGTTGGCCAGCCCGAGGTCGATCGGCCGGGGCGCGAACCGGTCGGCGAGCCCGAGGAGGTGCTCGGTGGCGTCGACGACGTCGTTGGGGATGCCGAGCGTGCGGCAGAAGACGTTCGTGGAGCCGCCCGGGAGCACCGACACCGGCACGCCGGTCCCCGCGAGGCCGTTGGCGACCTCGTTGATCGTCCCGTCGCCGCCGAACGCGACGACCACGTCGTAGCCGCCCGAGACGGCCTCGCGGCCGATCTCGGTCGCGTGGTTTCGCGCCTCGGTCGTCACGGCCTCGACCTCGTAGCGGCCCTGGAGCGCGTAGACGACCAGGTTCTTGAGCCGGTCCGAGACCGTCGTCGCGTAGGGGTTGACGATGATCAGCATGCGCTTCTTCGCCGCTCGGGGCTTGCCGCCGTTCCTCGCGCGGGCTGGCTCGGTTGTCGCCGGGGTCGTGGCCGTCGCCATCAGCTCACATCCTTCCGGAATCCGCGCCGCTACGCGGCCCGGTAACGGATCACCTCGCCGTCCTGCATCTCCTCGACCAGCCCGTCGTTCAGGAGCAGGTCGAGGTGCCCGATCACCTCGGAGAGCGTGAGGAACGCCTGGGTCACCGCGACGTTGCCCCAGAGCTCCTGAGCGATCTCGTGCCCGGTCCGGGGCCGCTCGCGCACCAGCCCGAGGATCTTCTGCTTGCGCCGCTCGGTCCTCACCAGCCGCTCGTCGATCAGGCCGACGTGGTCGGTGATCGGGTCTCCGTGCCCGGGGAGGACGATCGCCGCCGGCAGCTCGCGCGTCCTTCGCAGCGAGTCGATGTAGCTTGCCAGGGCCTGCGTGCGCTCGCCGGAGCCGTCGAGCGGCCGGCTGATCAGCGGGTTCGACGAGATCGTGGGGAGGAGGTGGTCGGCGGCGAAGAGGATCCGGCGGCTGGCGTCCCAGAACACCGTGTCCGAGGGGCTGTGCCCGGGCCGGTGCATGACCTCGAGGCGACGGTCGCGGAGCTCGAGCAGCTCGCCGTCGCGCAGCGGCCGGGTCACCCGCGCGCGCGAGCCCCAGGCCCGGAAGCTCCGCGAGACGCCCTGGAGGGCGATCACCACGTTCTCCGGGATGCCGTTGCGGAGCATCAGCTCCGCCGAGAACTCGTCGTCGAGCTCGGCGTCCTCGGCGAAGTTGGCGAGGCGTCGCACCGCGGCGTCGATCGCCGCGACCTCGGCGCCGGAGTGCTCGACGATGATCTCGACCAGGCCCAGATGGTCGATGTGCCGGTGGGTGAGGATCACGAGCTCGAGGTCGTCGATCGAATGCCCGCGATCGCCGAGCTGCCTCTGGAGCTCGTCGAGCGCCTTGCCCGAGTTCGGCCCGGTGTCGAGAAGGGTCAGCGGCTCGTCCTCGATCAGATAGCAGTTGACCCGCCCGACCGCGAAGGGCGTCGGGATCGCGAGGCGGTGGATCCCCTCCGATGCGGCCCGTGCGAGCGCGGCCTCCGGGCTCATGCCCGAATCAGCGCGAGCACGTCGTCGCGTTTGCGCTCCATGTGCTCGCGCGAGACCAGGCTCTCGAGGTTCAGCCGCAGCAGCGGCTCCGTGTTCGACGGTCGCACGTTGAAGTGCCAGTCCGGGTAGTCGACCGAGACGCCGTCGAGCCACGAGATCTCGGCGTCGGGGTGGGCGGCGGCGATCTCCTTCATCTTCGCCTCCTGGTCGGCCACCTCGGAGTTGATCTCGCCGCTGATGAAGTACTTCGAGCGGAGCTCCGCGACCAGCTCGGACAGGGGCCGGGATTCCTGCGAGAGCAGCTCAAGCATCAGCAGGGCGGGCAGCGTCCCCGAGTCCGCGGACCAGAACTCGCGAAAGTAGTAGTGCCCGGAGACCTCGCCGCCGAAGGCGCCGTCGTGCTCGCGCATGCCGATCTTGAAGAACGCATGGCCGACGCGGTTGACGTGCGAGGTCCCGCCGAGGCGGGCCACCGTCTCCGGGACGGCGCGGCTCGCGCGGACGTCGTAGAGGATCGTCGCTCCGGGCTCGCGCCTCAGGACCTGTGCCGCGAGCAGCGTGGTCAGGAAGTCGCCGTCGACGAACTCGCCCGAGTCGTCGATGAAGAAGCAGCGGTCGGCGTCGCCGTCCCACGCGATCCCCAGGTCGGCGCCCTCCGAGCGCACGCGCTCCACGATGAACTCCCGGTTCTCCGGCAGGAGCGGGTTGGGCTCGTGGTCGGGGAACTCGCCGTCGGGGGTCCAGTAGGTCTCGAACAGGTCGAGGCCGAGGCGCTCGAGGAGCGGGCCGACCATCGGGCCGGCCATGCCGTTGCCGCCGTCGACGACGACGCGCAGCGGCCGGACCGCGGCCGGATCGATCGTGCCCAGGGCGTGCTCGTGGAACGGCTGGTAGATGTCGATCTCCTCGACCGATCCGCCGCCCGGCGGCTCGGGCATGCCGGCCGCGATGGTGTCCCGGACCTCGGCGATCCCGGCGTCGCCCGAGAACGCGAGCGCCCCCTCGCGCACAAGCTTCACGCCCGCGTAGGCCTTGGGGTTGTGCGAGGCGGTCACCATCGCGCCGCCGTCGAGCTCGCGCGAGCCGACGAGCCAGTAGAGCATCTCGGTCCCCACCATCCCGGCGTCGATCACGGCGCAGCCCTCGGCGACGAGGCCGTCGCGAACCCGACCGGCCATCTCCGGCGCCTCGATTCGCATGTCACGGCCGAGCCCCACGCGGAGCTCCGCCGCCGGCTTCCCGCGCACGTTCGCCAGCACCCGGGCGAAGGCGCGGCCGACCAGATATGCGGTCTCGCCGTCCATCTCGCTTCCGTAGAGGCCGCGGATGTCGTACGCCTTGAAGATCCCGGGCGGGACGGTCATCGCGCGCCGCCCCTCATCGGGAGAACGCTCCGCTCAGCGCCTCGAAGGTCTGATCCAGCGTCTGGGGCATCACCCGCGTGTCGGCCAAGACCGGCATGAAGTTCGTGTCGCCGCCCCAGCGCGGGACGACGTGCATGTGGATGTGGTGCTCGACGCCGGCGCCGGCCACCCGCCCCTGGTTGAAGCCGACGTTGAACCCGTGCGGCTCGTATCTCGCCTCGAGGGCCGCGATCGCCCGCTGGGCGAGCGCCATCATCTCCGTCGTGGTCTCCACCGGGAGGTCCTGGATCGCGCCCAGGTGGTCGAACGGAGCGATCATCAGGTGCCCGTTGGTGTACGGGTAGAGGTTCAGGATCACGAAGCAGCGCTCGCCGCGGTGCACGATCAGGTTTTCGCGATCGTCACCCTCCGCGGGCTTCGCGCAGAAGATGCACTCCTGCTCGGAGTTCTTCGACGCGTCCTTCACGTACGCGAGGCGCCACGGCGCCCAGATGCGGTGGTTGGCCACACCGCGTGATCCTATGGATCCGCCTCGGCTACAGCCAGCGGCGGCGGCGGAAGAACGCGAGCATCGCGACCAGGATCACGACCATCACCCCGAGCACGATGTAGAAGTCCTCGGAGTCGCCCTCGCCCGGGACGCCGACGTTCATGCCCCAGATGCTCGCGACCAGGGTCAGCGGCAGGACGATGACGCTGATCGCGGTCAGTACCCGCAGGATCTCGTTGACGCGATGCGAGATGTAGGACTCGTTCGTCTCCTCGAGCGCGGCGACGACCTCCTTGTAGTTCTCGAGCATGTCCCAGATCCGCTCGTGGGCGTCGCCGATGTCGTCGAAGTAGATGTCGAGCTCCTCGCCCTCCTCGGGCGAGACCAGGAACCTGGTCTTGAGGCGCTCGAGGTCGCGCAGCACGGCGCGCTGAGGCCGGATCACCTTGCGGAAGTTGATGATCTCCTGCTTCGCGTTCGAGAGGTCGCGCACGAGGTCCTCGGAGCGCCTCTCGAAGATCTCGTCCTCGAGGGCGTCGAGCTTGTTGCCGATCTTGCGCAGCATCGGAAAGCAGTAGTCGAAGCCGTCGTCGACGATCCGGTAGAGCAGGAATCCGGACCCGCGCGAGAACAGCTGCTCGCGCAGCTCCTCCTTCTGGCGGCAGCGCTCGAACAGGTACTCGACCGGCTGGAGCGGCGTGTTGGGAATCGTGACGATGTAGTTGGGGCCGACGAACAGGTCGAGCTCGCCGGCGTTCAGGCGGCCGACGGCGCGGTCGAAGACCGGGAAGTGCAGGACGATGAACAGGTAGTCGTCGTACTCGTCGATCTTCGGGCGCTGGTTGCGCGAGAGCACGTCCTCGAGGTCGAGCGCATGGAAGCCGAACTGCTCGGCCAGCCAGGCGGTCTCGAGCGGGGTCGGGCGCTCGATGTTGACCCAGCGAAGGCCCTCGCCGGAGACGACCTCCACCTGGGGCGTGCGCTCGGCGGGCTCAGCCGCGGGCGCGACCAGGCGCTCGGAGCGCGCCGGACGGCGCAGTCTCGGCTTCGGAAGGCTCGGCATCGGCCTGGTCGGTGTCGCGAACGGCGGGCATCGGCCTAGGTTACGCCACGCCCGAGAGCGGGCGATTCGCCGCAACGGTCTTTTCACGAATCGGTGCATCCGCGCCGAAAACGCGGTGCTAGAGTGTCCGCCACATAGCCGCTGCATCCAGAGGGGTGGAGGGACTGGCCCTTAGAAACCCCGGCAACCACCGAAGGTCCTACGTGACCGGAGGGCAGGTGCCAATTCCAGCAGGCGCGGAGCCTGGGAGATGTGAGTCGGAAGTCCGGTCGGGACCTCTGCTCGCACAAGCAGAGGTCTTTTTCGTCGAAGCCCGGATCGGACTGGAGGTTCAGAGAACAGATGGCGCCAACCGCACTCAGGTGCAAGGAATGCGGGACCGAATATCCGCTCGACGCCCGCTACGTCTGCGAGTCGTGCTTCGGTCCGCTCGAGGTCGCCTATCGGGCCGACGCCGCCGACCCCGCCGAGCTCCGGCGCAAGATCCAGGCGGGGTCGGCGGGCATCTGGCGCTACGCGGACTTCCTGCCGTTCGCCGAGCGCCCGCGCGACCCGCTCGAGCCCGGACTGACGCCGCTGGTCAGGGCCGACCGGCTCGCCGAGCGCCTCGGGATCGGCGAGCTCTGGGTCAAGAACGACGCGGCGAACCCGACCCACTCCTTCAAGGACCGGGTCGTCGCGGTCGCGGTCGCCAAGGCGCGCGAGCTCGGCTTCGACACCGTCGCCTGCGCCTCGACCGGGAACCTGGCGAACGCCGTCGCCGCCCACGCGGCCGCCGCGGGCCTCGACTCGTACGTGTTCGTCCCCTCGGACCTCGAGGAGCAGAAGCTCCTGGCGACCGACGCCTACGGGACCAGGCTGGTGGGCGTCCGCGGCAACTATGACGACGTAAACCGCCTCTGCACCCAGCTCTGCGAGGAGCGGCCCTGGGCGTTCGTGAACGTCAACCTGAGGCCTTACTACGCCGAGGGGTCGAAGACGCTGGCGTTCGAGACCGTCGAGCAGCTCGGCTGGACGCTGCCCGACCGCGTGGTCGTCCCGATCGCCTCGGGCTCACTCTTCACCAAGGTCGGCCGAGGCTTCCAGGAGTGGCTCGACGCCGGCCTCGTGTCCGGCGACCTGCCGGCCTTCAACGGTGCCCAAGCGGCGGGCTGTTCGCCGGTCGCCACCGCCTACCAGCAGGGCTGGGACGTCTGCAAGCCCCAGAAGCCGGAGACGATCGCGAAGAGCCTTGCGATCGGCAACCCGGCAGACGGGCCGTACGCGCTCGAGCTCGCCCGTCGCACCGGCGGCGCCATCGACTCGGTCACCGACGACGAGATCCGCGCCGGGATCCGGCTGCTCGCCGAGACGACCGGGATCTTCACCGAGACCGCCGGTGGCGTCACGGTCGCGACCCTGGCGAAGCTCGCGAAGCGCGGCGACATCGCCGGCGACGAGCGCGTCGTGGCCTATATCACCGGCGAGGGCCTGAAGACGCTGGACGCGGTCCGCGACGGATTCCGCATGCACGAGATCGACCCCTCGGTCGAGGCGCTCGAGGCCGAGTTCGCCGGCGCGAAGGCGCCCGCGGCCGCCTGACGACCTGTAGATTCCCCGGCCCGAT
>Ga0299914_10003324_pt1 | contig 11345 bp, 7 predicted proteins | sample RVTome_10_FD_201361 | JGI IMG/M metagenome (GOLD analysis project Ga0299914, IMG submission 201361) | Soil microbial communities from uranium-contaminated site in the Upper Colorado River Basin, Wyoming, United States - RVT153D57 (version 2) ... | reverse complement strand
CAGTGCCAGGTAATACCGGTGAAAATCCATTTCCCCATGCACTTCCCATCCCTGGAAGTTATCCTGGTACCTGGATTTTGCAAGGCTCAGGATATCTGTTCCGACACGGATTCCCGTGGGGACATATTTGTTTCTCACGGTATCAACCATCACCGTATCCTGGTCTGCCTGCGCGCGGGCATCCGCCATGAAAAAGATCAGGGGCAGCACGGCGGCGAGTGGTCTCAGCAAAATGAAATAACGCATCATTGGAAGATCTCTAGGTGAATCGTTCCCGCCGTCGACGTGGGTGTATCTGTAACAAGCCGCACGGAGTCAAATGAGTGTTCCAAAACCCGCATGGCCGACAGGACAAACTTTTCACCACAGTTCTCGGAGACAAATTGCGCTTGTGAAATATAGCCCAGGCGAAGCGTGCGGGTAGTGTCCTCCGTTTGGAAAAAGAAAGCCGTTTCATCTTCAAAATAATTCAGGGGGAGATTCAGCCGTGAAAGGGTTGTGTCGAGCAAAAACAGCAGGGGAGGTTCCAGTGTGCCCATGCGAACAAGGGCCACTGTGTCGGTGTTGCTATCCGTCAGCTTCTTGAAGGAGATCCCAACAACATAATTGTTTAAGTTATAGCAGTCGGGCTCATCCAGACAGGCCGCTGTCACAAGCAAAGAAAAAAGGAACCAGGCGCTTCGTTTAACCATCTTAAAATTTCCGTGCGTAAAGATATGGTATGCCCGGTAAGCCCAAATTCCAGGCCAGTATATTTTTCGTATTTTTGCAGGCTTTCAACCAAATTGACGCAAGAACCACAAAAAAACCACTTGTCATTTCAAAAACGGAATTTATGGGGTAGGATTGTTGTTCAGGGAAGGGCTATAATAAATGAAAACTAAAGGTAATAAGTCAACGAAGGTAAATGTCGTAACACTGGGATGCTCCAAGAACCAGGTTGATTCGGAAGTGCTGCTCGCCCAGTTGAAGGGCAACGGCCTGGAAGCTGTGCATGAATCCGAGGGGGATGACGCCAACGTAGTGGTGATCAATACCTGCGGATTCATTGACAACGCAAAACAGGAATCCATCGATACCATTCTCCGCTACGTGGATGCCAAGGAGGAAGGGATCGTAGACAAGGTATACGTTACGGGTTGCCTTTCACAGCGGTACAAGGAAGATCTGGAAAAGGAGATCCCACAGGTTGATGCCTGGTTCGGAACGCGCGATCTTGCCAGGCTGTTAAAGGTGTTCAAAGCCAATTACAAACAGGAACTTGTAGGAGAGCGGATATTGACCAACCCCGGTCACTATGCTTATTTAAAAATTTCAGAAGGCTGCGACCGGCCCTGTTCCTTTTGTGCCATCCCGCTGATGCGCGGCGTGCATATGTCCAGAACCATGGAGGAACTCGTCCTCGAGGCGAAAAATCTCGCCAAAAACGGAACAAAAGAGTTACTGATTATCGCCCAGGATTCTACCTATTACGGACTGGACCTTTACAAAAAAAGAAACCTTGCTGAATTACTAAGACGCCTCTCGGATGTTGACGGGATAGAATGGATCAGACTTCACTACGCCTTTCCGGCTGGCTTCCCCATGGATATCCTGGAGGTTATGCGGGAAAGGTCAAACATCTGCAAATACCTCGATATACCCCTGCAGCATGGATCGACAAAAATGCTGCAACTGATGCGCCGGGGCATAACACGCGAAAAGACCGAGCAACTGCTTCAAACGATCCGCGAGATAATACCAGACATTGCATTGCGAACCACACTCATTGCCGGACACCCCGGTGAAACGGAAGAAGATTTTTCGCAGCTCATGGATTTTATCGACAAAGCCAGATTTGAAAGACTGGGGATCTTTAACTATTCGCATGAGGAAAACACACACGCGTATACTATGTCGGATGACGTCCCCGACGAGATCAAGCAGGAACGCGCCAATGCAGTGATGGAACTTCAGGAAGGAATTTCCCTCGACATCAACCAGAAACGCATAGGGAAAACATTGAAAGTTCTGATTGACCGCAAAGAAGGAACCAATTATATCGGCAGGTCAGAGTACGATTCGCCCGAAGTTGACAACGAAGTGATCATTCCTGCGTCCCACGAATACTTGAGAACCGGTGATTTTGTGCAGGTACGGGTTACCGGCGCAACAGCCTTTGACCTGACTGCAGAACCGGTCAGGTAACGCAGGATAAAATCTTTAAACCTTATGCCTATATTGCCGTTATTCGGTTTTATGGACTTTATACGTTTCATCTTTCACATCCGACCTTGTTATGCAGCATAAGAAAATCCCGCTTGCTGACACCAAAGCATTCTCACAGTTTTTCCTCGATTACATCCGGCAGAAAGAAAACCTGAGACCATTTTACCACCGGTTTCCCGTTCCTGAAAATTTCTTGGATCAAATCCGCGAAAAATCACAATCCTTCCCGGTCGGTCACCGCAAGGTTCTTGTTTCCACACTTCAAAAACAATATCAGCATCTGACGCCTGCCGCAGCTGCCGCCAATAACATTTCCGCGTTAGCGGATGAGAAAACATTCACTGTCACCACCGGACACCAACTCAATATTTTTACCGGACCCCTCTATTTCATTTACAAAATCGTAACGGTCATCAACGCCTGTAAGAAATTAAAAGAGCGCTATCCCGAATTTCATTTTGTTCCGGCTTACTGGATGGCATCCGAAGATCACGATTACGATGAGATAAAGTATTTTCATCTTTACGGCAAAAAATACGTGTGGGAAACCCATCAAAGCGGCGCAGTCGGAAGATTTAGTACAAAGGGCCTGGAAAAACTCCTTAAGGAGATTCCCGGCGACACTTCTATCTTCACGGAAGCTTATACGAAAAACAAAACGCTTGCAGACGCAGTCAGGCACTATGTGGATGCCCTCTTCGGCTCAGAGGGCATCGTCGTTCTGGATGCCGACGACCACAACCTCAAGATGTTGTTCAAGCCTGCGATAGAAGCCGACATATTCGGACAAGCGACCCTAAAAAAGGTAGATGAAACAAATAAACGTTTGGCGAGCCTGGGGTATAAGACTCAGGTTTTCTGTCGTGACATCAATTTTTTTTATCTCGACAAAAACATCCGTGGTCGTATAGAAAAGCGTGATGATCATTATCATATTTTAGAGACCGAGTTGAAGTTCACACGGACCGAACTGCAGAAAATAACCGAACAGGAGCCCGAGAAATTGAGTCCCAATGTAATTCTGCGACCGCTCTACCAGGAATGGATCCTTCCCAACCTCGCTTATGTGGGTGGCCCTGCGGAAAATATTTACTGGCTTCAGTTAAAGGGTGTTTTCGACCATTTCAGCGTGCCCTTTCCGATGTTGATGCCGCGAAATTTTGGCGTGGTCGTCGACCATACCCTACAAAGGAAGTTGGCGAAAACCGGTCTCCCATTCAGCCAGTTTTTTGAAGAGAAAAATTATTTATTCAATCACTGGGTGCTCAAGAATTCCAGGAACGATCTTTCCGTAGGCACCGAGCGAAATACCATCCGTGAGATCTACAGCCAGCTTAAAAAGCGCGCGGAATCCATCGACCAGACGTTGGGTCCCTTTGCCGGTGCTGAAGCCACACGGGTGATGCACGGACTGGAAAAGATCGAACGCAAACTGCTGCGCGCAGAAAAACGTCTTCATAGCGATAAATTACGCCAGATCGAAGCTGTTAAAGATGCGCTTTTCCCCAACGGAAGCCTGCAGGAAAGGGTGGATAGCTTTTTGAACTTTTATCAGCAGGATAAAGATTTTATCAGTAAGTTAATTCAGGTTTTCGATCCGTTTGACTATCAGTTCAATGTGCTAACCTATACAAGGGCATGACCAAAAAGGAACTCAGAAAAATCTACCTTAAGAAAAGGATGGAGCTTTCTGATGCGCGCTACCATCAGTTGAACGAAGAGCTTTGCGAAAATTTCTTTGTTCATGTAAACTTCTCGACCATTCAGGTTTTACATCTCTTTCTGCCGATAGAAAAAAACAGGGAAGTGAACACGTGGTTGATCCTTGACAGGGTTCAAGAAGAATACCCGCGCGTGCGGATCGCCGTCCCGAAGATCAACAACCAAAGCGCCGAACTGGAGCACTATTATTTTGAGAACAGGGATCAGCTTGAAAATAATACCTGGGGTATTCCGGAACCGATCAAGGGGATTCCTGCTGCCATTGAAAAGATCGATGCGGTACTCGTTCCGCTACTGGCCTTTGACCGGCAGGGACACAGGCTGGGCTATGGCAGAGGTTTTTACGACCGGTTCCTGGCCAACTGCAGGCCGGATTGCCGGAAGATAGGGTTATCCTTTTTTGAAGAGGAGGAGGAGATCGGCGGCATTGGTGAAAAAGATATTCCTCTGAATATGATCATTACGCCCGACACGTGTGTCGTCATTTAGTGGTGATAAAGGTCGCCGCATTTTAGTGCAGGTCATGTAGCAATCCGGGAGGTTATCCCGGCCGCTAGACGGCAGGCTCCTGTTGGCTCAGGCAATGAAAAGATCCCAATCCCCATATCAGATCGGTGGAGTCAAGTCCCACAACTTTTCTTTCCGGAAAAGCCTCTTGCAGAATGCGCAGCGCGAGGTCATCATGTTCGTCGCGGAAAGTCGGGACTATCACATATTTATTGCTGATGTAAAAATTCGCATATGACGCGGGCAGACGCGTATCCTCGTAAACCAGCGCCGCGGGCATGGGCAATTCGACGATGTTCAACTGTCTTCCGTTTTCAAGTCTCATCTTTGACAGGGCCCTGAGGTTCTCCTGAAGCGGTTGATAGTTCTCATCATTGCGATCGGTTTCTACAGCCGTTACGACCGTATCATGATTAACAAACCTTGTGAGGTCGTCGATGTGGCCGTCGGTATCGTCGCCGCGTATGCCATCGCCAAGCCAGAGAATATTTTCAACGCCGTAATACTGGCAGAGATACTTTTCAATCTGCTCTTTTTTCAGGTCGGGGTTCCTGTTGGGATTGAGCAGACAGGACGTGGTCGACAATACGGTTCCTTTTCCATTGAAGTCCACCGAGCCGCCTTCCATGACGATGCCAGGGTAGAGCACGGGCAGCTCAAAATGTTTTGCGATCAGGGTCGGAATATTATCATCCAGGTCGAACGGAGGGTATTTCCCACCCCATGCATTGTAGCCCCAATCCACGATGATCTTTTTATTCTGCGCGGCAGGATTGATCAGGAAGGCAGGACCGTGATCACGGCACCACGCATCGTTAGTAGGATGGAGGAAGAATTGCACGCGGGATAAATTTACCTCCGCTGCTTCAAGATAACGAAGGGCCTTTTTCCGCATGTCCCCATCGCCGACATTGATATTTACCTTTTCACCGTCGGCAAGCAGTTTCACAAACGTGGCGTATACGGGAAATATGGTTTCAATCTTTCCGGGCCACGACGCTTCCTTATGCGGCCAGCTCAACCAGGTAGCGGTGTGTTTCTCGAATTCAGCCGGAAAGTAGTAGCCTTGTTCTTTGGGAATAAATTGTTTCAAGAGACCGGTTTATTGAATGGTGGGTGATGACACTTAGCCCCGGTAATACCGTTAACCTTCCTCATCGATATACCGTTTGGTGATCGGCTGATAGGAATCGATCCTTCTGTCGCGGAGGAATGGCCAATGTGTCCGGTAGCGCTCGGTTTTGTCCAGATCCAGCTCCACCACATTGACTTCTTCTTTGTCGTGAGAGGAAAGGTGAATCAGTCTTCCAAATGGATTGGAAACAAATGACCCTCCCCAGAATTTCATGGCGCCATTTTGTTCGATGCCCACGCGGTTTACGCTTACAACGTGAACGCCATTTGCCACAGCGTGGCTGCGCTGGATCGTTTGCCATGCATTGTATTGTTCGTCGTTGGTTTCGGGATCCTGCGAAGTCGCCCACCCGATGGCTGTGGGGTAAAACAGGATCTCCGCACCCATGAGGGCGGTGATCCTGGCGGCTTCCGGATACCACTGATCCCAGCAGATCAAAACTCCAAGCGCGGCAAAACGGGTTTTGAAAACTTTGTAGCCAAGATCACCGGGTGTGAAGTAGAATTTTTCATAATAAGCAGGGTCGTCCGGAATATGCATTTTCCGGTACTTGCCGAGATACGCGCCATCCGCGTCGAGAACGGCCGTTGTATTGTGATAGATGCCGTTAGTCCGTTTTTCAAAGAGAGAGGCGATGATCACCACGCCCAAATCTTTTGCCACGTTCGACAATGCTTCGGTGGAAGGTCCTGGAACCGGCTCCGCCAGCTTGAAATTGTCATGGTCTTCCACGTCACAAAAATACAGTGAAGTAAAAAGCTCCTGGAGGCAAACGATCTGCGCGCCTTTGGCTGCGGCATCCCGTATTCCGGCAACGGCTTTGGAAAGATTTTCGCGGGGGTTGGCGGTACACGACATCTGAACCATTCCAACATTGACTTTCTTGCTCGACACGTCTTTATAATTGATGTGAGGCAAAAATAGTTCTATTCAGGGATAAATTGTGTTTGCAGGTCGAAATGTACCGGTCTGATCGCCAGCGGTCTCCGGTGCTATGCTGTCTTGGTGACGTGTACGAACGATTCGTCCTTTGATTCGAGTTCGGAACTACCCATCAGCCAGATGTCTACGGCCCTTGCGGCCTCACGGCCTTCGGAAATGGCCCACACGACAAGCGATTGCCCGCGATTGATGTCGCCGGCGGCAAAGATGCCTTCGCGCGTTGACATATAATTTTGGGTTCTGATGTTTCCGCGTTCGTCAAGGTCAATTTCAAGTTCATCGATCATTCCTCCTTTTTCCGCGCCGACAAATCCCACGGCCAGCAAGGCAAGTTCACAGGGCAGGATACGTTCGGTGCCAGCCACTTCCTGGAATCCCATCTTACCTTCGGCATTCGGTCCCCACGCGATGTCAACAAGTTTCAAACCGGTAAGACGTCCGTTGCTGTCGCCAACAAATTCCTTTGTGAGAATGGCCCACTGGCGTTCCACTCCCTCCTCGTGTGAAGAAGAGGTCATTAGCACCATCGGCCAGAGAGGCCAGGGGTTGTCGGCATGTCGGGTAAGGGGCGGCTTCGAGAGCAATTCGATCTGGGTGACTGTTGTGGCTCCCTGACGATTGGAGGTTCCGACACAATCAGATCCGGTATCGCCACCACCGATCACCATTACGTTTTTATCGGTGGCCAGGATATCACCTGAAAAGATCCGGTCTCCGGCCACGCGTTTATTTTGCTGTGGCAGGAACTCCATTGCGAAATGTACACCTTTCATATCTCTGCCGGGAATGGGAAGATCACGCGGTGCGGAGGCGCCTCCGCATAAAACCACGGCATCGAACTCCTCCCGGAGGTATTGGGCGCTTATGTTGACCCCCACATGTGAGTTGGTTCTGAAGATGATTCCTTCCTGTTCCATCAGGCGGATGCGGCGATCGATTACAGACTTCTCGAGTTTGAAGTCAGGGATACCGTAACGGAGCAGGCCACCGATCCGGTCACTGCGTTCAAATACGGAAACCCAATGCCCTGCCTTGTTAAGTTGCGCGGCAGCAGCTAACCCCGCCGGGCCTGACCCTACGATCGCAACACGTTTGCCTGTCCTGGATTTTGGAGGCGTGGGTTTGATATACCCTTTTTCAAAAGCCTTTTCAGCAATAGCTTTCTCAATGTACTCGATCGTTACCGGGTCGTTGTTTATACTCAGCACGCAACTGGCCTCACAGGGCGCAGGGCAGATCCTACCTGTAAACTCGGGGAAGTTATTGGTGCTGCTGAGGATCTGGATGGCTTCTTCCCAACGATCCTGGTATACCGCCTCATTGAAGTCCGGAATGTCGTTTCCCAGCGGGCAACCATTGTGGCAAAAAGGAACACCGCAATCCATGCACCGCGCGGCGTTCTGCGTTACCTTTTCCTTTTCGAGCGGTGTGTAAATCTCCTTATAGTCTTTTAGTCGCTCCTGGGGATCGCGGGATTTTGGCATCTCCCTTTTGTACTTCATAAACCCGTCTATCTGACCCATGTCGTGATATTTTTATTATTTTGATTAATTTTTAAGCGGCCACTTTCTTTTTTTGCGATATGCCGGCGACCGCTTTTTGTTTTTCGAGAACAGCCTTGTAATCCTTTGGCATCACCTTCACAAAAAAGCCTGAAGCCACCTCCCAGTTTTCCAGGATCCACTCGGCGGGATCGCTTCCGGTGTACCGGAAATGTTTTTCGATCATCTCTCTGACTTCCTGCCTATCCTGTTCCTCCATGGCCTCAATCTCAACCATGTCCTTATTACAGAGTTTGTCAAGGTCATTTTCGGCATCCAGCACATAGGCGATACCACCGCTCATTCCAGCGGCGAAATTCCTGCCGGTCTTGCCGAGTACAACGACGCGGCCACCTGTCATATACTCACAGGCGTGGTCGCCCACACCTTCCACCACCGCCTTCACACCGGAATTACGAACGCAAAAACGTTCGCCTGCCTGCCCGCGGATGTAGGCCTCACCGGACGTGGCGCCGTAGAAAGCAACGTTTCCAATGATAATATTGTCCTCGGGTTTAAACGTGGCTTCTTTATCAGGATATACGATGAGTCTTCCGCCGGAGAGTCCTTTTCCGAAATAATCGTTTGCTTCACCTTCCAGTTCGAAGCGAAGTCCGGGTGCGACAAACGCGCCAAAACTCTGTCCGGCAGAACCCTTAAAGTTGAAATGGATGGTGTCTTCCGGCAAGCCCTTCGACTTGTGTTTTTTGGAAACTTCGTTCGACAACAAAGCACCGACGGAGCGATCGATATTGCGAATGATAAATTTCTGTTGCACCGGTTCGCCTTCATCTACGGCAGCTTTGGCGGCTTCCAGCAAACGCCAGTCGAGAACTTTTTCGAGTTCAAAATCCTGCTCGATCTGTTTATAGACCCCAACATGGTCTCTGGCAGGCTCGCGATGCAGAATGGGCGAGAGATCGAGTTTCTTCAATTTCCAGTGATCGATATCCTGGCGCATGCGTAAAGCATCCGTCCTTCCCACCATCTCGTTCACCGTACGGAAGCCAAGGCTTGCCATAGTTTCACGCAGATCCTGTGCCAGGAATTTGAAGAAGTTGACCACGTCATCGGGGTTACCCGTGAACAGCTTGCGCAATTCGCCGTCCTGGGTAGCAATGCCCACAGGGCAGGTGTTCAGATGGCATTTACGCATCATGATACAGCCTTCAACCACCAGGGCAGCCGTTGCAACACCCCATTCTTCAGCCCCAAGCATCGTTGCGACGGCGATATCGCGGCCCGTCCTGATTTGCCCATCGGTCTGCAGCACCACACGGCTTCTTAGATTATTTTTGACAAGCGTCTGATGGGCTTCTGCCAGGCCGAGTTCCCATGGGAGACCCGCATGCCGTACCGAACTGATCGGCGACGCACCCGTGCCGCCATCGGCGCCGGAAATCAAAATGGCATCGGCTTTCGCTTTGGCCACACCGGCGGCGACGGTGCCGACACCAGCTTGTGATACGAGCTTCACATTGATGCGCGCCTGGCGGTTCGCGTTCTTCAAATCGAAGATCAGCTGCGCGAGGTCCTCGATAGAATAAATATCGTGATGCGGTGGCGGAGAGATCAACCCGACGCCAGGCGTTGAGTGACGCACGCGGCCGATCCACTCATCTACTTTGTGGCCGGGCAGTTGCCCTCCTTCGCCCGGCTTGGCTCCCTGCGCCATCTTGATCTGGAGTTCATCAGCGTTTGACAAATAATAACTCGTCACCCCAAACCTTCCGGAAGCCACCTGCTTGATCGCAGAGCGCTCCCAGTCTCCGTTCTCTTTCCGTTCAAAACGGATTGCATCTTCGCCGCCTTCACCGCTGTTGCTCTTTCCGCCAATGCGGTTCATGGCAATAGCGAGCGTGGAATGCGCTTCGTGCGAAATAGATCCGAATGACATCGCCCCTGTGGCAAAGCGCTTCAGGATCTCCTCTACAGGCTCAACCTCATCTATCGAAATTGCATTCCGCTTCTTGAATTGGAACAAGCCGCGCAACGTCAGGGTATCGTTTGCCTGATCGTTGATCTTCTCAGCATACTTCTTAAAGAGCGAATAATTATTGGACTTCGTTGAGTGCTGCAACAGGTGAATGACCTCCGGACTGAACAAATGTTTCTCGCCCCGGCGTTTCCACTGGTATACGCCACCCGTCTGCAGTGGCGTACCTTCTTTCTGAAAAGCAAGTTTGTGGCGAACCAGGACTTCCTCGGCGAGGTCGTCGAAAGACAAACCTTCGATCCGGCTGATCGTACCTTTGAAACATTTATCGATTACGTCACTGCCCAACCCCAGTGCTTCGAATATTTGAGCTGACTGGTAAGACTGCAGCGTGCTGATACCCATTTTGGACATCACTTTCAGCAGTCCGCTGCCAATTGCTTTCTGATAATTTTTGTATGCGTCGCCATCGGTGATATTGCCCAGCGCGCCCTGCTGGTTGAGTGCGTGGATGGTTTCAAAGGCCATATACGGGTTGATCGCGCTGGCCCCGTAACCAATGATGGTAGCGAAGTGGTGTACTTCCCATACATCACCGGCTTCGACTAAAAGCCCCGCAAGGGTACGAATTCTTTTCTCAACAAGGTAGTGGTGTACCGCGCCGATGGCGAGCAGCGACGGGATGGGCGCTTGCTCCGGGCCGATCTTTTTGTCGGAAATAACAATGATCTTCTTTCCGCTGCGAATCGCTTTCTCCGCCTCACAGCAAATACGGTTCAGGCTTTCTTCCAGCCTGCCCGGCTTACCGTCGGCAATGAAGACAGACCTTAATATTGAGTAATCAAATCCGTGCGCGGGCAGGTGTTTCAACTTCTCCAGATCCGAATCCAAAAGAACGGGCTGTGAAATATGGATCTGGTTTGTGTGCTGAGGTGTTTCCTCCAGCACATTCAGGCTGACACCGATGCGGGTAAACAACGACATCACCAGGCGCTCGCGGATCGGATCGATCGGCGGGTTACTTACCTGCGCGAAATGTTGTTTGAAATAGTTCGAAATATGGCGGCTTTCCTTTGACAATACCGCCAGCGGCGTATCGTCTCCCATGGATCCTATGGCTTCATAACCCTTCTCGGCCATGGGTGCGATGACCACCTTGAGATCTTCAGAGGTATACCCGTAGGCGTTTTGACGTTGCGTCAAAGTTTTATCATCGAAGTTGTCTTCGTAATAATCCTGCTCGGGCTCCATGCGGAGTTTCAACCGGTTTTGAATGATCCAGTTATAATACGGTTTGCCTTCGTATACTGAGCGCTTTACTTTCTCATCATCCAAGACTTTACCCTGCTCCAGA
>Ga0299914_10003323_pt1 | contig 11346 bp, 10 predicted proteins | sample RVTome_10_FD_201361 | JGI IMG/M metagenome (GOLD analysis project Ga0299914, IMG submission 201361) | Soil microbial communities from uranium-contaminated site in the Upper Colorado River Basin, Wyoming, United States - RVT153D57 (version 2) ... | reverse complement strand
AGGTCGTACGTCCTCGCTTCTCTGCGGGCGCTCCACCTTGACCAACGCCTGCGGCCTGGAGCCCCACGCCAAGAGGGCCTTGACGGACAAACCCACACAGGTAACGCGCGGGGCACTGACGTCACTCGCGTAGGGCGAAAGTACCGATCGGGACGGCCCGCCGCGCCAGGACTGCCTGATCCGGCGCGCCTACTCAGTGAACAGAACATCGTGACAGAACGGCCGTCACCGAGCTGTCGAGGGTGCGCCCAGATCGGCGCATCTGCCGCGGGCGATCGACCAGCCCGGCCGAACCGAACGACCGATCCGGAGCGGCGCGCGTCTCTGCTCATGAGAAGCAACAGCGGAGCTGGGCCGAGCGAGGCCATACGAGTCGTCGCCATTTGCGCCCTCGGCGGGAGGCGTCCCGTAACGCGGTGTAAACGCTCAGTCGCCGAGTCTGGCCAGTGCGCCATCATCGATCGGGGGGCATGGAGGCGGGCGAGTCAGCGCTCCCGACGATCGAGATGCTCCGAAGGATCGCCGGTCCGGTCGCCTGCTTGCTGTCGGCGTGGCTGTGGCACGGGGCTGGCACGAGTCCCGCGTGGATCAGCTGCTAGCTGGGCAAACACCGTGTTCGTACTGACCTGGGCCTGGCGACAGCTCAGCCCTTGACAGCTCCCATGGTGAAGCCGGACACGAACCGCTCGAGCAGCAGGTTGAAGACGAAGGCGATGGGCAGCGCCACGAGCAGCGCCGCCGCCTGCAGCTCCTGCCAGTGGAAGACGTCACCCAGCACCAGCTCGGTGGGGATGCCGACGCTCACGGTCTTCTCGGAGCTCGAGGAGATGAACGCGCTGGCATAGAGGAACTCGTGCGCGGACAGCGTGAACGCGAACACGACCACCGCGACGATCCCCGGGAACGCCAGCGGCACCGCCACCCGCAAGAACGCGGCGAGGCGGCTGTAGCCGTCGACCATCGCCTGCTCCTCGATGTCGCGGGGGATCGACTTGAAGAAACCGATGAGCAACCACACCGACACCGGCACGGTGATGGTCGGGTAGAGCACCACCAGCGCCCATTTCGAGTCCTGCAGGCCGAGGTTGCTCACCAGCCGCGAGAACGACACGAACAGCAGAGACGGCGGAATGAGGTACACGAGGAAGATGGTGATGGCGAGCGCGCCGCTCCACCACAGCGGCAGGCGGGCGAGGCTGTAGGCCGCGGGCAGGGCCAGCAGCAGCGTGATGGCCACCACGACCCCGCCGACCAGCAGGGTGTTGCCGACGAACGTCATGAATCCGGTGTCCGAGAAGAGGAAGCGGAGGTGCTCGGTGGTGGGGTCCAGGTTGTAGATGAATGGGTTCTTGCCGGGCGCATAGAGGTCCTGGTCGCGCTTGAAGGTGATGATGCCCTCGACGATGAACGGGAACGCCGCGAGCAGCGCGGCGACGATGGCGACGGCATACAGCACGACCTGCGACGCCAGGTGGCGCCGCCGGGCGCGCCGGCGCTGCTGCTCGAGCGCCTCGGGGTCGAGCATCGGGGCCTCGGCGTCGGCCTCGGCGATCGCGGTCGTGAGGGCGCCCATCGTCACGACACCTCCCAGCGCCGCACGGCACGCAGGATGGCGACGGTCGCGGCCAGCAGCAGCGGCAGCAGGAAGACCGCCACGGCCGCCCCCTGCGCCAGGTTGCCCCCGTCGATGCCCTTGACGTAGGCCCAGCTGGCGAGCACCTGTGTCTGGTTGACCGGGGCGCCGTTGGTGAGCACGCGGACCACGCTCATGTCGGTGAACGTGATGATGGCGCCGAACAGCGCGGCCACGGCGATGACCGGCAACGTCAGCGGGAGCGTCACCTCCCACAGCCGCCGCCAGAACCCGGCCCCGTCGACCGCGGCGGCATCGTGGATGTCGTCCGGTATCGCCGTCTGGCCGGCCATGATGATCACCGCGGCCAACGGCACGAGCCGCCACACCTGGACACCGATCACCGACGCCTTGGCGAGCCCCGATTTGCCCAGCCACACCATGTGGCGGTTGTCGTCGAGCAGGCCGACCTGCTGGAGGATCCAGTCGATCGGACTCAGCAGCGAGTCGAGCATGAACACCCAGGCGATGGCCCCCAGCGCCGCCGGCGTGGTCCAGGGCAGCAGGATGAGGAAGCGCACCACCCACTTGCCCCGGAAGTCGGCCGTCAGCAGCAGGGCCACGATGTTGGCCAGCACGACCGTGAGCACCATGGTCGCGGCGGTGAAGAAGAAGGTGTTCCACAGCGCCCGTTTGAAGACCGGGTCGCGCCAGTTGGCCCGGTAGTTGTCGAGCCCCACCCAGTCGTAGCTGGGGTTGCCGGCTGTGACGTCGCTGAAGCTGTAGGCGATCGCGATCACGAACGGCACGGCGACCAGCGCGACGATGTAGGCGATCGCCGGCAGCAACATCAGCCGGGCGAGGAACCCCTCGCGGTCAGCGAGCCCGGACCTCATGGGCACGCTCGGTCTCGGCGTCGAAGTAGCACAGGTCGTCCTCGCGGACGACGAAGTCGTGGGTCCCGCCCACGTCGATAGGCATCATCACCGTGGCGGGCAGCCGGACGATCACAGGTGTCGGCGTCCCCAACCCCGTGGCCAGCCCGTGCAGGTGCCGGTCCCCGGAGAGGTACTCGATGCGGTGTATCTCCAGCGTCCACCGGCGGTGGCCGTCCAACGCTTCGCCCAGCACCGCGGCCGGCAGCGCCTTCTCGGGCCGGAAGCCGACGATCACGTCGTCACGGGGGATCAGGTTCATCGGCGGCGAGCCGAGGAACGTCGCCACGAAGGTGTCGGCCGGCAACTCGTAGACCGCCTGGGGCGGGCCGATCTGGCGCACCTTCCCGTCGAGCATCACGACGATCCGATCGCCCATGCCCATGGCCTCGACCTGGTCGTGGGTCACGTAGATCGTCGTCGTGCCCACCCGTTCGTGGAAGTTCTTGAGGTCGTCGCGGGCGAGCGTCCGCAGCTTGGCGTCGAGGTTGGACAGCGGCTCGTCGAGGAGGAACACGCTCGGCTCGCGGACGAGGGCGCGGGCCAGGGCGACCCGTTGCCGCTCGCCGCCCGACAGCTGCCGCGGCCGGCGGTCGAGGAGGCGGGTGAGGCCCAGCAGCTCGGTCGCCCACTCCGCGCGTTCGTTCCGCTTGTCGGGCGGCATCCGCTGGGCCTTCAGCGGGAACTCGATGTTCTGACGCACGGTCTTGTGCGGGTACAGCGCGTAGCTCTGGAACACCATCGCGATGCGCCGGGCCCGTGGGGGCAGGCCGTTGACGACGTTGCCGCCGATGCGGATCTCGCCCTCGGAGGGCTGTTCGAGGCCGGCGATCATGCGCAGCAGGGTGGTCTTGCCGCACCCCGACGGGCCGAGGAGGACGAGGTACTCGCCCTCCTCGGTCGCCAGGTCGACGTGGTCGACCGCGGGGCGGGAGCTGCCGGCGAAGCGCTTGGTGAGGCCAACCGCCTCGACTGCGACTGCCATCGGAGTCTGCGCTCAGCGCGATCCGCCGACCAGGCCTTGGCTGCGCCAGCGGTCGAAGATGCTCCGGATCTGGGACTCGGCGTCGGCCACGGAAGCGTCCGCGTCCATCTCGCCCCGGGCCACCTTGGCCAGCATGTTGGGGATGATGTTGGTGCCGAACACCTCGCCGATGGCGGGGTTGGTCGGCCCCGGGTGGCCGATGTTGGTCGTCCACGTCACGGCCTCGTCGAAGGTCATGAACGCCAGCTTGTCGGCGGGCTCCGAGCCGAACGGGTCCTCGGTGACCCAGGCGTCGAGGTTGGGGACCCGGTCGACGAAGGCCGGGAAGTCGTACAGCTTCGAGTTGTACGAGGCGTGGGCGTAGTTTCCCGTGTAGTGCAGCAGGAACTCCTTGGCTGCGTCGGGGTTGGCCGCGTGGGTGGGGATGATCCAGTTGTAGAGCACGTGCTGGGCGGCCAGCGCGGTCTCCGGGCCTTCGAGCGCCGGGACGAAGAACACGTCGTCGGCGACGACCGGGTTCTCGTCCTGGGCGGTCCGGTAGGCCGAGATCGAGTTCAGGATGTACGACAGCGACCCGGCGACCAGACCCTGGTTGTTGGAGGCGGCGTTCCAGGCGAACACCTCGTCGGTCATCGCCCCGCCGAACAGGTCGGCCATGTACTCGACCGCCATCACCGTCTCGGGCGAGTTGATGACCACGTTCTCGTCCTCGTCCTGGACCGAGCCGCCGAACGACCAGAGCAGCGCCAGCCCGGCCATGTTCGAGTCGATCTCCTGCGACATGCCGATGCCGAGCTGGATGCCCTGGCTCTCACGGATCTCGCTGCCGCCCTCGAGCAGCTCCTCCCACGTGGAGGGGCCGTCCGGCAGGCCCACCGGCTCCCACAGCGACCGGCGGAAGTTGCCGGGGTCGGGGACCCAGCCGGGCGCGTAGGCGAAGTACTTCTCGGTGTTGGGGTTGTAGCTCGACCGCCGGCACAGGTCGAGCATCTCGCCGTAGCGGCTCTCGGCCTCGCTCACGACGTCGCCGAGGTCGAGCACGCTGGGCTCGAACTGGGGGATCGCAGCGATGTGCTGGATGAGATCGTGACCAGACCCGGCCGCGATCTGGGACGTGATCTGGCCGGGCACGTCGGCGGTGTTGATGTGGTCGACCGTGACGTTGACGCCGACCTCCTGACCCCACTCCTTGGTGAAGGTGTCGAACCAGTCGTCGTGGCTGGGCACGAAGTGGCTCCACATGAGGATGCGGAGATCGCCCGACAACGCCGATGCCGGGTCCTCGAGCACCGTGGTGGCGGGCGCACCCGCCTCCTCGGGACTGGCCGTCGTCGGCGACGATTCCTCCTCGTCGCCACCGCACGCGACCAGCAGCGGCGGCGTGAACGCCGTGGCTGCCACGCCCTGCAGGAAGCCGCGGCGGGTAACGCTGAACGGTCGACCGTCGGAACTCATCGTCCCTCCCCTAATCGGGCGCCGCCCGTGGACAGACTACCGCGACACGCCACGGCCGGCTTCGACATCAGCGGTCGGTGGCGAGCAGGTCCTGCCACTCGTCCTCGTGATCTCACAGATGCTCGCCGCGACGTCGTCGAGGGTCGAACGGTCGACGACGGTGAGCGCCACGACCACGTTGGCGTGGTCGGTGTGGCGCCAGGCGAGGTGGCGCTGCGACTGTCGTTGACTCCGACAGCACTCCCGCTGGCAGGTGCGTATGCGGGTGCCAAACTCTGCCGGTACACCCTGACCGACGCCACATCAGCAAACGGACTGACCGCCGAATAACAGAGCAGGTCAGGGCACTGCAGCGCACGGGATGGACGGCTCGGGTCAGCCTCTGGAACCGGTGGTCGCAGGTTCCGATCAGCACTGGGAACCGTCGGCGGCTAACCGCTGCGACGGCGTCCCTGGTGACCGTCAGGCGGTCCGTGATGCTGATTCAGCGCAGTCACTGTTCTGCTCCCTTCTTCCAGGCCATCGCGGCTTCCGTCGGGCCGAATGCCGTCTACTTGCCGGGACGACGTCGTCTGACTCGTGTGTGGGCGCCCAAGTCGTCGATGGTGGCCATCGGGTCTGTGGGGTGGCGCAGTGCGGCGCGGAGTGCCTTGTCCAGATGGCCGAAACCAAGTCGTTGGTCTCGGGGAACAGGTGGCCGTAGACGTCGGCGGTGATCTGCACCGTGCTATGCCCCAGCCGATCGCCAAGTTCGCTGTCGTTGTGCAGGAAGGGCGCCTGTGCCGGCCGCACCCGACTGCCTACCATGTCACGGCGCACGGCGGTCACACCCGCCAGCGGAACGGTGACGCCACCAAACAATGATCGGCACGCGTCCGCGGATGAGCCAGAGGGCGTGGTCCGATGAGTTGCTGGTGCGAGGGCCCGTCTAAGTCGGGCGACGGGACACGCCCGTCCGCTGTAGGCACCGCCGCCGGCCGTCCGGCAAGGATGCCTCATGGGTGCGTTCGTCGTCGCACGTCACACAGCCAGGTGGGCGGGACAGCCGTGACGCCATGAGAGCCGGCGACGCCGAGGAGCGCGTCCAGGCGACGATCGACCGCATGGTGGCGAGCGGCGCCGAAGTCGGCCTGCAGGTCGTCGTGGTGCAGCACGGCCGCGTGGTGGTCGATGCCGTGAGCGGCCTGGGCGACGCCCGCCGCGGGCCTGCCGTGGCGCCCGAGACGCTGTTTACGCCTTCTCCACCGCCAAGGGGGTGGCTTCCGCCGTCGCGCACGTGCTCGTGGAGCGCGGGGAACTGGCCTACGACATGCGGGCGGTCGACGTGTGGCCGGGGTTCGGCGCCCACGGCAAGGAGCGGGTGACGCTGCGCCACGTGCTGCTGCACACCGCGGGCGTCCCCGCCCCTCCCTACGACACGACGGTCGAGGACCTGTGCGACTGGGGCCACATGTGCAAGGTGTTGGCGGACGCCGAGCCCTGGTAGGAGCCCGGGACCCGCTTCGGCTACCACGCCCAGACCTTCGGGTTCCGACATCTACTTCCTGGTTGCGGGGTCTTCGGGCTGGAGTGGCGCTGAGCCGGCGTTCCTGCGGTACTCGATCGGCGCGGACACCTGGGAGGAACTGGCGCAGCCAGCTGGCGATCTGGGTTGCTACCAGGCAGCTGGTCGCGGCCGACGGCGTCGTCGTCGCGTTCACCAGTTCGCACGAGGCTGGCGGCAGACCGGATCTCATGTTCGACCCAAGTGGCGGCGGGATCTGGGAGGGAGTTACCCCCGGACCCGCTGGCACCCGGCTACGACCCAACGATGGTGTGGTCGCGCCCCCACGTGTACCTCTTCGATCACGAGATCGTCCCGAATCCGACAAGCGGACCTCATCCGGAACTGCCGGCGGATCCACCGTTGACGAGGGCTGCCCGCCTGGACCTGAACACCGGAGAATGGGAGCGCCTCCCGGACTCGGAGATCCTCGGAACCGGGCCGTGGTTCGTCGAGGACGAGCTCATGGTCAACCCCAATCTCGGTAGCGCCGACGGCGGGGAAGTCAACAACTGGGGACGCCGCTACCCGTTCGGTGGCATCTTCGACACGGCGTCGGCAAGCTGGTCTCAACTACCAGAGGCGCCACAGGCTGACCCTCCGGCCGAAGTGTTCGGCTATGACATCTCGGCCGGCGTACTCGGCTCTACCGATGCCCTGATCTATGCCACCGAAGGATGACTCCTCGACCTGGGGACTGGCTCATGGCTCGAACTCCCCCAGCTGCCCGGGTCGGGCACTCACACCCAGCGCGTGGTCGTGACCGCAGGCGCCGACGCGGTCGTGTTCGGTGGAGAGCGCTGGAGGAATGGCCTCGACCTCGACGACGGCGAGCTGCTCGGCGACGCCTGGCTCTGGCGCTCAGGCCGGACCCCGTGACTGTAGGCACGCATCAGCCTGGACGCCTGTCGTCAACGGCGAGCCTCGGGGTCAACGCGGGCACAGATCTGCCGCTCGGAGCGGGTGGCGATCTGTGCTCGGAGCAGCGCTGGTGACTGACGCCCGGACCGGGCACTATTTGCGGGCGCCGTGGCGGCATCGAGAGACCCGTTTGAGCCGTGGCGGACGGGGAGGGTGATCGTGAGTGACGATCGGCTTCATCGGGCGGTATCGGCCGACGGCACCGAGATCGCCGGTCATCATCATCCGTCGACCCACTATGTGAGCTCGGCGGACGGTACCGGCCTCGCGATCGAGGTCACTGGCAATGGCCCGATCGACGTGGTGTGCCTGCCGGGCGTCGCGCTTCCGGTCGACCTCATGTGGGACGACCCCGGTTGCGTTCGCTTTCGTGGTCGACTCGAGGCGTTCAGCCGCGTCATCTGGTTCGAGGCCACAGGCCGCGGCGCCTCGGAGGGCGACCCGGTGGCTGGGATGGTCGGCGAGATCTTCGATGCCGATCTGGAGGCCGTGCTCGACGCGGCGGGCTCCGAGCGAGCTGCGGTCCTCGGCTTCGGCAACTTCGGACCGAACGCGATTCACTTCGCGGTAACGCATCCTGAGCGTGTCGCTGCTCTGGTCCTGTTCAACACCTACGCGCACTACGTGCGCGAAGAGGGCTACCCATGGGGACTGCGCGCCGAATTGCTCGCTCGGTTCGTGGCCGACGCCAAGGCGCGGTGGGGCAGCGACGCGATCGTTGAGGTGGTTGCGCCGAGCAGATGGAACGATGACCGGTTCCGCGAGTGGTGGAAGCGGGTGTCTCGGCTCGGCAGTGGACCCGACGAGTTCGCGCGGACCGTGCGGGCGAGCTTCGAGATTGACGTTCGCTCCTTGCTCTCGGCGGTCACCGTTCCGGTCCTCGTCCTGCACCGCGAGGCGGACAGCTACATCCGCGCGGGCGCAGGCCGCTACCTGGCCGAGCACATCGACGGGGCCAAGTTCGTCGTGCTGCCTGGCGGTGATCACCTGTTCTTCGTGGGCGACACCGATGCGCTCGCCGATGAGATCGAGGAGTTCCTCACCGGTCGCCACCAGGCGCTCGAGGGCGATGTGGTTTTGTCGACGGTCCTGTTCACGGACATCGTCGATTCCACCCCCCAGGCCGCGCGGCTCGGCCATCGGGCATGGAGTCAGCTCAGCGGCGACCACGACGCGCTCGTTCGGGATGCTCTCCACCGTCACGGAGGTCGCGAGATCAAGACGATCGGCGACGGCTTCCTCGCCACGTTCGACGGGGGCACTCGAGCCGTGCGCTGCGCGACGGAGATCGTCACCCGAGCGAAGGCGATTGGGCTCGACGTACGCGCAGGGCTTCACACCGGCGAGATCGAGGTCCGAGGCAACGACGTCGCCGGGCTCTCGGTCACGATCGCGAAGCGTGTCTGTGACAAGGCCGGCGCCACACAGGTGTTCATCTCGGAGACGACCAAGGGCGTCCTCGCCGGGTCGGGGATCCCAGTTATCGACATCGGAAGCCACGTCCTCAAGGGCATCCCCGACGAATGGCGGCTCTTCACCATCGAGCCATCCAACCAGCGCACATAGCTGCGATCCGCGCTCCGACTCAGGACACAGAACGCCGCCACAGAACGGCCGTCTGCCGGCTGTCCAGTCGGCACACCCAACGGCGCGTCTGCGTCGATCCTCACCCTCGCGGCGCCCCGCCCAGATCGACCGCTCCGGGGGCGCACGAGACCGGAGCCGACCTGGAGGTGGCTGGCGCCACGCTGCGTGAGATCGGTGAGAAGCGTCGCGAGGTGTGAGATCACCAATAGCCGATAGTGGAGCACCCCGCCCGACGGTCGAGCACGAGGCGGGCCGCCTCTCGGTTCAGCCCTCGGATCCGCGGTTCGCCGTCTACCAGCACGACGGGCCGCTCGACCAGCCCGAGGAGTGTGTCCAAGGCACTCTCCGGCTCGTCGACCGACCCTTCGCTGGCGGACAGCGCGGTGGTCAGCTGGGTGATCTCGGCAGCGGCGCCCTCGACGCGGGCTGGATCTCGGCGAGGCAGCGGGCTCCTCACGGCGCGGGCCGTTTCGGGGCTTCGGTTGCCGGGTAGTCGTCTGGGGGGACGGGACGCCGATGGGGAGGTGTCCTTTCATGAGCTTGTTGCATCGCTATCCCGATGAGGCGGCGCTTGAGACCCGCGACGAGGGGTTGCGGCGCGAGGTGCTTGAGGACCCGCCGAAGCTTGAGCGCTGGGACCTCGTTGAGAGCCGTTGGAACCTGGGCAGCGTGCTGGTGGTGCTAGCCGGTGCGGCTTTGGCCGTTCTTGGCTTGGTGGCCGCCGCGCGCACGGGCCTCAACGAGACGTGGTACCGACCGGTCGAGGAGGTGGCCGGCCTGCGTCACAGCCCGCTGCTGGCGGCGGTCGAGGCCAGTGTCGGCGTGGTGCTGGTGATCGCCGGGCTGGCGGGTGCTCGTGGCTTGGCGGCGTTCGTGTGCATCGTCGGGGCCATCGCCGCGGGGGTCGCGGCCCTCGAACCCGAGCTCGTCGCCGAGGAGCTGGCGATGGAGCGGTGGTGGGCCGTCACGCTGGCGGCGGCTGGCGCGGGGTTGGCCGTGCTCTCCATGGTGCCCTGGCCGCATTTCGTCGAACGCCTCTACACCCGCGCGGCCGGCGCGGCCCCGTCAGCGGTCCCCGGGGCCAACGCCTGGCCTGATCAGCGGCCGATCACCAGGTCGACCACGGCTGGCGGGACACGAAATCCACCCTCGAGTTCCTCGGAGTCGTCAAGCAGGTGGGACGGTCGGACACCTCGGCGTTGGAGTTGAGCGGTCTGGATCGCGAGTTCACCGTTGACGTTCCGACGCCGCATGCGCCTGCCGCCCCGGGCTCGGGCGTCAACATCGTCGATCGTGCAGGGCCATGAGCGAGAGGACGCATTGGAGGCAGGATTGGCATCGGCCATCTGCTGCGGGGTCGCCCCAAGCCGGCGTCGAAGAGCGCGAGGGCGTGATCATCGTGACACCGGTGGGAGCACTGCGTGACCCGTTGCCTGCGGGCCTGGTTGAACAACTCGAGGCGCTGATCGCGGGCCGGCCGGTGATTGTCGATCTGAGCCAGATCACCCTGGTGTCGGCCGCACCGGTGATGGGCCTGGCCGGATGGGTCGTGGGCGCCAGCCAACAGCCGGATCAATGCTGTCTGGTCTGCCCCCGCGCCACCGCCCGAGCTCTGTTGCGCAAATGGCACGTCACCCGTTGCCTCGCCGTGTTCGGGTCGGTCGGTGACGCGCTCCAAGCCCGCCGCTTCGGTGACGAGGGCTACGGGGCGGGCTGGCATCACGACTCGCCAGGTCGGCCTCGCTTCGATCCAGCCGTCGACTGTCTCCAGGCCATCGTGGAGCACTTCGAGAGATACAACCGGCCCGCAGTCCCCGCCGAGACGCTCGGGCGCTGGAGCCCCGCAGTGCTCGCCTCCCTCGAAACGGAGGGTCTGGTTTCCAGCCAGCCTGGCGGGTGGGCTCCCACCATGTTGGGTCTCCGCAAAGTCGACGCCCTCAGACGCGGCTCCCGCCCGGGTAGTGACGGCTCGGAGACGGGCAGCTGAACTACGCGCTCTCCCGGTTTCCTGCTTCTGACCCGCAGCGCAGGTCAGTCAGGCACGGGTGCGTAGCCCGAGCCCGTGCCGCCGCCCGAGCTGGAAACCCCATTTGTGCCGTCGACAAGATGCGATGCCGTCGAACACCCCGATTCCCGATCGCTCGACTCGGCGCGGCGGCCGGGAGACCGAGGGCGCCGCTCTTCTGCGCGGTCGGATCGTGTGACCGGTGGACACGGGCGCACCTCGGCCTGGGTAAGAGGACCGGAGCCAGCCACTCGGGCCGGCCCGGAACTAAAGACAGCGAACTCTTTGTCTACAGGTACTGTGAAGTTCTTCAACGCTGAGAGGGGCTTCGGCTTCATCTCC
>Ga0299914_10003322_pt1 | contig 11347 bp, 10 predicted proteins | sample RVTome_10_FD_201361 | JGI IMG/M metagenome (GOLD analysis project Ga0299914, IMG submission 201361) | Soil microbial communities from uranium-contaminated site in the Upper Colorado River Basin, Wyoming, United States - RVT153D57 (version 2) ... | reverse complement strand
CCACCCCGAGGACACCGGTCATGATTGCCCACCCGGCGATCAGGTAGACGAGGACGAGGGCGGTGAGGCCGGGCATCGCGAAGGCCACGATGCCGGCGGCGACGCTCACGACGCCCTCGACGGCCAGCAGCCACCACGGTCGCTCCCCGGTACGACCGCGGAAGGCGGCCACCAGGTTGAAGACGCCGTCGACGAGGGCGTAGGCGCCGAACAGGAGAATCAGGGCCGCCAGCGTCACGCCGGGCAGGACGAGCGCCAGCAGGCCGAAGAGGATCGCGGCGGCGCCCCGGATCGCCAGCGCCCACCAGTTCCGGGCCAGAGCCGTCGTCTCCATGGCCAGTCCCTCCTGCAGTGGACCATCGGACGAGCACAATCGAGCAGCCCGGACGATGCAACAGGTGCGCCAGCGGACAGGGTTCGCCGGCCGGCTTGGCGTGGGATGTCAGGGGCATCGACGTTGCAGGATTGCGCGGACAACCGAGAAGGGGAGGCCGCGATTCGTCTCGATCGCTTGCTGGATGGGCTCGACGTCACGGTGGATCCCCTCGCGGTCTGGGACGACCGGCCTGGGTGGCGGCTCGGCCGTGGCCGCGAGGCGCCGAGCGTGCGCTGCACCCGGGATGGCACCGCGCTGCTCGAGCTGGCCGGTGGCGCCACCGTGCGGATCTCCCGCCGTCGCGTCGTGGTCGTCCCGCCCCATCCGCGCAGCCAGGCGCCGGCGGACACCGATGGCTCGCCGCCGATGACCGCGCGCGCCCGGGCCGCGCACGCCTGGCTGCCCTCCCGGCTGCCGGGGGCCGGGACCGAGCCGGTCGTGCTCGTGGTCCGGGGGCGGATCCACGTGACGTATCAGGGCACCGTCGGGCTGTTCGACCATCTTCGCGAGCCCCTGGTGGAGCACCTCACCCCCGACGACCCGCTGGGGCGCGCGTTCCAGGATCTGCTCGAGGAGATCGGCGGCCAGCGGGCAGGGTACCGCGCGATGGCCGAGGCGCTGCTGCGGCGGTGCCTGATCCTGCTTCTGCGCCGGCTGGGCGAGCACACCACGGAGCGGCTGTCGTGGCTGGCGCCCCTGGAGGATTCGCGGCTCGGCCGCGTGGTCAGCGCCATGCAGGACCGGCCCGAGCACTCCTTCACGCTCCCGGCGCTGGCCGAGGTGGCCGGCATGAGCCGCTCGGTGTTCGCCGCGCGCTTCGCCGGCGCGCTCGGTCAGCCGCCGATCGAGTTCCTGAAGAGCCTGCGGCTGGCCCGGGCGGCCCGGCTGCTCGTCGCCACCGATCTGCCGGTGAAGAGCGTGGCGACTCGCGTCGGGTACTCGAGCCGGAGCTCGTTCACGCGGGCCTTCGTCGCCTCCCACGGCGTGGGCCCGATGGCCTTCCGGGCGGCGGCGCGCGAGCGGCACGCGTCGGCCTGACCGGCGCCGCGAGACGAGGTGCGACCTGATCCGGACCGCGGGACACTCGCGGCGCTCGATACTCGAACGTGGTCGAGCGACGGAGGGTCGAGCGACGGAGGAGAGGCGGCATGGACAGACGGACGAGCTGGGGCCTCTGGATGCAGCCCGGAAGAGTCCCGTGCGGACGGAGTGAGGGCGCTCAGGTGATCCGGAGGACGTCATGGCCAAGGTGATCGGCATCGACCTCGGTACCACGAACTCCGTCGTCGCGGTGATGGAGGGAGGCAATCCCGTCGTCATCCCCAACCAGGAGGGCAGCCGGCTCACACCCTCGGTGGTGGCCTTCACGAAGGACGGCGAGATCCTCGTCGGGCAGGTCGCCAAGCGGCAGGCCATCACCAACCCGGAGAACACGATCTTCTCGATCAAGCGGTTCGTGGGTCGGCGCCACGACGAGGTCCAGGAGGAGAGCAAGAAGGTCCCCTACCGGGTCGTGCCGGCCTCCAACGGCGACGTCCGGATCGAGGTGCGGGGCAAGCCGTACTCCCCGCCGGAGATCTCGGCCATGATCCTGCGCCGGCTGAAGGAGGCGGCCGAGGCGTATCTCGGCGAGAAGGTGACCCAGGCGGTCATCACGGTGCCGGCCTACTTCAACGACAGCCAGCGCCAGGCCACCAAGGACGCCGGGCAGATCGCCGGGCTGGAGGTGCCCCGGATCATCAACGAGCCCACGGCGGCCGCGCTGGCGTACGGCCTCGACAAGAAGGCGGACGAGCAGATCGCGGTCTACGACCTCGGCGGCGGCACCTTCGACATCTCCATCCTGGAGATCGGGCAGGGCGTCTTCGAGGTGAGGGCGACCAACGGCGATACCCACCTCGGTGGCGACGACTTCGACCAGCGCGTCATCGACTGGATCGCCGACGAGTTCGGCCGCGAGCACGGCATCGACCTGCGCCGGGACCGCATGGCGCTGCAAAGGCTCAAGGAGGCCGCCGAGAAGGCCAAGATCGAGCTCAGCTCGACGATGCAGACGGAGGTCAACCTGCCGTTCATCACCGCGGATGCCAGCGGGCCCAAGCACCTGGTGATGACGCTCACGCGGGCGAAGCTCGAGAGCCTCGTGGACGATCTGATCCAGCGCACCATCCCGCCCTGCCAGCAGGCGATGAAGGACGCCGGGGTGGCGGCCCCGGAGGTCGACGAGGTCGTGCTGGTGGGCGGCCAGACGCGGATGCCGAGGATCCAGCGGGCGGTGACGCAGCTCTTCGGCCGCGAGCCCCACCAGGGCGTGAACCCCGACGAGGTCGTCGCGGTGGGCGCCGCCATCCAGGCCGGCGTGCTGGCCGGCGACGTCCGCGACGTCGTGCTCCTGGACGTCACGCCGCTGTCGCTGGGCGTGGAGACGCAGGGCGGCGTCACGACCGTTCTCATCCCGCGCAACACCACCATCCCGGCCCGCAAGAGCGAGACCTTCACCACCGCCGCCGACAACCAGCCGGGCGTGGAGGTGCACGTCGTGCAGGGGGAGCGGCCGCTGGCCCACGACAACCGGACGCTGGGGCGCTTCCAGCTCACCGGCATCGCGCCGGCGCCGCGCGGCGTGCCGCAGATCGAGGTGGCCTTCGACATCGATGCCAACGGCATCCTGAACGTCTCGGCCAGGGACACGGCGACCGGCCGGCAGCAGCAGGTCCAGATCACCGCGTCCTCCGGCCTCAGCAAGGAGGAGGTCGAGCGCAAGGTGCGCGAGGCCGAGACCCACGCCGCCGAGGACGCCCGGCGCCGGCAGGACGTGGAGCTGCGCAACCAGGCCGACGCGCTCGTGTACTCCACGGAGCGTACGCTCGCCGAGCACGGCGCCAGGCTGGATGCCGGCGAGCGCCAGGCGGTCGAGCAGGCGCTCGGCGACGCCCGCGACGCCCTCCGCTCGGACGACATGGACCGCATCCGCCGCGCCCACGACCACCTCACGCGCGTCGCCGCGACGCTGGCCCAGGCGGCGGCCCGGCCGGCCGGGGAGCCCCGGACCGGCGCGCCGCCCGGGAGCGGGCCGCAGGAGGGCGAGGTGGTGGACGCCGAGTTCACCGACACGGACGAACGCAAGGCCAGCTGATCGGCATGGGCGCCGCCGCGGCGGACCAGGACGACCGCGACGCCAGCGACGCGACGGTCGAGCGCCTCCGCCAGGCGCTCGACGACGTGGCCCAGCGCCACCTCCGCCTGTGCGCCGATCTCGACGGGTTCCTCCGGCGATCGGCCCAGGAGCGCGAGGCCGCCCGCCGCGCGGGTCAGCGGGCGGCGTTGCTGCCGGTGCTGCCCGTGCTGGACACGCTCGAGCGCGCGCTGGCCGCCGGCGCCAGCGATCCGGGCTTCTACGAGGGCGTGGCGGAGATCCAGCGGCTGTTCGCGCGTGCCCTGCGCGAGGCCGGCGCCGAGACGGTGCAGAGCGTGGGCCGGCCCTTCGATCCCCGGGTGCACGAGGCGGTGGCCACGCTGCCCTCGGACGGGGTCGACCCCGGGACCGTCGCACGGGAGGTGCGGCGGGGCTGGCGGATCGGGGACGAGGTGCTCCGGTCCGCCCAGGTCGTCGTGGCCTCGCACCCCGAGCGGGCCCAGCCATGGCCGTGAAGTTCCGCGATTACTACGGCGTCCTCGGCGTGCCGCGGAGCGCCACCGCCGACGACATCAAGCAGGCCTACCGGAAGCTGGCGCGCGCCCACCACCCCGACCTGCAGCCCATCGCCGAGCGCGGTCGGGCCGCCGAGCGCTTCAAGGAGATCAACGAAGCGTACGAGGTGCTCGGCGATGTCGACAGGCGGGCGCGATACGACGCCGTCGCCGCCGGCCACGCGAGCGGCGCCGACTTCACGCCGCCGTCCGGCGGGCCGCGGGCCGGCCGCACGGCGCGGCCGGGCGGGTGGCAGGACGTCGACGACGCCGAGGACGTCAGCGACTTCTTCGCCTCGCTGTTCGGCCGGCCGCGGGGCGGGGGGCGGGGCGGCCGCGAGGGGCGGGTCGTCTTCCCCGGGGCCGACGTGGAGGCCGAGCTGACGGTGACGCTGCCGAACGTGCTGCGGGGCGGCCGGCACCGCATCACCGTCGACGGGGGGCGAAGCCTCGACGTGGACATCCCGGCCGGCGTGCGCGACGGCACCGTGCTGCGACTGGCCGGGCAGGGCGAGCGCGGCCCGGGGGGCGGCCCACCCGGTGATCTCTTCCTGCACGTGCGGCTGGCGAAGGATCCTCGCTACCGCATCGTCGGCCACGATCTGGAGATGGATGTGCCGCTCTGGCCCTGGCAGGCGGTGCTCGGCGACGCGGTGCAGCTGGACACCCCCGACGGGCGGGTCACGCTCCGGGTGCCGGCGGGGACGCAGGGCGGCCGGCGGCTGCGGCTGCGCGGCCGGGGCCTGCCGCGCCCGGGAGGCCGGCGTGGTGATCTCCACGCGGTCGCGCGCATCCGCATCCCCGAGCGTCCGAGCGCGGCCGAGCGGGCGGCATACGAGGCGCTCCGACGGGCGGCTGCCGCTCAGGCCGAGCGGCCCGCGCGAGGCACGGCGTGAGCGCCTCGCTCGCCTCGCGCCCGCTGCGGGCGGAGGTGTACCTGTCGACGGCGCAGCTGGCGGCCGCCAGCAGCCTCCGGCCCGAGCAGCTGGCCCGGCTGATCCGGGCCGGCCTGATCGAGCCGCGCGCGCCCGGAACCGGCGAGTTCACCCTGTCCACCGCGGCGCGGCTGCGCCGCATGCTGCGCCTGCGCCGCGATCTCCACGTCAATCTCGCCGGCGCCGCCGTCATCGTGGACCTCGTGGAGCGGCTCGACCAGCAGGAGATCGAGCTCGGGCGGCTGCGCCGCGCCGCGAGCGCGTGACCCGCTCGGGCGGGGGATCGGCGCGGGGTCAGAACGCCTCCGGCCCGGCGGCGATGGCGTCGAGCTCGCGGCGGGTGTAGGAGCCGAGGCTGCGGAAATCGAGATCGGTGTAGTTCTTGATCCAGCGCATCGCGATGGGCACCGCCTTGCGGTAACGCTCGTGCAGGGCGGCGTCCGCGGGGCGCCGGCTCAGGATGTCGTCCAGCTCCTCGGCGAGCAGCCGCTTGACGAGCGCGAAATCGTGCCGGGCCGCAGGCCCCTCGGACGTGCGGGCGCCGTGGCGAATCCTCTGGGCGATCTGGGCCACCGACATGCGGCCGGTGGCAAGGTCTTCCATGAGCGCGGGGTGGATGCCGGGCTTGCCCTCGAGGCTGTCGATGCCCTTGGCGCCCCGGCCGTTGAGCCAGCCCTCGACGTACTCGATGAGCATCCGCGCGTTGCGCCGCGTGCCCTCCACCGTGACGGGGCCGGCCGGGACCTCGATCCTCACGGGGAAGCTGTCGGGGTCGGCCATCCGCGCCGACGGCTTCCATCCGGACGCGATGAGCTGCCGGAACGGATCGGCGGCGGTCTTCATGTGGAAGATGTGAGCGACCCACGCCCGGATGAAGCCCTGCGCGGCCTCCCATTCCTTGTCCTTGCGGATGGCCTCCGCCGCGGCACGATTCACCTCGGGGTCGGCGCTGGGCAGCGCGGTGGCCATGCCCCCGATGGGCACGGCACCGCGCTTGAGGCAGACGGCCACCAGGCGGCGGAAGATGTCGGCGATGAACGGCGTGGTCTTGACGTCGACGCCGAATCGATCGGGCCACACCGATCCCGGATCGGCCATGACGTACTCGAACACGGAGGCCTTGAGGTCCCACCGGGCGGCATTGAGGCCAGCCGCGTAGGGGCCGAGCTCGAAGAGCATCTCCTCCATCTCGTAGACGCACGGCAGCGACTCGACGAGCACGATGGCCCGGATGGTGGCGGGGGCCAGCCACGGCAGCCGCGCGCGGCTGCCGTCGAAGAGATCACGGTAGAGGCGGGCCTCGGCGGCGAACTCGAGCTTGGGCAGGTAGAAGTAGATGCCCTGGCTGCGCTCGGCCTGGGCCCGGCCGGCGTAAAAGAGCGTGAGCGCGGTGCCCAGCAGCGCGGCGTTCACCGGCCGACCGTCGATGGTGACCTCCGGCTCGCTCAGGTGAATGCCCCGCTCGCGGTGCATGAAGAACGGCAGCTCGCCGGGGGCGATCTTGTACTCGCGGTTGCGGGCGGCGTCGCGGAAGTACAGCTCGCGCTGGACGGCGGCCACGCGGTTGTGGGCGGCCTGCACGGTGTCGACGAGCCGGTGCCCGCCCGAGTCCTCGTCGTCGTCGAGGTCGCCCTCGGCTCGCTCGCCTTCCGGCCCGGGGTTCAGCGCGTTGATGAACATCGAGGTGATCGAGCAGGGGCCCGAGATCTCGATGCCGGGCTGGCGGAGATCGTCCGGCACCGGCGGCACCTTCCAGTCGCCGGTGTTGGCCTCGCTGCGCGGCGGGTGCGCGGGCAGGGCGCCCTGCGTGAGCGCGCGCGCCAGCGCGTCGGCCCGGCGGCCCAGCAGCGTCGTGATCCGCGGCGCGAGCTCATCGTGCAGGGCGAGCAGGTAGTCGACGAAGCTCGGCGTGAAGAGCGCGTCGGCGCCCGCGACGGTCTGGTAGCGGAACCGGGGGTGCTGGGCCATGCGATCTCCTGGAGCGGTCGGGAGTTGCGACGTCCCTTTTTGCATCGGCGCCGCGTGGCTGTCAATGGGAGAATGCGGCACCTATGAACTCTCCGCGGCGCCGTCGCGTGCGGGGCGTGGGACGCGGCCGCAAGACCCGGCGGGCGCTGGAGCGCGGCGGGACCGGGCTCGCTCGCGCCCTGAACGCGGTGCTGGGCGGCTGGGACGGCGTGCGCATCACGCCGATGTTCGGCCGCTGGGGGTACTTCCGCGGCGAGCAGCTCTTCGCCTGCTTTCCGCTGCGCGAGCGCGACCGCGACCTGTGGATCCGCCTGGCTCCGGCAGACCAGGCCCGTGCGCTGCGCCAGCCGGGCGTGCGCCCGCACCGCCGCTTCGCCGGCCGGGGCTGGGTCGAGCTGGTCGTGGAGAGCGACGCCGACGTCCCCCGGGCGCTGGGCTGGCTGCGCCGGGCGTGTGCGACCGCCGGCCGCGACGAGGGGCGCGAGGCCGGCCTGCCGTGACCGGGCCGATCCGCGAGCTCGCCGAGCGCTTCTGGTCGGGCGTGGTGCCCGCCGATCAGCTCTGGAAGCCGACCGGGCGGACGGAGGAGCTCGCGCCCGGCGTCGTGTTCCTCCACACCTTCGCCAACATGACCCTGGTGCGTACCGGCGCCGGGCTGCTGCTCGTCGACACGTCGAACTACGCGGCGCGGGCCCGGACCTTCGCGCTCGTCCGCGCCATCGACCCCGCGCCGATCACCGCCGCGATCTATACCCACGGGCACGCCGACCACGCGCTCGGTCTGCCGCCCTTCCTGGCCGAGGCGGGCGCGCGCGGCTGGCCGCGGCCTCGCATCGTGGGGCACCGCAACGTCGCCGCGCGCTTCGCTCGCTATCGTCGGACCAACGCGTACAACGCGCTGATCAACGCTCGGCAGTTCGGCATCGAGCCCTCGTGGCCGATGGACTACGACACGCCCGACGTCGTGTACGACACGACGCTGTCCTTCACGACCGGGGAGGTGACTCTCGAGCTCCGTCACGCGCGGGGCGAGACCGACGACCACACCTGGATCTGGTGGGCCGAGCGGCGCATCCTGTGGACGGGCGACCAGTTCATCTGGGTGGCGCCCAACGCCGGCAATCCCCAGAAGGTCCAGCGCTACGCGGCCGACTGGGCCGCCTCGCTCCGGGCCATGCAGGCCCTCGAGCCGGAGCTGCTGATCCCCGGTCACGGCGTGCCGATCATCGGCCGGGCTCGCATCGCCCAGGCCCTGGGCGACACGGCCGAGTGGCTGGAAGCGCTCGAAGGCCAGACGGTCGCCCGCATGAACGCGGGGGCGACGCTGGACGCGATCCTGGCCGAGGTCCGGCCGCCCGCCCACCTGGCCGGGCGGCCGTACCTGCAGGCCGTCTACGACGAGCCCGAGTACGTCGTCCGCAACGTCTGGCGCCTGTACGGCGGCTGGTGGGACGGCGTGCCCTCGCACCTCAAGCCCGCGCGCGAGGCGGCGATCGGGGGGGAGGTGGCCCGCCTGGCGGGCGGCGTCGAGCACCTGGTCGCGCGCGCCCGGGAGCTGGCCGCCGCCGGCGATCTGGCCCTGGCCGCTCACCTGATCGACTGGGCCGTGGCTGTCGCGCCCGACGACCACGCCGCCCACGCCACCCGCGCCCTGGTCTACGAGGCCCGCTCCCGGGAGGCGGCCGCGCTCATGACCCGGGGGATCTTCGCGGCGGCGGCCCGGGAGTCGGCGGCGCGCGCGCGTCCCTGAGCCGGCCGCACCGGAGCGGCGGCGAGGACGGAAGGAAATGTCTTCCTGTGCACCGCGCTGCGAGGAATTTTCTGCGCACTGCGCGGGCCCCGGCGGAGTGGCCGCCGCGAATTCCCCCCGGATGCGGTCGGGCGCTTCCGGTCGGCCGCGGCGCGACCCTTGCACGGTTGCGCGGTCGGTTGACAGCGGTGATACCCATCGTGCCCCAGCCGCCGGTCTCGCCGGTGATCATCAACGACCTCCAGCGTGACGGCTTCGTCGTCATCGAGCGCGTCACCACGCCCGAGGACCTCGACCGGATCAGCCGGATCATGGCGCGGCTCTACCGGTGCTACCGCGGGCTGGCCCGCCGGCGGCACGCCTGGGACCTGGGCGTCGGCACCGGCGGGTCGCCCGAGATCCTCGAGATCAACCAGACGCTCGCCCTGGAGCCCGAGCTGGCGACGACGCAGACGTTCCGGCGCTGCCGGGAGCTGGCGGCGGCGCTCCTGCAGCGGCCGGTGGAGTACCGCTTCGACCACGCCATCTACAAGCCGCCCTTCAACGGCCGGGCGACGGCCTGGCACCAGGACGAGGCCTACACGCTCGATCCCACGCTGGTCACCGCCCACTTCTGGGTGCCGGTCCAGGACGTCACCGTCGAGATGGGCTGCATGCAGTTCATCCCCGGCAGCCACCGGGAGCGGGTCCGGCCGCACCAGCGGCTGGAGCGCCTGCGCCACGCCCACGCGCTCGAGACCACCGACGTGGACGCGACGCGGGCGGTCGCCTGTCCGCTGCGGGCCGGTGACGTGACCGTGCACTTCCCGCGCACGCTGCACTACACGGGGCCGAACCTCACGGCGGTCCCCCGGCTCGCCTGGTCGCTGGAGTTCGGTCCCCGCCGCGGGCTGCCCTTCCGGCTCGTCGCCAAGGCCAGGCTGATGTGGCGGACCGCGGCGCGGGCTGGCCGGGCACTGCGCGAGTAGCGCCGGCGCCCCGGGCCGGATCGCCGCCTACCCGGCGGCGGGCGGGGCGGTCGCCTCCTGTCGGGAGCGGGCCTCGATTGCGTCGATGGGCACCAGGGGGACGAGCAGCCAGACGACCGCGGTCGTGACTGTCGAGAGCACGACCAGCCGCTCGAACCCGATCGCGTCGTAGAGGTGGCCGCCGACCCAGTGCGAGCCCTGGGTGCCGGCGTTGTAGACGGACATCAGCAGCGCGAAGAACGTGCCCTCGACGTGGGGCGGGCACGCCTTGGCGGCGAGCTCCAGGAACGCCAGCGCCGTGACCATGTACACCCATCCGTAGGCGACGTCGATGACGGCGGCCGACCACGGGCCGCGGTAGAGCAGGTAGGCGAGCAGTGCCAGCGCGCTGAGCCCGATGGTCGCGTTGATCCGGCGCCGGAGGGGCCATTGCCGTGACAGGGGCGCGTACGTCACCGCGCCCAGCACCGAGCCGAGCGCCTGCAAAGCCCCGAGCGTGCCGATGAACTGCTGGCTGAACCCCAGCCGGTCGGTCTGGTAGTAGAGGAAGCCCGGGCCGAACGACGGGCTGAACATGAACAAAAAGATGAAGCCGGCGACCAGCCAGACCTCGCGCGAGCCCAGCGCGCCCCGGACATCGCGCAGCCGCGCGCGCAGGGCCGCGCGGTCCGCCCGCAGCCGTTCCTCGTGGACGATCAGGCCGGTGGCGGCCAGCGTCAGCAGCGGAAAGCCAGCGGCCAGCAGGAACGCCCCCGACAGGTGACGGTGGTGAGCCAGCCAGCCGCCGACGATCCCGACCAGGATGGCGCAGGTGTAGATCGACGCCCACTGCACCGACTGGAACGCGCCGGTGAGGTTGAGGCGCCGACCGTTCTCGACCATGAGCGCGTCGGCCAGCACGTCGGTGAAGGCCAGCCCCAGCCCCATGGCCGTGAAGAGCGCGAGCAGGGCCCGGTAGTCGTGGGTGCCGGTGAGGCCGGCGGCGAGCCCCGCCGCCGCCGCCAGCGACGAGGTGAGCACCAGGTAGCTCAGCCGGCGGCGCCCGAAGAGGGGCACGAAGTCCGAGAGCAGGCCGTAGACCGGCTTGATCAGCCAGGGCACCGTGCTCACCGCGAAGAAGTTCGCGACCAGCCCGGCGCTGAGGCCGGCGTCCTTGAGCACGATGGTGATCGTCTGGTTCGGCAGGTACCACATGCCCTGAGCGAAGTAGACGATGGCGAACAGCGCGGCCAGCTGCTGCGCCTCGGGGGTCGTGAACGGATTGAGCCGCCGCACAGCGTCGAGCATGTCGCGCCCACCTAGTCTACTATCTCGCTCGTGCGCTCCGTGTGTCCCCACGACTGTCCGTCCGCCTGCAGCCTGGAGGTGCGGGTCGACGACGGCCGCCTGACCAGCGTCACGGGCGCCGCCGGTCACCCGTTCACCCAGGGCGTCATCTGCGGCAAGGTGCGCGAGTACGCCGCCCGCGTGCACTCGCCGCTGCGGGTCACCCGGCCCCTGCGCCGGATCGGTGCCAAGGGCGCCGGCCGCTTCGTGGCGATCGGCTGGGACGAGGCGGTCGCGGAGATCGCCCGGCGCTGGCGCGGGATCATCGCCGAGCACGGCGCCGAGGCGATCCTGCCCTTCTCCTACGCGGGCTCGATGGGGCAGGTGCAGTACT
>Ga0299914_10003320_pt1 | contig 11348 bp, 9 predicted proteins | sample RVTome_10_FD_201361 | JGI IMG/M metagenome (GOLD analysis project Ga0299914, IMG submission 201361) | Soil microbial communities from uranium-contaminated site in the Upper Colorado River Basin, Wyoming, United States - RVT153D57 (version 2) ... | reverse complement strand
GGAACGTCCACCAGAGCTTCAGCTACGGCCTGATCCCCGGCGTGCTGTATTCAGGGCTCTCGCTCGTGACGGGCGGCTGGTGGATCCGCGATCCGATGCCGGCCCACGCGGGCTACGCGCGCATGGCGACGCTCGGCGAGTACTATCGCGAGGCGCGGCCCGACCCGGATGCCACGGTGAACCCGGCGGCGATCGACCGCCGGCTGACGTTCGACCGGCTGACGAACGTCCATTACTCCGGTACGCGGCATGCGGAGGACCAGCCATCGCATCTCATCGTGCACGACACCGACATCTGCCGCACGCGGTGCCGCGAGGAGTACGGCAACCCGTGCATCCGGTTCTGCCCGGCCAACGTGTACGAGATGGTCGACGCCGGGGACGGCACGAAGCGCCTCCAGATCAACGCCTCGAACTGCGTGCACTGCAAGACCTGCGACATCATGGATCCGTATCAGGTGATCGACTGGGTGCCGCCCGAAGGCGGCGGGGGGCCGCAGTATGAGGGCATGTAGCGCCCGCCGGCCCGGCCGCCGAGCGCGGCTCGCGATCCGCACGCGCGCGACCGCGTGATCGCGGCCCGCCGAACCGCATCATGTCCGAGTCTCCCCTGACGAGCGGAAAGCGGGCGCAGGCGGCGATCATCGGCGCGGCGGTCGCGCCGCTCGTCGGGGCGCTCTGCCGGACGCTGAACTGGCGCGAGGAGGGGCGGCAGCACTACGAGGCCGTGCTCGGCTCGGGCCGCCCGCCCATCCTGGCGTTGTGGCACGGACGCATCCTCCCGGGCATCCACTACCTGCGCGGCCGCGGCATCGTCGTCCTCACGAGCCGCAATTTCGACGGCGAGTGGATCGCGCGGGTCCTCGGACGCTACGGGTTCGGCACCGCGCGGGGATCGTCGTCGCGCGGCGGCGCGCGGGCGCTCGTGCAGCTGCGCCGCGATCTCGCAGCGGGGCGGCAGGTGGCGTTCACGGTGGACGGCCCCCGCGGCCCGGCGGGTGTGGCGCAGCCGGGCGCGGTCTGGCTGGCGGGCGCCACGCGCCATCCCGTGCTGCCGTTTCACATCGAGACCGACCCGCACTGGCGCCTCTCGAGCTGGGACCGCACGCAGGTGCCGAAGCCGTTCAGCCGCGCCGCGATCGCGTTCGGCGAGCCGCTGGAGGTCCCGTCGACGGCGGACGATGTCGTGGAGACGTCGCGGCTGGCGCTCGAAGCGTCGCTCCGCGATCTGGAGCGGCGCACGCTGGAGATGCTCGGCCGGCCGGCCGGCGCCGCCCTCGCCGGATCCACTCGCGCGCGATGATCCTGATCACGTCTCCCCGCTTCGACGAGCACGAGAATCCGCCGGGACATCCCGAGCGCATCGAGCGCGCGCACGTGTTCGATGCCGTGGCGGGGCGCCGGCTGGAAAAGGGGGGACGCACGATCCAGCCGCGGCTCGCGACGCGCGAGGAGGTCGAACGCGTCCACGATGCGGCCTACGTCGAGCGAGTCGTCTCGACCGGGGGTCGCGCCGTGATGCTCGACGCCGACACGTTCACGTCGCCGGAGTCAGCGACCATCGCGCTGATGGCCGCGGGCGCCGCGATCCAGGCCGCCGAGCACGCCGTCGTGGAGCGCGAGCCGGCCTTTGCGCTGGTCAGGCCGCCCGGGCACCACGCCGAGCGGAACCGGGCGATGGGCTTCTGTCTCTACAACAATGCCGCGGTGGCCGCCGCGGCGATGCTGCACCGGGGGCTCTCCCGCATCGCTGTCGTGGATATCGACGTCCACCACGGGAACGGGACGCAGTGGATCTTCTACGACGATCCGCGCGTCCTCTATGTATCCACGCACCAGTATCCGTTCTATCCAGGCACCGGTGCCGCCGGCGAGATTGGACACGGCGCCGGGCGGGGCTACACCGTGAACGTGCCGCTGGAGGCCGGATGCACGGACCGGGACTACCTGCTGGCGTATCGGGCCATCGTTCGCCCAGTTCTGGATGAGTTCGCGCCGGAGCTCGTCCTGATCTCGGCGGGCTACGACGCGCACGAGCGCGATCCGCTGGCGTCGATGCGGGTCACGACCGCGGGCTATGGCGCCATCATCCGCGAGGTCCGGAGCGCGGCGCTGGCGCACGGTCCGATCGCGCTCGTGACCGAGGGCGGCTACGACCTGGAGGCGCTCGCCGCCTGCATCCACCTGACGATCGCCGTGATCGACGAACCCGGCTGGAGCGAGAACGACCTTTCGTTGCCGTTGCCCGTCGCGGAGGCCGCGCGGGGAGAACGCGCGGTCGGCGCGGCTCGCGCGGCCCTGAAGCCCTTCTGGCGTGCGCTATAATTTCTGGATCGTGGCCGAATACAAGCCCCAGGCAATCGAGAAGAAGTGGCAGGAACGCTGGCGCGAGGCGCGGGCGTTCGAGGTGTCCGCCGATCCGGCGAAGCCGAAGTTCTACTGCCTGGAGATGTTCGCCTACCCGTCGGGCCACGCCCACGTCGGCCACGTGCGCAACTACATGATCGGCGACGTCGTCGCGCGCATGAAGCGCATGCGCGGCTTCAACGTCCTGCACCCCTTCGGCTGGGACGCCTTCGGGCTGCCCGCCGAGAACGCCGCAATCCAGCACGGCACGCATCCCGAGAAGTGGACGCTCGAGAACATCGAGCACATGAAGGGGCAGCTGCAGCGCCTGGGCATCAGCTATGCCTGGGAGCGCGAGATCGCCACGTGCCTCCCCGACTACTACAGGTGGAACCAGTGGCTCTTCCTGAAGATGCTGGAGCGCGACCTCGCGTACCGCCGCCGCTCGAGCGTCAACTGGTGCCCGAGCTGCCAGACGGTGCTCGCCAACGAGCAGGTCGTGGACGGCGGCTGCTGGCGCTGCGGCACGCCCGTCACCACCCGCGAGCTCGAGCAGTGGTTCTTCCGCATCACCCGCTACGCCGACGAACTGCTCGAGGCCACCGGCCACCTGCCCGGCTGGCCCGAGAAGGTCCTGACGATGCAGCGGAACTGGATCGGCAGGTCCGAGGGCGCGCGGGTGAGGTTCGCGCTGGAAGGAGAGAGCGCGAGCGCCGGCGCAACGACGCCGAGCCCCGAGCCCCGAGCCGCCGCCTCCGCCGAGGCTTCGGCGGCCAGGCCGAGTCCCGATTCGCTTGACGTGTTCACCACGCGCATCGACACGATCTACGGCGCGAACTTCATCCTGCTCGCGCCCGAGCATCCGCTCGTCCAGGCGTGGAGCGAAGCGCCGGGCGCGGAGGATTTCGCCGGCAGGGTCAATCGCTTCCGCGCGCAGGATCGCACGGAGCGGATGACGGGCGAAGTCGAGAAGGAAGGCGTCGACACGGGCCGCCGCGCGATCAACCCGTTTACCCTCAGGCCCGTCCCCGTGTGGGTCGCCAACTTCGTCCTGGGCGAGTACGGGACGGGCGCGGTCATGGGTGTGCCCGCGCACGATCAGCGCGATTTCGAGTTCGCCCGGAAGTACGGTCTTCCCGTGACCGTGGTGGTGCAGCCCGATGGGCGGCTACTCGACCCCGCCACGATGACGGAGGCGTACGACGGGCCCGGGACGCTCGTTGAATCAGGCGAGTTCACGGGGCTCCCGGCGGCCGAGGCGATCGCCCGGATGTCGCAGCATGCCGAGGCGCGCGGCATCGGCGGGCGCACGGTGCAGTATCGGCTGAAGGACTGGGGGATCTCGCGCCAGCGGTACTGGGGCACGCCGATCCCGGTCATCTACTGCGAGCAGTGCGGCATGCGCCCCGTGCCGTCCGACGACCTGCCGGTGCTGCTGCCGCACACGGTCGAGTTCACCGGCCGCGGAGACTCGCCGCTCGCCCAGATCTCCGAGTTCGTCAACACGACGTGCCCCGACTGCGGCGGCGCCGCGCGCCGCGAGACGGACACGATGGACACGTTCGTCGATTCGTCCTGGTATTTCTTCCGCTTCTGCGATCCGACGAACGACGAGCTGCCGTTCGATCCGGAAACCGTCGCCTACTGGGGACCGGTCGACTTCTACAGCGGCGGCGTCGAGCACGCGATCCTGCACCTGATCTACTCGCGCTTCTTCAGCCGCGTGTTCCGGGATCTCGGCATGACCGGGATCAACGAGCCGTTCACCCGCCTGCTCACCCAGGGCATGGTGCTCAAGAACGGGCAGGTCATGTCGAAGTCGAAGGGCAACGTCGTGGACCCCGACGACATGATCGGAAAGTTCGGCGCCGACGCGCTGCGCCTCTATGTGATGTTCGTCGCGCCGCCGGAGAAGGAGGTCGAGTGGACCGACGCCGGGCTCGAGGGCAGCTTCCGCTTCCTGGCCCGTGTCTGGCGGCTCGTCGATCAGCTGGCGGAAACCGTCGGCGGCGACGGGATCCCCGATCCCGACGACCTCGCCCTGGACGACGGGGAGCGCGCGCTCCGGCGGAAGACGCACGAGACCATCCGGCGCGTCACGATCGACCTCGATCCCCGCGTGCACCTCAACACGGCCGTCTCCGGGCTCATGGAGCTGGTCAACGAGCTGTATGCGTTCTGCGCCAGGACCGGGTGCCTGCACGTCGGCCGGGAAGGGGAGAGCCCCGAAACCGTCGGCGTCATCGAGCGCGCGGCCACAGTCGCGGTGCTGAAGGAATCAATCGAGGCGCTGGTGCGGATGCTCTCGCCCTTCGCGCCGCACATGGCGGAGGAGCTCTGGGAGCGCCTCGGCCACGCCGACGGCATCGTCGCCGCCGGATGGCCGGAATTCGAGGAGGGGGTGGCGCGGGCCGAGGAGATCGTGGTGCCCGTGCAGGTCAACGGCAAGGTGCGCGGCCGCATCACGGCGCCGGCGGGCGCCTCCGACGATGAGCTGCGCGAACTGGCGCTGGCCGACGCGCAGGTCTCGAAGCACCTCGAGGGCAGGACCGTCCGCAAGGTGGTGGTGGCCGGCGGCCAGAGCCGCCTCGTCAGCATCGTCGTGGGCTGATGGTGATGATCCGGCGCGCAACGACGCTCGTCCTGCTTCTGAGCTGCCTGACGCTGCCCGGCTGCGGGTACTCGCTCGCCGGCCGCGGGGCGTTCCTGCCCGACTACATCCGGACGATCGGCGTGCCCAACTTCGTGAACAACACGGCCGTGTTCGACGTGGAGCAGGTCCTCACCGAGCGCGTCCGTTCTGAGCTGATCGGGCGCGGCCGGTACACGGTGCAGCCCGATCGCACGGGCGTCGATGCGGTGCTGCTCGGCGAGATCCAGTCGGTCACGCTCAACGTGGCGGCGTTCGATCAGCAGCAGCAGGCGACGCGCTACGCGCTCACGCTCGTCGTCAAGGTCGAGTTCCGCGACGTGAAGACCGACAAGGTCCTCTGGTCGAACCCGGCGTGGCAGTTCGCCGAGCAGTTCGACGTGACGAGCGCGACCTCCGGGCTCGACGCGAGCGCGTTTCTGGGCCAGGATCAGAACGCGCTCCAGCGCCTCTCGGCGGAGTTCGCGCGGGCGCTCGTCAGCGCCATCCTCGAGGCCTTCTGATGCCCCAGGCCACCCCCGCGGCCGTCCGCGCGCAGATCGCCGCCCGGACGCCGGCTCCCCTGTACCTGATCGTCGGCGACGACGACGCGGAGATGTCCCGGCTCGCGGCGGACTTCTCGAGCCTCGTGGACGAGGAGCTGCGTGCGTTCAACGTGGAGCGCCTCTACGCGTCCGACAAGAGCTCGACGCCGGCGGCGATTGCCGGGACGGCGAAGCTGCTGCCGATGATGGCCGACCGCCGCGTCGTCATCGTCCTGCGCGCGGAGAAGCTGCTGAAGCCCAGGCGCCGGGGCAAGGCGGGCGACGAGGCGGTCGAGGAGGAGGGGGAGGCGCCGGCCGAGACCGCCGCGCTGGAGGAGTACGTCAGGAGTCCGGAGCCGCAGACGGCGCTCGTCTTCGTGGCGTCCGACGTGGATCGGGGCCGTCGTCTGTACAAGGCGATGCAGAAGACGGCGACCGTCGTGGAGTGCTGGGGTCTCAAGGGCGGGCGCGACGCGCGGGTGGATCTGCGGCAGGCCGCGAGGCAGGCCGAACAGCTCGTGCGTCAGGCGGCTGCGGCCGCGGGGCAGCAGATCGATCCGCGCGCCGCCCGCCTGCTCGCCGAGCGGGCCGGCGTCGATATCGCGCGCCTCCGCGGCGACGTGGAGCGCCTGCTCCTGTACGCCGCGGGCAAGCCGAAGATCGGGCTCGACGATGCGATGCAGGTGGTGAGCGCCGAGTCGTCGCAGGACGACTGGGCCGTGACCAGCGCGATCGCGCGCGGCGACCGCGCCGAGGCGCTGCGCCAGCTCGCGCTGGCGCTCGAAGGTGGAGGCGTGTCGTACCAGATCCTCGGTCAGCTCGCGTGGTTCGTGCGGGAGAAGCTGCCGGCGATCGACGCGCGCCGCGTACGGCCGGCGGTCGAGGCGCTGTTCAGAACCGATCTGGACCTGAAGAGTTCCGGCGGGGATCCGCGGGTCCTGCTCGAGCGGCTCGTCGTGGAGCTGTGTGGGGCGCCGCCGCGCGCCAGGCCGGAGTGGCGCTGACAGGCCGCTGAGAGATCACGCTTGGTGCTGACGGCGCGCGTCTGAGGGAGCGCAGGCTCTTCCAGCCGAGCCTAGGCGTGCAGCGTGCCTGGAAACGAATCCTGGAGGGAAGCTGGCATACGGAAGGCGCAGAAGCCGGGGCGCTTTTCCATTTTCCCTCTTCCATTTTCCATCAGGCCGCCAGTCTTCAGCGGCCTGATCGTCAGGCCGCGGCCGTGCGGCGGCTGATGCGGGTCGAGAGGCGCGACTTGTAGCGGGCGGCGGTGTTGCGGTGGATCAGACCCTTGCCGGCCAGCTTGTCCACCAGCGAGATGGTCTGGCGCAGCGCGTCCTTCACCTGGGCCGGATCGTTCGTGTCGATCGCCGCGCGGATGTCCCTCAGCGCATGGCGAAGACGGGTGCGCATGTGCCGATTGTGCTCACGCCGCTTGACGTTCTGACGGTGCGCCTTGAGCGCGGACTTGTGAGTGGCCACGGTTGCTTCGTTCCCTCGAGAATCTGGATCTTCCGGCCCGCCGCCCCATCTGAACGGCCCGGCCCGGAGGCTACAAACGCTCTACTATAGCACACGGCGTGGGTTCATGTGGTCCATCAGATCAGTGGGTTCAGGTTCCGGAATCGGGTATCCGGCTGCGAATCATGGCTGAGGATTTGACGACGGAAGGCGGGGCCGCGAGGCTGGACGTCTGGCTCGACGTCTCCTGCCTCTACAAGACGCGCTCGGAGGCCCAGCGGGCGTGCAAGGGGGGCAAGGTGGACGTGAACGGGCAGTCGGCCAAGCCGCACAAGGAGATCAGGCCCGGCGACGAGATCGTCATCAGCCGTCCCTTCGGCCGCCGCCAGCGCATCGTCGTCCGGCAGGTCGCCGAGCGGCACATGCGCCGGGCGGAGGCGCGCGAGCTGTATACGGACCTCACCCCGGCGCCGACGGCCGAGGAGATCGCCGCGCGCCGCATGGAACGGCTGACCCGCGCGTTCGCCAGGCCGCCTGGGGCGGGGGCGCCGGACAAGCGGGAGCGGCGAGCCCTGCGTCGCCTGAAGGGGCGAAGCTGATCCGCGCCCGCCGATCGCCGCGGCCACCTCGCGGGTCTGCCGATGGATCGTGAGAATCGATCGAGGTGTACGAAGCCGAGCCGAGGCAGATCGAAAATACGAATTCGAGAAGGCCGGACTGGCAACTTCCTTCAGTGAGCCTGTACAATACGCCTTCAACCCAGGAGCGTCGTGTGCACTTCGATCCGGTCCCCTCGCGGGAGTCCTCGTCCGCCGTTCGCGCTTCCCGTCGCCAGCAGGAAGACCTTCTCGATCCCGAACCCGATGTTGACGATCTCGACGACGTCGACTCGGAGGCTGACGCGCCGCGCGCGGCTCGACGACGCGCGGGCCTTCCGGCGCCGCCGCCGGGTGCGCGCGAAGGGCTGCCGCCGTCCTTCCGCATGCGGCATCAACGGCATTACGTCGAGCAGCTGATGGGCGACGGGCCGATCCGGACGGTGCGCGAGATCGCGCTCGCCGATATCGAGGCCCCGCCCGAATCGGACGCGAACATCCGGGGTCTCGAAGAATCGATTCGGCGCGTCGGTGTGCTCGAACCGCTGCTCGTCGTCGGGCGGAACGGGCAGTACCACGTCATCACGGGCGTCAACCGGCTGCGCGCGGCCCGGAACGTGGGTCTGCGCAGCGTGCCCTGCCTCGTCCACGAGGTGGACGAGGCGATGGTGAAGACCATGCGGGAAGCGGTCACCGAACGCGCGGCCGAGGCGCGCGGGCGTCCGGCGGCGGAGATGCCTGCGCGGGAGGTGCCGGCCCAGGAGACGCCCGGCGGGCTGCCGCCGGCGTTTGCGGACGTAACGGCCGGGCTCCAGTTCGTCTCGGCGCTCATGCCCGCGATCGCGGCGGCCGAGGGCCATCGGTTCCGGCAGTCGGTCCTGACGGATCTGGCCGGGCTGGAGCTGCTGCGCGCGCGGACGGTTGCCGCGGCAGCCGAAGCGCTCGCCGGTTCACCCCTCGTGAGCCGCGAAGAGGCGGACTGCGGCGAGCTGGTCGGCCGCGTCCTGGACTCGCTGGCCGCCGAGGCGCGCCTGCGCGGCGTCGCGCTCGACGTGCGGAGGCCGGAGGGGTTCCGCATGCCCCTGGATCCTGCCCTGACCGCAACAGCTCTCACGGGGCTGATCCAGAGCCTTCTCGCGCTGCCCGGCCCTGGCGCCGTTCTTCGCGTGCATGCGGAAGGTACCGCCGTACGGCCCGCCCTGGTCGTGCGGGTCGAGCAGGAGTCCGCGGCCCTGGAGCCGGAAGCGCTGCGGCGCTTCTTCGACGGCGAGTGGCGGGAGCATCCCGCCGGCGGGGCGGGCGCGCTGCTGCTGGCCGGCGCCGCGCACATCGCACGGCTCCACGGCGGGCGCGCCGACGTGCAGCCCATCGGGCACGAGCATGGGTCGGGCTGCCGCGTGACGTTCGTCATCCCGAAGCCGATCGGCGGTTGAGCGCGCGGCCGGCGCCCCGGAGCGCACGACGGCCAGTCCAACCACGACGTTCACGACGATCACGACGATCACGACGGATCGTCGAGAACTGCCGTGCCTGTCTGTCCAGTCCTCTGGGCTTCGTGGTGGTCGTGGACGCCGTGATCGTTCCGCGGCGAAGCCGCGGATCGTGAGACACCGTACGCCGGGCTTTCAGCGCCGGACTGTGGACACCAGTTCGGCGCCCGGGCTCGGCTTCGTCGAGTACCGCGGCACCTCGCGGCCGTCGACGATCTCGAACGTGCGGTAGATGCTGACCTTCTTCGGCGGGGCCGCGTCGACGGCGCGGCGGATCTTCTTCACATAATTCTGCGTCTCGCGGTAGGGGGGGATATCGCCGTACCGCGAAACCGCCGTCGGCCCGGCGTTGTACGCGGCGAGCGCCAGCTCGAGGTTCTCTCCGAACTTCACCAGCAGGCTCTTCAGGTAGGCCACGCCCGCGCGGATGTTCTCCGCGGGATTGAACGGATCCAGCACGTCGTAGGCGCGCGCGGTCGCCGGCATGAGCTGCATCAGCCCCATCGCGCCCTTGTGGGAGACCGCCCGGGGATTGAACGCCGATTCGGCCTGGATCACGGCGCGCACGAGGTTCGAGTCGAGATCGTGCGCGGTCGCATGCTCCTCGATGAGCCCCTCATAGAGCGCGGCGCGGCGGTTGTTCACGGGCGTGGTGGTCCGGATCCCCGTCCGCGCGCGCACCTCATACGTCTCCGCCGCGGGATCCTCCGGTCTGCTCGAGAGCACGAGCCCGCCCGCCTCGTCCCGCCAGTGATAGATCTGCGCGTCGGCCACCGCCGGCACGGCCAGCAGGAGCAGGGCGAGGCCCAGCACGCGGCGCAGGGGGTGGGAAGACATGGGTTGCCGCCGAACCCATGAGGCAAGGGCGATGCCTGCGCACTTTCAACGATTTACGGGCAGAAAGCGCCCAGGGCAGTTCCAGAATGGAACACTCCGGCGCCAATTCTGCGGGTGTCAGCCGAGCAGGGACTGCAATACGCGGGGGGCTTCCGCGAGCAGGTCGTCGATCCGCGCCGCGTCGCGCCCGCCGGCTTCGGCGAAGTCCGGACGCCCGCCGCCGCCGCCGCCGACGATCGGCGCGAGCTGCTTGATCATCGTGCCGGCCTGCACGCGTGACGTCAGGTCCTTCGTGACCGACACGAGCAGCGCCACCTTGCCGGCTTGCTCAGAGGCGAGGACCACGACGCCGCTGCCGAAGCGGTCGCGCAGCGAGTCGGAAACGCCGCGGAGCGCGGCCTTGTCGAGCCCGTGAACGCGCCCCGAGATCAGCTTCACGTCGTTGATCTGTTGAACCTCGAACCCGCCCGACGACCGCGCGGTCGAACGAGCATCTCCTGCGGAACCCGTCTGCGCAGAGCCCTCTGCAGTTACAGTGGCTCCACCTGCGGCCGCGCCGACCGCCTCCCTCACTCTGAGCTGTTGCAGATCTCGCTGGAGCTTCTTGTTCTCGGCCTGCAGGCGCTGGACGACGTCCGCGGCCTGCGCGGCGGGGGCGTTCAGCGCGCGGAGGATGCCCGCGATCGTGCGGCGCTGCTGCTGCGCCCACGCCACCGCGCCCGCGCCGGTCAGCGCCTCGAGGCGGCGCACGCCGGCGGCCACGCCGCTCTCCTCGGTGATGACGAAGAAGCCGATGTCGCCGGTGGCGCGCACGTGCGTCCCGCCGCAGAGCTCCATGCTGAATCCCGGCACGGACACCACGCGCACGCTGTCGCCATACTTTTCGCCGAAGAGCGCCATGGCGCCGGCCGCGATCGCCTCCTCCGTGGAGCGGACCTCCGTCTGCACCGCGACGTTGCGGCAGACGTGCTCGTTCACGATCCGCTCGATCCCGTCGATCTCGTCGGCCGTGAGCGCCGAGAAGTGCACGAAGTCGAAGCGCAGGCGGTCGGGTGCGACGAGCGAGCCCGCCTGCTTGACGTGCGCGCCCAGGACCTGCCGGAGCGCCGCGTGCAGCAGATGCGTCGCGGTGTGGTTCCGCCGCGTGGCGTCGCGGATCGCGTCGGCGACCTCCGCGGTCGCGATCTGGCCGCGGCGGAACTTCCCGCTCTCCACCCGCACGCCGTGCAGCCGCGGCCGGCTCGCCGAAGGGCGCACCAGGCGCTCGACAGCGGCCACGGAGCCGTCCGCCCCGAGGATCCGCCCGGTATCCGACACCTGACCGCCGGCCTCCACGTAGAAGGGCGTTCTCGACAGCGCGAGGTACCCGCCGCGCCCCTGCTCCAGCTCGTCCCGCGACGCGCCGTCCTCGTCGAAGATCGCCAGGATCGTCGCGCCCGTCACGCAC
>Ga0299914_10003319_pt1 | contig 11350 bp, 11 predicted proteins | sample RVTome_10_FD_201361 | JGI IMG/M metagenome (GOLD analysis project Ga0299914, IMG submission 201361) | Soil microbial communities from uranium-contaminated site in the Upper Colorado River Basin, Wyoming, United States - RVT153D57 (version 2) ... | reverse complement strand
GCCGTCGTTGCCGAATGTCCAGCCGTGATAGCCGCACCGGAAGTGTCGAGTATTTCCACGATCAGCCTTGCAGAGCAGCGTGCCTCGATGTGTGCACGCGTTCAGAAGAACATGCAAGGCACCGTCCTCGGCTCGAGTCAGCACCACTTCGTCAGAGGCCATCCGTCTGGTGACGTAGTCGCCAATCTGGCGGACCTCACTTTCGTGACCAACAAGGAGCCATGCTTTCCTGAATACCGTCTCCAGTTCCTGCCGCCATCTAGCTTCATCATTGAAGGCGTCCCGGCTGACCAGCCATTCGTGCCCGACCTTTGCGCCGGCTATCTGGTCGACGGTCATGTGCCAAACCTCCGTAGCCTGGGGCGCCCGCAGATCCATGCGATCGAGAGCTCCGTAACCAAACTACCCGCCGTCATCGCCTCCGCGTGCAGTGAAGTCCAGCTCGAACGTTGCGACGGTGGAGGGCGTCTTCTGGTCATCGAACTCAAGAACGTCAACCCGGTGGCTAAGATTTCCCTCGGCATCGGCTTGCATCACCGTTGTCAGACCCTCGTACGTCATTGTGTCCAAGCCGTCCTTGATTTCCTGCGTTGTCGACGCACCCGCGGCGATCACCTCTCCAAGGAAACGTACGGAGTCGTACATGACTGCAGAGAATACGTCGGGTTCTTCTCCGTATTCGGTCTGGAAGGCTTCAACATACGCTTGCACTCGCTCGTCGTCGCGATCAAGACCAAGTACTGGCGTGTAGGCGCCTTCAACGTCCTGGTCCGAGAGGAGCTCAAGCGTTGAGGGCGATGGCAAGCCAGGCGCGGCAAAGATGTGGCCCTCGTACCCTGCGCCGCGCAGCGCTCGAATAGCCTCTGCTAGCGGCGAGCCAGTAAGCAGTTCGACGAAAACGCCATCCGCCTCTGCACTCAGGATGCGACTCACCTGGCCCGTTAGGTCAATCGCATCTGGCGCGACCGACTCGTTCGCAACGATATCAATGCCCCGCTCTTCGGCCTCTGCTACCTCGATCTGTGCTGTTCCTTGCCCGAAGTCCGTATTGTCTGCTAGGATCGCGGGTCTTTCGATACCAAGCTCATCGAGTGCGTACTGAGACATCACGGTGGCCAACATTCCACCATGCGGGTGATTTCGATACACCCATTGATTGTCGTTCAGCGTGATCGGCGGAGTGGAGGCCGTTACAATGAATGGGATCTCGTTCGAATCAATGTCGTCGCGCATTGCCATTACCATGGTGCCCACGATCGGCCCGAAAATCGCTACCGGCTCTTGCCCGGCAGCGCGGCGGTAGGCGTTGAGAGCCGTTGTAGGCGAGTCTCCAGCGTCCTCAGCGGCGACGATCTCTAGCTCGGCGATGCCTTCTTCGGCCAGATGCTTCACCGCTAGCTCTATGCCGCGCTGCTGGTTCTCTCCAAAGACGGCAGCGAATCCGCTGCGCGTTAGCACGGTCGCGATTTGGGCGCGGGGCGGCCCTTGGTCCTCACCGACAGGCTCCTCTGTACCGTCGTCGTCAGCCTCGGGCTCGACCGACGGCGGCTCTGCTTCTTCCGGTGCTTCATCGGCGGCACAGCCGGCGACGAGCAGCGTCGAAGCAAGGACGATGCACAGCAGATGACGGACGCTGGTGGGCATCTCGAGTTCCTCCCTCGTCGAGACTAGGCGCACTGCTCCGCCGCGACAGCTGGACCGGATTCGGCCGCCGTTGCAGGATCACACCTCGAACCTACCGGCGCGTTAAGGACCCTTCATCGTGAATGGTTCACCGTTGCCTGCTCGAATGGTTGGCTGTACCTGACTGCCGCTCGCCGGATCAGCGCCCGCGGGGTTGCCGTCAGCGCGTGTGGTTCCCCAGCAGTGCCCCGACGCGGACCTCAAGGCGAGTGCACGTGCCCGTTCGTGGCCATCGGTGTGCCCAGTGGTGGTCAGGATTTCTGCCCAATTGATGTCCGCTGCCTGCCCCGGTTCCGTTGGGGGTGGCGCGCTCCTCCCGCTCGACTTCCGGTTGCTGAGACCCGTGACCGCCGAGCAGGAGGAGCAGGTGAAGTCTCGAAAGCCACCGCGGAGCAGATCCACTGGCACGACCGGGCAGACCCGATGGCCACCCCGGGCCCACCCCACTGACCGTTGACAACGGCTTACGGCGAGAGACCCAAGGGCCCGTCCACCCGGAGGAAGTCAGGGCGAATCACACGGGGGCACAAGCGTGTCGACCCAGACGTAGCGGTATCGGGCCAGTAATCCAGCGGCCGCGGTAGTCAGCGCACGCACCGTCCCCTGTCGGCTCGGAGGCGTCGTCACTGCCGCGATCGGCGTGGATGGTGAATATGCGCGGTCGATGCCCTTGGCCGCGATCAGGTCAGTCTTCGAGGTGCAGGCCCTTCATCGAACGAACCAAGAGGGCGACCTGGACATCAAGTCGCACGCGGTAGTCCGTCATGAATGGACCGAGGATCGATTCGAGTTTCGTAACGCGATGGCGCAAGGTGTTGTAGTGGAAATGCACGCGTCGAGCGGTCGCGGCGGTGTTCCACTTCTCCTCCGTCAGCACCTGCAGAGTGTCGAGCAAGCTCCCCGGTTCCATGCTTTCGGACCACAGCTCTCCGAGGATCTCTCGGGCGAACGCTTCCAGCTCGCTGCGGTCGCCGACTTGGGAGAGCAGTCGGTAGGTCCCCAGGTCGAGGAAGTGCTGGACCGTGCCTCGCCCGTAGACCTCACGTCCGATCTGCAACGCTTCGGACGCCTGTTTGTAGGCGTGGCGTATGTCTTCGAGGTCCTCGACGGGACGTGATTGTCCTGATGACACGGTCGCGCCGAGCGTCTGGCTGACCTCGCTGACGATTCGTCGGGCGAACCTGCCGGCCGCTGCGCGACCGTGCTTGCCCTCGAATGCTGCGGTGAGGATGACTACCTCTTGATTGAACTCGACTACCGCTGCCGCCCGGTCGCGCTCAAGCACACGCTGCCTTAGCGCCTTGGCCAGCGCTGGTCTACGTGTCACCTCATCGGGGACCACCACTTCGTGCGGCACGTCCAAACGGACCACCATGACGAACAGGCGACGTTGGATGTCCCATCCGAAGCTCGCCGCTCGTCGGAGCGCGTCCTCGCGATCCTCGACGTGGAAGAGCAGGTCGTGCATGAGATCCGATCGGTACTTGTCCTCGACGGCCTGGACCTCGAGTTCCTTAGCGATCGCAAGTGCTGCAACGGTCGCGGCGCTCTGGAGAGAGAGTCGATCCACAGCCAGCTCCCCGGCTCCATCGGCGAAGGCCAGGATGTGTCCGTGGAGGCGGAGCCCCGCTGAGATGGGCATCGACATCCCGGTGAACGTGCGGCCTCCATCGGAGAACCCGCGAGCATGAAGCAGCTCGATGGTCGAATCGGTGGACAGGCCGAGCGCATCGAGGCTAGCTCCCGCGCGGATCTGGCCATCCATGTCCACAATGGCCGTCGGCGCCTCAATGAAGGCCGAGAGCTCCTCACAGATGGCCGAGATGCCGTGCCCCTCGATCACCAGGTTGCTGAGAGCTAGGTGGATCCTCTCCGTGAGCGCCAGACGGTGCGCCTGTTGGCCGAGCAGTACGGCAAGCAGGTCGTTTGTGAAACGCTCGAGGTCGCGCCCGCTCGGCAACCGCAGGACAGGCAGCGCCAACGACTCTGCTCGCTGCAGCATTTGCGCCGCGTCACTGAGCGGACCAGGGATCACGACGCCGAGCCCTGCGGCTTCTCGCTCGAGCAGCCGGTCGACGATCTCCGGCGAGTCGAGTGCTTCGCGTGAGCCTTCGAGGGTAAGGAAGATCATCTCGTGCGGAGCAACTGAGGAGATTGCGGTCTCCAGGTCGAAGACATCGATCCGTTCGACATTGCGGTGCAAGCCATCGCGGCCTGCGATGACCTCAAGATCCGTCGAGGCGAGCAGTTCGGCGATAGGAAGCGCCAAAGGGAGCGTGCGGCGGGCGGGCATAGGCGCGGTCTGGGCGGCATCGACGGTCCGCACAGCCTCGTGATCTGTCATGTGCCCTGCCTCCTCGGACTACCGTAGGGGCGGACGTCGAAGTCCCTCCGAGCTGACGCCCGTAGCGTGCCGGCCGTCAGGCGCCGAGGTACGTCGCCCGCATCCGGTCATCGTTGCGCAGGTCCTCAGCCGGACCCTCATGCACGATGCTCCCTGTCCTCAGGACGTAGGCCCGGTCGGCGATCCGAAGCGCGGCCCGGGCGTTCTGCTCGACGAGGAGCGTCGACGTACCTTCGTCACAGATCCGACGGACAGCCTCCAGCACCTGCTTCACTAGCATCGGTGCCAGACCGAGCGACGGCTCATCGAGCATGAGCAGGCGGGGGCGCCCCATCAGGGCCCGACCGACGGCCAGCATCTGTTGCTGTCCTCCGCTCAATGACCACCCCATTTGGTTGCGGCGCTCGGCCAGCGCCGGGAACAGCTCATGGACGCGAGCGAAGTCCGCAGCCAAGCCGTCCCTCCGCCGGCCCCGCCCCGCGCCTAGGGTCAGGTTTTCCTCGACGGTCAGCGAAGGGAAGATCCGTCGGCCCTCAGGAACATGTGCAACACCCCGCCGCGCAATCTCGTCGGCGGGCCGCCCGGTGACCGTACTGCCGTCCAGTTCGATCGTGCCAGCAGTGGGCGTCACAAGACCCGAGATGGTCCGCAGGAGGGTGGACTTTCCGGCGCCGTTTGAGCCCAGCAGCGCTACGAGTTCGCCCTCCTCGACCTCCATTCCGAGGCTGTGCACGGCCTCGATGGCTCCGTAGTCGACCCTGAGATCCCTGATCCGCAGCACGTCAGTCCTCCGCCTCTGAACCGAGGTAGGCATCAACGACGGCTGGGTCCCTGGAGACCTCGGATGGGAGGCCTTCCGCGATCTTGGCGCCGTAGTGGAGGACGCTTATGCGGTCGGCGACTCCCATGACAAGGGTCATGTCGTGTTCGACGAGGACGACCACGACGCCGCGGTCACGGATCGCCCGAAGCAGCTGCGCGAGGACCTCCTTCTCCTGGCTGTTGAACCCAGCCCCCGGTTCGTCGAGGAGCAGGACCCGGGGCCGCGTTGCGAGCGCACGGGCCATCTCGAGCAGGCGTTGGCTTCCATAGGGGAGTGAGCTAGCCATGTCATCGGCGCGCGCGGTTAGACCAACGAACTCGAGCTCCTGCATCGCCGTTCGCCGCGCTTCCTCGTCGAGCTTCCGAGCCTTCCGGAGCCCGAGGACGCAACTGATCACCCCCACGGAGTGCTTGGCGGCCGCCCCGACGAGCACGTTCTCAAGCGCGGACGAGTGGGGGAAGAGCTGGATGTTCTGGAACGTCCGTGCCATGCCAGCTCGGCTCACAACACTAGGGATCGCTCCCGTCACGTCGCGACCGTTCACCGTAACCGTGCCCGCGCTGGGGACGATGATGCCCGAACACACGTTGAGCAAGCTTGTCTTGCCTGCACCGTTGGGGCCGATAACGGCATGGATCGTTCCCTCGGCGATGTTCAGGTCGACGTCGTCGATCGCACGCACGCCGCCGTAGTCCAGACGGACGCCCTTGGCTTCGAGGACCGAGTTCACGGAGTCGCCGCCTCCTGCTCCGGGGTCTCCTGGCGCTCACCGGCGAGCTGCGCCTCAAGATCGGAGCCAGACTCATGACCCCCGCGACCGAGGAACTTGTTCGTCAGACCAGCGATTCCTACTGGCATCTTCAACATGACGAGGAACAGACCGATCCCGTAGAGCAGCAGCCAGTAACGGTCCCCGACGCGCAGCGCCTCGGGGAGGAGGGCCACGACCGCCGCCCCGACGACGGGCCCCCATACGGTGCCCTGACCGCCCACCACTAGCATCGCGAGGATGAGGAGCATTGTGGTGAACGAGAACACGTCCGGACTGATGTAGCCGTAGACGTGCGCGTACATGGATCCCGCGATGGACGCGTACACAGCAGAGATGGTCAGCGTCACGGACTTGATACGACGAGTTCGGATTCCCAACGACTCGGCGGCCACCTCGCTCTGGCGCATGGCGAACGCATCCCTGCCGAACTTGGTTGCCACGAACCGGCGCGTGAAGAGGACACCGAGCAGCACGAGCGTCAATAGCAGGTAGTACTGCCTGGTCGGGCTATCGAAATCGATGAACCCGAACCCCACTGCCGGGATGCCCGCGACGCCACCCGATCCCCGCGTCATCTCGGTCCAGTTGATAGCCACAATCTGGACGATCTGGCCGAACGCCAACGTGGCCAGAGCGAGGTAGAAGGCCTGAAGAGCGTTCGTCAGCGCAGCCAGGATAAATGCGAAGAGCATCGCGGCTAGGACACCCGCCGCCATCGACAGCAGGGGCGGCCAGCCCCTGAGCCCGGTCAGCAGCGCCGTCGCGTAGGCGCCGATCGCCCAGAACCCGACATGCCCCAGGGAGGTCCGACCGGAGAGCCCCTGGGTAAAGTTGAACCCCGAGGTGAGCAGCGCGTAGACGAGCGCCAGATGCAGGAGGCCCATCACGTACCCGGAGGTCAGCACGAGCGGAGCAGCGATGGCCCCGGCGACCATCAGGATGCCGAGAAAGACGGTTGGACGAGGTCGTCTCATACCCGGGCCTGCACCTTGCCGAGGAAGCCCTGGGGCCGCACGAGCAGGATCACCAACAGCAGGCCGAAGACGATGGCGTCGGCGTAGGCCGAGCTCACGTACGCGCTGGCAAGGATCTCGAACACGCCGAGCGTGACGCCTCCCAGCACTGCTCCGGCAACAGTTCCGAAACCGCCTATCACGACTGCCACGAAAATCTTCAGGATGAGCGTAGAGCCGGTGTCGCTCGAGAGGAAGATGACGGGTGCCAGCAGGACGCCCGCGATGCCGGCGTAGGCGGAAGCGATGCCGAAGGTGAAAGCTGTCATCCGCCCGATCCGGATGCCGACCAGCTGCGCCATCATCGGATCCGCTGCGGTCGCTCGCAGTCGGTAGCCGAGGTGGGTCCGCTGGAAGAGCCACCACTGCACGGTCACCAGCATCCCTGTCAGCAAGACGATGAAGAGGCTGTGCCACCGGACGCTGAAGAGGCCAGCGTCGAGGCGGCCGACCGCGATCGGGGGCAGCGAGCGGGGTTGGGGGCCGAAGAGAATTAGCAGTCCGCTGGAGAGGATGATCCCGACGGCGATACTGATGGTGAAGGAGGATGCGAACGGCTTGCCACGCAGCGGCCGGAAGGCGTAGATCTCCAACAGGGCGCCGATCGGCGTCAGCAGGAGTACGACCACCGGAACGGTCAAGACCGGATGGATTCCAAAGGACGCCACCATAACCGCTGCGGCGATCCCTCCGACGACTACGAGATCGCCGTGCGCGAAGTTCACTACGCTGGTCGCGTTGTGGACCATTACGAAGCTGAGGCCAGCCAAGCCATAGATGGCCCCCAACGCGATCCCCGCGACGATGAGGTCAGCCATCGCAGGGGGCGAACTCTAGATCGAAGGTCGCGATGATGAGGGTCGTCGCGGGCTCCGCCGCTTCTGCGTCGTCGGTGGGCGGGTCGTCGTCTGCGGCCTCACCAGCCGGTGTCTCGGGTTCGGCGTCGTGCTCCACAGCGCACGCAGTCAGTGCGAGCGCGGGGACGATGGCTGGGGAGCTCCACATCGGCCATCTATTCGTCACGACTTTGTCACGACTTCCTCTCCCTCACCCAGCAGTGCACCGCGGGCTCGGGGTGCAGGATTGCTACGCGGACTCGGGTATCGACCGTGATGTCAACGTCGGCCGGTTCCTCCGCCTCACGGCTACACCACATGGGTCCAACTTAGGGGCGGCGTTGTCAAGCATCATCATGCATGTCTCACTCTGGACCACACCTGATAGTGTCGCATATAGACACCTCGGTCTCATGCGGTCATCGCAACGTCTGGTTGAGGATCTCGGATGGTGTCATCCAGCCGAGGGTCTGTCGAGGCGTCCGTTGAGCTCGTCAGCGACGGCGTCGAGGTGGGCCTGGTCGTGGACGGACAGGTCGGTGCCTTTGGGGAAGTATTGGCGTAGCAGTCCGTTGGTGTTCTGTTCGAGCCGCGCTGCCAGGGTGAGGACGGGTCGCAGAAGTAGATCTGGACGCCGGTGTCGATCGTGAACGTGGCGTGCTGGGCCTTCTTTTTGCCCTGGTCCCATGCGAGTGAGCGCCACAGCGCGGCCGGCAGGTTGGGGACTGCGGCGGTCAATGCGTCGCGGACCGACTCTGCGGTGCGTGCCTCGGGGAGTCGGATCAGTTGGACGAACCGTGAGTGACGCTCCACCAGGGTCGCGATCGCGGAGCGGCCGGCCTTGCCGATGATCAGATCGCCTTCCGTAAGACTGTGGGTGGCCCAGGAGGATCGGGGGTGGCTGAGGTCGCCTTGCGCTTGTTCGCGGTCGCCTGCCGCCGCCGGTGCGTATGAAGCGACACGCACACGTCAACGAACTCGGTAGCGAGGCGGAAGCCCGATGTGCCGTCGGTCTGGTCGGACGCGGTCGTGCTCCTGTCCAGTGCTAGAAGCTGGCTGAGATCTCCGTGACGCTCGGTTGGAACGCATCGAGGTAAACCCGGCAACGCGCGAGCTGCAGTTGCGAGTCGACAGTCGTGACGCCGCCCGGCCGAGAGGAGCGTCGTGCCATCGAGCCGTCGCGACCTGGCCAGCAAGAGATCAGAACGCACGACGAAACCCCATCGGACGAACCCATCACCTGGCCCATCGACCAGACGGATCGGGGTGACGTGACGCCTGTACACGCGGGCGGACGGTCGGCCCAGGCGAACTCCGCGGTCAGGCAATGGAACCGCAGACGCAAGCTGATGAAGGACTCCCAGCCCGGGGGTCCGAACACCTGCTCGGTTCTCGACGCCAGATGTCGTCGTTGGCGAGGTAGCGCCCGCCTGGGCACCGAAAGCTGGCCGACTGTCGTCGGTGGTGAGGGGCAGCGGCCGGCTGACATCGATCGCCTCCGGGTCGACCGTCCGCTCGCTGCCCCCGACGCTCGCTGGTAGCTGTTACGGCTGACCAGATCGATCACGGCACCGACGGCGCGTCTCAGGGATTGTGCACGAGTGCCAGCGAAGGCGGCTCGGCACGGTGACGTTGTCATGTTGGGCGACATGGTGTTGGCTGGCCACACTTGTGGGGTGACCGACCGGAGGCCGAGGCGTCGTGGCGGGAACGGGAACGCTCGACGGCAAGGTCGTGCTGGTCACCGGGGCTGCGTCCGGCATCGGCTACGCGCTGACAACAGCGCTGGTCGACCGGGGGGCTCGCGTCGTGATCCTCGATCGGACCGACCCGGGCCAGCTCGCCAGACAGGACCGGGTCGCCGTCGTCTGCGGAGACGTGACCGACCCGGACGCCAACCGCGGCGCGGTCACGGTTGCCGAGGAGCGGTTCGGAGGGCTTGACGCGTTCGTCGGCAACGCGGGCGTCCACGATGGCGGCCGCACGCTCCTGGATCTTGAGCTCGATGAACTGGCCGAACTGATCGATCGGGTCCTGGCGGTCAACGTGCGCGGATACCTACTCGGGGCACGAGCAGCGGCGACGGCCGTCGCCCAGCGGCACGGCTGCATGGTGTTCACGCTCTCCGACGCCGCGTTCCGCGCCAGTGGTGTCGGGTCCGGGGTGGTGTACACAACCTCCAAACACGCCGGTGTCGGGGTCGTGCGGGCGCTCGCAGCCCAACTCGCTCCCGACGTGCGTGTGAATGCCGTCGCGCCCGGGGGCGTGCTCACGAACCTCCGGGCCGTCGAGCCGGGGCGGACGGAGACACGCGAACTCTTCACGTCACCGGCGGCGGTCGAGCAACAAGTGCGTTCAGTCAACCCGCTGAGAACGATGCTGACTCCAGAGCAGTTGGTTGGTCATTACCTATATCTGCTTTCCAGCGAGAGCGTCGGTCTCACCGGTCACATCCTCAGGCCCGATGGAGGGCTCGAGGTGTCCTAGGTCTGCCAGCCCGAACCGAGACGCGCTTTCAAGCATGAGATAGCGACCATATGGGTCGCGCCACACTAGTCAACTGTGACATTGCAGCTGGACACCGACAGCAGCAGGCTCGAAACATCGAGCGACGCACTCGCGCGCAGCGGGCCATCTCCTCCGGACGTGAAGGACCGTCGCGGCGGAGAGAGAGGAATCAGAAGGATGAGGAAATACGCGGCTGGGGAAGCGCGCCCCTGGGCGATGGAGCACCTTGCAGGGGTCTGCGGTTGCGTCATGCCCTCGTTCAGCTCCGACCTTTCCAAGCTGAACGAGACAGCGATCCGGCACGACATCGCCCGAGAGAGGGAGTTGGGCTTCAGCGGGTTCCTGATCGTCGCTGAATGCGGTACCACTCCACGGGAGCTGCGTCGGTTCATCGACATCGCGGTGGCCGAAGCCGGCGACATGATCACCATCGTGCAGGCGTCGGAGGACACGCTCGAGGACAACGTCCGTTTGGTGGAGTACGCCTGGCAAGCGGGTATCGACCTCGTCATGCCCTCATACCCGCTCTCGTTCTACCCCTCGTCGGGTGAGGAGATCGTCACCTACACGAAGACGTTGGCGGACGCGAGTCCCATGGGCGTCATTGTCTTCGCGATGAACCTGTGGAACTTCGAGCGACTCCACCCATCAGGGTTCGCGGTCGCGTGGCTCGAGGAGCTCATTGAGAAGTCGCCCAATGTGGTCGCGATCAAGAACGAGGTAGGCGAGCCAGGTGTCGGTGGGTTGGTCGAGGTCTTCAAGGCGTTCTCAAACCGCGTCGTGGTGGCTGACCCGCTTGAGATGAACACTCCTGCGTGGACGACGACCTACGGCATGCGCTGGATGGGGACGTCGAACTACGAGTACTTCGGCGGTGAGGTGCCGCGCTATTTCGAGATGCTGCAACAGCCGGATCGGTTCACGGAGGCGATGGAGTTGTACTGGCGGCTGCACCCCGCGCGGCAAGCCACCGGCACCTTGATGAAGGAGGCCAACGCTGGCACGACCCTGGTCCACAGGCTGCTGTGGAAGTACCAGGGCTGGTTGCAGGGCTTCAATGGCGGTCCGGTTCGCGCTCCACACATGCGGCTGTCCGACAGGCAGATGGAGGCGTTACGAACGGCCGCCCTTCAGAGCGATCTCGACGTCACTGAAGAGCCTGATGAGCATTTCTTCGTTGGCAGGTATGCCCGATGACCGTCATCCCGGACGAGACGCGACTGGTGGTCATCGAGTCTGCGGATGTCGGAGAACGGGTCACCCAGGCTCTGGCGCTCGATGCCGCCCGGAAGGCGGCTCGAGCACAGCTAGAACCCACGACCCGCAGCGGCCGTCTCTTCCTCGAGCATCCCGGTGGTTGGATGCGGGTGC